>PJUA01000336.1_pt1 | contig 31642 bp, 24 predicted proteins | sample 1512151 | NCBI WGS metagenome assembly PJUA01 (sample SAMN08177678, study PRJNA422409) | Soil metagenome, whole genome shotgun sequencing project. | isolation source: Soil enriched on filter paper: beechwood xylan treatment | place: USA: Madison | collected 2015-01-15
AGCAGGGCGTTCAGCAGCTGCTCGCCCGCCGTCATCGCGTTGGCCAGCATGCCGGCGGTGCGGGTCGCCCGCGCGTTGCCCTCCACCTGGGTGGTCAGCGCGTCGAGGAACAGGCGCATCGCCTGGAAGGGCTGGCGCAGGTCGTGGCTGGCCGAGGCGAGAAAGCGGGAGCGCGCCGCCGTGGTGCGCGCCACCTCCGCCCGCATCGCCTCCTCCAGCTTCGCGATGGCGCCGTCCAGCGTCGCCGTCGCCAGCACCCCGACCACGCGGCCGTCGACCAGCAGCGGCGTGGCGCGCAGGCTCAGCGGCGGTTCGGTCGGCAACTGCACCGCGGCGCCGTCGGGCGGCGTGGCAGGGCCGTCGGCGCTTCCTACTCCGTAGAGCGGGCGCAGCGCGTCGGCCACCGCCGGCCAGCCGCCGGGCAGCAGGGTCGGCCCGCTCTCGTCGCGGGTGGCGGCGCGCGGATGGTTGAGCAGGGAGGCCAGCGCCTCGTTGCAGCGGACGGCGGCCATCTCCGGCCCGCCGATCACCAGCATGGTCGGCACCGTCCCGGCCGCGCAGACGCGCCGTGCGTTGTCGAGACACTCGCGATAGCGCAGATCGGTCGGAGACATTGGGGTGGCCGAAGATCGGTGCATCGCGTCGGAGTCTCTCACATCGGTGTCGCCGGAGATCGGGGCGGGGATCGGAGTGTCGTGGAACGGCTGGAGGCTGATCGCCATCGTAATCGGCACCGGCACCGGATAGACCGTCGGACAGTTTCGAAAATCCCGCAGAGAATAAACGGACAAAGCGGCTTCCGAAATCACACGATGGCTCTACTCCCTTCCTATGCGGAAGGTGCTGGCCGAGGTCGCCGCATCAGATGATCCTCCACGAAGTATTTCCGACGCAGAAGCGCCATCAGCCGGGTCTTCAGGACATCCATCTCCTGCGCCTTGCCGACGAAATCGTCGGCACCGGCGTTCAAACTGATCATCAGCTGTTCCTCGTCGTCCTGGCTGGTCAGGATGACGATTTGGAAGAACAGGCCGCGCTGGCGCCGGAACCTGTCGAATCGTTCGCAGAGCTGGGTGCCGCTGGTGCCCGGCATCACGAGGTCGAGGATGACGCAGTCGAGCCCGCCGCCGGCCAGCGCCGCCACCGCCTCGTCGGCGTTGCGGGCGGCGGTGACGGTGCAGCCCTCCTGCTCCAGTTCGGCGCGCAGGAACTCGCGGTAGGTCGCGCTGTCGTCGACGATCAGGATATGGGCGCGGCGGAAGATTTCCGGCACGGTCGGCGGTGCGCTGCGCCGCTCCAGCAGCGCGCAGGCCTCCACCACCAGCGCCTTGGGGTCGGAGGGGTCGTGCTCCCCCTCGCCGCGGCCAAGCACCATGACGGCGGCGTCGCTGCGCGCGCGCAGGTCGGCGAGGCCGGTGGGGCCGGCAAGCTCGCCCTCGACGATCAGCAGATCCTGCGGATTGCCGGCGATCTCGGCCAGGGCCGGTTCCACGCCGTCGACGCAGACGGTCTCGACGCCGCGTTCCTCCAGCAGAAGCTTCAGCAGAAGCCCCTGCGTCTGGGAACCCATGACCACCAGGCTGCGGAGTCCGTTCATGGCGCCATCTTCTCGTCGGAGGTCAGTTGCAGCAGCCGTCCGGCCACCCGGTCGAGAGGCAGTTCCTCCACGGCGCCGCCCAGGCGCACGGCGGTGCCCGGCATGCTGTGGATCACCGCCGTGGAGGCGTGTTCGGCAATCGTGTAGGCCCCCGCCCGATACATGTCCACCAGTCCCCTCGCTCCATCCTCTCCCATGCCGGTCAGCAGCACGCCGATGCCGGAGGCGCCATAGGCGCGCGCCATCGACTGGAACAGCACCTCGCCCGACGGGCGCTGGCCGCACACCATCGGGTCGCCGGACAGGCGGATGCCGCCGTTGTCCACCAGCATGTGCCGGTCGCCCGGCGCCACATAGACCGTGCCGGGCCGCGGCTTCACCCCCGCCTCCCCCAGTTGCACCGGCAGCGGGGATACGGTGCCCAGCCAGTTGGCGAAGCCCTCCATGAAGGGGGCGCCCATATGCTGGACGACGAAGACCGGCAGCGGAAAGGCGGCCGGCAGCTCCTTCAGGACTTTCGCCAGCGCCGCCGGCCCGCCGGTGGAGGCGACGAGGCCCAGCCCGCGGAAGCGGCGGATGCGGCCGTCGGCCGTCACCGCCGCCTCGGGCAGGCGGCCGTCCGGCGATGGGGTTTCGCCGGGGACGCTGGAAGAACGGGCGGCCCGCGCGGTGATGCGGTGGCGGATGACCTTCACCTGGCTCATGATGACCAGCTGGGTGCAGAGATGGTGCGCCACCGTCTGGTAGTCGGCGCGCGCCATGCTGCCCGGCTTTTCCACCACCGCCAGGGCGCCGGCCTGCAGCGCCCGCATCGGGATGTCGAGGTCGCGCACATCGGACGCCACCACCACGATCGGCAGTGGATTCTGCCGCATGATGCGGCTGGTCACCTCGAAGCCGTCGATGCCCGGCAGGCGGATGTCGAGCGACACCACGTCGGGGGCGTTCTTCTCGATCATGCGCAGGGCCTGCTCGCCGCTGGAGGCGATGCCCGCCACCTCCAGCCGAGGGTCGGCGCCGATGACGTGGCTGAGAAGCTGCTGGATGACCGGGCTGTCCTCCACCACCAGCACACGGATGCGACGGTGTCCGACGGTGGGGGTTCCGACGGCGGGAGGTCCGGAGTGCGCCGCCCCGCTCACAGCAGCCGCCGGATGCCGGCCAGAAGCTCGTTCTGGTCGAACCGCGTCTTGACGATGTAGGCGTCCGCCCCCAGCCGCAAGCCGCGCTCGCGGTCCTCGTCGCTGGCGCGCGAGGTGACGAGGATCACCGGGATCTCCTCCAGCCGCTTGTCGGCCTTCACCGCCTGCAGCAGGGCGAAACCGTCCATCCGGGGCATCTCGACGTCGCTGATGATCAGGCCAACCTCCATCCCTTCCGAAAGGCGCTCCAGGGCCTCGCGCCCGTCCACGCACAGCGTCACCCGATAACCATGGGCTTCGAGGATGCTCTTTTCCAGCGTGCGGGTGGTGATGCTGTCATCGACGACCAGGATATGCGCCCGGGCAGGGGTAACCTCTTCCGCAGGTCGTGCCGGGGGCGGCAGGACGCTGCCGGGCAGCGGCATCAGGCCGGAGATGTTCAGCACCAGCGCCGGCCCGCCATCGTCCATCAGCACGGTGCCGAGATAGCGGCCGCTGTCGAGCCCGGTCTCCTCCGCCGCCGTCACCACCGTCTCGCGCGTTGCGACGAAGCGGTCGACCGCCAGCGCCAGCCGCCGGTCGGCCGCGCGGACGACCACCAGAGCCAGCGAGCGTTCGGCGGTGGGCACCACCGGCGCCTCCATGCCCAGCAGGGCGGCCAGCGAGGTGACGGGCGTCTCCTCCTCGCCGATGCGGATCATCGGGGTGCCGACGCCGGAGAACAGCGATTCGGCGGTGGCGGTGCGCAGCCGGACCACATCGGCCGACGGGATCGCCAGGATCTGATCCTGCACGGCGACGAAGACCAGACGCTGACTGAGCAGGCTGAGCGGCACCTCGATGGTGACGGCGGTGCCGCCCTCCGGCCGGTCGGCGATGGTCAGGTTGCCCTGCAGCCGCTCCACCTCCCGCCGGGCGATGGGGAGGCCCATGCCGCGCCCGGCCAGTTCGGTGGTGCGCGAGGCGGTGGAGAAGCCGGGATGGAACAGGAACTCCGTCAGCCGCTCCAGCGGTATCTCCTCGGCGCCGGACAGCTCGTCGGCGTCGATCAGGCCGCGTTCGGCCGCCTTGCGCAGGATCGCCGCGCGGTCCAGCCCACGACCGTCATCCTCGATGCGCAGGAGCAGGCGCGCCCCCTCCACCGAGGCGGCGATGGTGACGCGCGCCGCCGGCCGCTTGCCCAGCGCCAGCCGTTCCGCCGGCGTTTCGATGCCGTGGCTGATGGCGTTGCGGGCGATGTGGAGGATGGGGTCCTTCAACCGCTGCAGGACAGCGCGGTCGGCTTCCACCTCCAGGCCGCGGACATCGACCTCGACCTCCTTGCCCTCGGCCCGGCTGATGTCGCGGACCATGCGGCCGAGGCCGCTCAGCTGGTTTTCGGCCGGCAGCATGCGCAGGCGCCGCATGTCCTGCTGGAAGCCGCCGCCCCAGCGCCGCATCGACCACAGCAGCCGGTCATGGCTGCGGTGCGCGCTGTCGAGCGCGCCGCCCAGCGACCGGAAGCGGCGCTCGAAAGCCATCAGGGCGGGCAGCGCGCCACGGCCGTCGAGCGCGTCGGCTCCATCCTCCGGCCGGGCCTCCAGCCGGGCGCCGCGGCCGAGCTGCACGCGCAGATGACGCCATGCGCGGTCGAGCGCCCGCCATTCCTGCCGCATCGCCCGGAGCTGCTCGCCAAGCCCCGCCTGCGCCTCCACCTCCGGCAGCAGGGCCGATGCGGTTTCCGACAGACGCTCCAGACCTTGGGCGGCGATGCGGACCAGGGCGGCGGAATCGGCGTCGACGGTGCGCTCGCGCTGGCGGGGTGGCCGGTTCCCGACGGTGCGGGCCGGGGATGCGGGAGCGGGACCCGGAGGGGAGCCGCCGCTGCGACCGGCAGCCAGTGCGTCGAGATCGGCGAGCACGCCGGCCGTCTCCACCGCCCCGCCGCCCTGGAGCGACCAGGCGACCAGATCCTCGATGGCGTCGAGCGCGCGGCGGAACACGCCGACATTGGCGGCGTCGAGCGGGATCTCGCCCTTCTGCACGGCGATGAAGGCGGCTTCCAGCCGGTGGGAGATCGCCTCCACCTCCGGCAGGTCGACGGCGCGGGCGGCGCCCTTCAGGCTGTGGGCGCGCCGGTGGATGTCGACGAGGTCGGGCGCGTCGCCCGTCGCCTCCGCATCGCGGAGCGCGTTGCGGATCGCGGCGAGATGGTCCTTGTGCTCCAGATCGAAGGCGGCGAGCAGGCGCTGGCGGATGTCCATCAGGGGACACTCCAACGCGCTACCGGTCCCCTCTCCCCCCCGGGGAGAGGGTTAGGGTGAGGGGGAAGCGCGGCGGGAGTTTTGGGAGAGCAACGCAGTGCATCCCCCTCACCCCGACCCTCTCCCCGGGGGGGAGAGGGGGAATAGCGGCTTCGGCGGCGCATCGTCACACCCGGTAGTTCCGCACCGCCTCGACCAGACCCTGGCCGAGGTTGTTCAGGTTGGCGGCGGCGCCTTCCAGCTGGCGGGTGCCGGCCGCCGTCTGGCTGCTAGCCTCGCGGATGTTCTGCAGCGCCTGGATCACCTGCTCCAGGCCGATCTGCTGCTGGTTGGTGCCGGCGACGATCTGCTGGAAGGCCAGCACGCTCTCCTGGATGTTCTCCGCCATGGTGCGGATGGTCGATTGGGTGGCGTCGGTCTGGCGCTTGCCGGCGGCGACGCGCTTCACCGCCTCCTCCGTCAGCATGACCGAGGCGTTGATGCCGTGCTGGATCTCCGAAAGGTTGGAGCGGACCTGGGCGGTCGCCTCCTTCGACTGGTCGGCGAGGCTCTTGATCTCGCCCGCCACGATGGAGAAGGTGCGGCCATGTTCGCCGGCTGCCGCCGCCTCGATGGCGGCGTTCAGCGCCAGCAGGTGGCAGCGCTCGGCGATGTCGTTGACCGTCACGATGATCTCGCCGATCGCCTGGGTGCGCTCGGACAGCATGACGATGTTCTCGGCCACCGCCTCGGCCTGTTCGCGGATGGCGTCCATCGCCTGGATGGTGTCGTCCACCGCCTTCATGCCGGAATGGCTGGAGGCCGCCACCGTCTGGGCGCCGTGCGAGACGTCCTGGGCGCGGCGGTTGATCTGGGCGCCGGATTCGGTGATCTCCGACAGCGTCGCCGTGGTCTGCTCCACCGCCGCCAGCTGTTCGGCGACGCTGGCCGACTGCTGCTGGGTCGAGGCGCGGATCTGGGCGGTGGCGGCGTGGACGCTCTCCGCCGTCTCGCGGGTGGTGCGGGCCATCGACTTCAGCCGGCCGGCCATCTCGTTCAGATGCTGGCCGAGGATGGCCAGCTCGTCCTTGCCGGCGATGGCGATCTCCTGCGTCAGGTCGCCGTGGCCGACCTTGGTGACGAAGTCGATGGCGCGGCCGAGCCGCCGGGTGATGGAGCTGCCGATCAGAAAGGCGACCCCAACCGCGATCAGGAAGACGACGACCAGCGCGATGACCGACGACTGGATGGCGGTGTTGTAGATCGACCGGATGTCGGCGCGGCCTGCCTGGGTCAGATGGTCGATGGCGATCTGGGCCTGGGCGATGCGCGCCTCCATGTTCTTGCGCAGTTCGTCCACCCGCTGACGGCGCTGCAGCGCGTCGGCGATCTGGTTGCGCTCCAGCATGGTGTAGATGGTCCGCGCCTCGTCGCCGACCATGGTGATGGCGCGGCTCATCTCGTTGACGGAGGTGTCCAGTTCGACCCAGCCCCGGCGGCGGCTGTCGGTCACGCCGGTCGAGGACCGTTCAGCCACCATCGCCCGCAGCTGGCCCAGCCGGTCGCGCAGCTGGGCGCCGACCTCGTCGTAATGGCGGCGCACCGGCGCCAGCAGGGCCGGGATCTCGGCGACCCGCCCTTCGGCATTTGCGATGGACACGGCGTTCAGCGCCGTCTCGCGCGAGCTGCGCAGTTCCGCCTGCATGTTGCTGACGTCCGTCACCATTTTGGCGGCTTCGTTGTCGTAGGTCGACACCGCCATGATGACGTCCAGCGCGTCGGAGAAGCGCGACATCTGATAGAGCGCCAGCAGCGCCGTCAGGACACAGACCACGCCGAATCCCAGGACCAGCTTGTGCGCGACTTTCATGTTCATTCTTGGACTCCAGCCCCGGACGGCTCTTCAGGTGGATCGGTCGGTTTCAGGTCTTCACGAGGTCGAGCAGTGCCACCATGTCGAGGATCGCCATCCGGTCGGCGGCGATGGCCCTGACCAGCGGCCCGGCCTCCACCGGGGCGGAGCCGCGCGGCAGCACGATGTCGACCACCCGCTCCACATCCCGCACGCGCAAGGCCGCCGGACGGCCGGTGCCGGTGCGCAGCACGATGGCGTAGCCGGACGGGTCGGTCCCGGCATCGGTCCTGGACAGCAGGGAGGCGGATACAGTGGCCGACGGGCCGCTGCACAGCCGGTCGAGGTCGAACAGCCGCATCACCCGGCCGGCGACGGCGATCACCCCCAGGACGGTGGGCGGTGCCCCCGGCACGCGGGCCAGCCGCGGCATCGGCACGATATGGCCGAGATGGCGCAGCTCCAGCCCATAGTGCGTTTCGGCGCCGCGGGCGACCAGCATCGGGATGCCGACGCTCTCCTCCCCGTGGAGTTGCGGGATTTCGGCCAGATCCTCCGCCCGGCGGGCCAGCACGGCGTCGGCCCAGGGGCCGCGGCCGGCGAAGGTCGCCTCCAGGTCGGCGTTGCGGCGGGCCAGCTTCCTGTGCACCTCGTCCCAGTCGATCGCCGCACGGGCGGCGGCGCGGTCGGGGGAGGCGCTTTCGAGGGCGGCGATCAGCGGTGCGGCACCCGTCACCGCCCCTGCCCCGGCGCCGGCAAGCGTGTCGTCCATCAGCCCTCCTCACCGGTCAGCCAGAGGTCCAGCATGCCGCGCAGTTCCTGAACGGTCAGGCCGCCGCCCTCCGCCACCGCCTCGTCGTCGGGACGGCTTTCCAGCGCCTCGCGCGCATTGCGGAAATGGCGCTGCGCCGGGAGCAGCCGGCCGCGCCGCCAATAGGCCAGCGCCAGATGATAGTCGGCCAGAACGAATCGCGGGTCGAGATACAGCGCGCGCTTGAAGGCCGCCACCGGATCGCCGACGCCCAGCTCCTCCTCCACCAGTCCCAGCTGGTAATGGGCGCCGGGGTCGAGCCGGCTCGCCTCCACCCGGGCGAGACAGGCTTCCAGAACGGTCGAGCGCTCGTTGGTTTCGGCGGGCTCCGGCGGGGTCGGTGCGGCGGGAGGCGTCGCCGCCGGCGCGGACTTGCGGGCGCGCGGAGCGGGCGCGGCTTCCGGCGCCGGTCCGGTCGCGCGGCGGGACTTGAGCACGGGAGCCGGCGCCGCCGCTGCCGGGCCGGCGGATGGGCTGCGAACCGCCGCGGCCGGGGCCGCCGCTTCGGCCTGCTTGCGGTAGAGGGTGGCGCCGGGGACCGAGACCGGAATGAACAGCTCGTTCATCTGGGGACCGGCCTCGGCATGGCCGACCACCAGCCAGCCGCCGTCGGCCAGCGCCTTGTGCAGGTTGCCCAGCAGCCGGTGCCGCGTCGCCTCGTCGAAATAGATCATGACGTTGCGGCACAGGATGATGTCGAAATGCCCGATCCCGTGCGGATAGGAGGGGATCGCTCCATCCACGAGGTTGAAGGGGAGGAAGCTGGTCCATTGCCGGAATTTCGGCTTCACCGACCACAGCTTGTCCTGGCGGTCGAAGCAGGCCTCCAGCGTTTCCGGCGACAGGCCGCGGACCGCCCAGTCGCCATAGGCGCCGCGCCGCGCCTGTTCCAGGAAGGCGCCGTTGATGTCGGTGCCGACGATGTGGACCTGCCAGCCTTCCAGCTGGGCGGCGAAATGCTGCTTCAGCAGGATTTCGAGCGTGTAGGCCTCCGGCCCGATGGAACAGCCGGCGCTCCAGATCCGCAGAAGCCGGCTCGACTGGTTGCGGCGCAGGCATTCGGGGATGGCGACGGCGCGCAGCGCGTCGAACTGCTCGATGTAGCGGAAGAAGAAGGTCTCCCCCACCGCCAACTCGTTGATGAGTCCCTGATATTCGGCGCCGGTCGGCCCCTCCGCCTCCAGCGCGGCGAGATAGCCGCCGACCGTGGTGATGCGGCCGAAGGGCAGCCGGCGGTTGATCCGCTCGGCGAAGGCGGCATCCTTGTCGGCATAATAGGCGAGGCCGGTGGCGTCGATCACCATCGCCTTCAGGCGCAGGAAATTCGGATCGCGGCGGATCGCCTCGATCCCGGCGGCGACGGCGTTCGGCATCATGCGGCACCGCCCGCGGAGGAGGCCGGGTCCTGAGCGTGCTGCCACTGCGCCAGCCTGCGCTCCGCCACGGCGCGGAAGGCGTCGAGCAGCCGGCCTTCCGCCTCGCTGAGCAGCCGGTCGGGATCCAGCAGGGTCACGGTGCCGCCGCGGCCGGTCATCCGGTCCGGAAAGGCGCCGGCGGCACAGCCGTTGAAGGTCAACGACGGGTCGGAGGGGGTGCGCTCGGCGGGATCGACCGCGGTATCGCCATGGACCCGGTCGGCCAGCAGCGCCGCCGGCCGCCCCTGCCAGGTGACGAGGAGCAGCGGCGAATAGAGGTTCGGCTCGGCGGCCCCGGCGCCCTCCCCGGCCAGATCCAGCAGCACGTCCAGGCGCAGGACCGGAACCACCTCCCCCTGATAGCGGAAAACGCCCTCCACCGGCAGCGGCGCCGTCGGCAGCCGGTCGAGACGCGGCAACGGCAAAAAGCGCCGCACGGACTCCACCGGCAGCGCCAGCGCCCGGCCGGCAACCGAAAACACGACGCAACGGAATGGCGACGGGGTGGAGACAGTTTGCGCTGGGTTTGGTGACATCCGTCCGTCGATAGTCTGGAATCCGACCGGGAACATGCCCCATCACGACCGGAATGCGAATTACGCCAATGGTTTACGCCGTAGGGCCTATGCCCCGGCCGCGATCGTCCCTGCCCTTTGCCGGATGGATCGGGCGGGCTACTCTGTTGCGGCAAGGGAAAACCGGGACCAGGGAGAATCGATACGATGGCCGGCCGCTATTTCGAGGATTTCCGCATCGGCGACGTGATCGAATCGGAAGGGGCGACCCTGACCGACAGCCAGATCATGGATTTCGCCCTGCGCTTCGACCCGCAGCCCTTCCACATGGACGCGGCGGCGGCGGCCGACGGGCCGTTCCAGGGGCTGATCGCCAGCGGTTTCCACACCCTGTCGCTGACCTTCCGGCTGATCCGCGACACCGGCATCATCACCGGCACCAGCCTTGGCGGCTCCGGCATGGACGAGCTGCGCTGGCTGCGGCCGGTGCGGCCCGGCGACACCATCCGCGCCCGGGTCGAGGTGGTGGAGACCATCCCGTCGCGCCGCGGCGGGCGCGGCACGGTGCGGCTGGCCTACACCACGGTGAACCAGCGCGGCGAGCCGGTGATGACCTGCATCATGAACCACATCATCGCCGGATGGGGCGGGCCGCAGACCGTCGAGGTCTGAACGCCGCGCCTCCCCCACCACGCCTTCGCCGCCTTCAGGCCCGCGCGGCCAGGGTGCGGATCGCCAGCGCGGCGGCGGAGGCGCGGTTTTCCACCCCCAGCTTGGCGAAGACCTGCTCCAGGTGCTTGTTCACCGTGCGCGGGCTGATGCCCAGGATCTCGCCGATGTCGCGGTTGGGCTTGCCGTTGGCGATCCACAGCAGAACCTCCGCCTCGCGCGCGGTAAGGCCGAGCGCGTCGCGGAGAATCGCCTCCTGCCGTCCGGCGGTCGGCTCGCTGAGGCGGAACAGGTATTCGTCGGGGTTGGCCGGGCTGAGATAGGTGAACTCCAGCCGCCGCACCCCCTCGCCGTCCGGCAGCTCCAGCGTGAAGGTCTCCGCCGAGGCGCCGGGGGAGGAGGATCGGCGCAGCCGGACCAGACCGGCGGCCAGGGAGGATGCCGCTTCGGGGCGCACGCCGTCGGGACCGGGCAGCAGGCCGCCGAGCAGCCGCTCCGCCTGCGGGGTGCACCACAGCAGCCTGCCCTCCCCGTCCGTCGCCAGCAGGAAGCGGCCGGTGGCGTCGAGCGCGGCGCGGGCGCCGTAGGCGACGCGGGCGTTGGTCAGATGGACGCGGATGCGGGCGATCAGCTCGTCCACCACGATCGGCTTGGTGACGTAATCGACGCCGCCGGCCTCCAGCCCCTTCACCACATGCTCGGTGTCGCTGAGGCCGGTCATGAAGATGACGGGGATGTGCGACAGGTGGGGAATCTGCTTCAGCCGCCGGCAGGTCTCGAAGCCGTCGAGGCCGGGCATCACCGCATCCATCAGGATCAGGTCCGGGGTGATCTGGCCGACGAGGTCCAGGGCACTTTCGCCGTCGACGGCGACCAGCACGGTCAGGTCGGCCTGTTCGATGGCCTCCGTCAGGAATCCCAGCGTGTCGGGAGTGTCGTCCACCACCAGGATCATGTCACGGCGCTTCATCCCGTCACGGCCCCATCTTCCGCCAGATCATCTTGGTCCAGATCGTCTTGATCCTGCGCGGCGTCGCGCTGCGCCGCCGCCTCTTCCACCGCACGCATATAGCCTTTCAGGTCGAAGGCGCGCACCAGCGTTCGCAGCCGCTCGACGAATTGCAGGGCGGCGGCGTCCTCCGCCTCGATCTCGCGCAGCTTGGCTTCGATCCCGCGAATATAGCCGATCCGGCCAAGCTGGCGCAGGTCGTCGAGATGCCGCAGCGCCGACTCCGGCGGGTGATTGGACGGCGTTTGATTGGACAGTTCTAGGGCTTGATCGGCCGGCGCGGGCGGCGGGGCAAGCGGTTCCGCCGGCTTTTCCGCCGCATGGAGCCATTCCAGGCCGGTCAGCGCCTGCAAGCGGTCGAGCAGCGCGTGGATCTCGATGGGCTTGGCGACGAAGGCGTCATGCGGTGCCCGGCCGTCGCCCGGCCCCTGCGCCTCGTAGGCGTTGGCGGAGACCATGATGATGCGGATACGGTCGGCGAACTGGCGGCGCAACTCCTCCGCCAGATCCCAGCCGCTCTCGCCGGGCATCGAGATGTCGAGCATGGCGACGTCCGGCTTGCACTGCGCGGCCAGTTCCAGGCAGGAGGCGGCGTCCGACGCGGTGAACAGCACGAACCCCAGCGGGCGCAGGATGTCGGTCATCAGCGCCAGATGGTCGCGGTCGTCGTCGGCCAGCAGGATGGTGATCTGCGGCCCGGCATAGCCGGTGATGGCGCGGCGCTCCACCTGCTCGCCCGGCCGGTGCATCGCCTCCGACAGCAGCAGGCGGACGGTGAAGACGCTGCCCCGCCCCGCTTCGCTGCGCACCGCGATGTCGCCGCCCATGATCCGGGTCAGCACCCGCGTGATGGTCAGGCCGAGCCCGGTGCCGGCCACCGCCCGCACTGCCGCGCCCCGCCCGCGCTCGAACGGTTCGAAGACGCGGTCGAGATCCTCGGCGCGGATGCCGATGCCGCTGTCGGCGATCTCGAACTCGGCGATCTGGCTGCGGTAGCGGACGGTCAGGGCGACATGGCCGCTCTCGGTGTATTTCACCGCGTTGGACAGTAGGTTGATCAGGATCTGCCGCAGGATCTTGCTGTCGGTGTGGACCCAGACCGGCAGATGCGGCACGCGGGCATAGCGGAACTCAAGCCCCTTGGCCGAGGCCTGGATGCGGAACATGTCGGCCAGCTGGTCGAGAAAGTCGATCAGCTGCACCTTGTCGCGGCTGAGCCGGCGCAGGCCCGATTCGATCTTGGAGATGTCGAGCAGTCCGTCGATCAGGTTCGACAGATGCTCCGCGCTGCGGCGGATGACGCGGACGGCGTCCTGCGGGCGCTGGGTGCTGTTGCTCTCCAGAAGCTGGGCATAGCCGGAGATGGCGTTGAGCGGCGCGCGGATCTCGTGGCTGACGCCGATGATGTAGCGGCTCTTGGCGGCGTTGGCGGCCTCCGCCACCTCCTTGGCCTTCTGGAGGGCCGCGTCGGTGCGCTCGTGGGCGGCGATCTCGTCCATCAGCATGGCGGTCTGGCGGCCGGTCTCCTCCTCCGCCTTGCGGCGGCTTTCATGGGCCAGCACCAAGAGCCAGGCGGCGACACCGGACAGGATGAACAGGCAGACGAAGACCGTGACCAGCGCGGTGTGGATCGCCGCCCGCTCCGCCGCGTCGGCATTGGCGTACTGGAAGTCGATGACCAGCAGCACCCCGCCCAGCACCAGCGAGAACAGCGTCATCACCCCGATGAAATGGCCGGTGCGGGTGTGGACTCCGGCGGCCATGCGCTTGGGCAGGACCCGTTGCAGGCTGTGGGCGATCTGGTCGGCGAAGCGGCTGTCGGTCTTGCACAGGTCGTGGCAGCGTGCCTCCAGCGTGCAGCAGAGCGAGCAGATCGGCGCGTCGTAGGCGGGGCAGAAGGCCATGTCCGGCCGCTCGAACTGGTTCTCGCAGATCGAACAGCGGACGGTCGCGCCATCGCCGGGCAGTTGAGAGGACTTGCGGGCGATGTAATAGCGGCCCCCGGTTTTCCAGGCGATCAGCGGGGCGGCGGCGAAGGCGACGACCAGCCCAATGAAGGGGGCCAGCGCCTGGGCCACCGGGCCGAGAAGGCCGAAGAAGGCGGTGGTGGAGCACAGAACCGACAGGCCCATGGCGCCGGTGCCGACCGGGTTGATGTCGTAGAGATGGGCGCGCTTGAACTCGATCCCCGGCGGGCTGAAGCCGAGAGGCTTGTTGACCGCCAGATCGGCGGCGACGGCGCCCAGCCAGCCGACCGCAACGTTGGCGTAGAGGCCAAGGATGCTCTCGATCACGCCGAGGATGCCGATCTCCATCAGCAGCAGGGCCAGCAGCACGTTGAACACCAGCCAGACGACGCGGCCGGGGTGGCTGCGGGTCAGGCGGGAGAAGAAGTTCGACCAGGCGATGGAGCCGGCATAGGCGTTGGTGACGTTGATCTTCATCTGGCAGACGACGACGAAGATGCCGGTCAGCGCCAGCGCCGCGACGGGGGAGCCGAACACGTCGAGAAAGGCCATGTGGTACATGCTGTTGGGCTGCACCGCATCCTCCACCGCCAGCCCGTGCTTGATGGCGAGGAAGGCCAGCAGCGACCCCGCCGCCAGCTTCAGGCTGCCGATCACCACCCAGCCCGGTCCGCCGGCCAGCAGCGCCGTCCACCAGCGCACCTTGCCGATGCGCGACTGCGAAGGCAGGAAGCGCAGATAGTCGACCTGCTCGCCGATCTGCGGCAGAAGCGAGAGCAGGACCGAGGCGGCCATGCCGAAGGGCAGCAGCGACAGCCCGCCGTCGGGGGCGTAAACGCCGGGCAGCGAGGTCCATTGCGCCAGGGTTTCGCGGTCGAGCAGGAAGAAATAGGCCAGCGGCACGCATTGCAGCAGGATCCACACCGGCTGCGTCGCCCATTGCATGCGGCTGATGAAGCGGATGCCGTAGACGGCGATGGGGATCACCGCCAGCGAACTGATGACATGGGCGACCGAGGCCGGGATGCCCAGCACCATGGTCAGCCCGGCCGACATGATGCTGGCCTCGATCGAGAACAGGATGAAGGTGAAGGAGGCGTAGACCAGCGAGGTGATGGTCGAGCCGAGATAGCCGAAGCCGGCGCCGCGGGCCAGCAGGTCGATATCCACCCCGGCCTTCGCCGCGTGATAGGTGATCGGCAGCCCGACCAGGATGCTGAGAACCGCCACCGCCAGGATGGCGGCCATGGCGTTCTCGAAGCCGTAGGTCAGGGTGACGGCGGCGCCCAGCGCCTCGCAGGCCAGGAAGGAGATGGCGCCGAGCGCGGTGTTGGCGACCCGCCACGCGCTCCAGCGCCGCGCCCGTTCCGCGGTGTAGCGGAGCGCGTAGTCCTCCAGCGTCTGGTCGGCGGCGAGCTGGTTGTATTGCCGGCGTTCACGGACGATCCGTTGCCTCGCGCTCATGCCCGTCCGCCGTTCCCGCCCGTCGCCTGTGGTGGTCCGCATCGTCGGGAGTTTCCCGGTGCTTGGCAAGGTGCAAGCGCGTTGACAGCACCGGAGCCGCCCTCTAGCTGTCGAACCCCATGACCCGGAAAATCTCTGGAAGCCCAAGCATGACCGTCGAGCTTGTCGTTTGTGAAACCTGCCGCCGGCCGGAAGACCCGCCCGACGCCACGCGGCCGGGGGCGGAGCTGGTGGCGCTGATGGAGCGGGCGCTGGCCGACCAGCCCGATCTGGCGGCGCTGGTGCGGCTGCGGCCGATGCGCTGCCTGATGAGCTGCCGGCGCCCTTGCGCCGTCGCGGTGCGCTCCGCCGCGCGGATGAGCTATGTGCTGGGCGACTTCGCCCCGGACGAGATGACGGTGGAGACGCTGACCGCCTATCTGCGCGCCTATGCCGCCACCGATGATGGGATCGTTCCGTTCAAGCAATGGCCGCAGGGCGTCAAGGGTCGTTTCGTTTCCCGACTCCCGCCGCTGGAGGAGCCGGACGGTCGGGTTTGACACATCGGGGCGGCGGTCCAATTATTGTTGGCAAGACCAACGATTTTTCGCCCTTACGGGCGGGGAGGAGCGCCCGATGAAGGTCGACCCCGAGGTCCTGAATTGCGCCACCGGCCTGCTGCACATCGCGCGCGAGGCGGAACGCTCCAACGGCTGGGAAGCCGGCGACCTGCTGCGCACCACGCTGCGCCTGCTGGTGGTTGCCGGCGCCGACGGCCATGGCTGGGACGCCGACGACCTGTCGGAGGAAGTCCGCGATCTGGTGGAAGCTGTGCGGACGACCAATGCGGACGATGGGGCGTTCGGGGGCGCGTTCGGGGATGGGGAGATGGTGGTGCATTGAGGGGGGCGCTTGTCGCCGGGGAGAGTTAGACCCCCACCCTAACCCTCCCCCGTTGGGCGGGGGAGGGGATAAGTGCTTGTTCGGGAGAGTGGCGGCAGTCCCTCCCCCGCCCAGCTCTCGCACAAAGCTTCGCTTTGTGCTGACGCGGCAGGCGGACCGCAGGTCCGCTGAGAGCGGGGGAGGTTAGGTGGGGGTCTAGCGTCGCAAGAATCCGACTCCCCTACCCCTCCGAAACCTCCGGGTTCAGCTGGATCAGCACCTTGTCGATGCGGCGGCCGTCCATGTCGACGACCTCGAAACGGATGCCGTTCCAGTGGAAATGCTCCGCCGCGGTCGGAACGTGACCGAAATGATCGAGCAGGAAGCCGGCGATGGTGTGGAAATCGCCCTCCCCCTTCATGTTCTTGACGCCGACCAGCGCCTCGACCTCCTCGACCGGGGTCATGCCGTCGACCAGCCAGCTGCCGTCCTCGCGCTGGACGGCGGCGGTGTCGCCTTCGTGGCTGCTGTCGGGCAGTTCGCCGGCGATCGCCTCCAGGATGTCGGTCATGGTGACCAGACCCTCGACGCTGCCGTACTCGTCCACCACCACCGCCATGTGGACGCTGGCCTGCTTGAACAGGTCGAGCAGGCGGAAGACCGGCGTGCCGTCATGGACGACCAGCGGCTGGACCATCGCCGCCCGGATGTCGAAGGAAACCCCCTTCAGCGACTGGTCGAGCAGCGCCTTGGCCGCGACGATGCCCTGCAGCTCGTCGACGTCGCCGCGGCAGACCGGGAAGCGGGAATAGCCGCTGTCGCAGATCTCGCGGCCGATGGCGTCGGAACTGTCGTCGATGTCGAGCCAGATCAGGTCGGGGCGCGGCGTCATGATCGACCGCACCGTGCGGTCGGACAGATGCATCACCCCCTCGATCATCTGGCGCTCGGCCGGCTCGAAGACGCCGCTCTGGGTGCCTTCGGCGATCAGGGTCTTGACCTCCTCCTCCGTCACCGTCTGCTCGCGCGAGGTCGGCAGGCGCAGAAGCTTCAGCACCGCGTCGCTCGACACGCCGAGAAGCCAGACCACCGGGGCCGACAGCCGCGACACCGTCCGCATCGGGGCGGCGACCATGGCGGCGATCCGCTCCGACGAGATCAGGGCGACGCGCTTGGGCACCAGTTCGCCGATGATGAGGGAGAAATAGGTGATGGCGGCGACCACCAGGGCGAACGCGACGGTGTGACCGTAGGGGGCGATCCAGGCGACCTGTTCGTCCAGCACGCCGCCGAGCCGTTCGGCCAGGGTGGAGCCGCCATAGGCGCCGGCGATGATGCCGGTCAGGCTGATGCCGACCTGCACGGTGGATAGGAAGCGGCTCGGATCCTCCGACAGCTCCAGCGCGACGCGGGCGCCCGCGCCGCCTTTCTCCTCGGCCATCTGCTGAAGCCGGGCGCGGCGCGCCGACACCAGCGCCATCTCCGACATCGCGAAGAAGGCGTTGAGCAGGATCAGCAAGACGATGACCAACAGTTCCCAGATCATGGCGTTGTGCCCTTTGGGGCGCTCCCTCAACCGATCAATTGTTGCGCCACGGCGACCGCCGCCTGCCCGAGACCGAGCAGGACGGCGGCGATGATGGCGATGGACAGAAGGCCGGCGATCAGGCCGGCCGAGACGAAGGCACCGTCGGATTCCATCAGCCCCAGCGCGATCAGCGCGATGGCGAAGGCAGGGGGCTGGTTTCCGAAAACGATGGGAAGGGACAGGATGCCCGCCAGAACCATCACCGCCAGCCCCAGCAGCCGTTCGGCGGTGGGACCGGCCAGCACCGGCATGCGTGGGCGCAAATGGCGCTCCACCCGCTCCGCCCAGGGCTTGGCCCGGCGGATCACGCCCAGGAAGGCCTTGCGGTCGAAACTGGCGGCCAGCATGCGGCGCGGCAGCCAGGGGCCATGCCGGCCCAGCGCCATCTGGGCGCCGAGCAGGATCATCGGCACGCCGGTGGCGGTCGACAGGCCGGGAACCGGCAGCACGTTGGGAATGGAAAGGATCAGCAGCAGCGCGCCGAAGGCACGGTCGCCCAGCGCGTCCATAATCTCGCCGAGCGAGATTCGCGAAGACATTTCGCCGGGCGGAATGCGGGACGGGACGGTCGGATCGTTGGAAAGGGGATCGCCGGAGGCGGCCCCGGTGGCGGTGGCGGCGCCGCGCGTCAGGAAGTCGTCCAGCAGGTCCGAAACGCGCGCACAACTCCCTTCCGCACTGGCCCTTTCCGGACTGGGATGGGGTGCGTCGTACGACCTGGGGGACGACCCGGGAGGTCGATCTTTGCTCACGGCTCTCCCCGATGCCGGAAACGGGATCGGAGCGGGCCGGGCGAAGGATGGCAGGAACCCATGGACCTTTCGCGTCGCGGCGGTAGCGATCTCCCTTCTACAGGAAGGGCGGAGAAAGCGCCAGCGCCGGTTGAGGTCGGACCGGGGGAACGGACAGTAGGGCGCGCCCTGCCCGTCCAGGCTATTGGCGCTTCTGCATGACGAAGGCCAGGCGCTTCGTCAGGTCGGCCTTCGAGACCGGTTTCACCAGGTAGCCGGAGATGCCATAGGCGATGGCGCGCTTCACCACATCCGCCTCGCGGTGGCCGGTCAGCACCAGCACCGGCAGGTCGGCCAGCGGGTTGCCGGTGGCGGTGCGCAGGGCGTGCAGCAGGTCCAACCCGGTCATCCGCGGCATCTCCAGGTCGCAGATCGCCACGTCGACGTCCTCGCCGTTCTTGCGCAGGATGTCGAGCGCCTGGACGCCGTCCGCCGCCTCGAATACCGTCCGCAGCCCGATGTCGTGCAGCAGCCGGTAGATCAGCTTGCGGGTGAAGTCGTCGTCCTCGACCAGAAGCACACCGAGATCATGTATCGTCCGGACCTGGCGGGTCCGCCCACCTGCCTCCACCACCATGACGCTCTCCGCTCCGCCTGTGTTCACCCGGACGCTGGCCGCGCGGCCGGACGACACAGTTTTCTGGATGTATTGTTGCGCAGTCGTTAACGGAATCGCCATTGCCGGACGACGGACACCCGGATCCCGCCGACGGGGAATGGCAATCGGGCACGCAACGTCCTATCCTTGCCACCCGCCGCAAGGCCAGCCCTTCCGAACCGATCAGGACCGCTCCTCCCTTGACCCCGCCGCCCGCCGCCCCCCTGTCCCCCTTCGGCAGTTCGCCCGACGCAGCGATGTTCGCCGCCGTGGTGGAGGCCAGCGGCGGCGGCATCGCCGTGTCCGACGCCACCCTCCCCAACCACCCCATCGTCTATTGCAACCGCGCCTTCCTGGAGATGGTCGGCTATGCGGCCGACGAGGTGATCGGCCAGGACGGCAGCTTCCTGCAGGGGCCGGCCACCGACCCGGAGACGGCGTCGGCCATCCGCGCCGCGCTGGCCGAGGCGAGGCCACTGTCGGTGGAGGTGCTGAATTACCGCAAGGACGGCACCGCCTTCTGGAACGCGCTGAGCCTGCGGCCAGTGCCGGGGCCTAATGGTTCGACGCGCTGGATCGCCGCCTCCTGCGCCGACGTCACCCACAGCCGCCGGTCGCAGGAAGAACTGCGCGACGCCGAGGAGCAGCTGACCAAGCTGGCGGCCGAGACCTTCGCCCTGGCCGAGAAGCTGGACGGCGCGCGGGAGGAGGCGGAGGCCGCCCGCATCGCGGCGGAGAACGCCAGCCGCGCCAAGTCGCGCTTCCTGGCGATGATGAGCCACGAGCTGCGCACGCCGATGACCGCGGTGATCGGCATGGGCGACCTGCTGATGGGCAGCGGGCTGAACGACCAGCAGAAGGCCTTCGTCAAGACGCTGCGCTCGTCGGCCGACACGCTGATGACGATCCTGAACGACGTGCTCGACTTCTCCAAGATCGAGGCGGGACAGCTGACGCTGGAAGAGATCGACTTCTCGCTGCCCCGGCTGGTGGAGGACGTGGTCCAGCTGTTCCTGGTGCGGGCGGCGGCCAAGGGGCTGAGCCTGTCGGCCTCCATCGCCGAGGATACGCCGCGCCACATCCGCGGCGACCCGACCCGGCTGCGGCAGGTGCTGTTCAATCTGGTGTCCAACGCCATCAAGTTCACCGACCGCGGCGCCATCGAGATCGCCGTGTGGTCGCCGGACCCTCCCGTTGGCCCGTCGAGCGACTTGGGCGCGCCGGATGGCTCCGTGATCCTGCGGTTCGAGGTGCAGGACAACGGCATCGGCATGACGGCGGAGCAGCGCGCCCGCCTGTTCGATGCCTTCGTCCAGGCCGACGTGTCGACCAGCCGCAAATATGGCGGCACCGGGCTGGGGCTGGCGATCTGCAAGCGGCTGGTGGAGGCGATGGGCGGCGAGATCACCGTCTCCAGCGCGCCCGGCCGCGGGTCCACCTTCCGCTTCTCGATCCGCAGCCGGCTGGCGGAGGCGCAGCCGGCCGCCGACCTCGGTTCCCGGCCGGCCCTGTCGGCGGCGGAGATGCCGGAGCCGACGCGGGTGCCGCTGCGGCTTCTGCTGGCTGAGGACAACGACATCAACCGCATGCTGATCGTCGCCATGATGACCCGCATCGGCCATCAGATCGACGCGGTGGCCGACGGGCGGGCGGCGCTGGCCGCGGTCACGGCGGCCGATTACGACGCGCTGATCCTGGACATGGAAATGCCGGTGCTGGATGGCCGGTCGACGGCGCGGGCGATCCGCCGGATGGACGGGCCGGTGGCGCGCATCCCCATCGTCGGGCTGTCGGCCGACGCCCTGCCGGAGCATCGCGACGGCCATATGGCCGCCGGGCTGGACGCCTATCTGACCAAGCCGATCGACTGGGAGCAGTTGAACGCCGTGCTGATCGATCTGGCGACCCGGCCGCAGGACGGACGGGTGGTGCCGATGCCCAGCCGCCCGGCGGCGGAGGGCGGCCAGTTCTCGTCCCTGCCGCTGATCGACCGGGTCAAGCTGGCGGAGCTGCGGCTGGCGCTGGGCGGCGAGGCGCTGGACGGCATGCTGCAACTGCTGCCGGAGACGGCGTTGCGCGAACTGACGGCGATCCGCTCCGCCCTGCAGGCCGGCCGGCCGAAGGAGCTGAAGCAGGCGGCCCACACGCTGACCGGGCTGGCCGCCAATTTCGGCGCTCCGCGCATGGCCGCCATCGCCCGCGCCATCAACGACAGCCCGGCCGACACCGAGAAGGTCGCAGCATTGCTGCCCCTGCTGGAGACCACCGTCGCCGCCACCAGCAGCCTGGTGCGCGACCCGGCAGAAAGTATCCCCTCTCCCCCCCGGGGAGAGGGTTAGGGTGAGGGGGTCGCGCGGCGAGGATCTTCAAGAATCGCGCACTCTCCGCTTCCCACCAAATCCACCCTGTGCATCCCCCTCACCCCGACCCTCTCCCCGGGGGCTATGGCATTCACACAATCCCAACTATTGCTAAGCATCTGGAACAAAAGGAACTTTGCGTCATCCCCGCGAAGGTGGGGAACCAGGAAACTCCGCGGATCAGCGGCGGATGTGGCTGGATTCCCACCTTCGCGGGAATGACGGCCGACAAAAGACGGCCGACAAAATTGCTTTATCCCAATGCCTTACGTGACGCTGAGATGTGTGAATGTCATAGCCCCGGGGGGAGAGGGAGATTACGCGCGGTTGAGCGGCGCGGGACCGATCTGCTAGAGACTCGGGGCATGAAGAAAGCAGCGCCGAAGCGGCGCGGCGGGTCGCCGCGCGTCACCCATCCCGACCAGTTCGATCTGCTCGACGTACCCGAGCCGACGGCGGTGATGATCACCTATTCGGGTCGCACCGTCGATCTGGAGCGGCCGGACTTCGGCCCCTTCGACATCGAGGACATTGCCCGGCCGCTGGCCTACCAGTGCCGCTTCGTCGGCAACACCCAGCGCTTCTTCAGCGTGGCCCAGCACTGCGTCCTGGCCAGCCGGCTGGCGCCGCAGGGCTATGCCTACGACGCGCTGATGCATGACTGCGAGGAGGCCTTCACCGGCGACTGGCCGACGCCGTGGAAGGTGCGGATCGGCCGCGACGCCATCCGGCAGGCAGTGGAGCCGATCAAGAGCGCGCTCGCCCTGCGCTTCGGCTTCCGCCATCCGGAGCCGAAGGCGGTCAAGCTGGCCGACCAGCGGGCGCTGGCGACCGAACTGCGCGACCTCTGCGCGCCGCACCGCGTCAACTGGCGCGACCTGCCCGACCCGGACGAGGCCGCCATCGTGCCGCTCGGCCCGGAGGAGGCGCTGGCCGATTTCCTGGAGCATTACCGGCGGCTGAAGCCGGCCTGAGACCCCCAGTCGGAATCAGGCGTGGCCGCCCTGCTCCGCCCTGCGGCCACGGCCGCGCTTGGGGGCCGGCGCCGCGCCGGTGGAGGCGCCGTCGGCCTGCTGCTCGGCGCAGCGCTCGGCAAGCTCGCGGATGGCCGCGCGGATCTGCGGGTCGCGGATGCTCTGGAAATAGCGCGCCAGCATCAGCGCCTCGCGCGATTGCAGCGTGTTCTCCTGCTCCTCGCCGCCGGCCGCCGCGGGCATCTCGCCGCCCTCGCCCGCCTGCTGGCGGTTCTCCAGCCCTTCGAAGAAGACGGAGACGGGCACACGGAAGAACTGGCCCAGCTTGAACAGGCGGCTGGAGGACACGCGGTTGAAGCCGCGCTCGTACTTCTGCAATTGCTGGAAGGTCAGCCCCAACGCCGCGGCGACGTCGCTCTGGCTGAGGCCGGCGAGCATGCGCAGCTCCCGCAGGCGCTGGCCGACGAACACATCGACCTCGTTCAGGCCTTCCTTCTTTTCGCGCCCACGCCGTTTCATGGCTTTTCCCCTTCGATCCTGTACTGGCCCGCACTGGTCCCGGCAGCCGACTCCTCCCGCCGCCATCCGGAACGCCTCCACTGGCGCCGAAGCTTAGGAACACGTCGCCGGGAAGACGAATCGGCCGGTCACGGGGACGGATTGCAACTCAGCTATGACCGCGACCTGCCGATGTCAACCGCTGCTGGACCAGTTACCTCTTTTGGGCAGGGCGGTTTTCGCGGGAATCGGCCGGTTGGTCATAGGACCGCACTCTTTTCGCGCATTGAGCGGTATCGCCCTACCCACAGTCGCGTCCGCCGGGCGGCTCCGCTCACGCCCGGAGCCGGCTGCGGCATTGTGACCCAAGGTTGCGAGCGAAGCCGTTGCACAGCCGCCGCAGGGCTGCAACATTTGCGGGGCACTAGGCATATTTTGCCGGGCGCCCGGCAAAAACTGCCGCCGATTAACCCTCTCTTCATCAAGACACCGCAGCATGCCCCAACATAGGCATGCCCGGCGCGGAACTTGCACAAACCGTCTCGCAATCGCGAAACGGAGACGTGTGGAGAGTATGCCGGGAAGATTTCCGATCGGGGACCGCGCGTGAACAACCTGCTGCAGACCTTGCGCAATCTCGGACCCGCACGCCTTGCGGCGATCGGCGGCGTCGGGCTGTTGCTGATCGGATTCTTCGTCTATCTGACCACCCGGCTGTCCACGCCGGAAATGGAGCTGCTCTATTCCGACCTCCAGCAGTCGGAGGCGGCGGCCATCGCCAAGAAGCTGGAGGAGGCCAAGGTCCCCTACAGCGTCGACAAGTCCGGCACCAAGATCACCGTCCCCGCCGATCAGGTCGGACCGATGCGCATGCGCATGGCGGCCCAGGGCCTGCCGTCGGGCGGATCGGTCGGCTACGAGCTGTTCGACAAGGGCGAGGGGTTCGGCGCCACCAGCTTCATGCAGAACATCAACCACCTGCGCGCGCTGGAAGGCGAGATGGCGCGCACGGTGCAGACGCTGAACGGCGTCATGCAGGCCCGCGTGCATCTGGTGCTGCCCAAGCGCGAGCTGTTCGCCCGCCAGCAGAACCCGGCGACCGCCAGCGTCTTCCTGAAGCTGCGCCCCGGCGCCAAGCTGAGCCGCGAGAACATCCAGGCCATCCAGCAGCTGATCGCCGCCTCCGTCCCCAACCTGGACCCCAACCGCATCTCCATCGTCGACGACAAGGGCAACCTGCTGGCGCGCGGCACCGGCAGCGACACCGCCGAAGCGATGATGGCGAGCGCGGAGGAGAAGAAGCAGGCCTTTGAGGGGCGGATGGCCCGCACCATCGAGGATCTGTTGGGCCGGACGCTGGGCTACGGCAAGGTCCGGGCCGAGGTGTCGGCCGACCTCGACTTCGACCGCATCACCACCCAGTCGGAAATCTTCGATCCGGAAAGCCAGGTCGTCCGCTCGACCCAGACCGTCAACGAATCGAACGAGAGCAGCGACCGCGATCCGCTGGCCCCGGTGACGGTGGACCAGAACCTGCCGACGGCCCAGGCCAGCAGCAGCGCCAGCCCGCTGTCCTCCAACAAGTCGTCCCGCGCCGAAGAGACGATCAACTACGAGATCACCAAGACCACCAAGTCGCATGTCCGCGAGGCGGGTCAGGTGCGCCGCATGTCGGTCGCCGTCCTGGTCGACGGCACCTATCAGACCAGCAAGGACAACGGGCCGACCTACCAGCCGCGCAGCGAGCAGGAGATCGAGAGCATCAAGGCGCTGGTGCGGTCCGCCGTCGGGCTGGACGCCGTGCGCGGCGACTCGCTGGAAGTGGTGAACATGCGCTTCTGGTCGCCCGAGGACGACATCCAGAAGCCGGAAGAGCTGTTCATGGGCATGACCAAGGACGACCTGTTCCGCATCGCGGAGATGGTCGTGCTGGGCATCGTCGCCGTCCTCATCATCCTGCTGGTCATCCGCCCGCTGATCTCCCGCGCCTTCGAGAAGGCGGAGATGCAGGAGGAGGACGAGATGGACCGCCTGCTGACCGATCAGGCCGGCATGCCGGCCGCGCTCGCCGCCCCCACCGGCGCGCTGGCCCAGGATCTGGCGCTGGAAGCGGCGCAGGCCGACGAGGAGCTGGAGCAGATGATCGACATCAACCGGGTGGAAGGCCGCGTCCGCGCGTCCTCCCTGCGCAAGGTCGGCGAGATCGTCGACAAGCATCCGGAAGAGGCGGTCTCCATCCTGCGCAACTGGCTGTATCAGGAGAGCTGAGCGATGCCGGCCTCCGTTTCCACTGACTTCGGGGAAGGACCGCGGCGATGAGCGTGCGCAAATTCCTCTTCGACGAGTCCTTCGACGTGGACGCCGTTCCCCGCATGACCCATGTGGAGGACGACGACCTGCTGCCCGAGGACGAGCTGTCGGCCCATCCGGAACCCGAGCCGGAGCCGGAACTGCCGCCCGCCCCGACTTTCGGCGAGGAGGAGCTGGCTGCCGCCCGCGCCCAGGGCTACGAGGAGGGCATGGCCGCCGGTAAGTCGGCGGGCACCTCCGAGGGCTATGGCAAGGGCTTCACCGACGGCATGGCCGCCGGCCAGAACACCGGCTACGAGCGCGGCAAGGCGGAGATCGAGGCGACGGTGAACAACCGCATCGCCAACGCCCTGTCGCAGATCGCCGACGGGGTGCAGCGGCTGCTGGCGGAGCGCGAGGCGGGCAACGCCGCGCGCGGCGAACAGCCGGTCCATCTGGCGCTGGCCATCGTCCGCAAGCTGCTGCCCGAATGGGCGCGGCGCGGCGGCATGGTCGAGGTCGAGGGCATGGTCCGCGCCTGCCTGACCGACCTGATCGACGAGCCGCGGCTGTTCATCCGGGTGGCCGAGGACACGATGGGGCTGGTGCGCGACCATCTGGACGAAACGGTGGGCTCGCGCGGCTTCGGCGCCAAGCTGATGGTGATCGGCGACCCGTCGATCGCCCCCGGCGGCTGCCGCATCGAATGGGCCGAGGGTGGCATGGAGCGGGACACCGCCCAGCTGCTGGCCGAAATCGAACGCCGCGCCGCGCACATGCTGGAGGCTCCGGCCCCCGTCTAAGGGGTGTCCGGAATGAAGGAGGTCCGAGACCGACATGCCGAGCGACAATTTCTCGCTGAACGATCTGCAGAGTGGCGATGGCGACGAATACGCCAGCCCCGGAATCACCAAGGATCTGGAGGCGGTGTACGACATCCCCGTCCAGATCTCCGCGGTGCTGGGCAAATCGACCATGCAGGTGGCGCAGCTGCTGAAGCTGGGCCGCGGCGCGGTGGTGGAGCTGGACCGCAAGGTCGGCGAGGCCATCGACATCTACGTCAACAACCGCCTGGTCGCCCGCGGCGAGGTGGTGGTGGTGGAAGACCGGCTGGGCGTGACCATGACGGAAATCATCAAGTCGGACCGGGGCTGATGGCGATTTCGTCCGACAGCGCCGCGTCCCGCGCGAAGGCCGCCGCCGGCAATGGCGCAGGCGGCCCCCGTGCCGCTGCTGCTCAGGCCGAGCCGGCCGGCGCCCATACCGGCGCCACCGCGCCGGGGCGGAGCGTGCGGCTGCGCGGCGGGCTGGACGTGGCGACGCTGGTCGGGCTGGCCGCCGCCGCCGCGGTGATCCTGATCGCCATCACCACCGGCGGCTCGGCCCGCGCCTTCCTCGATCCGCCGTCGCTGCTGATCGTGCTGGGCGGGACGCTGGCGGTCACCACCGCCTCCTTCTCGCTGGGCGACGTGGCGGTGGCCTGGAGGAACGCGGCGGCGGTGCTGGTCCACCAGACGCTGGACCCCAAGGGCGTGGCCCGGCAGGTGATCCTGCTGGCCGAGGCCGCCCGCCGGGCCGGGCCGGAGACCCTGCGCAACGTCCTGCCGGAACTGCGCGGCGAACCTTTCCTGCATCGCAGCGTCACCCTGATCACCGAAGGGCTGCCGCCCGACGCCATCGAACGGATGCTGACCGGCGAGGTCGAGGCGACCGCGGGCGGCCACGGCAAGAGCGCCGGCGTGCTGCGCCGCGCCTCGGAAGTGGCGCCGGCGATGGGGCTGATCGGCACGCTGGTCGGTCTGGTGCAGATGCTGGGCAGCCTGAGCGACCCGTCGGCCATCGGGCCGGCGATGGCGCTGGCGCTGCTGACGACCTTCTACGGGGCCGTGCTCGGCAACGTCGTCCTCTCCCCGCTCGCCGCCAAGGTGGAGCGGGCGGCGGAGGAGGACGCGCTGGTCAAGACCCTCTATACCATCGGCGCCGTGTCCATCGCGCGCCAGGAGAATCCGCGGCGTCTGGAGATGCTCCTGAACGCCGTCCTGCCGCCTGGAAAGCGGATCCAGTATTTCGACCGGGAAGCCCCGAGAGTGGGAGCGTAAGGCTATGCGTCTGCTGATCGTTGGAACGTTGGAAGGCTACATCACCGCCGCCGGCAAGATCGCCATGAAGCGGGGGGCCAAGGTGTCGCACACCGACAGCATCGAAGGGGCGCTGAACGCCTTGCGTACCGCCGCCGGCGCCGATCTGGTGATGATCGACGTCAAGCTGGATATCGCGACCTTCATCGACAGCCTGAAGTCGGAGCGGATCACCATCCCGGTGGTCGCCTGCGGCATCGGCACCGATGCGGCCGCCGCGGTGCGCGCCATCCGCGCCGGTGCCAAGGAATACCTGCCGCTGCCGCCCAACGCCGAGCTGATCGCCGCGGTGCTGGAGGCGGTTGCCGAGGAAAGCCATTCCATCGTCTGCAGCGACCCCGCCATGCTGGCGACCCTGCGGCTGGCCGAGCAGGTGGCGCCAAGCGACGCTTCGGTGATGATCACCGGCGAGAGCGGCACCGGCAAGGAGCTGATGGCCCGCTTCATCCACCGCAAGAGCCGGCGGTCGGGCGAGCCCTTCGTCGCGGTCAACTGCGCCGCCATTCCGGAAAACCTGCTGGAATCGGAGCTGTTCGGGCATGAGAAGGGCGCCTTCACCGGTGCCGTCGCCCGGCGTCTCGGCAAGTTCGAGGAGGCAAACAACGGCACCCTGCTGCTGGACGAGCTGTCGGAGATGCATCCGCGCCTGCAGGCCAAGCTGCTGCGCGCCATCCAGGAGAAGGAGATCGACCGCATCGGCTCCAGCCAGCCGGTGAAGGTCAATGTCCGCCTGATCGCCACCTCCAACCGCAATCTGGAGGCGGAGGTCCGCTCCGGCAATTTCCGCGAGGATCTGTACTTCCGCCTGAACGTGTTCAGCGTGGCGATCCCGTCCTTGCGCGAACGCCCGGCCGATATCCCGATGATCGCCGAGCATTTCCTGAAGAAATACGCGGAGGCCAACGGGCTGGGCGACAAGCGCCTGACCGAGGACGCGATGCTGATGCTGAAGTCGCATCACTGGCGCGGCAATGTGCGCGAGCTGGAAAACACCATGCACCGCGCCGTCCTGCTGTCGCGCGGGGAAGAGGTCGGACCGGAAGCGATCATGCTGACCAGCAAGCTGCTGGCCCCGGAAGGCAGCGCCCAGGCCTCCATCCCCAGCGATTCGCCGGTCGCCAACCCGTTCGCCGGACCCGGCGGCACCGTGCCGGCCGCGCCGTCCCAGCCGCAGCAGCCGTCCACCCCGCTGGTGGTTCCGCCGCAAGGCGCCCTGCCGAGCAGCTACGGCCCGCCGAAGGGCGGCAAGCCCGGTCCCTATGGCATGGCGGCCAACAGCAGCGCGGCGGCAGCCGCCAGCGCCGGGAACAGCGGCGCCGGCCTGGCGGCGCTGATCGGCCGCACGGTGGCGGATGTCGAGCGCGACCTGATCCTGGAGACGCTGACCCACTGCCTGGGCAACCGCACCCATGCCGCCAACATCCTGGGCATCTCGATCCGCACGCTGCGCAACAAGCTGAAGCAGTATGGCGACGAGGGCCGCAGCGTGCCCACCCCGGGCAACGACGAACGGGCGACGGCCTGACGTCCCGACCGGGACCTGGGACCTGAGCGGCGGGAGCATCCATGGCGCTGACGGAGCAGAATAGCGGCGGGGGCGGCGGCCCTGGTTTGGGGGGCGGCAACATGGCCGCCTTCGGCGAGATGTGGGCGGTCACCAAATCGTCGCTGAAGCGCGGCGACGTGGCGATGGCCATCGGCATCCTGATCGTCGTGGTCGGGCTGATCATGCCGCTGCCCAGCGTCATGCTCGACATGATGCTGGGGCTGAACGTCACCATCTCCATCCTGATCCTGATGGTGGTGCTGTTCATCTCCAAGCCGCTGGAGCTGTCGTCCTACCCGACGATCCTGCTGATCACCACGCTGTTGCGCCTGTCGCTCAACATGGCGTCCACGCGCCTGATCCTGACGCATGGACATGAGGGCACGTCGGCCGCCGGCCATGTGATCGAGGCCTTCGCCAGCCTGGTCATGGGCGGCGATTTCGTCATCGGCGTGATCATCTACGCCATCCTGACCATCGTGAATTTCAAGGTCATCACCGCCGGTTCGGGCCGCATCGCCGAAGTGGCGGCGCGTTTCACCCTCGACGCCATGCCCGGCAAGCAGATGGCCATCGACGCCGACCTGTCGGCCGGCATGATCGACGAAGGCACGGCGCGGGCGCGGCGCAAGGAGCTGGAGGACGAAAGCGCCTTCTTCGGCTCGATGGACGGTGCGTCGAAGTTCGTGAAGGGCGACGCCGTTGCCGGCTTGATGATCATGTTCATCAACATCATCGGCGGCGTGACCATCGCGGTGCTGCGCCACGACATGCCGGTGATGACGGCGCTGGACACCTTCACCAAGCTGACCATCGGTGACGGTCTGGTGTCGCAGATCCCGGCGCTGGTGATTTCGATCTCCGCCGGTTTCCTGGTGTCGAAGGCCGGCATGGGCGGCTCGACCGACAAGGCGGTGGTCGGGCAGCTGACCGGTCACAGCCAGGCGCTGGCCCTGTCGGCCGGCGCCATCGGCGTGCTGGCCCTGCTGCCGGGCATGCCGATCCTGACGCTGGCCCCGGTCATCGGCATCGTCGGTGCCGCCGCCTGGTACATGCCGCGCCTGCGCGCGAAGCAGGAGGCGGAAGAGGCCGCTGCGGCGGAGGAAGCGGCGGCGGCCGGCGGAGCGCCGGGCGGCGGGCCGGGCGGCGGGCCGGCGCCGGACGAACCGATCGCCACCGCGCTGGCCATCGACCTGATCCGGCTGGAGCTGGGCTATGGCCTGCTGTCCCTCATCAACCAGCCGCAGGCGGGAAGCCACCGGCTGACCGACCAGATCAAGGGCCTGCGCCGGCAGATCGCCGGCGAGGTCGGCTTCGTCATGCCGGCGGTCCGCATCCAGGACAACCTGCAGCTTCCGCCCAACACCTACATCATCCGCGTCAAGGAGATCGAGGCCGGGCGCGGCGACATCCGGCCCAACATGCTGTTGGTGATGGACCCGCGCGGCGACGCCATGAGCTTGCCCGGCGAACAGACGGTGGAGCCGACCTTCGGCTTGCCCGCCATCTGGATCGAGCCGGGTTATCGCGAGGAGGCGCTGTTCAAGGGCTACACCGTGGTCGATCCGTCGACCGTGGTGACCACCCACCTGACCGAGCTGATCAAGGACAACATGCCGGAGCTGCTGTCCTTCACCGAGACGCAGAAGCTGCTGGACGAGACCGACAAGGAACACCAGAAGCTGATCGCCGATGTGGTGCCCAGCCAGATCACTGTGGGCGGATTGCAACGGGTGTTGCAGAATCTCCTTGCCGAACGGGTCTCGATCCGGGATCTTCCCACCATATTGGAAGGGGTATCCGAAGCGACCAGCCAGACCCGCAGCATCACCCAGATCACCGAGCATGTGCGGTCCCGCCTTGCCCGGCAGATTTGCGACGCGAACACGAACGAGATGGGCTTCATCCCGCTCGTCACCCTGTCGCCCGAATGGGAGCAGGGGTTCGCCGAATCGCTGGTGGGCGACGGCGACGACCGGCAGCTGACGATGGCCCCGTCCCGCCTGCAGCAGTTCATCACCTCCGTCCGTCAAACCTTCGAGCGACATGCCATGATGGGCGAGAGCCCCGTACTGCTGACCAGCCCGCTGATCCGGCCCTTCGTCCGCTCCATCGTCGAGCGGTTCCGACCGGCGACCGTGGTCATGTCGCAGAACGAGATCCACCCGAAGGCCCGCATCAAGACCCTGGGGCAGATCTGATGGTGCGTGCCCGTCCCCTCCCCTTACCTGACGGAAGGCGCTGCCGATGCGGCTGAAGTCCTTCCACGCCAAGACCATGTCCGACGCCATGCGGATGGTGCGCCAGTCGCTGGGCGACGACGCCATCATCGTCGCCACGCGCGAGGAGGAAGGCGGCGGCGTGCGCGTGACGGCGGCGGTGGAAGAGGACGACCTGCCGCCGGCCCAATCCTCCGGCACCGCGCGCGGCGGCCGGGGCAAGGCACCGCCGAAGCCGGTGGAACCCGAGATCGACGTGGGCGAGGTGGTGGCCGACGCCCTGCAGCGCCATGGCGTGCCGGCCGCGCTGGCCGAACAGCTGATCGACGCGGCGTCCGGGCTGGACACCGAGGATCCGCGGCTGGCGCTGGGCTCGGCGCTCGATTCCTTCTTCACCTTCAACCCGCTGCCCGACGGCCGGTCGCCGGTGAAGCCGCTGGCGCTCGTCGGGCCGCCGGGATCGGGCAAGACGCTGGTCGCGGCCAAGCTGGCGGCGCGGGCGGTTTTCCGCAAATGCTCGGTCGGCGTCATCACCACCGACACGGTGCGGGCCGGCGGCGTCGACCAGCTGGCCGCCTTCACCCGGCTGATGAAGCTGAAGCTGGCGACGGTGGAGGACCCCGACGCGCTGGCCGGCGCCTTCGAGGTGCATCGCCGCACCGATCTCGTGCTGGTCGACACAGCCGGGCGCAACCCGTTCGACGCCGAGGACATGCAGGATCTGCGCGCCATGCTCTCCGCCGGGGAGGTGGAGCCGGTGCTGGTGCTGCCGGCCGGGCTGGACGCGATGGAGGCCGCCGACATGGCGCTGGCCTTCAAGGCGGTCGGCGTGCGGCGCATGCTGGTGACCCGGCTGGACATCGCGCGCCGGCTGGGCAGCGTGCTCGCCATCGCCGCGCGCGCCCGGCTGTCCTTCTGCGACGCCAGCATCTCGTCCAAGGTGGCGGAAGGGCTGACGGCGTTGAACCCGCTGGCGCTGGCCCGCATGATGATTCCGGCCGAGGAGAAGGCCCCCGCCGTCAAGGAGCCGGCGCCGCGCCGCGCCGCCCGCACCGCGGAGTGGGACGAGGACGACGACATCGGCGAAGGCGGCCAGCCGGATCATGAGCCGGACCAT
>PJUA01000337.1_pt1 | contig 31598 bp, 26 predicted proteins | sample 1512151 | NCBI WGS metagenome assembly PJUA01 (sample SAMN08177678, study PRJNA422409) | Soil metagenome, whole genome shotgun sequencing project. | isolation source: Soil enriched on filter paper: beechwood xylan treatment | place: USA: Madison | collected 2015-01-15
CGAGATAGAAGAAGGGCAGTGCATAGCCGACCGCCAGTACCGACGCGCCGGCGGACGAGAAGATGTTCCAGACCTGGAATTCCGGCGGATAGGAATAGTAACGCCGCTCCATCCCCAGATAGCCCAGGATGAATTGCGGGAAGAAGGTCAGGTTGAAGCCGAAGAAGATCAGCAGCGCCGCGATGCGCGCCCACCATTCCGGATAAAGCCGCCCCGTCACCTTGGGCCACCAGTAATGCAGCCCGCCGAAATAGGCGCTGACCATGCCACCGACCATGATGTAGTGGAAATGCGCCACGACGAAATAGGTGTCGGTGACATGAACGTCGAAGGCGAGGTTGGCGACGAACAGCCCGGTCAGCCCGCCGATGGTAAACAGCCCGATGAAGCCCAGCGCATAGAGCATCGGCGCGTCGAAGCTGATCCAGCCCTTGTGCAGCGTGGCGGTCCAGTTGAACACCTTGATCGCCGACGGCACCGCGATGACGTAGCTGAGCAGCGAGAAGACCAGCCCGGCATAGAGCGAGATGCCGGCGACGAACATGTGGTGCGCCCACACGAAGAAGCCGATGATCGCGATGGTGATGCTCGACCACACCACGAATTTGTAGCCGAACAACGGCTTGCGGGCGAAGCAGGGCACGATCTCGCTGATCACGCCGAAGCCCGGCAGGATCATGATGTAGACCGCGGGGTGGGAGTAGAACCAGAACAGATGCTGGAACAGCAGCGGATCGCCGCCCAGCGCCGGGTCGAAGATGCCGACCCGCAGAAGCCGTTCCACCGCCACCAGCACCAGCGTGATCGCCAGCACCGGCGTCGCCAGCACCATGATGACGGAGGTGGCGTAGTTCGACCAGACGAACACCGGCAGCCGGTACCATGTCATCCCCGGCGCCCGCATCCGGTGGGTGGTGACGATGAAGTTCAGCCCGGTCAGGATGGAGGAGAAGCCGACGGCGAATACGGCGGCCAGCGCCAGCACCACATAGCCATTGGAATAGAGCGAGGAGAAGGGCGTGTAGAAGGTCCAGCCGGTGTCGACCCCGCCGATCAGGATGGCGAACAGCGCCAGGAAGCCTGCTCCCATATACAGGAACCAGCTCAGCAGGTTCAGGCGCGGGAACGCCAGATCCTTGGCGCCGATCATCAGCGGGATCAGGAAGTTGCCCATGGTGTTGGGGATCGATGGGATCAGGAAGAACCAGACCATCACGATGCCGTGCAGCGTGAACAGCCGGTTGTAGATGTCCGGCGTGAAGATGCCGGCCGGCGTCACCAGATTCAGCCGGATCAGCGTCGCCGCCAGCCCGCCGACGAAGAAGAAGAAGGTGATCGACAGGGTGTAGAGGATGGCGATCCGCTTGTGGTCCTTGGTCAGCAGCCAGGAGCGCAGGGTGACGCCTTCCTCCGTCAGGTAGTTCTTGGTGGCGACGACGGGTTCGTCCGGCTTTCCGGTCACGGTCGCGGTGGTCATTCGGTGGGCCTTTCCGCGCTGCCGGCCGCTTGGCCGGCTTGAGATTGTCCGGCCGCTTGGCCGGTTTGGGAGTTCTGGGCCGTCTTGTCGGCCAGCGATTTGATGTAGGCGACCAGCTTCAGCAGATCGTCCTCGCCGATCTGCCCGGCGAAGGAGGGCATGACCGGCGGATAGCCGGCGGCGATCTCCGACTTCGGCTTCAGGATCGAATCGCGGATATAGCGGTCGTCGGCGATGACGGTGCGGCCGTCCTCCAGTGGCACCGGACGGCCGAACAGCCCTTCCAGCTTCGGCGCATGGACGGTGCTGGCCGTGCCGTGGCAGCCGCTGCAGCCATAGCTGCGGAACAGCGCCTCCCCCTCCTGGGCGAGGCTGGGGCCGGGGTCCTGGCTGTCCAGCCAGCGCTGGAAGTCGGACGGTTCCATGACGACGACGCTGCCGCCCATCCGGGCATGCCAGGTGCCGCAGAACTCCGCGCAGAACAGGCGGTACTCGCCGACCTTCGTCGGCGTGAACCACAGCGCCTCGTACCGGCCGGGGACGGCGTCCTGGCGCACGCGGAAGGCGGGGATGGCGAAGTCGTGGATCACGTCCTGCGAGGTCAGCACCAGCCGCACCGGCTTGCCGACCGGGACATGCAGCGTGTCGATCTCGCGCTGGCCGCCCGGATGTTCGATCTTCCACATCCACTGCTTGCCGACGACATAGATGTCGGTGGCGTCCTTGGGCGGGCTGTGGATGCCGACATAGAGGTCCGCTCCCCAGAAATAGAGGCCGAGAAAACCGATGAAGGTGGCGACGGTCCAGGCGGTCTCAACCCTCCAGGTGCGGCCCAGCCGGTTGCCGCGCTCCACCTTGCTGCCCTTCCGGTAGCGGACGCAGAAGCCGATCATCAGCCCGAAGACCAGCAATAGGATGAAGGCGCTGGTGCCGATCAGGGCGGCAAACAGCCAATCCATGTCGGCGGCATGGGCGGACGCGGTGGGGGGGAGGAGTTGCATGCTTCCCATGGCCGGCCTCACCCCTTTCCCGGCCGGCGGGTGGCGCGCCACACCAGCAGCCCGACGCCCAGGACCGAGACGGCGCCGGTCGCCTGCATCAGGCGGCCCACCTCGGCGTTGTATTTGCCCTGCGCCGGGTCGTAGCCGTAGCAGAGCAGCAGCAGATGGTCGGCCACCGAACCGACGGCCCCCTTTGAGGCGTCGACCAGCCCGAGCCGCAGGTCGGTGGGGTCGTAGCCGATTCCCAGGATGTAGCGGGAGACCGTCCCGCCCGGCGAGACCAGCACCACGCCGGCGGGATGGGCATATTGCCCGCTGGCCTCGTCCAGCTTGTAGGGGAAGCCGGCTGCGGTGGCGAGGCGGCGCACGTCTCGCCCCTGATCGGCCGGGTCGTCGACCAGCGCGTGGATGGCGCCGGCCAGTGCCGGATCGCGTTCGAAATGCCGTGCCTTCATCGCCGCCGCGTCAGCCGGGCTCTCGTTTGGATCGATGCTGACCGCCATCACCGCGTAATCCTTGCCCGGCGTCAGCGGCCCCTGTTTGAGGGCCGCCGCCAGATCGCCCAGCACCACGCCGCACAGCGTCGTGCAGCGGAAATAGTCGAAGACCAGAACCAGCGGCTTCCCCTTGTCGAACAGCGCCGCGGTGGTGACGGCTTGGCCGGCCTCGTCGCGCAGCTGGATGTCGCGCGGCAACTGCGTTCCCAGATGCTGGTCGAAGGCGAAATCCTTGAAGCCGGACGGCAGCAGGGCCGTCGGAGAGGCGTGCGCACCTGTCACGGGCAGAGCCAGCAGAAGGCCGATCAGGGTGGCGATGGCGAGCCGTCTCATCGCTGCCCCTCCTGCCTTGCGTCCGCCGGCCAGTCGGGAATTCCGTGCTCGGCGACGCGGCGCATCGCCTCGTCGATGGGAATGTGGGCGATGCCGCGCTCTCGGTCGGCCCAGCCATAGCCGGTCAGCCGTTCCAAAGATCGCTCCTTGTAGAGCTTGAAGTCGGCGGGTGGATCGGTCTGCAGGCGTGGTTCCGGCATCGGCGTCGTCAGGCCGCGGTTCCGGTCGGTGGTCGCGTCGGGGAAGATCAGCATCAGCGAGAGCACGACCGTCCCGATCAGGCCGGCCGCCAGCGCGCCGAGCAGGACGAACAGCCAGGGCGGCGTGTCCCGCTTCTCGAAGCGCGTGTCGGGATTGCGGCCCTCCAGGTCAGGCTGCTTCGGCGAACGGCCGCGTCCCAGCCGCGTCCAGCCCAACAACATCGCCGCCGCGGTCCCGGCGATGCCGGGCCGGTTGAAGCGTGTGGCCTTATCCATGGCGAACGCCTTCCGCCATCAGGCCGTCGGCGCGGGTGACGTGCCCGCTCCGGCCCGAGTGTCGCCGGTCGGCGCCCAAGCGCCACAGGAACACCGCCATGCCGGCGCCACCCATCGCCAGTGTCGCGGCGGGGGCGAACCAGGTGAAGCCGCCCTCCAGCCCCGGCAGGATCAGCCACCAGCATTCCAGCAGATGCGCGGCCAGCAGCAGCAGGCAGATGGCCGCCAAGCCGCCCCGGCTGCGCTTCACCGGCCACCAGATCAGGGCCGCGAACGGCAATGCTCCCTGCGCCAGCGCGCCCAGCACCGCGATCCAGCCCCAGCCGCCGGACAGGCGCGCGACGTACCACGTGATCTCGTGCGGCAGATTCTCCTGCCAGACGATCAGGAACTGCATGAAGGACAGGTAGAACCACAGCAGAATGGCGGCGATCAGCAGGCTGCCAAGGTCCCTCCTCTGCCCCGCGTCCGTCCGTCCGCCCAGGATTGCCGCCAGCGTCGCCAGCGCCAGGGCACCAAGAAGTTGACCGCTGACGATCATCATCCCGTAGATGCTGGACCCCCAATCGGGCTCCACCGACATGAACCAGTCGAAGGAGGCGAAGGTGACGGTCAGCCCCAGCAGGATCAGCCCCGGTGCCGCCAGCGGGTTGCGGCCCCGTCCCGAGCGCGACAGCGCCATCAGGGCCAACCCCAGCCAGACCACGGCATAGGCCGCCGCCCGCCCGTAGAAGAAGGGGGCGTTCAAGTAAAAGCGGTTTTTCAGATGCACGGCCTCCGCCGGCCTTGCCCAGGGGTACAGCTCCGGCAGCAGGATCAGCACCGGCACCAGAAGCAAGAGCGCCAGCGGCAGCACGGCGACCATGGCGCGCAGGGGCGTCACCACGGCCGATCCCCAGCGTCCGCCGGTCAGTTCATGGGCGAACAGCAGCATCATGGCGCCCAGCGGCAGTCCGATCCAGAAGGCGAAGGAGGCCAGCCAGCCGCGCAGCACCGCCTGCGGATCGAACGGCGCGCCGATGGCGCAGACCGCACCACCGGCCAGTGCCACGCCGATGGCGGCAAGAAGCGGGCGCCGGCTCATCGCAGAGTCCCCCGCACATCGTCCGGCAACTCTGTCGCGGCGGTGTTCTGGCTTGCCTGCAGCGCCCGGATATAGGCGGCGATGGCCCAGCGGTCGTCGGGGGTGACGCGGTCGGCATAGGAATACATCGCTCCCCAGCCGTTGGTGGCGACGTCGTAGAAATGCCGGGTTGGGGCGTTGCGCAACGCCTCGCTGTGGAAGGAGGGCGGATGCGGGAAGCCGCGCTGGACGATCATGCCGTTGCCGTCGCCGAGATAGCCGTGGCAGGGCGTGCAATAGATCTCGTAGCGCTCTTTGCCACGGTCGAGCAGGGCCGCCGTCAATGCCGGGGCCGGTTGCGGCCGGTCCTCGCGCGCGACGGTGTTGGGCGCCGGCTCCGGCGGCCAAGCCCGGCTGCCTGAGTTGGCATTGGCGGGCGTCCAGGTCTTGTCGCGCGGCTGCTTTGCCATGTTATCGCAGGCCCCCAGCAGTGCCGCTGCGCTCAGCAGAAGGGCGAGGGGAAACAGCCGGATCATGCCGGCACCTCGTCGATCTTTACGCCTTCGCCATGGGGCAGCAGCCGTTGCAGAAGGTCGCTGTCGTCGCGCCCCTCCCGCTCCGCGATCCAGATCAGGAACCGGTCCTGCGAGGCATGTTCGAACCCGGGCGCATCGAAGATCGGATCGTAGAGGCGCGGCAGTCGGCAGAACTTGCAGAAGGCAAAAAAGCCGACCAGCAGGATGGCCAGCGCCGCCAGTTCGAACGTCGTGGTGCTGAAGGCCGGCCAGCTGTTCAGCGGCCGTCCGCCGATGTTCAGCGGATAGCTCAGCACCATGCCCCAATATTGCAGGAGGAAGCCGCCGACCGCACCCACCACGCCGGCCGCCACGATGATCAGCGGCAAGGCCCGTGGTTTGCGGCCCAGCAACTCGTCCACCTCCTCCACCGCATAGGGGCTGTAGACCTCCAGCCCGGTGAACCCCTCCTGCCGCAGGCGGCGCAGGGCTTCCAGCATCGCATCGGGGCTGTCGAAGGCGGCCAGTGTGCCGCGGATTGTGTGGCCGGTGCCGCGATGCGCGCTCATCGCCCGCCCTCCGCCTTCTTCTTGTGGAGGAGTTCGCGCAGTTCGAACATCGACACCATCGGGATGAAGCGCAGCGCCAGGAAGAAGGCGGTCAGGAACAGGCCCACCGACCCGGCCAGCGTCGCCCAGTCCCAGAAAGTCGGCATGAAGACGAACCAGCTCGATTCCGTGTAGTTCCGGTGCAGGCCGCCGACGACGATGACGTAGCGTTCGATCCACATGCCGACGACCACGCACAGCGCGACCAGGAACAGCAGTGGGCGGTTCAGCCGCAGCGGCCGGATCCACAACAGTTGCGGCACGACGCCGTTCAGGATGATCTTCGCCCAGTACCAGGGCGCGTAATAGCCGCCGAGTTCCGACATCACCACCGTGATCTCGTGCTCCTCCCCCCGGTAGAAGGGCATGAACACCTCGATCAGATAGCAGTAGGACAGCAGCAGGCTGGCGGTCAGCATCAGCCGCGCCAGCACGTCGATGTGGCGGAGCGTGATGACGCCGGTGAGGTCCAGCGCCCGTCGCAGTGGGATGACCAGCATCAGCACCACGGCGAAGCCGGACAGCGCGGCGCCGAAGACGAAATAAGGCGGGAACTGCGTCTCGTGCCATCCCGGCGTCAGGCCGCCGGCGAAATCCAGTCCGACGATGCTGTGGATGGAACAGACCAGCGGCGCCATCAATGCCGCGAACAGCCCGTACAGGATCTTGAACTGGCGCCAATGCCGCGACGATCCCTGCCAGCCCAGTGCCAGCAGCCCATACAGCACCCGCTGCCAGCGCCGTTGCGCCCGGTCGCGCAGGGTGGCGAGGTCGGGCAGCAGCCCGACATACCAGAACAGCATCGATCCGGCGACATAGACCAGGATGGCGACGAAATCCCAATGCAGCGGGCTGCGGAACTGCGGCCACAGCGCCATCGTGTTGGGATAGGGGAACAGCCAGTAGAAATACCACCAGCGTCCGAGATGGATGATCGGCATGATTCCGGCGCAGGCGACGCAGAACACCGTCATGGTCTCGGCGATGCGGCTGGTGGCGCTGCGCCACTCCGACCGGGTCAGGAAGAACAGGGCGGAAATCAACGTCCCGCCGCTGGCCATACCGACCCACCAGACATAGTTTCCGATGGCGAAGCCCCAGGCGACCGGCCAGTCGATGCCCCAGATGCCGACGCCGCGGATGAACAGCCAGCCGAGCGCCACCACGAACAGGCCGAGCAGACCGAGCGACAGCCCGAAGCCGGCCCACCACCAGAGGGGCGTGCGGCGTTCCAGCACGAGGTCGCTGACATGGACGGTCACCGACAGCGCGGTGACGCCCGGCCCAATCACGTCCATATGGGTGACCCTGTTCAGCTCCTGTCTGGTTTCGGGAGATGCGCCCACCGCCTCAGACCTCCTGGATTTCGGGGTTGGGGTTGCGCAGCCGGGCCTCGTAAGTCGTGCGCGGCTTGGTGTTCAGTTCGGTCAGCACGCCATAGTCCAGCGGGCTCGCCTTGCGGCGATTGACCGCGCTGTCCTTGTCGTTCAGGTCGCCGAAGACGATGGCCTCGGCCGGGCAGGCCTGCTGGCAGGCGGTCTTCACGTCGCCGTCGCGGATCGGCCGGTCCTCGCGGTCGGCGGTGATGCGGGCGTTGCGGATTCGCTGGATGCAATAGGTGCATTTCTCCATGACGCCGCGCGCCCGCACGGAAACGTCGGGATTCCAGGATTGCGACAGCCGGTTGTCGTCCGCCGAATAGTTGAAGTAGTTGAAGCGCCGGACTTTGTAGGGACAGTTGTTGGAGCAGAACCGGGTGCCGACGCAGCGGTTGTAGACCATCACGTTCAGACCGTCGGCGTCATGCATGGTCGCCCCGACCGGGCAGACCACCTCGCAGGGCGCGTTTTCGCAATGCATGCAGGGCATCGGCTGGAAATAGGTCTGATCCGGCGCCTCCGCCTCGCCCCCGTACCAAGTGTCGATGCGGATCCAGTGCAATTGGCGGTTCCGCAGCACCTGCTCCTTGCCGACGACGGCGATGTTGTTCTCCCCCTGGCAGGCGGCGGTGCAGGCGCTGCAGCCGATGCAGGAGTTAAGGTTGATCGCCATGCCCCAGGCGTTCCGCGGATACTCGTAATCGGGATAGAGCGAGTTTTCCGGCTCCTTGCGCTTGGCGAAGCCGGGATCCTGGCGGAACTCGTCCAGCGTGGCGTGACGGACCACGTCGGGGCTGTCGATCAACTGGTGGTGCTGGGTGGCGGCCAGCCGGTAGGTCTCGCCGGTCTTGCGCAGCTCCACCCCCGGCAGTTGCCAGAGATGGTCGAGCGGCCGCAGCCGGTAGGCGTCGAAGCCGACGTCGCGCCCGACCCGGCCCACCGCCTTGCGGCCGAAGCCGAAGGGCAGGGTGACGCAGTCGGGGGCATGACCGGTCACCCGCCAGACCGGCGCGCGAAGTTGGCCGGTGGCTGTGCGTACCTCCACCACATCCTCATTCTGCAGGCCCAGCCGCTCCGCGGTTGCCGGCGCCATCAGCAGGGCGTTGTCCCAGGTCAAGGTGGTGAAGGGGCGCGGCAGTTCCTGCAGCCAGCCGAGATTGGCGTACCGCCCGTCGCGCAGCCACGGATCCGGCCGGAACAGAGCGGTCAGCGTCTCGCCGTCCGGTCGTGCCGGCGCCGGCGGCAGCCGGGTTGCGAGATCGGACGCAGGCGAAACGGAAACCGGTGCAGCGGCGCTGTCCGGCACCACGCCGGTGCGCAGGGCGTCGGCCCACAGCCGCTCCCCATCGCCTTTGCCCTGGAATCTTTCGATCCAGGCAGCGCGCAGGATGGCGTAACCATCGGGCCGCGTCTCGCCGGTGAAGACCGCCAACAGCTCGTGTGGCGACCAGCCGCCCCACAAGGGCTTGATCTGCGGCTGCTGGATGGTGACGGTGCCGTCGAAGGCCCGCGCGTCGCCCCAGCGTTCCAACTCATGCGCCTCCGGCACATGCCATGTGCAGAGCATGGCGGTCTCGTCCACCGCGGTGCCGAGATGGACAGACAACGGGACCTTTCCCAACGCCCCGGCGAAATCGAGGTCGACGGGCGCGGTGAAGACGGGGTTGCTGCCCAGGATCAGCAATGTGTCGACCCGTCCGGCCGCCATGTCGGCGACCAGTCCTTTCAGCGACTCGCCATGGTCGACCGGATCGGCCTCCACCGGCTCGATATAGCTCACCGTATGGCCGGGTGCGCCCAACGCCTCATTGATGACGTGGACCAACGCATGGACCGCCGCAGATTGCGCCGGCCCGGCATGGACCAGCGCCGCGCCGCGGTTGGCGGACAGGTCGCGGGCGACGGCGCCGAGCCAGCCGGGGGCTCCCTGGCGCCACTCTGCTGGCCCGACGCCAAGCTCGGCGGCGAGCGCGCGCACCACCGCCTCCACCTCGTCCGGGCGGGCGGCGAAGCGATGGTCGGCGCGGGCGCCGGCCAGGGTCGGCACGCTTTCCACCGCATAGAGGCGGCTCATTTCCTCCGGCCGGCCCTCTTCGGCCGCGCGGCGGCGGCGGGCGAAATCGCGGGCGTAGCGCAGATGGCCGGGCGCGCTGTCAAGAAAATCGCTTTCCACCGCCAGGATCGTCTTCGCCTGGTCTAGGTGCAGCACCGTGTCCACCGGTCGCCCGAACGCCAGCATCGCCCCGGCCCGCACCGTGTCACGCCCGTCCGCTTCCCAGCGGTGCCATTGCAGCGCTGGAAAGCGCTGCTTCAACGCGGCGATCTGCACGGCGAGCGTGGGAGAGGTGACGGTGCCGGTCAGCAGCCGCAGCCCGTCGCCGCCGCGCGCGCCCAGGGCGGGCAAGCGGTCGACCAACGCCTTGACCAGTCCATTGACGCTGGCCGCCCTGCCGGCGGTCAGCACCGTGCGCGAGCGGTCGGGGTCGTAGAGGTCAAGGATGCTCGCCTGGATGATCGGGTCAAGCGCGCCGAGGCTGGCGGGATGCTCCGGATTGCCCTCCAGCTGGACCGGGCGCCCCATCTGGTGGATGGCCAGCACACCGTCGGCATAGCCGCCGCGCGTGACCGCTGTGGCGAAATGGCGGGCGACGCCGGGAATGAGACCGGGCGGCATCGCTACATAGGGAATTGCCTGATCCGTGGCATCTCCCGCCGCCTCTCCGGGCCCGCAGCCAGACAGCCCGGCCAGCGCGAAGGAGGCGCCCATCAGTTCCAACAGCCGGCGGCGGCCGACGCGCGCCTCCGCAAGATCCGGCAGGCCGGGGAACTCGGCGCGCAGCAACTCCAGAACCGCCGGCTCGCGCGACAGCTCCTCCAGGCTGCGCCACAGCGCCCGGCCGCTCCGCCCGGCCAATCGGCCCTCGATCCGCCGGGCCAGCTCCTCCCGCCGCTCCGTCATCGGTGGCACACCGAGCAGTCGGACAGGGTTTCGGGATGAATGTGGTAGCGCGCCATCAACTGCTTGCCGGACGGCGTCGCCGCAGTCCGCTTCCAGTCGGTGTCGAAGACCGCCTCCTTCGGGCGCAGGTTCGGGGCAGGGTCGCGGTGGCAGTCCAGGCACCAGCTCATCTGCAGGCTCGCTCCCTTCCAGGTCAGGGGCATGGTGTCCACCGGCCCATGGCAGGTGGTGCAGGCCACGCCCTTGGCGACATGGATGCTGTGGTTGAAGAAGACGTAGTCGGGCAGCTTGTTGACGCGGTTCCAGCGGATCGGCGTGCCGGTGGCGAGGCTTTGGCGCACCGGAGCCAGCAGCTCCGCGTTGGTCCAGATCTGCGAATGGCAGGTCATGCAGGTGTGGGTCGGCGGCAGCCCGGCGCTGGGCGACTCCTCCACCGAAGTGTGGCAATAGCGGCAGTCCAGCCCCAGACCGCCGACGTGATGTTCGTGGCTGAAGGGCACCGGCTGCGGCTGCACGATGCCCTGCCGTGTCGCATAGGTGGTGCTGGGGAAGAACCACGCGCCGCCGACCAGCGTGACCAGTCCGGCCAGCAGCGTGTAGAGCACCAGCTTGGTCACGATGTTGGCGGTGGGGCTGAAGACTCCCGGCACAGTTCAATCCCCCGTCACGCCGGCAGTTCCCAGAGATTTTTGACAGGTTGCGCGATGCGCGTCGGTCCTGCGGCAGCCACCAGTCCGGCTGCTGCGGCCGCTTTGAAGAAGCGGCGTCGGTCCATGGCTGTGTCTCCCTATTTTCCGGCCCGGCATCGTGTGGGCTCGACCGGGACGAGGAACGGGGCGAGGGAACGGCATCGGGGTTGGCGTTCATCCGTACAAGTCCCCTATCCGCGATCCGGTTCCATGGCTTCGGTCGGGCTAGCCCGACTGCTCCGGGCGCTTGGCACCATGCGGCCAAGCCATTGGAACAGCACTTCATCAGGGGGCTATCCGCTTTCGACGTAGAGCCCCGTCGGGACCTCCACCGACAGATCAGTTGTGCGGTCCCGATCACCGTCATGACCTTTCCGATCCGGACGGCGGAACCACAAGCGACGGTGCGTCCCCGCACCTCCCGTGTGATTGGAAGGCGGGCAATCCGCCTGCACCGCCGTAGGCGTCCCGGTCGCCGGCGGGGCGCTGGCCACGCTGGACGGGGTGCATGCCGTCCAGCGTGACGGGGTACGGCCTGGTCGGCCATATGCTGGAGATTGCCGCGGGTCGGGCCTGTCGGCGGAGATCCGCTTCGATGACCTGCCGTTCTTTCCCGACACGCTCGATCTGGCGCGGGCCGGCCACACCACCGGCGCCTCCACCCGCAACTGGGCGAGCTACGGTGCGGAGGTGCGCCTGCCCGCCGATTGGACGGACGAACAGGCGGCGCAGGCGTTCATCTTGGTCAGGGTCCGTTTCCCCGAAATCCCCAGCACGAGTTCCGGATTCTGGTGCCGCCGCAGAAATAGGCAGTCTTCCACCAATGCGCGGACCCCGGCGGCGGGAGCAGATCCGGCGGCGGGAGTTGGCCCTGCGCAGGCACGCCCTGCAGGAAACGCAAACACAAAAGGACATGCCATGCGTATCGCAATGCTCATTCCCGTCATCGGCCTCGCCTTGACCGCCGGCACGCCGGCCTTCGCGCAGTCGTCCACCGGCCAGCAGAGCACGCAGAAGAACGGCAGCGCAGCAGCCACCCAGACCCATTCGCAGATTCAGGCGATGACCCAGGATAAGCTCCGCAAGCAGTTGGAGCAGGCCGGCTTCAAGAATGTGACGGTCATCGACGCCGCCTATCTGGTCCAGGCCCAGACCCAGGACGGCAATCAGGTGTTCATGACCATCAACCCGCCGTCGCAGATGTCGGGCAGCTCGTCGACCGGCTCCGGCACTGCGACGACCGGCGGCCAGTCCGGGACCTCCACCACCGGCCATACCGGTTCGGACAGCGGCGCGACAAAGCAGTAAGGCGCCGTCCGCGTAGCCATGAACCGCGGGGGGACAGGCGTCTCCCCGCCCTTTCCGCATGTCCGCAGCAACGAGGTTTCCGATGCATGTTCTTCCTGATCAACACCGGCTTATCGACCGGGGGCCGGCGCCCGTACGGAGGCGCAGCCGGATGTGGCTCGTCGTGGCCGCCGGGCTCCTCCTGGCCCCGGCCGGTCCCGCATTGGCGCAGGGCAAGCCGGCTGCTGCCGGAGAAATGCCGGCCAGCTTCGCCGACCTTGCCGAGGCGAAGCTGCCGTCGGTGGTGACGATCACGGCCTCGACCGCGCCGGAACCGCCGCAGATGGCGCAGTCCGACCAACAGGGCGGCGCCGGCCCCTTCTCCATGCTGCCCGACAGCCCGTTGCGCGACTTCATGGAGGAGTTGTTGCGGCGGCAGACACCGGGCGCCCCCGGCGGCCATGGGCAGGGAGCCCCACGCGGAGAGGCGCCGGCCCGGCCGCACGGCATGTCACTCGGCTCCGGCTTCATCATCGATCCCAGCGGCTACGTCGTCACCAACAACCACGTTGTGGAGCATGCCGACAAGGTCGAGGTCACGCTGACCGACAAGCGCAAGCTGCCGGCCAAGATCGTGGGAACGGACGTCAAGACTGATCTTGCCCTGCTGAAGGTGGAGTCCGACAAGCCGCTGCCCAGTGTCTCCTGGGGCGACAGCAGCACCATGCGCGTCGGCGATTGGGTCGTGGCGATCGGCAACCCGTTCGGGCTGGGCGGCACGGTGACCGCCGGCATCATATCCGCCCGGGCGCGCGACATCGGCGCCGGACCCTACGACGATTTCCTGCAGACCGACGCCGCCATCAACCGCGGCAATTCCGGCGGCCCGATGTTCAACGTCAAGGGCGAGGTGATCGGCGTCAACACCGCGATCTTCAGCCAGTCCGGCGGCAACATCGGCATCGGTTTTGCCATTCCCGCGTCGCTCGCCCGCCCGGTCATCGACGAGCTGCGCAGCAACGGCCGGGTGACCCGCGGTTATTTGGGCGTCACCATCCAGCCGGTCACGCCGGACATCGCCCAGGCGCTCGACCTCAAGGACCAGTCCGGCGCGCTGGTCGCCGATGTGTCCAAGGACGCTCCTGCCGCCAAGGCCGGGCTAAAGAGTGGCGATCTCATCACCGAATTCGCCGGCAAGCAGGTGGCCGGTCCGCATGAGCTGACCCGGATGGTGGCGCAGACCAAGCCCGGCGATACCACCCGCGTCGTTGTCCTGCGCGACGGCAAGCCGGTGACGTTGGAGGCGCGGATCGCGGAACTGCAACCGCCGGCGGAGCAGGCCGAGGCGAAACAGCAGCAGCCCGGCGGCGGCCAGCTCGGCCTGACGCTGGCGCCGATCACGCCCGAGCTGCGCAAGGAGTTCTCGCTCGATTCCGACGTGAACGGTGCCGCGGTGGTGGAGGTTGCGCCGGACAGCCCGGCGGCGAAGGCCGGCTTCGAGCCGGGTGACGTCATTACCCGGGCGGGGCAGCAGACGGTGGGTGATCCCAGTGACGTGGCAAATGTCGTCGATCAGGCCCGCAAGTCCGGGAAGGACCATGTTATCCTTCTACGGCGGCGGGATGGCCAGTCGCTGTTCGTTCCGCTTCCGCTGGGGTGATTGGAGTGAAGGGCCGCCTGCGTTATTACTGGATGTTTCTGCGCGAGAGCCTGTGGTTCGTGCCGCTGCTGATGAGCCTCGCAGCGGTGGCGCTGGCGGTCCTTCTCGTCACCAGAGGGCCGGTGCTGCCCGACGGGGCGGCCGAGCTGTGGCTGGTCTACAGTGGCGATCCCGAAAGCGCCCGCCAACTGATGGGCGCCCTGCTGTCGGGCATCATCACGATGACGTCGCTGGTGGTCTCCATCACCGTCGTGGTGCTGACCCTGGCCGCCGGGCAACTCGGCCCCCGTCTGGTGCGCAATTTCATCGGCGATCCCCAGACGCAGGCGGTGCTGGGACTGTTCGTGGCGACGATTCTCTATCTGCTGGTGGTTTTCCGCAGCATCGGCACCCCATCCGACAATGCGATCCCTCACTTCGCGATCACCGTCGGGACCGCGCTTTCGGCCTTATGTCTGTTCGTGCTGCTGTTCTTCGTGCACAAGCTGGCGCGGTCGATCATGTACGACAACGCCGTGCGCGACGTGTCGCACCAGTTGCGCGCGTCCATCGATCTGCTTTTGCCGGAGAATGCGGACGCGGGAAAAATGCCGCCGCCAGTGCCGGAGGACGCGGTGTGGTTCGGGCTGGGAGAGGACGGCTATGTCCAGGCCGTCGACTTCGACATGCTCGTGCGCAAGGCGTGCGAGGCCGACGCGGTTCTCTGGCTCGACGTCCGGCCCGGGCATTTCGCACTCGTTCGCGGCCGTCACCTTGCCGTGCATCCGCCGGAGGCTTGTGACGAGGCGTTCCGCCGCTCCATCCGGCAGGCCTTCATCGTCGGGACCGAGCGGACCCCGACCCAGGACCTCGAATACGGCATCCGCCAGTTGGTGGAGATGTCATTGCGGGCGCTGTCGCCGGGGATCAACGACGTCTATACTGCGCTGACCGTCATCGACATGCTGTCCTCGGCGCTGTCCCGCATCTTCGAACGACCGCTGCAGGTGGCGGTGCTGTGCGACAAGACGGGCGCTTTGCGTGTGGTCCGCAACGTGACCGACCATGACGGGCTGGTGCGGGCGGCCTTCGATCAGATCCGGCAGGCGGGCGCCACCATGCCGGCCGTTCTGATCCGCGTGGCGGAAGCTCTTGAGGCTCTGGCACCCTATGTCAGCGACGAGCCGCGCCGGCAGCCGCTGCTGGCGCAGATCGCCCTCATCGAGGCCGCGGGCGAGCGGAGCGACTTCCTCGACCGTGACCGCGAGGCGTTGCGCGTCCGCTGCCGCAGCGCACGGGACAGTCTGTCGGATCGGACCGCCGACTGAAGGGGCTCGGCCCGGAGCCGGTCTAACCGGCCGTTCGCCGGGCCATCTCCGAGTAGCCGGCCGAACGGGCGGACATCGGCAGTCCGGTGTGCCGAGCCAGGGGTGGACGGCGCGGCGTTTCGCAGTCGGTCCGCAGCCGGTTGCGGGCGCGGGACAGGCGGGACCGGACGGTGCCGACCGAAACGCCCAGCTCGTCGGCCGCTTCGAGATAACTGTCGCCATCGACGGCGACGATGCGGATCAGCCGCTGATGCTCCTCCGATAGCCCGCCGATGGCTGTCGCCACCTCCCGCAGCAAGACCTGATGGTCCTGTGACGGTCCGCTGGCGATTTCGCCGTCCATCACCTCGACCTCGCCGAAGCGGCGCTTGCGGGTCCATTTGCTGTAATGGACGTTCTTCAGGATGGTGCAGAGCCAGGCTTCCAGGTTCGTGCCCTGCTCGAACTTCTCGCGGTGGCGGAGCGCACGTTCCATGCAGTCCTGGACGAGGTCGTCGGCCTCGGCGGGGTTGCGGGTCAGGCTGCGCGCGAAGCGCTCCATCGCTGGCATGGACCGGATCAGGTCCCGGTCGAAGTCATAGGTCATCATGCGCTCCTTTTGGGTTGGCGCAGGGGGGTGGTCTCCCTGGTTTCGGGCCTAGTTCCGGGAAGTCTCCGGCGACTGCAGGGAGGCGGAACGGTCGAAGCTGTTCTCGGCGATGCGGAACCAAAGATGCTGGGCGTCGCGGAACGGCTTCCATGAGGAGTAGACCTTGCGGAAGCGGCCGTTCGCCGAGGCCAGCGCCTCCAACTGCTCCTCGGTGGCTCGGTGGGCGGCCCGCAATATCTCCAGCGGAAAGGGACGAAGGATCGCCCCCTCGGCCGTCAGCTGCTTCAGGGCGGCGGGGTTGAGGGCGTCGTAGCGTGCGGTGACCCAGAGATTTGCGTCGGCGCAGGCGACCTCCACCGCCTCCCGGTACTCGGGCGGCAGCCGGTCCCAGGCGTGGCGGTTGACGTAGCAGGACAGCTGCGCGTTCCCCTCGAGAAAGCCGGGGTAGTAGCAATAGGGCGCAACCTTGTGCAGGCCGAGCCGCAGATCGTCATGCGGGCCGGCCCAGGCCGCCGCGTCGAGAGTCTTGTCCTCCAGCGCGGTGCGCAGCCCGGCATGGCCGGTCCGCTGCGGTTGGCCGCCCAGGCGGCGAAGCACGTCGGCGGCCATTCCGGACACACGGAATTTCAGTCCGTTCAGATCCTGCGCGGCGCGGATTTCCCGCCGAAACCAACCTCCCAGCTGTGAGCCGGTGTTGCCGACCGGGAAAGGGACCACATCGTGGTCGGCAAGCAGTTCGTGCATCAGCATCAGTCCGCCGCCCTGGTACATCCAGGCATTCTGCTGCCGCGCGTTCAATCCGAAGGGGACCGAGGTGTCAAAGACCAGCGCCGGCTCGCGGTCCATCGCCTGATAGCTGGCGCCCAGTCCGATCGGCGCGCCGCCGCCGCCGACGAAATCGAGCATCGGCTGATCCGTCTTCGGTAGCAGTGAGGAGTCGCGGTCGATGACGAACCGGTTTCCGGTCAGCCGAGCGACCCGGCGGACGAGGACTTCCACCCCGCCGTTCAGGATGTCCAGTTCCCTCGGGAAGGTCGCGGCCAGCGGCCATCGGATCTGCGGCGGCCCTTGTGCGATCGCCGGGGTGGCGAGCACGGCTCCGCCCAGCCCGAGGCCCATGGCCGTCAGGAGGTTGCGCCGCTTCATCGGTCCTGTTTCCGTCTCTGGTCGACACCGCCCGGGGACTGGGCGTCCGCATTAGCCCATCGGCGCAATGCGGTTTCCGGCGGTGCGAAGTGTTTCTCACTCGTTCAGGAAGCTATGTCGTCCTCCTCGTGACTTCCATGTGACTTTGGTTTAGCGGCGAAGCCAACAGGACCCGATCATGCCCACCCACATCGTCGTCGCCGACGATCACCCCATGTTCCGCGACGCCATGCGTCTCGCCATCGCCCGTGCGCTGCCCGAGGCCGAAATCGTCGAGGCCGGGACGCTGGATGCAGCGGCGGCGGCGCTGGAGGAAAGCCCGGACGCCGATCTGCTTCTTCTCGACCTGAACATGCCGGGGATGCAGGGCTTCGCCGGGCTGGTCTATCTGTGCAGCCGCTTTCCCGCCTTGCCCATCGCGGTGATCTCCGCCAACGAGGAGCCGCGGGTGATCCGCCGTGCCCTTGGCGCCGGCGCCTGCGGCTACATCCCGAAATCCGCCCCGTCCGACATGCTGGGCGAGGCGCTGCAGGCCCTGCTGGCGGGCGAGTTGTGGCGGCCTGCGCTGCAGGAGCCGAACGGTGTCGGGGCGGAAGAGGATGCGGCCGCCCGCATCGCCAGCCTGACGCCGCAGCAGGTCCGGGTCCTGATGATGCTGAACGACGGGCTGGTGAATAAGCAGATCGCCTATGAGCTGGGCGTGTCCGAAGGCACGGTGAAGGCGCATGTCTCGGCGATCCTGCAGAAGCTGGGCGTCACCAGCCGCACCCAGGCCGTGATCCTCGTCCGCCAATTGGCCGACGACGCCGACGCCCCGCAGGAGATGATCCGCCGCGCGGCGGAAGAGCGGCGGGCCGGCTGAGGCCGGCCTATTCCGCCGCCGGCCGCGCATTGGTCAGGCGGCGCATCAGCGTTCGCAGGGCGGCCGGGCGGATCGGCTTGTTCAGCAGCGGCAGGCCGAGGCTCTCCGCCCGTTCCTTGACGACGGCGGACCGGTCGGCGGTGATCAGGGCCGCCAGAACCGGCTGGCGCAGCCGCTGCCGCACCGCCTGGACGCAGGCGAAACCGTCCTCTCCTTCGTTCAGATGGACATCGGCGAGGATGAGATCCGGCGCTCCGCTCTCCGCTTCGGCCAGGGCGGCGGTGAGCCCGGTGGCGGTCCGCACCCGACAGCCCCAGCCGCCCAGCATCGTCCGCATCCCGTCCAGGATGGTGGGGTCGTTGTCGATGCACAGGATGCTCGTCCGCTCGGCCGACGTCGCCTGCGCATCCGCTGTCTGACGCGCGGCCTGCGCATCCGGCTGGGACACGCCGCGCGGGAGGCGGACAGCGAAGACGGTTCCGCGGCCGGGGATGGAGTGCAGCGTCACCGGATGGTCGAGCACGCGGCCGATACGCTCGACGATGGACAGCCCCAACCCCAGCCCATGTTCCACCCCCGGTGCCTCGGCGAAGCGCCGGAACTCGCCGAAGACCAGGGCCTGCTTGTCCTCCGGAATGCCGATGCCGGTGTCGCAGACCTGGACCAGGACATGGCCGGCAGCCCGGCGGGCGCCCAGCAGCACCCGGCCCTGCGGCGTGTAGCGGATCGCATTGGCCAGCAGGTTCTGCAGCAGCCGGTGCAGCAGGCGCCAGTCGCTGTCGACGGCGAGGCTGCAGGGCAGGATGCGCAGTTGCAGCCCCCGCTGCTCCGCCAGCGGCGCGAACTCCACCGCCAGCGTGGCGAAAAGTCGGCCGAGCGGGAAGCTCTGCCGCTCCGGCTTCACCGCGCCGGCGTCGAGCCGGGAGATGTCCAGCAGTTCTCCCAGCAGTTCCTCCACCGACGCCAGGGCGCCGTCCAGCTTGCCGACCAGCGCGTCGTTCGGCATCCGGTCGCCGAGGCTGGAGGCATAGAGCCGCGCTGCGTTCAGTGGCTGCAGCAGATCGTGGCTCGCCGCGGCGAGGAAGCGCGTCTTGTCCTGGCTGGCTTCCTCCGCCGCGGCCTTGGCACGGGCCAGTTCGGCGGTGCGCTGGCGGACGCGCTGCTCCAGCCGGTCCTTGGCTTCGGCCAGCGCCGCGGCGGCGCGGACACGCTCCGTCATGTCGGAGAAGGTGGTGACATAGCCGCCGCCGGGCATCCGGCAGGTGTGCATCTCCAGGACGCCGCCGTCCGGCCGGTGCTGCTCGACCGGGTTGGCGATGCTGGCGAGGAAGACGTCGAGCTGCCGGGCGACGAGGGCGGCGGGATCGCCCTGGCCGTAGAGCCCATGCAAGGCGCCGAAGCGCAGGATTTCCGGAAGGGCGATCCCGGCCGGTTCCTTCTCCGCCGGGATCGCCAGCAGCCGGCGGAAGCGGCGGTTCCAGCTGACCAGCCGCAGATCCTTGTCGAAGACGGCGATCCCCTGGGCGACGTTCTCCATGGTCGTCTGCAGGACGTCGCGGTTGTACTGGATGGCCGCCGTCGCGTCGTCCAGCAGCCGCAGCGCGTTGCCCTTGCCGACGCTGTGCCGTTCCAGCGTCAGGGCCATCACCAGCCGGGCGGAGGCGGCGCCGATGGCGCTCGCCAGCAGTTTCTCGGTCTGCCGGATCAGGCGCAGGTCGGCCTCTCCCGTGCTGTTGGACGCCGACAGGCCGGCGAAGCCATGCTCCGCCCGTTCGGGGCCGAGATAGCGGGCGGCCACCGTCCTCAGTTCTTCCGCCGTGACGGAGCCGGTGCGCGGTTCGAACCCGGCATGGCTCCACTGGAGGTCGGTGTCGGTGAAGGCGCCGGCCTGCAAACGCTCGATCGGCCGTGGCACCGTCCGCAGCGAGACCGCGATGTAGACCACGCTGTTGGCGAGCAGGCTCCAGGTCACGCCATGGACGAAAGGATCGAAATGGAAGCCGAGCAGACGCTGCGGCGCCAGCAGGCCGGTTCCGAACGGACCGGTGGTCAGGATGGCGGACGACAGCCAGCCGGCCTCGATGATCGCCGGCAGCAGCAGCGTGTAGCCCCACACGACGAAGCCGGCGACGACGCCCCAGACGGCGCCGGTCGCTGTGGCCCCCCGCCAGATCATGCCGCCGATCAGGGCCGGCGCGAACTGCGCCACCGCGGCGAGGCTGACGAGGCCGATGGAGGCCAGCGGGAAGCCGGTCCCGATCATCCGGTAATAGACGTAGGACAGTAGCATCAGCACCAGGATCGTCACCCGGCGGGTGCCCAGGATCAGCCGGCGCATGTCCAGACGATCGATCCGGCCGCCACGGCGGCGCAGCAGGATGGGCACCACCAGATCGTTGCTGACCATGTTGGCGATGGCGACGGAGGAGACGATCACCATGCCGGTGGCGGCGGACAGGCCGCCGACGAAGGCGATGGTCGTCAGAATTTCCTGCCGGCCGGACATGGGCAGGGCCAGAACCGTCATGTCGCGGTCCACCGAGCCTTCGGGGAACAGCAGGAGGCCGGCTGCGGCGATGGGAACGACGAACAGGGCCATGGCCGCGAGATAGGTCGGGAACAGCCACGTCGCCTGCCGGATATGCTCCTCGTCGCGGTTCTCGATGACGGCGACGTGGAACATGCGTGGCAGGCAGAGGACCGACAACCCGGCTAGCGCGGTCATGGTGATCCAGCTGGAACCGTTGACGCCGCTGGCGAACTGGTGCCGCAGGTCCGGCTCGGCCGATGCCAGACGCAGCAGGTCGGCCGGTCCGTCGAACAGTCCCCAGGTCGCGTAGGCGCCGATGGCGAGGAAGGCGGCCAGCTTCATCACCGCCTCCACCGCGATGGCCAGCATCATGCCTTCGTTGCGTTCGGTCGCGTCGACGTGGCGCGTACCGAACAAGATGGCGAACAGGGCGAACACCACGGCGGCGACCAGCGCGCTGTCGGCCCAGATCGGGGAGGCCGCCGGCTGCTCCAACATGACGATCTCGGGATAGCGCAGCAGGACGGCGAAGCTGGATGAGACGGCCTTTAACTGCAACGCCATGTAGGGCACGGTCCCGACGATGGCGCCCAACGTGACGATGGCCGCGACCGACTGGCTCTTGCCATAGCGGGCGGCAAGGAAATCGGCGATCGAGGTGATGTTCTGGGCCTTGGCGATCCGCAGGATCTTGTGCAGCAGCGGCCATCCCAGCGTGAAGATCAGGATCGGGCCGACATAGATCGGCAGGAAGGCATAACCGCCGATCGACGCCATGCCGACGCTGCCGTAGAAGGTCCAGCCGGTGCAGTAGACGGCCAGCGACAGCGCATAGACCAGCGGACCCGATCCCGCCCCCGGCTGCGTCCCATGGCGGCGCGCCCGGCGGTCCCCCCAGGAGGCGATGGCGAACAGGAACCCGAAATAGGCCAGCGCGATGGCCAGAGCCGCTCCACTCATCAGCATGCCTCCTGAGTTCGGAGGTGACGTCCTGCGGCACAACGGAAAAATCGGGGAGGATCAGGGCAAAAGGGGCGGGTTCCAGCCTACATCCTCTCCTTCACGCCGGTGGAGATCAGCCACCAGTTGACCGGGTAGGATGTGACGAAGCCGCAGAGCATGGCGATCTGCATCATGAACCAGAACTCCGGGGAGGCCGGCTCCAGCTTTGCGCCCAGCACCGTGCCGAACAGGTAAAATCCGGCGAAGGCCATGAAGCCGTACATGCCGACCTGCCACGCCGTCAGCGACGCCGCATCGGCCTTCACCGCCTGCACCAGCCCTTCGCCGGGGGACAGGTTGCGCATCGGCTTGATGGTGAAATACTGGAAGGCGATGCCGAATGCGAAGGCGAAGATGAAGTCGACGATCCACACCGCGAACATCTTCTCGGCGAACAGGCTGCGCCAGCCGAACCAGACCGCCACCGTCGGTGCGAACACCACCAGCCATTCGGCGATGATGTCGCCCAGCGTGCAGCCGCTGCCGCAATGGGCCGCCCCCTTGGCGACCATCATCGGGAAGGGCGTGTCGCGCTTGCTCGGCATTTCCTCGCCGCGCTCCTTCGCCTGCCGCATCATCTCGTCGGTCGCCAGCCGGCCATAGGTGAAATAGCCCCAGAGGGTGAGGACCGTCCCGAACAGGGCGGTCACCGGCCAGACGACGTTCATGATCCACATGTGCTGGGGATGGCGCACCACATCGACCAGTACGACCAGCGCGCACAGCCCGCCGAAGACCAGGGCGGCGATGGACAGCAGATGAAGCCAGTCGGGAACCATCAAAGAACCTCCGCGTCGCCGTGATCGGGGCGGAACGATGGCGTCCGGCCCCGGGCGACAACTCGGCATGGCGGCGGTGGGTTCCTGATGATGTCGGGGTGCCGTTCGGAATGGCAGGCTCATGTCCCCGGAATGACCTTCTGGAGCGCTAGGGTCAGCGGGAAACACAGTGCGGCGGCAACGGCGAGCGGGGCGGCGGCACCGGCACCGGCCGCGGCGATCAGCACGGCGTCGTAGAGAGCGATGGCGGCGATCAGGACCGCCACCGCGCGCGGAACGTCACCCGGCGCGCGGCGGAACAGGCGATGCACCGCCCAGCCCGTCGCCGCAGCCAGTGCCGCCCACAGGACGAGGGCCGCCGGGCTGCCGAGCGCAACCCACAGCGCGCCGGCAAGCGGGACCGCCAGCACGCCTAGGGGCCAAGCCTTGTCCAGCCGGTCGTAGGCCTCCTGCCGGGCGGCGAAGGTCAGCCCGACCACATGGCAGAACAGCCCGCCAGCCCCCAGCAGCATCCAGGGTGCCAGCGCGCCGCCGCCCGCGATCGCCGCCGCGGTGGCGTAGGACAGCAGCCGGCACAGACCCATGATCGCCGGAGCCGCCGCCGTGCGCTTGTGCAGGGCGTCATAGAGCAGGATCGCGCCCGCCAGCAGCCCGCCGCATAGTCCCGCCTGCAGTCCCGACAGGGCGGCCAGGGCGACGCCCAGTGCGATCAGGACGAAGCCGGTGGCGAACACCGCGCCGAGGGAGGCGTCGCCCTTCGGAATTGGGCGGCCCGGCCGTTCCCGCGCGTCGATCTCCGCATCGAAGGCGTCGTTCAGGTACATGCCGCCGACATAGAACAGCGCCAGCACGATGGCGGCGCGGGCAACGCCGTCCAGCGTTCCGACACCGGAGAGCGCGATCCCGGCCATCGCGTTGCTCAGCACCGTCGGCAGGTTGGAAACCCGGCCGAGGATCAGGGCCGCGCGCGGGCGGATCAGGACAGCCGTTCCAACACCCATCGCAATTCCCTTTCGATTCCGTCGACGACGCTCATCGCACCCGCGCCGCAGGCTTCGGCGGGCAGGACATCCCAGGTGTAGGTTTCGACCTCCAGATGCGGCGCCACCGGCCGGCCGCGGTGGATCGCCAGCACCCCCTCCAGCGCGCTGCTGGTGGAATCGAGCGGCGGTTCGGGTTCGGCGAAGACCGGGACGTGAAAATGGACCCGCCATTCCTCGTCCTCGCCGCCGGGGCTTTCCAGCGCCTGCGGCAGGTCGAGGAAGCGCCGCACCCTGCCGTTTGCCGGGCCGTCCGCCGCGCGGGCGACGGTCTGATGGAGATAAACGGCATCGCGGAAGGCGGCCAGCCGCTCGCGCGCTACGGCATCGGCTCGCGCGATCCGCAGGGCGGCGCTGAGCTGGACCTTGTGGATCGGGATGCCGGCGGCGGCCAGGGCGGCCAGCGTCTCCACCGGTTCCTCGAAGTTGACCGCCATGTGGCAGACGTCGAGGCAGAGGCCGAGATGGCACGGCAGCGCCGCCGCCGCCTCGTCCGCCGTCAGCCCGGCAAGGGCGCCGAGCCGCCGGGCCGCCGCATCGGTGAACAGGTGCGCCCGGAAGAAGGTGACGGCATCGGCGGTGCTGTCCAGCAGGCACCAGGGTTCCGGCTCCAGTGCCAGCGCCACGGTTCGGCCGGTGCTTTGCTCCAGCCGGACCAGCCCGGCCACCGCCTGCAACAGCCCGTCGGCCACCGCCGCTTCGCGCCCGGTCACGCGTGGGGCGTAGCCGCCGGGCACGGTGCTGATCGTCGCGAAGCCGCCCGGCGGAACCAGGGCGGCCATGGTCTCGGCCAGGGAGAGGCTGTAGGCGACGCGCTCCGCCGTCGTCCAGTCCGGCTCGTAGACGGCCTCCTTGACCGGCGCGCCGTGGAAGCGGCCATAGGGGAAGCCGTTCATGGTGAAGGCCGCGAACCCCTCGCCCTTGAAGATCGCCGCCAGTTCCGCCGCCACGCCCGCTTCCGACGCCGCCTCGGCGGACAGGCGCAGCCCGACGCCGAAGGGGTGGTCGGGGCAGAGCCGGCGCTTGATCTCGCGCACCGGCCCCAGCAGCGCCGCCCGCACCTCGGCGAAGGTCTGGGTCGGGTGAACGTTCAGGCAATAGCCGAGCGTGCCGCCGCCGGACAGGCGCATCAGGCGGCCTCCCGCGCCGACAGCCAGCCGATGGCGCTTTCGACCAAGGCGGCATCCATGGCGTTGACCTCGATCCCCCGGCCGATGCCCGCCAGCAGGGTGATGGTCAGCCGGCCGCCGAGATGCTCGCGGAACTCCTCCAGCCCGGCCAGCACCTGGGGCCGGCCGGCGGCATCGACGCGGGCCAGCGCCGGATGCCACAGGCGGAAGCCCAGATGCTCCAGCAGGACGGCGACGCGCAGATCCTCGCCCTCCGGCAGAAGCCCGGCCAGCACCGAATAGCGGGTGTCGAGCGCGATGCCGATGGCTACCGCCTCGCCATGGCGCAGGTGGTTGCGGCTCAAGGTTTCCAGCTTGTGGGCGGCCCAATGGCCGAAGTCGAGCGGGCGGGCGCTGCCCTGTTCGAACGGGTCGCCACCCTCGGCGATCTGGCGCATGTGCAGCTCGGCGCAGCGGCGGATCAGGTGGGCGACGGCGTCGGGCTCGAACAGGGTCAGCGCGTCGGCCGAGCGTTCCAGCCATTCGAAGAAGGCGCCGTCGCGGATCAGCGCCACCTTCACCGCTTCCGCCATGCCGGCGATGCGGTCGCGCTGCGGCAGGCTGTCGAGGAAGGCGGCGTCGTTCACCACCGCCCAGGGCGGGGCGAAGGTGCCGATCTGGTTCTTGGCGCCGTTCAGGTTGATGGCGCTCTTCACCCCGACGCCGGAATCGTTCTGCGCCAGCACGGTGGTCGGCATGCGCACCAGCCGCACGCCGCGGTGCGCGGTGGAGGCGGCAAGCCCGACCGCGTCGAGGAAGGCGCCGCCGCCGACCGCCAGCACATAGGAATGACGGTCGATGCCGTGGCCGAGGATGGCGTCATGCATCTGCCCGATCAGGGCCGGGTCGTTCTTCACCGCCTCCCCACCCGGCAGCAGGCGGGGTGGCGCCACCAGGGTCGGCAGATCGTCGCGGGTGGCGAAATGGGCGGCGATGGCCTCCGGCAGGGCCGGGAGTCCGGCCAGCACGCCCATGTCGACGAAGGCGAGGCAGCGCGGGCGCGGATCGGCACCCGCCGTGCCCATGGCTTCGGCCAGCGTCGGGTTGGCCGGGTCGAAGGCGTCGCGGGTGAAGGCGACGGCGTAGTCGAAGGTGACGGCGAAGCGCTGGCGGATGATGGGGGAGCGGACGTCCGGATGGAGAATGGAAATCATCGGGCGGTCACCTCGTCGAAGAGATGGGGTCGAAGAGATGGGCGAGCAGGAGGGACTTGACCGCCTCCGCCGGCACAGGGCCGTCGGGCAGCAGGGCGCGGTTGATGGCGATGGGGCCGGTGACGCCGGTGATGCCGTATTCCGACAGCACGACGACGCGCGTGCCCTCGCGCTCCGCCGCCTCGATCAGCGGGGCGGCCAGGGCGTCGACGGCGGCGACCTGGGTGGGAATGCGCGGGTCGTCGGGACCCAGCCGCTGCAGGTCGTAGTCGAGATGCGGCAGGTAGACGAGCGACAGGCTGGGGCGGAAGCGCCGCTCCACCTCCGCCGCACAGTCTGCGATCCAGCGGCTGGACACCAGATCGGCGCCGGGGCCCCAGAAGCGGAACAGCGGGAAGGGGCCCAGCGCCTGCGCCAGTTCGCCGCGCAGGGTGTCGGGGTGGGTGTAGATGTCCGGCAGCTTGCGGCCGTCGGCGGCATAGATCGGGCGCGGCGTGACGCTGATGTCGGCGCCGGAATACATGTTGTACCACCAGAACAGCTTCGCCCCGACGAAGGCCGGGTCGCGCCGCTTGGCCTCGTCCCACAGCGTCTCGCCGGTGACCAGCCGGTTGCTCTGCTTCCAGAACAGGATTTCCGACAGGTCGCGGTCGTACCAGCCGTTGGCGACGCAGCCATGGCCGGAGGGGGGAAGCCCGGTCAGCATGCTGGCCTGCACCGAGCAGGTGACCGCCGGCAGCACCGGCACCAGCGGACGCATCCCCCGCGCCGCCAGCCGGGAGATGGCGGGGGCGTGGGGCAGGAGGTCGGCGGTCAGCCCGACGACGTTCAGGACCAGCGTGCGCCTCATCGCCGTCAGCCGTCCGATCCGGCGGGCGCCATCTCGACGGTCGGAGTCTCAACCGCCGGGGTTTGGCCGCGCAGGACGGTGTTGCCTTCGAACAGCAGGCGCTGGTCGACCGGCAGCGGGATTTCCAACTCCGCCGGGTCGAGCCGGCCGCTCTGGGCATAGAAGGCGATGGGGTTGCGCCAGACGATGGTCTCGATGGCCTCGTCCGTGATGCCGGCGTCGCGCATGGCCTGCGCGGTCTTCGGCACCTTCAGCGGGTCGCTGATCCCTCAGTCGGCGGAGCTGTTGACCATGATCCGCTCCGACCCGAAGGCCTGGACCAGCCCGACCATGCGCGGCTCGTCCATCTTGCTGCCGGGATAGATGGTGTGGCCGGCCCAGCAGCCGCTCTCCAGCACCATTTCCAGGGTCAGTTCGTTGTTGTGGTCGATCAGGGTGAGGTGCGGCGGCATCCCGGCCTCGCGCAGCAGGTCCAGCGTGCGGCGGGTGCCGGCCTTCTTGTCGCGGTGGGGCGTGTGGATCATCACCGGCAGGCCGTGGTTCTTGGCCATTTCGACCTGCCGGGCGAGGATGTCGTCCTCCGCCGGGCTCATGTCGTCGTAGCCGATCTCGCCCACCGCGACGACGCCCTCCTTCTCCAGATAGAGGTCGACCAGTTCCAGCACGCCGTCGACGATGTCGGGGGTGTTGGCCTCCTTCGGGTTCAGGCCCAGCGTGCAGAAATGGCGGATGCCGAACTGGCTGGCGCGGAAGCGTTCCCAGCCGATCAGCGACAGAAAGTAATCCTCGAAGCTGCCGGCGTGGGTGCGCGGCTGGCCCAGCCAGAAGGCCGGCTCGGTCACCGCGACGATGCCGGCCCGGCGCATGGCGGCATAATCGTCGGTGGTGCGCGACGTCATGTGGATGTGCGGGTCAAACAGCTTCATCACGTCAGGTTCCCAGATCGAGGAGGAAGTCGAGGTCCGCCGGCACCGGCCGGCCGGATGCCCGCCGTTCGTCGCGGAAATCGGCGGCCATGCGGCGCAGTCGGGCCGTCGTCCGGTCCGCCAGCCCGATCACGCGGGCCAGCGGTGCGCCGGTGAACACCGCCTTCAGCACCATCTGGTTGAAGACCGGCTCGGCGAAATGGGCGGCGGGATAGCGGTTGTCGCAGGCGATGGCCTCGAACACCGGCTGCACGCTGGAGCGGCAGGCGTCGGCGGCGAGATCGGCGAAGCGGGCGGGGTCGGCCAGCAGCATCAGCGACTGGAGGATCGCCGCGCGCTCCGTGCTGTCGGACCGGCGGAAGGCGGTCGCCAGCCGGGCGGGGGCTTCGTTCGCCGCCGCGTGGACCGATGCGGCGAGCAGGGCGGCGCGGGCGAGGCGGGAGGGCGGCCAGCCCTGCGGTGCAGTGGCGCCCAGCCTGCGGCCGGTGATGGCGAACAGGCGCATGAACTCCGCCGTGCCGGGCAGGGGCGGGGCGGCGAGGATCGTCTCAAGCCATGCGGCGGCCTCGCGGTCCTGTTCGGCGACCAGGGCAGCCAGGATGCCGGGCATGGCTTCGGGTGCCGCGGCGGGCAGCATCGTCGGATCGGCCATCCCCGTTCCACATGCCCCTGCTCCACACGCCCCTGCTCCACACTCCATGGTCGTCATGGGTGCCGGCTCCTGCGTTGCGACGTTCTGTAGGCCGACAGCGCAAGTTTGGGTGCGGGTGTCGGCCGGCGACACCCCATATGGGATGCATGAAACGTTGTTATGTCAACTGACGATACGTGTCAGCTCCGGGGAATGGATCGGTCTAGGGTGGAACGGCGTGGAACAGTTTTTGGCGGATGTTCCATCCAGCGGCGGCCGGGCCAGGATGGCGGCGATCATCTCGGGGCTGGGAGGGGTGCGCTCGCGCAGGTTTCCGGCGAGGTCGTCGTCCGGTTCGGGGACGGCGACGGTGGGCGGATCTTCCGGTTGAGGGGCGGGTTTGGCAGCGGCTTTGCCGGCCGGGGCGTCGAGGCCGGCGAACAGCCCCAGCCGGTCGGCCAGCCAGCGCACCGTCGCCGGATCGCCCATGGAGACCAGACGCTCGATCTGCTCGGCGACCAGGGCGCGGATCGAGGACAGGCGGAGTTCGGCCTCGCGGTTCAACGCCTGCCGTTCCCACCAAACCCTGTGACGGAAATCCTTGGAGCCGTAATAGGCGCGCCAGAGCGTGGTGCGGCTGCATCCCATCGCGCGGGAGACCTGGAGGAAGCTGCTGCCGCGCGCCAGCATGCCGGCGGCCATGATCCACTGCTCCTCGTGGAACTGCGATCCGGGGACCAGAGAGCCTTCGGACGGCACCGGCGGCTCTTCCGCCCAGAGGGGGAAATGGTCGTGTGCGAGGGTACGGCTGTCGAGCGCCATGGCTTTGCTCCCTGGATGGGTGGAACCTTTGGCGCAGAGGTTATAGGAATTTGATCCTCTACTGGGGAGTTTTTGTGCAAAAGTCGGGGCGCTGCCCTGTGTCGCAGGGCTTGGCCCTTCCCAGCGCAGGCCGTCCGGGTCTAAAGCCATGGCGATGACCGGTGTACCGTACGACTGCGACGTTCTGGTGGTGGGTGGCGGGAACGCCGCGCTCTGCGCCGCCATCGCCGCCCGCCGGGCCGGCGCGGCGGTCCTGCTGCTGGAGGCGGCGCCCAAGGCGCTGCGCGGCGGGAACGCCCGCCATTCCCGCAACATGCGGGTCATGCATGACGCGCCGACCCCGTGGGTGCGGGGGCGCTATCCGGCCGACGATTATCTGGCCGACCTGCGGCGCGTGGCCGGGGATGCAGATGACGGGCTGGCGCGGCTGTTCGTCGACGCCAGCGCCGACATCGTCGATTGGCTGGCCGGCAACGGCGTGCGGTTTCAATGCTGTGCCGACGAGGTGCTGCCCTATTCGCGCAAGACCGCCTTCTTCCTCGGCGGCGGGAAGGCGCTGGTGAATGCGCTCTATGCCACCGCCGATGGGCTGGGCGTCGCCATCCGGTATGACAGCACCGTGCGAGGGCTGCATCTGCGCGACGGGGCGCCGGCCGTCACCGTGGGGGAGGCGGGCGTCACGGTGACGGCGCGGGCGCTCGTCGTCGCCTCCGGCGGGTTCCAGGCCGATCAGGGCTGGCTGCGGCGGGAGTGGGGCGAGGCTGCCGACCGGTTCGCGATCCGCGGCACCCCGCATGCGACCGGCATTCCGCTGAAGGCGCTGCTGGACGAGGGGGTGGAGCCGGTGGGGGCGGCGGATCGCTGCCACATGGTCGCGGTGGATGGCCGCGCGCCGCCCTTTGACGGCGGCATCGTCACCCGGTTGGACGGCATCGCCCACGGCATCGTCGTGGACCGGGACGGCCGTCGCTTCGCCGACGAAGGCGCGGTCGTCGGGCCGTCGCGCTACACGGCTTGGGGCGAGCTGGTGGCCCGGTGCCCCGGCGCCGTCGCCTTCTCGATCTTCGATGCGGCCATCGAGACGCGGTTCCGGCCCTCCATCTTTCCGGCGAACCGGGCGGACAGCATCGGCGAACTGGCGAGGGATCTGGGGATTTCTCCGCCGGCCTTGGAGGCCACGGTGGCCGGCTTCAACGCCGCGATCACCGGCGGAGGCGGCACGGCGGGCGTCGATCCGCCGAAGACACGGCTTGCCGAACCGATCATGGTCCCGCCCTTCGGCGCTTATCCGGTGCGGGCCGGCGTCACCTCCACCTGCCTGGGGGTGCGGGTCGATGAACGCGCGCGGGTGCTGCGGCGGGATGGGGCCGGTTTGGAGGGGGTTTATGCCGCCGGGGTCGTCATGGCGCCCAACATCCTCGGCTGCGGCTATCTGGCGGGCGGCGCCATGACGGTCGGCGCCGTGTTCGGCCGCATCGCCGGACGGGAGGCCGCAGCCCATGCCCTGCGCTGACGACGAGGCCGGCCGGATCGCGGCGGATGCGCGGCGGGCGCTGGAGATCTGCAATGCCTGCCAGTTCTGCGACGGCTATTGCGCGGTCTTCTCCGCGCTGAAGTCGCGAAGTCTGGTCTTGGCGGCGGACCTGACCTTCCTGTCCAACCTCTGCCACAACTGCCGGTCCTGCTATCACGCCTGCCAGTACGCACCGCCGCATGCCTTCGACCTGAATCTGCCGAAAAGCCTCAGTCTGGTCCGGCAGCAGACCTACCGCGACCATGTCTGGCCGCCGGTGTTGCGGGGGCGCCTGCCCGGCGCGGGGTGGTCCTTCGTCGCCGCCGTCACCCTGGCCGCGATGGCGCTGGTGGCGCTGCCGGCGGTCCTGAGCCTTCCGGCGGAGGTGCTGTTCGGGCGGCATGACGGGCCGGGCGCCTTCTACCGGCTGGTGCCGTGGGGGGCCATCACCGGGGTCGCCGGGGCGGTGATGCTGTGGTCGCTGCTCGCCATCTGTTTCAGCGTGGCGTCCTTCTGGCGCGGCATGGGGCCGGCGCCGGCCGGAGCGGCGCTGTGGCCGGCTCTGCGTGATGCGCTCCGCGATGCGGCCAGCTTGCGCAATCTCGGCGGCGGCGGGGCCGGCTGCAACGACCGGGACGAACGCTTCTCCCAGGCGCGGCGGCGGTTCCACCACGCGCTGTTCTATGGGGTGGGGCTCTGCTTCGCCGCAACGGGGGTGGCGACCGTCTACGATCATGGGCTGGGCTGGCAGGCGCCCTATCCGCTGCTGAGCCTGCCGGTCCTGCTCGGCAGTCTCGGGGGTGTCGGGATGGTGGTCGGTACGGCAGGGCTGGCGCTGCTGAAGCGGTGCGCCGATCCGGGACCGGTGGCACGGAGCCTGAGCGGTGCCGATGGTGCGTTGCTGGCGCTGCTGTTCCTGGTGGCGGCCAGCGGCCTCGGGCTGCTCGCGCTACGCGAAACGGCGGCGATGGGGCCGCTGCTGCTGGTCCATCTGGGCTTCGTGCTCGGCTGGTTCGCGACGCTGCCCTACAGCAAGTTCCTGCACGCGCCGTTCCGCGTCGCCGCCCTGCTGCGGGCGGCGATGGAGCGGCAGGGCAGGGGGTGACGCGCCCCCGGCCCCGCCGGGTGGTCAATCCTTTCCAAGCGTCCCGTCGATGCGCCGCCACAGCCCCAGCGGGTTGCCGTCGCGCAGGGCCTCCGGCAGCAGGTCGGCGGGGATGTCCTGGTAGCAGACCGGGCGCAGGAAGCGGCGGATCGCCAGCGTGCCGACCGAGGTGCTGCGCGGGTCCGAGGTCGCCGGGAACGGGCCGCCATGCACCATCGCGTGGCAGACC
>PJUA01000338.1_pt1 | contig 31558 bp, 31 predicted proteins | sample 1512151 | NCBI WGS metagenome assembly PJUA01 (sample SAMN08177678, study PRJNA422409) | Soil metagenome, whole genome shotgun sequencing project. | isolation source: Soil enriched on filter paper: beechwood xylan treatment | place: USA: Madison | collected 2015-01-15
CGCGGCTTCATCGGTGATCCCCCCGGTCCGACGGCCGGCTGACCAGACTGTCGAGATCCTTGAAGGTATTCGGGACGATGGGCTGGGCCGTGGTCTGCGGCACATGGCACTGCATGCAGAAATACCGCCGCGGCGACACGGCGCCCAGCGTCTGGCCCTCACGGTCGACGTAATGGGTGATGCTGACCATCGGCGCCTGCACCGCCTCGGTGAAGCGGCGGCTGTGGCAGGTCAGGCACTGGTTGTTGTTCAGCGTGATCTGGTAATCACGGACATTGTGCGGGATCACCGGCGGCTGCTCCGGGTAATTGCGGGCGACGCGGCGGTCGTCGGTGACATCCGGCGGGATCGGCGGGGCAGGGTTCTGCTCGACGAAATTGACCGGCGGCCGGAACGGCGAGTCCAGGCGCAGCGCGGGCGTACTTTGCGCCGACAGCACCGCCGGCACGAGGAAGGGCAGGGCCGCCAGCGCGGCAAGGTGATGGGGTCGCATGGCTCAACTCCTCCCTCAGGCAGCGACGATCTTGACGGCGCACTTCTTGAAGTCGGTCTGCTTGCTGATCGGGTCGGTGGCGTCCAGCGTGCATTTGTTGATGAGCCGGGCAGAGTCGAACCACGGCACAAACACCACGCCGCGCGGCGGCTTGTTGCGCCCGCGCGTCTCCACCCGCGTCAGCATCTCGCCGCGGCGGGAGACCACCTTCACCTCCGATCCGCGGCGCAAGCCCCGCGCCTTGGCATCGTCGGGATGCATGAAGACCAGGGCCATCGGCATCGCCTTGTACAGCTCCGGCACCCGCATGGTCATCGACCCACTGTGCCAATGCTCCAGCACGCGCCCCGTCACCAGCCACAGGTCGAAGTCATGGTCTGGCGCCTCCGCCGGCGGCTCGTAGGGGAAGGCGAAGACGTTGGCCTTGCCGTCCGGGTTGCCGTAGAACCGCACGTCCTCGCCCGTCTTCACGAAGGGGTCGTAGCCCTCGCGGTAGCGCCAGCGCGTCTCCTTGCCGTCCACCACCGGCCAGCGCAGGCCGCGCACCTGATGATAGGTGTCGAAGGGCGCCAGATCATGGCCGTGCTCGCGCCCGAAATCGGCATACTCCTCGAACAGCCCCTTCTGGACGTAGAAGCCGAAATGCTTGGCTTCGTCGTTGGCATAGTCCGGATCGACGTCCGACAGCGGGAAGCGGTCGACGGTGCCGTTGCGGTACAGCACGTCGAACAGCGTCTTGCCGCGATAGGACGGGTTGGCGTCCAGCACCGCCGCCGGCCACACCTCTTCGGTGGTGAAGCGCTTGGAGAACTCCATCAGCTGCCACAGGTCCGACCGCGCCTCTCCCGGCGCGGTGACCAGCTGGTGCCAGAAATGGGTGCGGCGTTCGGCGTTGCCGTAGGCGCCTTCCTTCTCCACCCACATCGCCGCCGGCAGGATCAGGTCGGCGGCGGACGCGGTGACGGTGGGGTAGGCGTCCGACACCACGATGAAATTGTCCGGGTTGCGGTAACCGGGATAGGTCTCGTTGGCGCTGTTCGGTGCCGCCTGCAGGTTGTTGTTCACCATGATCCAGTAGGCGTTCAGCTTGCCGTCCTTCAGCATCCGGTCCATCAGCACGGCGTGATAGCCGATCTTGCCCGGCAGCAGGTCCTTCGGCAGCTTCCACGCCTCCTCCGCGTGGGCGCGGTGGGTCGGGTTGGTGACCTGCATGTCGGCAGGCAGCCGGTGGGCGAAGGTCCCCACCTCGCGCGCCGTGCCGCAGGCCGATGGCTGGCCGGTCAGCGAGAAGGGACCGTTCCCCGGCTTGGAGATTTTCCCGGTCAGCAGATGGATGTTGTAGACCATGTGGTTGGCCCAGACGCCGCGGACATGCTGGTTGAACCCCATGGTCCACAGCGACATGACCTTGGTCTTCGGGTCGGCATACAGCTCCGCCAGCGCGGTCAGCCGCTCCTTCGGCACTCCCGTCAGCTCCGCCGTGTAATCCGCCGTGTAGGTGCTGACGAACTTGGCGAAGGCGTCGAAATCGATGGGCTTGGAATCGGTCGGGTCCTTGGCGTTGGCCGCCCGCACCTCCAGCACATTCTCCGGCCGCAGCCCATAGCCGATGTCCTTCTGGCCGAGCCGGAAGTTGCAGTGTTTCTCGACGAACTCCCTGTTCACCCGGTTGGTCTGGATGATGTGGTTGGCGATGAAGTTCAGGATCGCCAGATCGGTCCCCGGCGTGAAGATCATCGGGATGTCGGCCAGCTCGAAGCTGCGATGCTCGAAGGTCGACAGCACCGCCACTTTGACATGCTGGTGCGCCAGCCGGCGGTCGGTGACGCGGGTCCACAGGATGGGGTGCATCTCCGCCATGTTGGAGCCCCAGAGGACGAAGGCGTCTGCATTCTCGAAATCGTCGTAGCAGCCCATCGGCTCGTCCATGCCGAAGGTGCGGATGAAGGCGACGGCGGCCGATGCCATGCAGTGGCGGGCGTTGGGGTCAAGGTTGTTGGTGCGGAACCCGGCGCGCATCAGCTTCGTCGCGGCATAGCCTTCCCAGATCGTCCATTGCCCGGAGCCGAACATGCCGACCGCCTCCGGCCCCTTCTCCTTCAGCACCCGCTTCCACTGGCGGGCCATCTCGTCGAAGGCGCGGTCCCACGACACCGGCTGGAACTCGCCCTCCTTATGATATTGCCCGTCGCGCATGCGCAGCAGCGGCTGGGTCAGCCGGTCCTCGCCATACATGATCTTCGACAGGAAATAGCCCTTCACGCAGTTCAGGCCGCGGTTCACCTCCGCCTGCATGTCGCCGTGGGTGGCGACGACGCGGTTGTCCTTGGTCGCGACCATCACGCCGCATCCGGTGCCGCAGAACCGGCAGGGCGCCTTCGACCATTTCAGCGCCGTGTCCTCGCCCGCCACCAGCGAGCTTTGTGCGGCGGCCGGCAGGCTGATGCCCCCGGCGGCGGCAGCGGCAGCCACCGCCTGGGCCTTGATGAAGTCGCGACGGTCCAACATGGGCATCCCCCTTCTTCTTCTGGTGTTCGGATCCGGCTGGCAGGGCAGGGCAGGGCTAGCTCCCCTCGGCGGCCTCCACCTCCGCGCGGTCGATGTGCCCCCGGTCGATGTGGTGAAAGACCATGACGGCGGAGAACACGCCGTCCAGCAGGTGCAGCGCGGTCATGCGGTCGGCGATCCAGCCCTCATGCGGTCCCTCGACGGTGACCACCATCTTGCCGGCCTGTTCGATGTGGAGTTCGGTGCCGGGCAGGGTGGCGATGGCGGCGCGCACCATCGCCTGCCGGTCCGGCCGCACATGCAGCAGCAGCGAGGCGAGATGCCGTTCGGCGCTCGTCCCCAATCCCGTGATGTCATCGAACGGCATGGCTTGGGCTCCCGGTCTTGTGAGGGGCGGTCTGGTGGGTGAGGGTGACGGCGCCGGACGGGCAGGCGGCGACGCAGGCGCCACAGCCGGTGCAGGCCGCGTCGTCGATGCGGGCATGGGCGGCCCCGCCGGCCGCCGGCTGGAAACGGATCGCCCCTTCCGGGCAGGCGTCCTGACAGCTCCGGCACACCACCCTCTGCACCGCAAGGCAGGATGGCGCAACGCTCGCCCGCAACGCCCAGGGCAGCGCCGTCCGGTCGAAGATCGGCTCGGCGCAGGCATCGGCGCAGGCGCCGCAGAAGCTGCATTCCCCGCGCGTGAAATCGACCTCGGGATAGCCGCCGTCGCCGGGCCGCAGGATCGCCTCGGGACAGGCCGCGGCACAGGCGCCGCAGCGGGTGCAGAGTGCGGTAAAATAATCGGGACGGAACCAGGGGGGATGGATCGGCGCCGGCCCTGCCGCCGGCCAACCGCGCAGGAGGCCCCGCCTTCCCCGGTCTATGGATCGACCATCTAAGCCATCATCGGCCATGGGACGGTCCCTCCGTCAGACCGGCGGCGGACCGGGCGGACCCAGGATCATCTGCGACATCCAGACGATGAAGCCATAGCCGCCGACCACGGCGATCGACAGCACCGGCCAGATGAACACCGCCAGCAGCAGGAACATCGCGATCTCGCGCCGGCGGGTGCCCTGGTCAACCGGCGGGCGCGGGTCGGCAGAGGTGGAGGCATCGACATTGCGGGCTGGGCTGCCTTGCCGGGCTGCGCTCATGGGATGCGGCCTTCCGCTTTATCTCGGGCTGACCGTTCCAACCGCAAATTGCTGGAAACGTCTCGCAGCAGCCCACTGCCCCTAGGGAGTATGCCATCAGGCGAGTAATTCCCCATCCCCCCTCCACTTCTGGGGAGAAAGGAAGCCACACAGCCAGAGAGGGTATTTCCCTCACCAAATCACAACCCCAGTCGAAGGCTGTTGATCTGGCGCAATTCGTACGGCCATCCGCCGAACTCTTGACCTTGGTCAAGTCCTTACGCTCTGGCTGGGTATTTGATCCGCCGGAAACACCGAAGCCAATTGGCGAAAGCCGGAGGATGGCCGTCGTGAGGTTCACGCGTTTGCAACGTTGGGTGGGATCGGCACTTGTCGCCGTCCTTTTGCTGCTGACCGGCATTGCCGCGGCCGAGGCGGCCGAGAGCGGCCGGCTGCTGCCTTATCTGGCGAAGCTGCAGCCTTCCGATCTCGTCCCCGGCGCCGACCGCTTCGGCAAGCCCACCCCGAACGCCCCCACCGTCCCCGTCTACAAGGGCGACGCCGTGGTGGGCCACGCCTATCTGACGTCGGACTATGTCAACACCACCGGCTATTCGGGCCGGCCGATCGACGTGGTGGTCGGGCTGGCGGCGGACGGCACGGTGACCGGCGCCCGGCTGATGGACCATCACGAGCCCATCGTGCTGATCGGCATCCCGCCGGCCCGCATCAACGGCTTCATCAACGGCTATGTCGGCAAGAACGTGCTGCAGCTCGCCAGCCAGAGCGCCGCCAGCCCGCCGGTCGACATCGTGTCGGGTGCGACGGTGACCGTGATGGTCATCGGCGATTCCATCATCCGCTCCGGCAAGAAGGTGATGCAGTCGCTGGGGCAGGGCGGGACGGACGCGGAACCGGTCGTAACCAAGACCATCGACCTGTCGAAGACCGGGGTCGAGGACTGGGCGACCCTGATCGGCGACGGATCGGTGCGCCGGCTGACCCTGACGGTGGGGGAGGTGAATGCCGCCTTCGAGAAGACCGGCAAGGCGGAGGCCATCGCCCGCGCCGAGGCCGGCAGCCCCGACGAGACCTTCATCGACCTCTATGCCGCGCTGGTGACCATCCCCACCATCGGCCGCTCGCTGCTGGGCGATGCGGAGTACGAGACCCTGACCAAGCAGCTGAAGCCGGGCCAGCAGGCGATCCTGGTTGCGGGGCAGGGGCGCTATTCCTTCAAAGGCTCGGGCTATGTCCGCGGCGGCATCTTCGACCGCATCGAACTGGTGCAGCATGAGGGCTCCGTCCGCTTCCGCGACAAGATGCACAAGCGCCTGGGCAGCGTCGCCGCCGCCGGCGCCCCCGATTTCCCGGAGATCGGCCTGTTCGTCCTGCCGGAGAATGCGGAGTTCAACCCGGCCGACTCCTGGCGCCTGCAGCTGCTGGTCCAGCGCGCCATCGCGGCGCTCGACAAGGTGTTCGTCACCTTCGACCTCGGCTACCAGCCGCCCGACAAGTTCCTGAAGACCGAAAAGCCGGCCGCTCCGGCCCCGGCCCCGGCATCGGCCGCCGCACCGGCGTCCGCCCAATCCGCCAGCCACAGCGCCGCCATCCAGGCCGCCGGTGCGGCGGAGGCGGAGGAAGCCGCCGAAACGCCGCTGTGGCAGCGCATCTGGCAGAACCGGAAGGTCGATGTCGCCATCCTGTCCGTCGCCATCCTTCTGCTGACCGGCATCTTCTTCTTCCAGGACCAGCTGACCAAGCGTCCGGCGCTGTATGAGCGGGTGCGGACGGCCTATCTGGTCTTCACCCTGGTCTGGCTCGGCTGGTACGCCACGGCCCAGCTGTCGGTTGTCAATGTCCTGACCTTCGCCAACGCGCTGCGCACCGATTTCCGCTGGGACTATTTCATGATGGACCCGCTGGTGTTCATCCTGTGGTTCTCGGTGGCGGCGTCTCTGCTGTTCTGGGGCCGGGGCGCCTTCTGCGGCTGGCTCTGCCCGTTCGGCTCGCTGCAGGAACTGCTGTCGAAGGCGGCGAAGAAGATCGGCATCCGCCAGATCACCGTGCCCTTCGGCCTGCACCAGCGCCTGTGGCCGATCAAATACATCATCTTCCTGATGCTGTTCGCCCTGTCGCTGCAATCGCTGGGCACGGCGGAGAAGGCGGCGGAGATCGAGCCGTTCAAGACCGCCATCATCCTGCATTTCGTCCGCGACTGGTGGTTCGTCGCCTTCGCCGTGGCGCTGCTGGCGGCCGGCCTGTTCATCGAACGCTTCTTCTGCCGCTATCTCTGCCCGCTGGGCGCGGCGCTGGCGATCCCCGGCCGGCTGCGGATGTTCGACTGGCTGCGCCGCTACAAGGAATGCGGCAGCCCCTGCCAGCGTTGCGGCAACGAATGCCCGGTCCAGGCCATCCACCCCGACGGCTCGATCAACCCCAACGAATGCATCCAGTGCCTGCACTGCCAGATGCTCTACCACCACGACCACAAATGCCCGGTCATGATCCAGAAGCGGCAGAAGCGCGAGAAGTGGCAGGCCGCCGAGGCCCGGCTGGCGGCGGAAAAGGAAGCCGCGGCTGCGGCCCAGCCCGCCCCCGCCGGCGCCGCCTCCCGCAGCACGGTGTCCACCGCCGATCCGGCCACCGGCCGGCTGACGATCCGGCCGCACCAGTCCTGACCGCCATCCCCTCATCCCCATAACGGGACCCGGTCGCAACGGGTCTCATGACAACCCCAAAAGCGGGGTCAGCGAAGGAGCAGACTATGTCGAGTGAGACCAACAACACGGCAGGCGTCAACCGCCGTGCTCTACTGGGCGGAACAGCGAAGGCCGCGGCGCTTGCCGGGCTGACCGGCGCGGTCGGCGGTGCGACCGCTGGCGGCATCGCGGGCAGCGCCCTGTTCGGTGCCACCGAAGCCCTGGCGGCCAACGCCCAGGCCGGCCACCTCAACGCCGAGGTGAAGCCGGGCGATCTCGACGAATATTACGCCTTCCATTCCGGCGGGCATTCGGGCGAAGTCCGCATCCTCGGCCTGCCGTCGATGCGCGAACTGATGCGCATTCCGGTGTTCAACCGCTGCTCCGCGACCGGCTGGGGCATGACCAACGAAAGCCGGAAGATCCTGACCGAGCACATGCTCCCGGAAACCAAGAAGTTCCTGGAGACGCGCGGCGGCATCTATCTGAACGGCGACGCCCACCACCCGCACATGTCCTTCACCGACGGCACCTATGACGGCCGTTACATCTTCATCAACGACAAGGCCAACACCCGTGTCGCGCGCATCCGCTGCGACATCATGAAGACCGACACCATCATCGAGATCCCGAACGCCGCCGCGATCCACGGTCTGCGTCCGCAGCGCTACCCGCGCACCGGCTATGTCTTCGCCAACGGCGAACAGCGCGTGCCGACCCCGAATGATGGCCGCGACCTGACCAACACGAAGGCCTACAAGTCGCACTTCACCGCCATCGACGGCGACACGATGAAGATCGCGTGGCAGGTCTGGGTCGACGGCAACCTCGACAACACCGACGCCGACTATCAGGGCAAATACGCCTTCTCCACCTGCTACGACTCCGAAGAGGGCGTCACCGCGGCGGAGATGACCAGCGCCGAGCAGGATTGGGTCGTCGTCTTCAACCTGAAGCGCATCGACGAGGCGGTGAAGTCCGGCAAGATCCCGTTGGTGAACGGCGTGCCGGTGGTCGACGGCCGCCACGGCAGCGCCTTCACCCGCTACATCCCGGTGCCCGCCAACCCGCACGGCATCAACGCCGCTCCGGACGGCATCCACGTCACCGTGAACGGCAAGCTGTCGCCGACCGTCACCGTGTTCGACGTGCGCCTGCTGGATGACCTGTTCAACGACAAGATCAAGCCGCGCGACGTCGTCGTCGCCGAGCCGCAGCTGGGCCTCGGGCCTCTCCACACCGCCTATGACGGCCGCGGCAACGCCTACACCACCCTGTTCCTCGACAGCCAGCTGGTGAAGTGGAACATCGACAAGGCTCGCCGTGCCTACAAGGGCGAGAAGGTCGACCCGATCATCCAGAAGCTGGACGTCCAGTATCAGCCCGGCCACAACCACAGCTCGATGGGCGAGACCAAGGAGGCCGACGGCAAGTGGCTGGTGTCGCTGAACAAGTTCTCCAAGGACCGCTTCCTCAACGTCGGCCCGCTGAAGCCGGAGAACGACCAGCTGATCGACATCTCCGGCGACGAGATGAAGCTGGTGCATGACGGCCCCACCTTCGCCGAGCCGCACGACACGCTGATCGTCCACCGCTCCAAGGTGAACCCGCGCTCGGTCTATGACCGCAACGACCCGATGTGGGAAGAGGCGCGCCAGCAGGCCAAGAAGGACGGCGTGGTGCTGGAGGATGACACCAAGGTCATCCGCGACGGCAAGAAGGTCCGCGTCTACATGTGGCAGCGTGCCCCGGCCTTCGGGCTGGAGGAGTTCACGGTCAAGCAGGGTGACGAGGTGACCGTCTATGTGACCAACATGGACGACATCGACGACCTGACCCACGGCTTCAGCATCACCAACTACGGCGTCTGCATGGAAGTCGGCCCGCAGGCGACCGCCTCGGTCACCTTCACCGCCGACCGTCCGGGCGTGCACTGGTACTATTGCCAGTGGTTCTGCCATGCTCTGCACATGGAAATGGCCGGCCGCATGATCGTCGAGCCGTCCTCCACCTGACCCGCGACGCTCCACCCGCCTCCACCCCTCCAGGGGCGGGGGCGGGTGGGGCACTCGTCACAGTTCCGAGAGCACCCCATGCGTCACCGCCTCTCCATCCTGCTCGGTGTCACACTTGCCCTGGTGACGGAACCGCTGGCCGCCGCCACGGTGACGGTGGCACCGGGCAGTTTGCAGGCGGCGCTGGCCTCGGCGGCTCCGGGGGATACGCTGGTGCTGGCCACCGGCGTTCATCCCGGGCCGCTGACGGTCCGCACCCCGGTCACCCTGACCGGCGAACCGGGCGCCGTCATCGACGGCAACGGCAAGGACAGCACGCTCACCGTGCTCGCTCCCGACGTCACCGTGCGGAACCTCGAGATCCGCAATTCCGGCCTCAGCCTGATCGACCAGAATTCCGGCATCTTCCTCGGCAAGGAGGCGCGCGGCGCCGTGGTCGAGGACAACCGGCTGCGCGACAACCTGATCGGCGTGTATATCTGGGGCGCCGCCGACAGCCTGGTCCGCCGCAACGACATCGTCGGCCGCACCGACCTTCGCGTGTCGGAACGCGGCAACGGCATCCAGCTGTGGAACGCGCCGGGCACCCGCGTGCTCGACAACAGCGTGCGCGAGGGACGCGACGGGCTGTTCACCACCTCGTCCCGCAAGAACGTCTTCTCCGGCAACCGGTTCGAGCGTGTCCGGTTCGCCATCCATTACATGTATACGAACGATTCCGAGCTGACCGACAACGTCTCCATCGGGAACAATGTCGGCTATGCGGTGATGTTCTCCAACAACCTGCTGATCCGGAACAACCGCTCCAAGGCCGACCGCGAACATGGGCTGATGCTGAACAGCGCCAACGGCTCGCGCATCGAAGGCAACGTGATCGAAGGCAGCTTCGCCGGCGCGGTCTCCGACAGCGGCGAGGCGCTGCCCGACAACGACATCCCCCGCGACAGCGAGGCGATGAGCGACCGTCTGCGCAGCGGCACCTGGAAATGCGTCTTCATCTACAACGCCAACAAGAACCGCTTCACCGGCAACCGGTTCGAGGGCTGCGAGATCGGCGTCCATTTCACCGCCGGGTCGGAGCGCAACAGCCTGACCGGCAACGCCTTCATCGGCAACCGTACCCAGGTCAAATATGTCGGCACCCGTTATCTCGACTGGTCGGAGAATGGGCGCGGCAACTACTGGTCCGACAATGCGGCCTTCGACCTGAACGGCGACGGCATCTCCGACGAGCCCTATCGCCCCAACGACGTGGTCGACCGGGTGATGTGGGAATATCCGGCGGCCAAGCTGCTGATGAACAGCCCCGGCGTCCAGGTGATCCGCTGGGCGCAGAAGCAGTTCCCGGCCCTGCATCCCGGCGGCGTGATCGACAGCGCCCCGCTGATGGCGCCTCCTCCCATGCCAAGTTCCGTCCAGACTGCCGAAAGGAAACAGCCATGACCGACTTCACCGCAGAGGTGCAGGGCGTCACCAAGCGCTATGGCGAGACCGAGGCGGTGCGCGGTGTGGACCTGACGCTGGCGCCCGGCGAATGCGTGGCGATGGTCGGCCACAATGGCGCCGGCAAAAGCTCCCTCATCAAGCTGATGCTCGGCCTGACCACCCCGACGGAGGGACGCATCCGCGTGCTGGGCGGCGACCCGGCCAGCGCCGCCTGCTCCCACATCCGCCGCCAGATCGGCTTCCTGCCGGAAAACGTCGCCTTCCACCCCAACATGACGGGGCGGGAAACGCTGGACTTCTACGCCCGGCTGAAGGGCGCCCCGCGCCGCGGCAACGACGCCCTGTTCGAGAAGGTCGGGCTGGAACCCGCCGCGATCAAGCGCCGCGTCTCCACCTATTCCAAGGGCATGCGCCAGCGTCTGGCCCTGGCCCAGTCCCTGCTCGGCGGCCCGAAGCTGCTGTTCCTCGACGAACCGACCACCGGCCTCGACCCGGCCCTGCGCCAGAGCTTCTACGCCATCGTCGCCGAACTGCGCGACCAGGGCACCACGATCCTGCTGTGCAGCCACGCCCTGACCGAGCTGGAAGGGCAGGCCGACCGCGTCGTGGTGATGAACCGCGGCCGCAAGGTCGCCGACGGCTCGCTCGCCACCCTGCGCAGCCTCGCCCAGCTTCCGGTGCGCATCCGCCTGACCCTGCCGACCGACGACATCGACGCACTCGCGGCCAGGGTGGGGGAGGGCGCCGCCCTGACCCGTCTGGCCGGCGGCGTGGTCGAACTGGCCTGCGCCAACGACGACAAGGTCGGTCTGGTCCGCCGCATCACCTGCGACGGTCCCACGGTCGCCGACATCGAGATCGTCCAGCCCAGCCTTGACGAGATGTACGCCCATTTCCTGCGCCGGGAGGCCGCCGAATGAACACGCTTCTGATCGTCGCCGGCAAGGAACTGCGCGAGGCGACCCGCAACCGCTGGGTCGTCGCCACCACCCTGCTGATGGCCGCGCTGGCCCTGACGCTGAGCTTCCTGGGATCCGTCCCCACCGGCACGGTCGGCGTCGGCCCGGTCGAGGTCACCATCGTCAGCCTGTCGAGCCTGACCATCTTCCTCCTGCCGCTGATCGCCCTGCTGCTGTCCTTCGACGCCGTGGTGGGGGAGATCGACCGCGGCACCATGACCCTGCTGCTGTCCTACCCGGTGGCGCGCTGGCAGCTGCTGCTCGGCAAGTTCCTCGGCCATGCCGCGGTGATCGCGCTGGCGACCGTGGTCGGCTACGGCGCCGCCGGCGTCGCGCTCGCCATGGGCAACACCGCCATCGGTCCGGAAAGCTGGCGCGCCTTCGCCTCGATGATCGGGTCCAGCGTCATGCTGGGCGCCGCCTTCACCGCGCTCGGCTATCTCGCCTCCACCATCGTCCGCGACCGCGGCACGGCGGCCGGCATCGCCGTGGCGGTGTGGCTCGGCTTCGTCCTGCTCTACGACATGGCGCTGCTGGGCATCCTCGCCAGCGGCAGCGGCCTGGGGGTGGAGGCGCTGAACTGGCTGCTGCTCGCAAACCCGGCCGACGCCTACCGCCTGTTCAACCTCACCGGCTTCAAGGGCGTCAGCGCCTTCGCCGGCACCGCCGGCCTCGCCGCCCATGTCCAGCTGTCGGTCCCGCTTCTGCTGGCGGTGATGGCCGGCTGGATCGCCGCCCCGCTGGCGCTGGCCGCCGCCCTCTTTTCGAGGAAGCAGATCTGATGCGTACCCTGCGAACCGCCCTTCTCGCCGCCGCCCTGCTGCTGCCGCTCGCCGCCTGCAAGCAGGAGAAGGCGGAGATCGCTCCGCCGCCGCCGGTCACCCTGACCGCCGACGCCGTCGGCCATTACTGCGGCATGAACCTCGCCGACCATCCCGGTCCCAAGGGCCAGATCCTGGTGAAGGGGGAAGCGCGGCCGATCTGGCTGTCCTCCGTCCGCGACACCTTCGCCTTCACCATGCTGCCGGAGGAGCCGAAGGAGATCAGCGCGATCTATGTCACCGACGTGGCCAAGGCGACCGATCCCGCCGCCCCCGACATGACCGCCTGGGTCGAAGCGCGCCAGGCCTGGTACGTCCTCGGCAGCAAGCTCCGCGGTGGCATGGGCGACGCCGACCCCTATCCCTTCTCCGACAAATCGGCGGCCGAGCGCTTCGCCCAGGCCAACGGCGGCAAGGTCCTGCGCTTCGCCGACGTGCCCGAGGACCAGATCCTCGCCCCGCCCGCCGCCACCATGGCCGAGGGAGAGCATTGATGCAGACCGTCTTCACCCGTCCCCTGGCCAGACGCCGCTTCCTCGCCATCGGCGCCGTCGCCGCCGGCCTCTCGCTGTTGCCGCACCGCCTGCTGCGCGCTGAAGGAGTTCCCGTCCGCGTCTGGCGCGGCGTGGCGCTCGGCGCCGACGCCAGCCTGAGCATCGCCCATCCCGACCCGGCCGAAGCCGACCGCCTGATCGCGCTGAGCCTGGAGGAAGTCGCCCGTCTGGAGCGCGTCTTCAGCCTCTACCGCGCCGACTCCGCGTTGCGCCGCCTCAACCGCGACGGCGTGCTGGACTCGCCCCCCGCCGACCTCGTGCGGCTTCTCTCCGAGGCCGCCGCCGCCGCCCGCAACACCGGCGGCGCCTTCGATCCCACGGTGCAGCCGCTGTGGCAGCTCTATGCCGGCCATTTCGAGCGCCCGGACGCCGACCCCGCCGGCCCGCCGGCGGGTGCCGTCCGCGCCGCCCGCGCGCTGGTCGATGTCCGCGCCCTGCGGGTGGAGCCCGACCGCATCGCCTTCGCCGCCGGCGGCATGGCGGTGACCTTGAACGGCATCGCCCAGGGCTACATCACCGACCGCGTCACCGAACGGCTGAAGGCGGAGGGCCTGGGGCATGTACTGGTCGACATGGGCGAGTTGCGCGCGCTGGGGCATCATCCCTCCGGCCGTCCCTGGACCGTCGGCCTCGCCGATCCCGGCAACCCGGACCGCACCACCGCCACGGTCGAACTGACCGACGGCGCGATGGCGACCTCTGGCGGATACGGCACCCGTTTCGACACGGCGGGCCGTTTCACCCACCTGTTCGACCCGGCGAGCGGCACTTGCGCCGCCCAGTGGCTGGCGGTTACCGTACAGGCACCGGACGCCACGACGGCCGACGCCCTGTCGACCGCGCTGTCGGTGGTGCCGGCGGATCGGGTTCCGGCCATCCTGGCCGCCTATCCCGGCGTCACCGCCCGCTTCACCCATTCCGACGGCCGCATCCTGCGGCTGCCGGCCTAAAGAGATCGGATCATCGTTATGGGAAGCTTCAGCCTGTTCCACTGGGCCATCGTGCTGCTGGTCGTCCTCCTGCTGTTCGGCGCCGGCAAGCTGCCGTCCGTGATGGGCGACTTCGCCAAGGGCATCAAGAGCTTCAAGGCCGGCCTGAAGGACGAGGACGAGGATCGCAAGCCGATCGCGTGATGGCTTGAGCGCATGCGACGGGTGCCCCCTCCCCATCCCTCCCCCACCTTCGGTGGGAGAGGGGGCAGGATGCTTGTCAGCGTGACTTATCTGCCAAAGCGGCGGCAGTTCCCTCTCCCACCGAAGGTGGGGGAGGGTTAGGGAGGGGGCACCGCACCCACCGCAGCCCCCGCCCCCTCACGCCACCCGCAGCGCCCCCGCGGTGTCGTGGTAGAACCCGTTCACCAGCGGCGCGTCGATCAGCCCGCCCAGTTCCGCGGCGACCTCCGCCCCGTCGCGCTGCCCATCCAGCACCGCCCGGAACGCCTCGGCGACGCGCACCATGTCCATCGCCTGCGGCGACAGGCGGAAGCGCGAAACCCCCATCTCCACCAACTCATTCATCTCCGCCGCCAGGCACAAACAGCCGTGCGACATCGTCTGCGTCCCGTTGACGGTCAGGAACGGCTGGCCGTCCATCGTCGTCACCGGCATGCCGTCCGGGTCGTTGCCGCAGACGAACTGGCAGCCGTCCTTGTGCAGCCCATGGGCGCGCGCGTGATAGCAGCGGGCCGAGATGGCGAGCGGCGCCCGTCCCCAGACCTGCACCTCGGTCTCCACCCCCAGGTCCCGCCCGGCCTTGGCCAGCACCGCGACGGTGGCCGCCGGCAGTTCCGCCGGCAGCGACACCGCCACCGCGCCGCGCCCGGCCATCCAGCCCAGCGTCGCCTCGTTGTAGACGTTGATCGTCGGCCCGACCGCATGGGGCCGCCCGGCCAGCAGGGCCAGCGCCCCCATGTCGTTCGCCTCGATCAGGCCGCCGTCGGGCAGCCCGGCATCGGACTCCACCAGATCGCGCATCGCCGCCCGTTCGCGCTCGCTGCCGACCAGGATCGGGCTGGCGAGCCACACCGTCTTGCCGGCGGCGCTCAGCCGTTCGATCACGTCCCCCATCGCCTCGGCGAAGAAGGGCGCCCGCTTGAAGCAGACGATCTCGCCGACGATCACCGTGTCCACCGGCGCCTCGTCGGCGATGCGGGCGTAGAAGTCGCGCCAGCGGTCGACCGGCCAGTTGAACAGCACCGGCCCCAAAGTGAGTGACGCAGTCATTCCGTAAAACTCCTCACCGCCATCCGCGGGTATAGGCACCGGTGGTCTGGGTCCCACCCTCGACCATCGCCTGCAGATCGATGTGCGACACCGGCCGCCCGGCGGCGAAACTCTCCAGCGCCTCGCGATAGGCACGCACCACCGCGGCGATATAGGCCTTGCCGCGCTGCCGTCCCTCGATCTTCAGCGCCCGCACGCCGGCCGCCTTCAGTTCCGGCAGCAGGTCCATCGCGTTCAGGCTGGTCGGCTCCTCGAACAGATAGGCCGGCCCCTCCCCGGCGCCGTCACCAGCGACGAAGCGGCCCTTGCACAGCGTCGGATAGCCGGCCTGCTCGCCCTCGCCGAACACGTTGATGGTGAAGCCGCCCAGGGTGGAGGCCAGCGCGCCGCCCCGCTGCTCGTAGCGGACATGGTTGGCCGGCGAACAGACGCCTTGCTTGTTGGGCGACAGGCCGGTGGCGTAGGAGGACAGCGAGCAGCGCCCCTCCGCCATCGGGCAGAGCCCGCCGAAGACGAACACCTCGGTCTCGATGTCGATCTCGGCGTTCAGCTTGGCGATTTCCGGTACCGTCAGCACGCGCGGCAGCACGACGCGCCGCACGCCGAAGGCATCGCGGTACAGCCGGATCGCCTCGACATTGGCGGCGGAGGCCTGGACCGACAGGTGCAGCCGCAGGTCGGGATGCCGCTTGGCGGCATAGGCCAGCAGCCCCGGATCGGCCAGGATGACGGCATCCACCTTCAACCGCGCCGCATCGTCCACTGCCTTCTGCCAGGGGCCGAGATTGCCCGCCTGCGGATAGGTGTTGATGGCGACATAGACCTCGACGCGGCGCGCATGGGCGTAATCCACCGCGTCGGCGACATCCTGCCGGGTGAAGTTCAGCCCCGGAAAATTGCGGGCGTTGGTTTCGTCCCGGAAGCCGAGATAGACGGCATCGGCCCCGGCATCGACGGCGGCGCGCAGCGCGGCCGGCGTCCCCGCCGGGCAGATCAGCTCGAAATTGTCCATGATTCCTTAGGCCCTCGTGCCCGGCAGCACCCCGGTGATGCGCGCCTCCACCCGCTCGATCCCCCGCCGCAACGGCGGCGGCAGCAGCCGGCGCGCCGCCTCGATCCGGTCCAGCACCGGCCCGGCATTGCGCCGCAGCACCGGCAGGGCGCGGGCCAGCGGCCCGGCGATGGAGGCGGCGTCGGCCACCAGATCCATCTCCTCCTCGCCATCCAGCGTGTTGCGCAATGCCAGGATCAGCGCGGTGTCGCCGGAAATGCTCAGCTCGCGCCGGAAGAACAGCGCATCGCCGTCGATCCGCCCCTCCAGCAGGTCGAGCAGCCGGGCATAAGGCCCCCGGACCACCGCGTCGGCCCCCGTCTCGTCCACACCGTCGACCCCACGGGGCAGGGCATGCAGCGACAGATCATGCCCGACACGCATCAGCAGGGCGACCGGCGCGTCCACCGGCTCGATCAGCACGCGGGCGTCCGGCATCTCGCGCAGCGCCTCGAAGGCACGCGGATGCCGCTCGGCCAGCAGCCGCAGCAGCCGGGCGAGCAGCGCATCGCTGGCCCGCCGCCCCAGCTTGGGCACTAGCCCCAGCCCGGCCCGGCTCAACCCGGTCTCGAACCGGCGGGCGCGCTCGTGGAAGGCAGGGGCATCGGAGGCGAAAACATTCGGTGCGACATCGGGATCGCGCATGGGCAGCTTCCCTCCTCATCGGTCATTCCGCCGCCCATGAAAGCCGGTAACCGCCTGACGTCATTGACCTCGGTCAAGTTCAAGCTTGAAAGGCTCCGTCGTCAGGCCGCACTGGCCAGCCCGGCGCGGTCGATCAGGTCGTACAGCTCGCGGTCCTCGCGGCCGATGCGGTGTTTCAGCGCGGCGACCACCTCCCGCGTCTCGCGGATGAAGGCGGCCGGGTCCTTGGCGACGGCGACCGGGCCGGGCCAGCGCGTGCGGTACTGGTCGAACCGCCCCCGCAGATCGCCCATTTCCGTCTGGAACCGCGCCGCCGTGCTGCGCAGCGCGGCATCCGGATGGGCCAGCAGCCGGGGATAGAGAGCGCTGTCCTCCAGCGACAGATGGACGGCGAAGGTGCCGAACAACTCCCGCACTGCGGCGATCAGCGCCGCCGGATCCGCCTCGACGGACCGCGAGGCGAGCAGCGCTTCGATGCGCCCGACCAACTGGCCGACATTGGCATGATGATCGCGGTAGAGCGCGGTGCTGACGGTGACTTTGGACATGATGCTGTCTCCAACCGGGGCCGCCCTTGATTGGGCCGCGTTGAAGCCAGCATGCCGACGGGCGGCGGCGGCATCGTTGCGCCACCGCAAACAACTCCTATTCGCACTACTGTCAGTAATTGGCCCACAGGCCCGGCGTCACGAGTTCCACGAGATGACCGTCCGGATCACGGAAGTAAATGCTGCGCGCGCCCTTGCGCCAGGACACGGTGCTTTCGACCGCAATGCCGTGTTCGGCGAGTTTCGCCAGCCAGCCCTCCAGCTGATCGGCTGAAATGGCAAAGGCATAATGAATCTTTCCACCCCCGCCATGGGGAGGAATCGTCCCGCCGGGCGTTTCGAGGGGCCGGTCTGTCGACCCCTTCTGAAACAACAGCAAGACGCTGTTCGGCCCCACCGGATAGGCGGCAAGCCGGTTGTCCATGAACATCGCCTGCAGGCCCATGACGTCTTCATAGAAGGCGCGGGCCTTCGCAAGGTCATCCACATAAAGGCCGGTCTCAAGCACACCGTTTAGAACTGGTGCGGTATCCACAGTAAAAATCCCTCATTTTTAAGGAAATTCCTTATCGAGGGAGGAATTTTACTGCGACTGCGTCGGTTGCTCAAGGAATGATCCGGACTGAACCCGAATGTGGGCCCACTCACAGCGCCGGACTCCGGATGCGCCCAGGATCGCTCCAACGCCGCAAACCACCCCCGGTCGGATGGACGGCGCCGAACCTCGCCGGACGGAGCGATCCCATGACCATCCTGTGCATCACCGCCGCCACGTCGATCCTGAGCCTGGGTCTGCTGGTCGGGTGCGATCTCTGCTTCGAACTGACATCGGACATCGCCGGAACAAGGACCGCCCCATCCAACCGCCGGCGGTCCGGCGAAGACATCATGGGATAGGCTCCGCCGCAGCAATCAATCCGCCGCCGGCAGACCCGTCCGATCCCCTACGGCTGGCCGCTGCCGCCCGCCGCGCCATAGACATGGCCGGTGGTGAAGCTGGCATCCTCCGCGGCAAGCTGGACATAGATGCTGGCAAGCTCCGCCGGCTGGCCCGGACGGCCGAACGGGGTCTGGCTGCCGAACTGCTTCAGCTTTTCCTGGCTGGCGCCGCCGCTGACCTGAAGCGGGGTCCAGATCGGGCCGGGAGCCACGCCGTTGACGCGGATGCCCTTGTCGGCCAGCTGCTTGGCCAGCGACTTCACGTAATTCATCGTCGCCGCCTTGGTCTGGGCATAGGCGTACAAATCCGGCGTCGGGTCATAGGCCTGTTCCGACGTGGTGCCGATGATGACCGACCCCGGCTTCAGGTGGGGCAGGGCGGCCTTGATGATCCAGAAGGGGGCGTAGATGTTGGTCTTCATCGTCGCGTCGAATTCCTCGCTGCTGACGTCGAGGATCGACGGGAACGCCTGCTGCCGCGCGGCGTTGCAGACGACGATGTCGAGCCCGCCAAGCCCCGCGACCGCATCGGCCACCAGCTTCTGGCAGAAGCCCTCGTCGCGCAGGTCGCCGGGAATCGCCACCGCCTTGCGGCCGGCCTTCTCGATCAGCGCGACGACCTCACGGGCGTCCGGCTCTTCGGAGGGGAAATAGTTGATGGCGACGTCGGCGCCCTCGCGGGCATAGGCGATGGCGGCGGCCCGGCCCATGCCGGAATCGCCGCCGGTGATCAGCGCCTTGCGCCCGGCCAGCCGGCCGGAGCCCTTGTAGCTGGTCTCGCCATGGTCGGGCGGCGGATCCATGTCGCGGGCCAGCCCCGGCCAGGGCTGCGACTGGCCTTTGAAGGGCGGGCGCGGGTATTTGCTGCGCGGGTCCTGCGGCGTGACGGTGTCGTCCTTGCGGTCCATACCTGTCTCCTGAGTCGGCACTCTGTGTGCGGCGCGGTGAAGCGCCCCACACAGAACCGGTCGGAACAGGAATGGTTGCCGCAACCCTGACCGTCAGCCAAACGGGGTCCTCAGCCGCACATGCCGCCGCAGCAGGAGCCGTTGCGCCGGGCCAGCAGCCGCTCATACGCGATGCTGACCACGCCGGCCGGCGGGATCACGCCCTGCAGCAGCGACAGCACGTCGGCCTCCAGCGTGCCCGGCGGGATGTCCGTCACCTCGCAGACCGAGGCGCCGCTGCCGTCCGGACCCAGCCGGGCATCCGCCGCCGTGACCGCCACATCGCCGTTGCGGTCGATGCACACGCGCAGGCTGGTCGCCACCGCGCCTTCGGGCCGGGAGATGCGGACCTGCCAGACCTCGGGACCCTGCTGCAGATACTCCCAGGCGAAGCCGGCGCCGAACAGGCTCAGCAGCTGGTGGTGCAGCGGACGCGGGTCATGGTCGTTGACCAGCGAGAAACCGTCGCCGGGCGTCAGGTCCTGCACCGACTGGAAGATCAGCTGGTGGCGCTGATAGGGCGGGATGGCGCGGAGATCGAGAACCGGTTCGGCCTGGGCGGTGGCGTGGGAGTTGGTGGTCGGCATCGTCGTCCGTCTGGTCTGTGGGGGAGCGGCAGGATCGCCATGCCCCCCTGTACTCCGGATCACCGCCCCCTTCTTTGCTCCAGCACAAACGCCGGAGAGGGTGGGGCGCTCAGCCGGCCCCCTCCCCTGCCAGTGCGGAGGCGAAAGCCCGGTCCGCCCTGTTGCAGCGAGGCGAGCGGTGCAAGAGACGCCTCATCTCCGTTTGCGATCAAGCCACGCGGATGGAGTTCGGGCGTCCGAGGTCGAGCATGCGGTTGAGGACCATGACGCCAATGGCGACCTCGGTGATCTGCGCCTGATCGGAATGGAAGTGCAGCGCCTTGCCGAGGACGCCCTTTCAGCGCGCCATTTGGCTCTCCACGCCAGCCCTCTTGCTGTAGCCGCTGGTCTGCTGCCACCTCATCCGCCCGGTCTGGGCGATCATCTGGATGTGACGGTCGCGTTGGGTGGGAGCGGTCTCGGCCGTGTCGCTTAGCACGGCATCTCGGACCAATTCGTCACAGTGCGCTTCGTTCGCGGAATGTGATGGCGACGAGCGGCATTGGCCTTGTGCGGCATAGCGGGCAGCCAGATCGGAGACGGGGGCGCGACCTACGACACCCACCGCATCCACGCAACATGGTGACCCGGCGCTCAAAAGGATTGCTTCCGCCAGAGGTCGGTAATGAGCGGCATCCTGCAACCCGAGTGCCCGCGGCGTGGGCGGTGGGGTGTCCGGCGTCTTTCCTGGAAGCGGCTTGCCCGCACCTGGGCCCCCGCCTTCTTGCGCTGAACGGGGAGCCCCGGCGCCGATCAGGCTTGGCCCTGCCGGTCCCCTTGTTTCCGTGGATGGCTCTCCACCAAAGCGCGGGCGGCGAATCCGGCGTCCTCGAACCAGCTGGCATCGCGGTGCACCAACGATGCTGAGAAGGCGCCGTCGAGCAGCAGTAGGATACGGCGTGCAAGGGCTTGGGGATCTTCGAAGCCTCCAAGCTCCAGTTCCTCCGCAAGCCATGAGGCGAAGGCGCTTTTGTGGCGTGCGCCGATCTTCACCGCAGGATGGCCCGGCATGGCGGCAAGTTCCGCTGTGGTCCGCAGAAACCCGCAGCCCTTCCACTTCGGGTGGCGCGCGCTGCGTGCAAGGCTGACGAAAATGGCCGCGACCTTCTCCCCGGTCCCGCCCTCGGCGTCGGCGAACCAGCGCGCCATCTGGGTCAGGTTGGGCTGGTCGCGCGCGTCGAGATAGGCGGCAACGAGGTCATCCTTGCTCTCGAAATGGTAATAGAGCGTGCGCTTGGTGACGCCCGCCTTTTCGGCGACGGCATCGACGCTGACGCGGCCGATGCCTTCCGCATAGAAGAGCTTGGAGGCGGCTTGGATGATCCGTCCGCGCGTATCCGCATATCGTGGCATGGCGTCAAAAGTATACCGTACAGTGAGTATACTCAAGCAACTTCGACGACGATCATGTCCTCCTTACCAGCGAGGAGGAGTCCGATCATGACCGAGTGTGTCCTTAAGCAGATCAACGGAGCGATTGCGACGTTGACGCTCAACCGTCCGGAAAAGCTAAACGCCCTAAATTACGAGACCATCGACGCCTTGCTCGCCGCTCTCGACGGGATAGAGGATGATATCCATGTGCGTGGGGTGATCCTCACCGGTACCGGGCGCGCCTTTTCCGCCGGCGGCGACATCCCCGAATTTTCACGTTCCGTGGCACAGAGTCCTGAAGCGGCACTTCGGGACTTCGTAGCACGCGGCCAGCGGCTCACCGCCCGCATCGAAGCCTTTCGCAAACCCATCCTTGTGGCGGTCAACGGTCTCGCCTATGGCGGCGGCTGCGAAGTGACGGAAGCTGCACCGCTCGCCATCGCCAGCGAGCGCGCTGTTTTCGCCAAGCCCGAAATTCGCATCGGCATGCCGCCCACCTTCGGCGGCACACAGCGCTTGCCGCGGCTGGCCGGACGAAAGCGTGCCATGCAGTTGCTTCTCACCGGCGAGACCTTCCCGCCCGACCGAGCGCTGGAACTGGGACTCGTCAACGCGGTCGTTCCTCACGAGGAGCTGCTGCCGGCGGCGCGGGCGCTGTTGGAGCGCATCCTCGTCCACTCGCCGCTCGCCGTCGCCACCATCCTCACCGCCGTTACGCGGGGCGTCAATCTGCCCATCGCCGAAGGTTTGCTGGTCGAGGCCGAGCAATTCGCCCGGATGGCGCCGACCGCCGACCTGCGCGAGGGGCTCGACGCCTGGATTGCCCGGCGGGTTCCGGCCTATGGCGGCATGTGGTCATCCACTGACAGGAGCTGAGTGATGGAAGGCTATACCAGCTTTACGAAGCAGGTCTTCGAGACGTTCCGGGCCGCCGATCGGCTTGGCCCGGTGCACATGCTCAATCTCATCCGCCTGCGCGGGCGGGCCGTCTACCAGGACGGCCGCGATGCCACAGGCCTTGAGGCCTACGAGGCGTACGGCCGGCTGAGCGCGCCGGTTTTTACCGAGCTTGGCGGGCGCATCCTGTGGCGCGGAGGGTTCGAACTCTCCCTAGTGGGTCCTCCGGATACCGCCTGGGACATCGCCTTCATCGCCGAATATCCCAGCCCGGCGGCGTTCGTGGGGATGCTCCGCGATCCGCGTTATCGAGAGGCGATGGCGCACCGTCAGGCGGGCGTCGCCGACAGCCGGCTCATCCGCTTCTCCGCATTACCGCCCGGAACCGGCTTCAAGGGATAGCCGGATCGAAACGGCGAAGGAGGCAGACATCACCCGAGCCGGATCCAGATGCCCTGGTCATTCCGCGACGTTGCGTGGCGCCGTCCTTCGGGTGAGTGTCAATCGGCTTGACCAGCTGTCCGACCGCGACGCGGACACCGCCGATGACCAGTGCCGAACGACGGCAATGGACTGGTTGGGAGCGCCGCCGCGCCACCTGGAAGGAAGTGGTCCGGTTGCGTGGTGAGGGCGTCTCGGCGCGAGCCGTCAGCCGGCGGCTCGGCTTGGCCCGCAAGACGGTGCGCAAGTGTCATCGGGGGGAGCGATAGAGATCACGGCGGACGTGGTCCAACTCGATGGGGCGACGGATGGCGCATGCCATCGTCGCCAGCTGGGGCGGCCACATCTTCGCAGAGAGCTGCGTGGGGCAGGGGACGACGATGCGTATCGTGATGCCGATCATCTCGACCGAACCGGCCGATGCGTGGTGCTGAACCGGAAAGGAGCCCGAGTATAATTGCCAGCAACGATGGCGTGCCAAGGTAGAAACCTGTCTCGATAAGTTTGACTGACACGTCGATGGGAATTAGCGAAGCATTCGAATTGCACGCTATGCCGCAATGATTCATTCATAGGTGCGGGTATAGGTTCGCACTGCGAATGACCGTGGTGCGCGAGTAGCGGTTAACCACCGGGATCAGCGAGCAAGAGGCGGCATACAGTGTTTCAATTCCCCACACTCCCTTGTTCCGAACGTCACCGGGCCAGGTTGAGTTGTGACGACGCCTTTAAAGCTCTCGCTTTGGTCTTTATCGGATTTACCGCCTTCGATCCGGGGACTGTAGCTGCAGCCGAAAGCCGCGTTCTGCTTGTCTCCTCTTTCAGTCCAACCGTCCGCTGGACCGAGGCGATGCTCACCACCATCAACGCGGAGTTGGGGGAGCGTGACCAAGCGGTCAACCTGTATGTCGAGTTCCTCGACCGCGCACGGCTGCCCGACCGGCCTGACGCGGCGGATTGGACAGCATTTCTTGCCAGCAAATACCGAGATATCCGGTTGGACGCGATCATCGCAGATGGTGCGCCGGCCATCGAGTTGATGGCCGACAACAAGGCCCGTTTGTTTGGGAACGTCCCCCTGGTCGGCATCTTTCCCAACTTCGATGATCTGCCGGAACCGGCACGGCAAGCCGTGACCGTGAAGGTGACAACCGGTCCGCACATCGACCGAACCGTTGACATGGCCCTCGACCAAATGCCGAAGGCCAGCCGGTTGATCATCGTGTCGGACGACAGCCCGCTGTCCCACCATCTGGCAGCGATCATCCGGAGCGCAGTCAAGCAGCGCGTCATGCGCAACCCCGATCGCCAGATCGATGTCCAGCATGTCTTCGACAGCCGGCTGGAGGATCTGGAGGCGATGCTGGGCTCCCTGTCCCGTGATTGCGTCGTCCTCTACACCCATCTGTCGGTTGACGTCACTGGGCGCTATTTCCGGCCCGAAGCCGTTGCCGCCCGTCTGGCCAAGGCCTCTGCGGTGCCTGTATACGCTATGTTCGGGACAGATGTCGGCACAGGGGTGGTCGGGGGTTCGGTCAATGATCCGCAAATTGCGGGACGGGTTGCGGTCAAGGCGGTGATGGGCGTCTTGGGCGGGGACGGGGGCGGGGGCGGACACACGGCATCGCCGGACGACGTCCATTATTCGTCCGGACCGGTGGTCGATTGGCGGCAGCTGAAGCGGTGGGGTATCGCGGAAGCCGATCTGCCGGCCGGTACCGACATCCGCTATCGCGAGCCCAGCCTGTTTGAAGCTCATTTCGCCGAGGCGCTTGCCGGGCTGATGTTCATCAGCATTCTCAGCGTCGCTCTTGTCGTTATCCTTTTCCTGTATGCCCAGCGTGGGCGCCTTGCCAGGGCCCTGCAGGATTCCAACAGCCGGTTGGAAGAACGGGTGGTCGAACGCACGCGCGATATCGAACGCGCGCTCTGTGGTGAGCGTGAGGCGCGCCACCGCCTGCGAACCTTTCTCGACATGGCGGCCCACGAGTTCAAAACACCATTGGCGGTCATCGACAGCGCCGCGCAGATGCTGGAAATGCTGGTCGACACAGCCCAGGACGGGGTTGGCAAGCGCCTGGGCCTTATCCGCCGCTCGGCGCGCCGCGTCAGCGATCTGATCGAAACCTGCCTTGCCGGAGAGCGCATCGACGAGGAGGTGCCGGTCCACCCTGTTCCCTTCGCTCCCGCGTCTTTGATCGAGCGTGTGGCCGAGCGGCAGCGCGGCCATGGTGCTGCTGTTCTGGTGGCCGATTCCGCCCATTTGCCGGCGGTCTGCGTCGCCGATCCCGATCTGCTGGGGATCGCGCTCGACGCGCTGCTCGACAATGCCCGGCGCTATGGCAGAGATGGGGAGGTCATCGACCTGGAGGCTCACAGCGATGGCGCCGCGCTGATCCTGTCCGTCGCCGATCGCGGGCCGGGCATTCCCGAAGAAGAGCGTGAGCGCATCTTCGAAAAATACTATCGCGGTGAGGACAGCCGGAACAAGCCGGGCACCGGCATAGGGCTCAATTTGGTGAAAGTCATTGCCGGTCTGCATGGCGGGAGCATCGTCCACCACCCGCGGCCGGGTGGCGGCAGCGTGTTCGTGCTCACCATTCCCCTGAGGTCCGCCGCCCAGACAGTGTGGTCCGGCTCGCCGTTGGTTTCGCTGAACAGCTGATGCCGAACAGGGACGTTGTTGCAGCGAGGCGGTTGCTGGTCTTGAACCGCATGCTTGACCTTGGACGCCAGGAGCCTGTCCGCGCTCTATGATCAGGGGCGCCAGACCACCGGCAGCAGCTCCCGCCGCCTCGGTGCAACAGCGTCACGCCGCTCCTCAACGGATGAATTGCTTCAGGTAGTCCGCGCCCAGTCCAACCTTTTCGTAATGGGCAGCGCACATGTCGATCTTGGTGAAGACATCTTCAAAGCCGGTGTGGGCGCCGGCTTCGTCCACGTAGTACATGCAGCCGGAGATGTTGAAGAAAGTTACCATCTCCTCGACGGCGCCATCCACCACCAGAGTGTGGGTTTCCCCTGGCGGCTCGAAGACATAGTCGCCAGCCATAGCGACCCAATCATGTTCCAGATAGCGCCAAGACCCTTTGATCACATAACCGTGGACCGGGCCCGGATGACGGTGACGGCTCAACACGCCCGCCTTGCGCACCCGCAACAGATTGCACCAGCCACCTTGGACGGTGTTCAACATCAGCGGACGGAACCAGACGCCAGGAGCCTGGGGAACCCAGATCCGTTCGTCCTCTGGAAGCGCCGCGGTCACGATCTCTGGCGGGGACAGCGGATGGACAGGTGTGGAACAGGTGTTCGGCATCGTTTCCTCATGATCAGATAGGTCGGTGACCGGCAGGTGGCGTCCGACAATCAACAAGCGGCGTAACCACCGTCCACCGGCAGGATCGTGCCGGTGACGAAGGCCGCGTGTTCAGAGCACAGGAAGACAGCGGGACCGGCGACATCCTCCGGCTGGCCCCACCGTCCCATCGGCGTGCGCTGCAGGATCGGAGCGGAGCGGGCCTCGTCTTCATGCAGGCTGCGCGTCAGGTCGGTGACGATCCAGCCCGGTGCCACCGCGTTGACGCGGATGCCGTCCTTCGCCCAGGCGACGGCCAGCGATTTGGTGAGCTGGGCGATGCCGCCCTTGCTGGCGGTATAGCCGGGAACCAGCGGACCGCCGAAGATCGACAGCATCGACGCGACGGTGACCACCGCCCCACGGCTTTCCGCCAGCAACGGACGGGCGGCGGTGCAGACCCGCATTGTGCCGGTCAGGTTGACGTCCAACACCTCCGCGAAGACCTCCGCGTCGAACTCCGCGCCGCCGCGACGGATGGTGCCGGCAGCGGCGACCAGAGCATCGAGCCGCGAAAGCCCGGCCATCAGTGTTGTTACGGCCGCGTTGTCCCGGACGTCCAGCACCGCCGTGCGGATGCGGGGATGCGGGGCCATAGCCGCAGTCTCTTCCTCCGACAGAGCGGTCGCCAACACCTCGTATCCGGCCTCGGCCAGACCACGGGCGATGGCACCGCCGATCCCACGAACCCCTCCAGTCACCACGGCTTGGCGTGTCATGTTCCCGGTCATGCGTCCGTCCCTCTGTCCTTGCGGAACGCCTCCACCTCGGCACGGCGCGGAATGGGCGCGACCGCGCCATATCCCTGCGTCGACAGGGCGGCGGCGGTGTTGGCGTAGCGCGCGGCTTCGAAGGGAGAGGCACCGCACGCCATCTCGGCCAGGAAAGCGCCGTCGAATGTGTCGCCGGCTCCGGTGGCGTCCACCACCATCACCGGATGGCCGCGCACATGTTCGCGCCGCTCCGCCGTCGCCACCAGCGCGCCGTCGCTGCCCATCTTCAACACCACCAGCGGGGCCCCCATCTCGAGATAGAGGTCGGCGATGGCATCCGGATTCTCCTGTCCTGTCAGGGCCGTGGCGTCTTCCAGGCTGGGCAGCAGGATGTCGACCTGAGGCACGGTGGCATGGATCACCGCCCGCGCTCTGGCCAGCGGCCACAATTTCAGCCGCAGGTTGGTGTCGAAGGACACCGCCGTGCCGACGGCGCGCGCCTGCCCGATGGCCGCAAAGGCGGTATCGCAGGCGGACGCGCTGATCGCCTGACTGATGCCGGACAGGTGCAGATAGCGGGCGCTGGCCACGAAGCCGTCCGGCAGCAGCGCCGGAGTCATCCGGCTGGCGGCCGAACCCGCCCGCATGTAGGTGAAGGAATGACCATGGGCGCCGTGGCTGACGAAGTAGAGACCGGTGTGGGCCTCCGGATCACGCCGGACGTGGCCGGCGTCCACTCCCTCCGTTGCCCACAGGGCCAGCAGTTCATCGGCGAATGCATCGATGCCGAGCGCGGTCAGATAGGCGACTCGCGCCCCCTGCCGCGCTGCGGCTATGGCGGCGTTCGAGGTATCGCCGCCATAGCCCTTACGATAATGGGGGCCGTCTGCGCGCTCCTGGTTGAATTCCAACAGCGGTTCGCCCAGGCAGATGATGTCGAGCGTGGTCATGGATCGGTTCCAGGATTCAGGGGGCGGTATAGGGCTTCGCCGTGACCCCGACCTTCCAGATGCGGAAGTTCGGGACGGACGGATCGGTGAAGTTCATGTCGCTGTCGACCCACAGATGCAGATGGTTGCTGGCGACGTAGAGTGCGCCGCCCGGACCCCAGGCCAGCGTGTCGGGCCAGACCATCGCGGGGTCCTGAGCCAGCGTGGCAACAGCTCCGGTCTTCGCGTCGCGGCGGAGGATGGCATTCTGGCTCAGCGCGGTCAGGTAGAGGTTGCCGTCGCGGTCAGCCGTGATGCCGTCGGTGTTCGAAGGCAGGGTTGCCACCGTGCGCACGGCGGCCCGGATCGCTTCCGGCGTCGCCGATGGATCCCGCAGTATGGCGGTTTCGACGGCATAGAGCCGGTTGCCGGTCAATGCCGTCCAATAGAGCGTTTTCTTGTCGCCGGACAGGACGATGCCATCGGCGCCGGTGCGCATCGGCTTATCTTTCAGCACCGGCCGGCCGTCGATGGCGAAGGTGAAGCCGGGCTGATCGTTGGTCTCCGGCGTGGAATCCAGCACCCGCCGGGCACTGTTGGTCTTGCGGTCGTAGACGATCAGACCGCCCTTCAGAGGATCGCAGAAAATCCCGGAATCGGCGATGTAGGCGAAGCCGGAGTCAGTATCGACGGTGATGTCGTTCAGGAACGAGCAGGTCTTGCTGCTGTCCCGGTCGCTGAACTCGTAACGCTGGATTTCCTTGCCGGCCTTCAGATCCCACAACACCAGCTTCTCGTCTCCGGGAGCGGATGGCTGGCCCGCGATGTGGCCCTGGTCGAGGATCCACATCACGTCGTCGCGATCGATCTCGAAGCCCAAAACCGCCTTCAGACCCTTCCGGTCGTCGACGGCGTTGGCGGCTTCGCTGGGAAACGGTTGTAGTGCGTAGCCGGCGCCCCGTTTGACAAGTAGCGACAGGGTGGCCGGAATATCACGGCCGCCCCAGCGCGCGGTGGTCACGTAAATCCGGCCCTGGCTGTCGAGTTTCACACCCTGCATCAGCGCCTTGCCATACAGCGGGCTGGTCGTCCAGCGGGCCGCCGCCGCATCCGACAGGGCGTAGGGCAACGCGCTCCATTCCGCCACCACCGACAGGGCCGGGGAAGGGGCGCCGGATTGTCCGACGTCGGCGGCGGCGCAATGCTGCGCCGCCGCCATTGCCAAGCCGAAGGCGGTGATTGCCGTGATTGTTCTCGGCGCTTTGTTCGTATGTTTTTGACTTCCACCCATCGGACGTCCTCCCTGGTCGTCTTGCCGGTGTCAGATTCGGTTGTACTTGGCCAGCCCTTCGCGCAGCGAACCGCAGGCGATGATCAGCTTCGCCTGTTCCAGCTCGCGCTCGTCGATCTCGCGCGACATGATCAGCACCGCTTCTGCATGCTCGCGCGGCACGACGACCACGCCGTCGATGTCGGCGACGATGATGTCGCCGGGGTTGATCATGATTCCGCCGATCGATACCGGCACGTTGGCTGCCAGCGTCTTGAAGCGGCCCAGCGTCGTGCCCGGCGAGACGGCACGGGCAAAGACGGGGAAGTCGTAGTCGCGGCGGATCTCGGCGATGTCGCGCACGCCGCCGTCGAGGACGGCGCCCTCATGCTTGTTGGCGACGGCGCCGGCCGTCATCAACCCGCCCCAGACGGCGACATTTTCCCCCTCGCCGATCGAAATGCAGATGACGCTGCCGGCCGGGCTTTCGTCGATGGCGTCGAGTGCGTGGGCGGGCGGAACGAATTCGAACGTCGGCACTTCCAGGATCGTGACGGCGGGACCGACGATCTTGCGGTCGTTGATGCGCGGCTTGATCGCTTCATCCATGTATCCGCCACGGCCGGCGATCTTGTCGACCGCGTCGGCGACGGAGGCTGTGGCGACCTGACGAAAACCGGCAATCAGGTCGTCGAAGGACAGGTCGTTGGACAGGGTGGTGGTGTCGGTCATGGTGTTCCTCGCTCTATGACGGGTTTTGCAAAAAAGGATGCGGGCGGGCGGGTGGACTCAGCGGCTCCAGCGGTTCACCCAGTGGCGCGGCTCCTCGCCGCGGAACACGCGGGCGATCTCTTCCGCCGCTTTGCGCTGCAGGTCACCGATCGCCTGTTCGGAGTACCAGGCCGTGTGGTCGGTCAGCACGACGTTGGGCAACGAGAACAGGGCGGCGGCAGTATCGGGCGGCTCCGTCTCGAACACGTCGAGCCCGGCGCCGAAGATGCGGCCGGCGGACAGTGCTTCGACCAGCGCCGCCTCGTCGATCAGCCCGCCGCGCGACGTGTTGACCAGCACCGCCGTTGGCTTCATCAGCGCCAGCGTGTCGCGGTTGACGGTGTGCCGGGTCTGCGGCAGCAGAGGCGCATGGAGCGAAAGCACATCGCACTCGCGGAACAGGCGGTCCGCCGTGACGAGTTCGGCCCCATCCGGCGCCGAGGTCAGCTGCGGGTCGCAGATAAGCGTGCGGGAAAAGCCCAGACCGGCTGCCTTGCGGTGGAAGGCCCGCCCGATCAGCCCATAGCCGAACAGTCCGAGCGTGCCGCCGGCGATGCGGTGCATCGGCTCGGCCCTGCTGACATTCCACGCGCCCGCCCGGGTGGCGCGATCCCTTGCGGGAATGCGGCGAATCACCGCCAGCATCAGGGCCAGCGTATGATCGCTGACCTCTTCGAACCCATAATCGGGGACATTCGCGACATAGATGCCCCGCTGTGCCGCAGCCGCACGGTCGATGTTGTCGACACCGACCCCGTAACGGACGATGACCCGGCATTGCTGCATCGCCGCAATGGCCCGCGCGTCGATCGGGCTTTCGCGGACCAGGACCGCATCGGCCCCCGCTATCGCCCGGCATACCTGTCCGGCATCGCCATGGCATGGCCGTGCGTCGATGGTCGCACCGAAGGGTTCCAGTACGGCGCGCTCGATGTCATAGCTGCCATAGCCTTCGTCGATCACCACGACGCGCGGCGCGGAGGCGAGGCAGGGCGGGGCTTCGGGCAAGGCCCGGGTGTTCGCCGCCCCGACTGGAACGGACGTGCTGGGGATGGCCGCCATGGCGGCAGTCTCCTCTGCTGGAAGAACGGCGGGGGAGGGCGGACCTCCCCTCGCCAGAAAGATCAGGACTTGCCGTTGGCCGCGGTGGCTGCCGCCAGCAACTTGTCCACCCACGCGTTGCCGACATGACCTTCCAGATATTTCTGGACCACCGGCTGGGCGCGTTTGCGGAATGCGTCGATCTGATCGGGCGTGAGGACGGTCACCGTCATGCCCTTGCCGGTCAGGATCTTCTCGGCGTTCAGATCCTGCTCGGACGTCATCTTGCGGTGGACGTCCTTGGCGATGGCAACGCCGTCATCGACGGCCTTCTTCTGTTCGGGCGTCAGGCCGGTATAGAAGGCGTCGCTCATCAGGTAGGCATGCAGGCTATAGACGTGGCCGTCCAGTGTCGCGTATTTCTGGCTCTGGTACAGGCTGGCGGCCAGGATGTTGGTCACGCCGTTCTCCTGACCGTCGACCGTTCCCTGCGACAGGGCGGCCGGCAGTTCCGCCCAATCGATGGCGGAGGGGCTGGCGCCCAGGCTTTCCACCAGCTTGATGAAGACCGGGCTGGGCTGGACGCGGATCTTCAACCCCTTGAGGTCGTCCGGCGTGACGATCGGATGCTTGGAATTGGTGAAGTGGCGGATGCCGTTGTCGGCGTATGCCATCAGACGGATGCCGGTCTCCTTGCGCATGGCTTCACCCAGTTCCTGACCAAACGGCCCGTCCAGCACGGACCAAGCGGTCTTCTGATCCGGGAAGATGTAAGGCATCGACAGCACGTCGAAGGTCTTGAAGACGCTGGAGATGCCGCCGTCATGGACGACCGCCATCTCCAACGAGCCAAGCCGCATGCCTTCCAGCACATTGGTGGCGTTACCGAGTTGGCCTGCGGGGAATATCTGGACCTTCAGCGAGCCTTTCGTGGCGTCCTCGACATGCTTCTTGAAGGCGAGCGCTGCGGCATGAGCCGGCTGGTCCTCGCGGCCGGGCTGGAAATGAGTGTACTTGATCGTCTTGACCTGCTGTGCGGCGGCGGGACCGCCGGTCAGCAGCGTTACGGCGGCCAAGGCGGCCATTACCATCTTGAGCATACTGGTTTCCTCCGATATTTCGGTGAATTTCAGGATCAGCGCGTGTAGCCGAAGAGGCCGGGCAGCC
>PJUA01000339.1_pt1 | contig 31449 bp, 33 predicted proteins | sample 1512151 | NCBI WGS metagenome assembly PJUA01 (sample SAMN08177678, study PRJNA422409) | Soil metagenome, whole genome shotgun sequencing project. | isolation source: Soil enriched on filter paper: beechwood xylan treatment | place: USA: Madison | collected 2015-01-15
CGCGAAGCGGGGGAGGGTTAGGGAGGGGGCAAAAACTCCCCCACTCCCGCTCAGTGCGACAGCAGCAGCGGCACCGGGCAGGTGCGCAGGACGTGGCGCGTCCCGCTGCCGCGATGCAGGAACGGGAAGCCGTAATGGCCGTGGGCGCCCATCACCAGCAGGTCGGCGCCGGTGTCCATGGCGCGGGCCAGCAGGGCGTCCATCGCGCCGATGTCGTCGACCGTGAAGTGGGTCTGCTCCGCCTTCACGCCGTGGAAGGCGAGATGGTCGAGCAGCCCGACCCGCGGTGCTTCCGGCGCCGCGTTCGAGGCCTGGGTCAGCACGGTGATGACCGTCACCTCGGAAGCCTTCTCCAGCATCGGCATGGCGTCCGACAGGGCACGGGCTGCTTCGCGCTCGGCATTCCAGGCGACAGCGATGCGCTTGCCGATCACCGGGAAGCGGCCGGCATAGGGAATGACCAGCACCGGCCGGCCGGAGTTCAGCACCACCTGCTCGTTCAGTTCCTCCGGCGCAGCCTGCGATCCGGCCTCGCGGTCATACTGGCCCAGAATGGTCAGGTCGGCGAAGCGCGACCAGATGATGACCTCGCGGATCACATGGTTGTATTCGCCGTGGGTCAGGCCGTGCCAATGGCCCTGCAGGCCGGACGCGGCGAGCTTTTCGTTGAACAGCGCCTCGCTGCGTGCCGCCGCTTCGACCAGATGGTCGCTGGACCGACGGGCGATCACGCTGCTGGCGTTTCGGTCGCCCTGCGCGAACAGGCCGCGCAGGAAGGCGCCGTGGCTCTGGGCCAGCGCGATGGCGGCGTCGAGTCGCGCCTCGACATGCGGGCTGCTGTCGAGATGGACGAGGATGTGCTTATAGGTCATGCGGGTCCTCCCGGTCTGAAATGCGAAGTCTTGCGACGTCTGCCGTTTTCCGCAGGACCGATGCCATGGGGTTTATGGCCGGCCCAACGGATTGTTTCATGTGCATCATGTTTAACCGGGCGGCGTTCGTCCAGCAGCGTTCGTCCAGCCTGCGGTGAAAGGTCGCAATGGCGCAAACGCATCGCCCGGAGCCGGTCAGGCGTCGCGGAACCGTCCATAGGTGTAGTGCGCCGCGCAGGCGCCTTCGGCCGAGACCATGCAGGACCCCATCGGGTTTTCCGGGGTGCAGACGGTGTCGAACAGCTTGCAGTCGATCGGCCGCTTCACGCCGCGCAGGATGGCGCCGCAATCGCAGCCCTTGTGGTCGGGAACGCTGGCCCCGGCGATGGGAAAGCGCCGTTCGGCGTCGAAGGCGGCATAGGCCTCGCGCAGCTTCAGGCCGCTGTGCGGGATGCTGCCCAGGCCGCGCCATTCGAAGGACGGTCGCGTCTCGAAGATCTCCAGCACCAGCGCCTGGGCCTTGCGGTTGCCGTCGGCGGTGACGGCGCGGGTATACTGGTTCTCGACCTCCGCCCGCCCGTCGTTGATCTGGCGGATCAGCATCAGGATCGACTGCAGCACGTCCAGCGGCTCGAATCCGGAGATCACCACCGGCTTGCCGTAATCCGCTGCGGCCGGGGCATAGGCGTCGGACCCGATGACGACGGAGACATGGGCCGGCCCGACGAACCCGTCCAGCGACAGCCCCTCGTCCGCTCCCGCCATGATGCCCTGGATGGCCGAGGGGGTGAGCACATGGTTGCAGAAGACGGAGAAGTTGGTCAGCCCCTGCGCCGCCGCCGCCCGAACCGCCAGCGCGGTGGGCGGAGTCGTCGTCTCGAAGCCGATGGCGAGGAACACCACCTGCCGGTCCGGATTCTCGGCGGCGATGCGCACAGCCGCGTCGGCCGACACCACCATGCGCACGTCGGCGCCCTGCGCCTTGGCCTTCAGCAGGCTGAGCCGCCCGGACCCCGGCACCCGCATGACGTCGCCATAGGTGCACAGCGTCACCTCCGGCCGGCGGGCCAGCGCGATGGCGTCGTCGATCCGCCCGACCGGCAGAACGCAGACCGGGCAGCCCGGCCCATGGATCATGCGCACGGTGTCGGGCAGCAGGTCGGGAATGCCGTAGCGGGAGATGGCGTGGGTGTGGCCGCCGCAGAACTCCATCAGGTGATAGGTGCGGTCGGCCCGCACCTCCCGCGCGATGGCGGCGGCGACGTTGCGGGCAAGCACCGGATCGCGGAACTCTTCGACGTATTTCATGGTCGCTCCCTCTGCCCCGCCATTTCACCCGCAAGGCTGATCGTATGCGTTGATACGGATCAAGAGGGAAGTTCGACAATCCATGTGCTTGGCCATGTGCTTGGCCATGTGCTTGGCCATGTGCTTGGCCATGTGCTTGGCCCTGCGCTTGCCGCTACCTCACACCTTGTAGGCCAGCCGCAGCCCGCCCCAATGGCGGCCACGGACCATGACGGGAGCGGAGACGTCCTTCATCAGCGTGTATTTCCCGCCGCCCATGTCGCGCCGGTAGGTCTGCAGCAGGAAGGGCTTGGTGTTGCGCCCGGCGGCCAGACCGACGCGGTCGTTGAAGATGCGGCGGTTGCGGCAGTTGGCGGCGTTCCACACCGGGTCACGGCCCTGCGGCTGGCTGAACTGGCGGTTGTGGGTGGGCAGATAGCCGTTCTCGTCGATCGCCACGCAGAAGACGATGCGGCTGTTGGCCGCCAGCACCGGCTCCTGGATTCCGGGCAGCACGCGGTCGCACAGCTGGGTGTAGCGGGTCAGCACCTGCTGCGGGTCCGATCCGGCGACCGGCTGGTAATTGCGGTCGAACAGGTCGGATTCGCTGATGTCGCCACGGGCCAGCGCATCCTCGAAGGCCGCGGATACTTTCTCGGCGGCGTCCTTGACCGCGGCGATGAAGGGGGTGTCGACCGTCTCGATGTTCAGTTCGGCGGTGATGCCGATCAGCCGCTCGCTCATGCCGACCAGATTGTTCACCCGGTCGCGCGCCTGCGCCAGATTGTCGCTGGACAGCTTCACGCCCACCGCAAGGTCGGCGATCTCGTGCTCCAGCTCGCCGCAGTTGCCGCCGATCTCGGCCGACGCGGCATCGATCTTGTCGGTCTCGCCGTTCAGTTCGCGCATGGCGCGGCCGACCGTCTCGATCACCGTGCCGATGGCGGTGGTGCCCTCGCTGACCGCGCGGGCCTTGGCGGCGCTGGCGGCGCTCTCCGTCATCAGGCGCTGGGCCTGCTCGTTCAGCACCTTCAGCGTCGCGTCGATTTCCGTCGTCGCCTCGCTGGTTTTGGTGGACAGCGACTTCACCTCGTTCGCCACCACGGCGAAGCCGCGCCCGGCCTCGCCGGCACGGGCCGCCTCGATGGTGGCGTTCAGCGCCAGCAGGTTGGTCTGCTTGGCGATGGTGAAGATCTCCTTGGCGACCTTGCCGACGCGGTCCAGCGCCTCGCGCAGCCCGGCGATCTGCCCCTCGATCCCCGTCACCGACGACACCAGCGCATGGATGTCGGACAGCGACTGCTGCACCCGGTCGTGGGAGCTGTCGACCTCCTGCCGCGCCTGTTCGGTGACCGAGCGCGCGACGGCCGAGGCCTCCGAGATGCGCTGCGTGCTGCGCGACATCTTGGCGCCGGTATCGCGCAACTGCGTGAACACCTCCGACTGGTGGGTGACGCGGGCGTTCACATCCTCGATATGGCCGGCGATATCCGCGATCTCGATTCCGAGATTGCCTGCTTCCTGCGCGATGTCCGCGATCAGATGCGGACGAAGCCCAACGCCACCATCCATCATATCCACCATTCTTGCTGTTTTATAACCGAGCGCTTTCTCCCGAGTACTATTATTGCGCTTTTGATACAGATTCGCAACGTAGGGGGTGCCAAAGCGGCGGCCGGCACCCCTGTCCTTTGGTAGGATACGTTAAGGGGAGGGCACGCCCGAAGATTGTGTATCAATCCTTATCGGGTGCGAAATGAGGGTTATCCCGCAATACGGACCCGTATCACCGGCTGCACCGCCCACAACCGTCAATCGCCGGGACTCGGTGTCCAGCCACCGCTCTCAGCCGGCGATCCGGTGATCCAGCCGCTCGTCGGCCAGCCCGGCCGGCTCCTGGTGGACCATAACCTCGGCGTTGACGAAGGCCTCGCGCAACCGCTGCTCCACCCGGTCGGCGATCTCGTGCGCGGCGGTCAGGCTGATGCCGCCGTCCAGCTCCAGATGCAGCTCGATGAAACAGCCGGTGCCGGCATTGCGCGTGCGCAGGTCGTGCAGACCGCGCACCCCCGGCTCGGCCCGCGCCAGTTCGACGATGCGCGCGCGCTCCTCCTCGGCCAGTTCGCGGTCCATCAGCACGTCGAGCGCGTCGCGCGCCACGCCGCGGGCACCGTTCAGCAGGAACAGGGCGATGCCGATGCCGAACAGCGGGTCGACCACGGTCAGCCCGGTCGCCTCGGTCAGCAGGATGGCGACGATGACCGCGCTGTTCATCAGCAGGTCGCCGGAATAGTGCAGCCGGTCCGCCCCGATGGCGACCGAACCGGTGGCCGTCTGCACCCGGCGCTGGAAGGTGATGAGCCCGGCGGTCAGCAGGATCGACAGCAGCATCACGGCGACGCCCATCGTCCCCTCGGCAATCGGCTCTGGCCGGACAATTCGCCGCACCGCCTCGACGCTCAGCAGCAGGGCCGAGCCGCCGATGAAGGCGGCCTGGGCGAGTGCGGCCAGCGCCTCCGCCTTGCCGTGCCCGAAGCGGTGGTTGGCGTCGGCCGGGCGCAGGGCATGGCGCACCCCCAGCAAGGTCACCACCGACGCCATCAGGTCGGTGCAGGAATCGATCAGCGACGACAGGATGCTGACCGATTCGGTCAACAGATAGGCGGCCAGCTTCGCCGCGATCAGGGTGGAGGCCACCGACACGCTGGCATAGGTGGCATAGCGGCGCAGCCGGTCCGCCGATGCCGAGTTTTGCGCACTGTCGCTCAATGCTTCCCCCATCTGCTTGGCCCCATCCGCTTCGCCCCCGATCCTGATGCCCGGCCGCCATGGCCGGCGCGCGACCGTAGCGGCGCATCCTTACGGATCGCTTACCGTCGGCTTGTGCCTGACCTGCCCCGGTTAGGGATAAAGATGCTCGGCGGTCCAACCCATCTGCGTGCCGTCCGTCCCCTCGGCGCGCTGGAAAACCAGCCGGTCGTGCAGGCGGAACGGGCGGTCGCGCCAGAATTCGATCCGCGAGGGCAGCACGCGGAAGCCGGTCCAGTGCGGCGGCCGCGGCACGGTGCCGATGGCGTATTTGGCGGCGAACTGCGCCACGCGCTTCTCCAGCTCCCACCGCCCCTCCAGCGGGCGCGACTGCAGCGAGGCCCAGGCGCCGATCCGGCTTTCGCGCGGGCGGCTTTCGAAATAGGCGTCGGCCTCGGCATCGGTGACGACCTCCACCGGCCCTTCCACCCGCACCTGACGGCGCAGGCTCTTCCAATGGAAGCACAGGGCGGCGTTCCGATTCGCCAGCAGTTGGGTGCCTTTCCGGCTTTCGGTGTTGGTGTAGAAGACGAAACCGCGCGGATCGATCCCCTTCAGCAGAACCATCCGCACCGACGGGATGCCGTTGGCGTCGGCGGTGGCGAGCGCCATGGCGTTGGGATCGTTCGGTTCGCTCTGCTCAGCCTCCTTCATCCATTCGGCGAAGAGATCGTAAGGGTCGCGGTCGGTGCTGTCCGTCATGCCTGTGGTCCTGTATCGATGGGTCCCGTGCCGCCGGCCGGGTGGTGCGCGGCCAGGGGAGCGGGCGGGCTTCCGTGCAAAAGCGTAAGGGTCACAGCCTCATCACAATTCACAGCAAGCATAGGGTCGCTTATATCACTGTCCACCGCGAAGCCACCGATAAGGTGCCGCGGCAACCAACCTTTTCGAGGCGCAAGGATGTTCGTGAAGAAAGTCGTTCCGGCCATGATCGTCGCCGGCCTGCTGGCAGGCTGCCAGCTGGGTGGCCAGAAGGAAACGATCGGCACGGCGGGCGGCGCGGTCGCCGGTGGCCTGATCGGTTCGCAGATCGGCGGCGGTACCGGCAAGCTGGTGGCGACCGGCGTCGGCACGCTGCTCGGCGCCTTCATCGGCAGGGAGGTCGGCAGCTCGCTCGACAAGGCCGATGCCGGCTATGCCGAGACCGCGGCCCGCCAGGCCTACGCCGCCCCGGTCGGCGACCGCATCAACTGGAACAACCCGCAGTCGGGCAATTCCGGCACCATCGTCACCACCCGCGACGGCTACAGCAGCGCCGGCACCTATTGCCGCGAGTTCCAGCAGACCATCGTCGTGAAGGGCCGGACGGAGCAGGCGTACGGAACCGCTTGCAAACAGGCCGACGGTACGTGGAAGATCATCGGCAACTCGTAACTTCGCCGACCAGCACCCCGCACTCGCAACCTCTGAGCCCCCCTGGGGCGGGAACCCTCTGCCCGTGGCCACGCGCGATCCCTACAGCGTTCTCGGCGTCAGCCGGTCCGCCAGTGCCGACGACATCAAGAAGGCATACCGCAAGCTCGCCAAGCAGCATCACCCGGATCTGAAGCCGGGCGACGCCGCCAACGAGGAGCGGTTCAAGGAAATCTCGGCCGCCTACACGCTGCTGTCGGATGCCGAGAAGCGCGCCCGCTACGACCGTGGCGAGATCGACCCGTCGGGGCAGGAACGGCACGCGGGCTTCGGCTCGCGCGGCCGCTCCGGCAGCCGCGGCCGGGCCTATAGCAGCACGGCCGACGACACGTTCTTCGGTGGCGGCGACGACTGGTTCTCCGACCTGTTCGGCGGCGGCCGGCGCCGCCCCGGCGGGCCGGGGGCCGGAGCGGGTGCGGGAGCCGGCGGCTCCGCCGGGCCGCGGGTGCGGGGCAGCGACATCTCCTATTCGGTCACCGTCCCCTTCGTCGAGGCGGCGAACGGGTCAAAGCGCCGGATCAACCTGTCCAACGGCAAGAGCATCGACGTCGCCATCCCGCCGGGGACGGAGAACGAGACGAAGCTGCGCCTGAAGGGCCAGGGCCTGCCCGGCATGGGCGGCATGCCCAACGGCGACGCCATCGTCGAGGTGCATGTCGAATCGCACCCCTACTTCACCCGGCAGGACAGCGACATCCATGTCGAGGTGCCGATCACCCTGAACGAGGCGGTTCTGGGCGCCACCGTCAATGTGCCGACGATCAGCGGCAAGGTGGCGGTGAAGGTTCCACCCGGCGCCAACACCGGTTCGGTCCTGCGCCTGCGTGGCAAGGGCGTGGTGAATCAGGCCACCAAGCAGCCGGGCGACCAGTATGTGAAGCTGAAGGTCGTCCTGCCCGACCCGCCCGACGCCGAACTGGTCAAGTTCGTCGAACAGTGGGCCAAGACCCGCAGCTACGACGTCCGCAAGAAGGCCGGGCTGGAGTAAGACGGGGGCTGCGCCTGAGTGGTGGTTCAGGCGCAGTTTCGTCCGACCAAGGATATTTCTTAATCCGGCGCTGCATATCGGCATGCCCCCGAACGCGCCTCTACCAGAACGTGCATCATATCGCGATCCCGATATCGCTCGACGTCTTCGAGCGTCGTTCGTGGTTTGCCGGGGCCTAATGCCGCCATCATCTCAATGGGAGGGAACCTCCCGAAGCAGTCAGCTCAAGGATGTATAGATGGCCGTAATTTCAAGCAGCGATCTGGATCAATGGGTTGATTTGGTTGACAGGAAATATGGCGGAGTTATGGGGACCCAGGATTTTCTCCAGGAGTTCGGGGATTTCAGGGTTACTCTCAAAACAGAGATCGACGAAAACCTCTGTCCTTTTTCAGAAGAATATTTCAATCAGCAACTTTCCGTTTATGAGGAAATCTCAGGAAGAAAACTGAATCAGTCAGATGGAGAACTGCATCCGGTTAACATTTCATCGCTGCTTCGCGCTCCCAACCCCCTGGGTATCTGGAACACTTCGCATGTATCAGAAATGGTGCGCGCGCTCACCGCGCTGATGTCACTTTCCGGACTTGGCGTTGCTGCCAAGATACTCGATATGGGAGCAGGCCACGGGCTCAGTTCGGAGGTTTTTTCCTTCTGTGGAGCCAATGTACACGCCATCGATATCGATCCCGCCCTCTCGGAACTCAGCAGACTTCGAAGCCAAAGACTGGGATATGAACTCAAAAGAAGCACGATGAATTTTGATGACACTGCCGAGATCGAAGATAAACTATACGACGCGGCTTACTTCTTTCAGTCTTTTCACCACTGCACAAGGCCGTGGGATCTGGTCAAAATCCTATCGGGGAAAATCATTGATGACGGTATTATCGGCTTCACGGGCGAACCGATCCAACAAACTTGGTGGAAGCACTGGGGAATTCGACTCGATTACGAATCCGTGTATGTAGCGCGCAAATACGGCTGGTTCGAATCCGGATGGTCCCACAAGTTCATCCGGGATTGCTTCGAACGCAATTCGATGGAACTCCGGTTTTTCAGAGGTGGACACGGCGGCGGTGAAATCGCCATCGCTTGCGCAAATCCGAACAGACTCACGATGATAGCCGAGCGCGCCCTTGCCCTTGGTCACGCGGAAGTCATGAAACGGGGCAGCGAGGCGTGGTCATCCATGCAGTATCATAGCCAGATCGGAGAATCCGCCGACCTGTGCGGACAGCCCGCAATCCGTACCCGCACCCCGCGGAGCGACGGAGGCTACCTTTGTTACGGGCCATATGCGACGCTGGAACCCGGAGACTATGAGATAACGCTGCTGCTGGCACGCTCGGACGGCCAGGAAGTGACCGGCCCCGAGTCGCATGCGGCGTTCGACGTGGTATGCAACCACGGAAATGTAACCATCCACCCTAAGGAACGATTCACCATCAAGATGAATGATGTCGCGGTCCTAACAAGGATTTTTACAATCGATACGGAATGCCGGAATGTGGAAGCCAGAATTGAGATTATTGGTCTCGACACCTGGACCTGCACAATTCCGTATTTTCGCAAGATCCAGCATTAGATCGTCAGCATACATCGAATCGACGGAACGCTTGATTTTGCGATTTTATCACGAATTATGATTCTAGAGCTTATAAGGTGTTTCGACTTCCATCTGACGAACCCTAAACCACTCGACATGATGCGCTCCTTTGCGTAGCAATCAAAAGGCCGCATTCAACTTTTAACCGCCCGCAGCGAAACCGCTCCACTTCCCTGCCCGGCCGGCTGCCCTTCCGGCGGCAGATCGTCGTTCAGCAGGCTCTTCAGCGGCACGTTCAGCAGATCGCTCTGCCGTGCCTCGGCGGCGTCCAGCAGGCGGGCGGTGCGCTCCTGCCAGGGCAGGTCCAGCCCGCCCAGACCGTGGACCGAGCCGCGCATGCCAATGCCCAGCGCCTTCAACAGCTCCAGCAGCGTCGCTTCGCCCATGTCGCGGGTCACCACCCAGGCGTCGCGGGTGGTGTGGGCCACCCAATGGGCGTCGCGCAGCTGTTCCAGGATGCCGTCGATCAGCAGCGTGCCCACCGGCACCCGGCCGACCAGCGTGCGGCGGCGCATGCCGACGCCCAGCCGGCTGGCCTCCATCAGTTCGTGCAGGACGGCCAGCGCCAGCGCCAGCCGCTGGGCCGGCAACAGCCCCTCCATGCCGCCGCGGGTGACCTTGCCGGCGCGCCATTCCGGCAATGACGCCGCGACCACCGCGCCGAACAGCACCGTCGACCAGGCGATGTAGAGCCAGAACAGGAAGATCGGCACCACCGACAGGGCGCCGTAGATGGTCTGGTAGGCCGGGTATTCGCGCATGTACCAGCCGAAGATCGCCTTCGACCCTTCCAGCAGGATCGAGCCGATGGCGCCGCCGCACAGCGCGTCCAGCCAGAACACGTCGCGATTCGGGATCACCAGATACAGCAGCGTACATCCCAGCAACTGCAGCCCGAACGGCAGCAGCATGCCGATTCCCGCCAGCGGATGGACCACACCCTGCAGGTGCGCCACCTCCAGCGCGGTCCACAGCGTGCTGGACAGCGACAGGCTGGCGCCGGCGAACAGCGGGGTCAGCGACACCACCGCCCAGAAGGACAGGATGCGGGTCACATAGGAGCGCGGCTCGCGCACGCGCCAGACGGTGGCGAAGGACCCCTCTATGGTCCAGATCAGCAGCACCGCCGACACCGCCAGCCCGATCACGCCGAAAATCGGCATCTGCCCGGCATTCGCCATGAAGCGGCCGAGATATTCCAGGATCGCGTCGCCGATCTCCGGCACCAGATTCTTGACCAGCGCCGTCTGGATGCGCAGCTGCAGCGCGCTGAAGGCCGGAAAGGCGGAGAAGATGGCGAAGCCGATGGTCATCATCGGCACGATGGCCAGCAGCGAGGTGTAGGTCAGCGCCGCCGCGGTCTGGAAACAGTTGTCGTTGTAGAAGCGCAGCATCGAGTGGCCGAAGAAGCCGCCAAGCTCCCTCAGACCGCTGAGGATGCGGCTGCGCTCCTCCTCCTCGCGGCCGTCTGTGTCCTTAGGGTGAGCCATGCGACGCCTCCTGCGGCGGGACCGCCCGCGTCGGTTTGACCGGTGGGCGCTTTCGTGTAGGATGCGCCCCACTTTTCGCGGCTTGTCCCGCGGCACATCCGTCGTTCACGAGGTTCCGATGTCCAATCCGATGCCGCTCATGGCCGGCAAGCGTGGCCTGATCATGGGCGTGGCCAACGATCGTTCGATCGCCTGGGGGATCGCCTCCACCCTGGCCCAGCACGGGGCGGAGCTTGCCTTCACCTATCAGGGCGATGCGCTGCTGAAGCGGGTGAAGCCGCTGGCCGATCAGGTCGGCGCCAAGCTCGTCCTGCCCTGCGACGTGACGGACGAGGGCAGCATCGACGCGACCTTCGCCGCCATCGAAAAGGAATGGGGCGGGCTGGACTTCGTGGTTCATGCCATCGCCTTTTCCGACAAGAACGAGCTGGACGGGCTGTATCTCGACACCACGCGGGCCAACTTCCTGCGCACCATGGACATCTCCTGCTACTCCTTCACCGCGGTGGCGCAGCGCGCCGTGCCGCTGATGAAGGACGGCGGCAGCCTGCTCACTCTATCCTATTACGGCGCCGAGCGCGTCATGCCCCATTACAATGTGATGGGTGTCGCCAAGGCCGCGCTGGAGGCCAGTGTGCGTTATCTGGCCGTCGATCTGGGTGGCCGCAACATCCGTGTCAACGCCATTTCCGCCGGTCCGATCAAGACTCTGGCCGCCAGCGGCATCGGCGACTTCCGCTATATCCTGAAGTGGAACGAGCTGAACGCCCCGCTGAAGCGCAACGTCACCATCCAGGAGGTCGGCGGCGCCGGCCTGTTCCTGATGTCCGATCTCGGCAGCGGCGTCACCGGCGAGGTGATGCATGTCGACAGCGGCTATCACACCGTCGGCATGGTCGCGGTGGACGAGGCGGCCGAGGTCGCCAGCCTGCTGGGCTCGCTGGGCGGCACGCCGAAGGCCGGCTGAAATCCAGTCGGTTGAGCCGGAGAACGGCGCCCGCAATCGCATGACGAGGAGAGGGATCGGCACGCCGATCCCTCTTTGCGTTTGCAAAAACGGCGTCTATGATTTGCGCAATATTCGCGGATTTGGGTAATATTCATGCGCGCTCGTAAGAAAATGGACTCGGTTTCTCCGATCCTTGAGCAGATCCTCTATGGCGGCTCCAGCGTGTCGATGAATCTCATCGCCATCACGCGCGAGATCCCGGAAGAGCAGCGCATGTTCAAGGCCCAGGGCCTGAACAACTGCATCCTGTTCAAATACCCGAACTTCGACGACCGCGACGACGACGGCGGCGATCCGATCGCCGAGGACGAGGAGTTGGAAGGCGGCGAGCGCCCGGTCGAGACCGGCATCTATGTGCCGCACAACGCCCGTGCGCCGGAGGCCGGCGGCATCGCCATCTATCTGCGCGGCCGCAACAGCGCGACCCTGCTGGAGGAGCAGTTCGGCCTGAAGCACGGGCCGCAGGAGAACGGCATCATCGGCGACATGAAGATGCTGCAGATGATCGACGACGTTCCGTCGCTCGACGCCTTCCTGCTGAAGACCTGCTTCGAGGCGGAGAAGGTCAACGTCGACCCGCGCCACTGGCTGATCTCCAACGAGGAGGACCACCAGCTCCGCCGCCTGATCCGCGCCCGCATCGAGCCGATCGTCCGCAAGGCGCTGTCCGGCAGCCAGGGCAGCGCCGGAAGCATCGAACGCTTTTTGGAAGCGATCTGGAATCCCAATCTGGAAGAGGCCGGCCTGTTCGTCTCCGCTTTCGGCATCGAGCGGTCGGAGGCCGACACCATCTTCAGCGCGTGGAAGGGCACGACCTTCTACGAATACCAGCTGCGCCGCATCGCGCCCCGCGCCCGCACCATCCTGACCTGGCTGAAGTCGCGCGAGTGCATTCCGGTCGACATCCGCATGCACAAGCCCTACGAGACCCAGCTGCTGATGCACATCGAACGGGTGGGCAAGCTGCTGGAGACCACGCTGCTCGACATCCGCACCATCCTGTCGGACTACGAGACGTCGTTCAGCAGCTTCATGAACGGCCAGCCGGAGCCCTTCCGCGACTACCTGCGCAGCATCCGCTCGCGCTACTGGCTGCTCGGCTACTGCGTCTCAGCGCTCACCAGCGTCGCCCATCTGGACGCCCGCTGCATGAAGAACACGCCGTCGCGCAAGCTGTACTTCGAAGGCATGCAGAAGCTGCTGCGCCAGTTCGACGTGGCGCTGGACCGCCGGCGCGAGCAGAAGGGCTCGCTCTGAGGGATTTCTCCGCCGCCCGATAGCCTCAGATGGGCAGTCAGGCGGCGGAGGCCCCGTCAGGCATTCGCTCGAACGATCCTGCTGAGCGCACGGCCGCGCAGCATGCTCTCATGGACGAAGCCCAAAATATCGACAATGCCATCGGTGGCGAGCCGAAAGACGATCAGGTGACGCGGCGCGTGGATTCGCTCGGCTGGATCGGCAATGTGGGTCCGGCTGTGCCAGATGTGGTAAAGCCCGACCCGGAGTCCGGCCGCCTCTACCCATTCGATACCATGACGTCGCGGATCGACGGCAATGTCCTGCATCGCCTGGACCAGAAGCGCCGCATAGCGCATCCGGCCGACCTCGTGAAATTTCCGCTCGCTCCAGTCCAGAATATCGTCCAGTTCGGCTTCCGCCGGACCAGTAAGGCGGAAGGCGGTCACCGTCATCCCCGTCTGGCGGCAGCACGCATGGCGGCACGGCGATTCAGGTCCGCCAGCAGATCACGCCGTCCCTCCTCGCCCTGCACCAGACGGAAATCGCCCTGCTCGACCGCAGCGATACCACGGCGGGCGATGTCCCCAATGGCGGCAAGGCTCGCCTGCTCCGCCTCCAGATCGTCCTGATAGCGGCGCAACGCCTCGCGAACGACCTCGCTGGCATTCTGATGCCGCCCATGCTCGACCTGCTGGTCGATGAAGTCGCTCAAACGGTCCGTCAGGCTGAAGTTCCGACCGGTCATGACACCTCTCCACTTCCCGGTAGCAAAGTTTGATGCCAACCCCGGACGCCGTCAATCTTCCACGGAGCAACAACAGGCCCAACAAAAAAGGCGGCGCCTCGCAGCGCCGCCTTCTTCATTTCGGAACCCCGAACCGTCAGGTGCCCTGCGGTTCCGGACCCATGCCGCCGCTTTCCTGCCCGGTGCTGGGCGGGACGGAAGACCGGCGGCCGGTGCCGGTGGTCGGACGCGGCGGGACGGCCATCGTCTCGCGGTCGTCGTCCCGCAGGATCGGCTCGCCGCGCAGCAGACGGTTGATCTCGTCGCCGCTCAGCGTCTCGTACTCCAGCAGGCCCTTGGCCAGGGTGTGCAGCTGGTCGATGTTCTCGGTCAGGATGGTCCGGGCGCGGTCGTAGCTCTCGTCCACGATGCGGCGGATTTCCTCGTCGACCAGCTGGGCGGTGCGGTCGGACATGTTCTTGTGCTGGGTCACCGAATGGCCCAGGAACACCTCCTGCGTCGGCTCGCCGTAGAGCAGCGGGCCGAGCTTGTCGCTCATGCCCCACTCCGTCACCATCCGGCGCGACATCTCGGTCGCCATCTTGATGTCGCCCGAGGCGCCGGTGGTCACCCGCTCCTTGCCGAAGATCAGCTCTTCCGCGATGCGGCCGCCCATGGCGACGGTCAGGTCGGCCAGCAGCTTGGCCTGCGACAGGCTGATGCGGTCGCCTTCCGGCAGGCGCATCACCATGCCCAGCGCACGGCCGCGCGGGATGATGGTTGCCTTGTGGACCGGGTCGCTGTCGGCGCAGTGGATGGCGCAGATGGCGTGGCCGGCCTCGTGGTAGGCGGTCAGCTTCTTCTCGTCCTCGGTCATCACCATGGAGCGGCGTTCCGCACCCATCATGACCTTGTCCTTGGCGTTCTCGAACTCGTTCATGCCGACGACGCGCTTGCCGATGCGGGCCGCCAGCAGCGCCGCCTCGTTGACCAGGTTCGCCAGATCGGCGCCGGAGAAGCCGGGGGTGCCGCGGGCGATGACCTTGGCGTCGACGTCCGGCGACAGCGGGACCTTCCGCATGTGGACCTTGAGGATCTTCTCGCGGCCCAGCACGTCGGGGTTCGGCACCACGACCTGACGGTCGAAGCGGCCCGGACGCAGCAGCGCGGGATCGAGAACGTCCGGACGGTTGGTCGCGGCGATCAGGATCACGCCCTCGTTCGCCTCGAAGCCGTCCATCTCGACCAGCAGCTGGTTGAGGGTCTGCTCACGCTCGTCGTTGCCGCCGCCCAGGCCGGCGCCGCGATGGCGGCCGACCGCGTCGATTTCGTCGATGAAGATGATGCAGGGGGCGTTCTTCTTGCCCTGTTCGAACATGTCGCGGACGCGGCTGGCGCCGACGCCGACGAACATTTCAACGAAGTCCGAACCGGAAATGGTGAAGAACGGGACATTGGCTTCGCCGGCCACCGCGCGGGCGGTCAGCGTCTTACCGGTACCCGGCGGGCCGACCAGAAGGCAGCCCTTCGGGATCTTGCCGCCCAGCCGCTGGAACTTCTGCGGGTCCTTCAGGAACTCGACGATTTCCGTCAGCTCCTGCTTGGCCTCGTCGATGCCGGCGACATCGTCGAAGGTCACGCGCCCGACCTTCTCGGTCAGCAGGCGAGCCCGCGACTTGCCGAAGCCCATGGCCTTGCCGCCGCCGGACTGCATCTGGCGCATGAAGAAGATCCAGACGCCGATCAGCAGAAGCATCGGGAACCAGGACAGCAGCACCGAGAACAGCGACGGGACGTTGCTGTCGTCGGGGACCGCATTGATCCGGACATTCTTGTTGGTCAGGCGCTCCACCAGACCCGCTTCGGGCGGGACATAGGTGCTGAAGGAGCGGCCGTCCGAGAAATGGCCGGAAACCTGGTTGCCCTTGATCGTCACGTCTGCAACCTGGCCCCGGTCCACTTCGGCGAGAAGCTCGCTGAACGGAACGGTCGTTTGCGGGCTGCGGGTGGAAGAACTCTGGAACAGATTGAACAGGGCCACGAGCAGCAGCCCTATGATGATCCAGAGCGCGAGGTTCTTGCCGAAATTGTTCACGTCACACGCCTTTCTGCGAACCCATCGCCATGCGGTGCGCCGACAAGGCCGCACCCCGGACTCCTACGGGCACGTTCCCTGATTAAATAATGCCGCGCCGGTCCGAAACAACCGTAAAAGCTGGTCTTCCCAACGACGAAAGCGGACGGAAGATCGCGCGGTCCATCGGGACCTGTCCATCCGCGTCCAACCCGTATCGTCCGCCAACCATTGGTACGCCAAGCAATTTCGTTCCCGACCAAAGGCTTGGCAGGGTTTCCCGCACCGGAACCGGCAGATCGGGCACCCTCTCCGGCGCCCGCCGGGCCACCCATTCGCGCCAGCCCGCCGCCCCCAGCGCAGCGACCATAACGGGCTTGCCATGTCGCGGAGACACCCGCAGGTCGAAGCGGCCGTCCCACAGCGCCCGCCCGCCCGGCGGTACGCTCAGCCGCTCCAGTGCCGCAACCGGCTCGCGCGCCACCATGACGGCGCCCCGCCGCAGCCGCACCACGCAGCCGCCCAAGGTCGTGCCCTGCCCGTCCGCCAGGGCACCGAGCAGACGCTCCAGCGCCTCGTCGCGCACGGGATGGGCCGGCCCGCCGACCGCGGTCAGAGCCTGGGCCAGCGCCCGCAGCGCGATCTCCGCCGGCGCGTCCAGCAACGGTGCGGGAGCCAGCGTGATCCAGCCTTCCGGATGAACGGTCGCCGCCTCGGCAAGCAGCCCGGCAGTCGCCTGTTCCAGCGCCGCCCGCGCCCGTCCGGCACGGCGGGCAACCTCGCCCAATCGGATGGCGTCCAGCCCCTCCCCGCCCAGCAGATCGACGGCGGCACGCAACCGGGCGCGAGCGAAGCGCGGATTGCGGTTGGACGGGTCCTCGATCCAGTCGACCACTTCGGCGCGGCAGGTCGCCAGAAGCCGGTCATGGGAAAAGTTCAGCAGCGGCCGGATCACCCGCACCGCCCCGTCGGCGCGCACAGCGGCCATTCCGGCCAGCCCGTCGATGCCGGAGCCGCGGGCCAGCCGCAGCAGCACCGTTTCCGCCTGATCGTCGCGATGGTGGGCGAGCGCCAGATGCAGGATGCCGGCCTCGCCGCAGGCCGCCGCCAGCAGCCGGTGCCGCGCCGCCCTAGCCGCCGCCTGCAATCCGGCCGAGGGCTTCTCCCCGTCCCAGCGCAGGATGCGGTGAGGAATTCCGAGTCGGGCCGCCGTCTGCCCGACCGTCGCCGCCTCGTCGGCCGATTCGGGCCGCAAGTCGTGGTCGACGGTCAGTGCCAGCAGGCTTCCGCCACGCTCTGCGACCCAATGCCGCAGCAGCAGAACGAGCGCCATGCTGTCGCCGCCGCCGGAAAGCCCGACGGCGACGGCCGGCGCCGGTTCGAATCCGCCCAGCGCCGCCATCGCACGGGCGAACTCCTCCCGCGATACCGGATCGGAGTCGCCGGTCCCGCCCATCAGGCCGGGCAATTGATGCGCTTGCGCTCCGTATCGGCGCGGCGCTTCACGCTGGCCGAGGCTTCGGGGAACTTGGTCAGCAGCTGGTTGAAGGCGGTGCAGGCATCCGACTTCTTGTTCATCTGCTGCAGGGTCATGCCCAGCTTCAGCAGGCTGTCCGCCGCCTTCGGGTTGGTGCGGTACTTGGACAGCACCTCGGCGAAGGCCTGGGCCGCTTCGGGGAAGCGGTTGCGGACGTAATAGCTCTCGCCCAGCCAATATTGCGCGTTGCCGGCATAGGCATGGGATTTGTTCTTGGAGATGAACTCCTGCAGCGCCTTCTCGGCCCGGTCATAGTCGGAGTTGCGCAGCAGTTCGAACGCCTGCTCATACTGCTTTTCCGGCGACAGACCGGCGGTCGAGGGCGGATTCGCTGCTGCGGTCTGCGCCGGCTTGTCGGCCGGCTTCTTGTCGTCGGGAGCGGCCTTCGCCGGCTTCGACGGCGCGGCATCGGCCATGGCGCCGCCGCCCATCGCCCCTCCGGCGGCCCCGCCGCCCTTCTCCAGCTCCTTCAGGCGGAAATCGACGTCGGCGTTCACCTTCTCCAGGCGCTCGCGCAGCTGGGTGACCTGATAGGTCGATTCCTCGTACTTGCCGGTCAGGTCCTGGATGGCGCGTTCCAGGTTCTGCAGCCGGATCTCGAAATCGGCGGCGACGGAGGGCGACAGCTGCGCCACCTCCACCGGACCGCCCAGCGCCGCAACCTGGGTTTCCAGCGATTGCAGCCGCTCGATCTGCCCCTTCGACTGGGCCAGGGCGGGGCTTGCCGCGAGCATGCCACCCAGCAGCAGGGCGGCGACGGGACGGATGTTGGTCATGCGCGTGGGATCCTGAGGAGATCTGATGCCGGGGGGAACACCCACGGCGACCATGGCGAACGAAAAAGGCGACGCGATGGCCGCTGTTTAGCAGAACTTGCGCACCGGCGCAAAAGAACCGACAGCGCCGGGAATCCGGCCATCAAAAGATCCGGGAATGCCGCCTGCCGAAAAGAAAAAGGCGCCGCCCCGGTTGCCCGGTGGCGGCGCCTTTTCCCAATTCCCCGTCAGGCGGGGACCGGCGTCATTAGTTGACGACGGTCACGCCACGGCGGTTCTGCGACCAGGCGGCCTCGTTCGAGCCAACCACGGCCGGACGCTCCTTGCCGTAGGACACGACGTTGACGCGGCCGGCCGGGATGCCCTTGGCGGCCAGGTAGTTCTTCACCGAGTTGGCGCGGCGCTCACCCAGGGCCAGGTTGTACTCGCGGGTGCCGCGCTCGTCGGCATGACCCTCGACGGTCACGGTGACCGAACCGTAGGTCTGCAGCCACTTGGCCTGACGGTCGAGGGTGGCGCGAGCCTCCGGCGACAGGTCGAAGCGGTCGAGGCCGAAGAAGACGCGGTCGCCGACGTTGACGACGAAATCTTCCGCCGAGCCCGGGCGGACCGAGGTCTGCTGGGCACCGGTGTTGGCGCCGTTGGCGGCGTCGTTCGGCGTGGATTCGCAAGCGGCGAGCAGGGCAACCGCGGCGAGGGCGAGGAACTTCATGCGCATGTTCAGGGACCCCTTGAACGACAATTGTTGAGTGGCCGGACTAGTCAGCACGAGAGCCGCTTCTTTTCGCCAATCCCCGACGAAAAGACGACGTCCGACCTTTGTCTTGAGCATTGCTCCCGCGCCGCCGCAAAATAGGGCTACTCCACTAGGGAATCAAGGGCGACCACGCGGGGTCCGACGCGCCGACCGGGGTGCTCACGCGACGCTCGTTCGCGCCGGTGATGTCGATGCTGTACAGCTGGGCATTGCGGCCACGGCCGTCACCCGTCGGCAAGTCCTTGAAGAACATGAGAACACGGCCGTTGGGCGCCCAGGTCGGCCCCTCGACGTGGAAGGCTTCGGTCAGGATTCGTTCCCCGGTTCCATCCGGACGGATTACGCCGATTGCAAAGCTGCTACCACGCTGGCGCGTGAAGGCGATCAGGTCGCCGCGCGGCGACCACACCGGCGTACCGTAGCGGCCCTCGCCGAAGGTCAGCCGCTTCACGCCCGATCCGTCGGCGCCCATGACATAGAGCTGCTGCGTGCCGCCGCGGTCCGACTCGAAGACGATGCGCTGGCCGTCCGGCGAATAGCTGGGACCGGTGTCGATGCCCGGCGCGTCGGTCAGCTGGGTCTGGCGGCGGGTGCGCAGGTCCAGCGTGTAGATGTCGGTGTTGCCGTTCTGGGCCATCGACATGATGACCTTGTTGCCGTCGGGCGAGAAGCGCGGGGCGAAGGTCATGCCGGGAAAGTCGCCCAGGACCTCCTGGCGGCCGGTATCGATGTTGAACAGGTACACGCGCGGCTTCTTGTTGAAGTACGACATGTACGTAATTTCCTGGGACGTCGGCGAGAAGCGCGGCGTCAGGACCAGGGTCTGGCCGTCGGTCAGGAACTGATGGTTGGCGCTGTCCTGGTCCATGATGGCCAGCTGCTTCTTGCGCGCGTTCGCCGGGCCGGATTCGGCGACATAGACGATGCGCGTGTCGAAATAGCCGTCCTCGCCGGTCAGGCGCTTATAGATGGCGTCGGCCACAATGTGGGCGATGCGGCGCCATTCCTGCGGCGAGGCGCTGTAGCTCAGCCCCTGCATGTACTGGCCGGCGGCGACGTCCCACAGGCGGAAGTCCACCTTCATGCGGCCGTCGCCACCCGTCGTGGTGTTGCCGGCGACCAGCGCCTGGGCGCCCAGCGCCTTCCAGTCGGGGTAACGCGGCTCGCCGCTGCGCAGCTGCTCCGGCGTCTGCAGGAAGCCGCGCGGGTCCAGCGGCTTGAACAGGCCGGACCGCTCCAGGTCGGCGGAGATGACCTTGGAGATGTCGGCGCCCAGCTGGGCATCGCGTCCGCCCGCTCCGGCGAAGCTGGTGATCGCGATTGGCAGCGGCTCGGACACGCCCCGCGTGATGTCGATGCGCAACTCGGCGCGCGCCTCCTGCGGAGCGGCAACGCCGAGGGAGAGGAGAAGCGCGCCGGTGGCCCCGGCCAGCTTCAACAGAAGCCTCGTCTTCGTCGTCATGGTCAGAACATGTCCCTCGGGTCGAAATTGAACACGATGAAGCGCCAGTCTTCATAAGTCTGCGACGTGAACTCGCTGGGCAGCAGGTCCAGCGGACTGGACCGTTTGACCGCGCGCACCGCCGCATCGGCCGACGCCCGGAAGGCGGCGTCCGACATGTAGCGCGACTTGTACTTCTCGTCGATCCAGGCGCGGATCACGCTGTGGTCGCGGCCGACCTCGACGTGGATCTCGATCTGCATCGACCCAGCGTCCTTGCGGCCGCTGTCGAAGTTCCAGTTCTTGCTCAACTGGCCGCGGATGGCGTCCAGCGCGCGGCCCGACGGCTTGAACGGCTTGTCGGGGCCGTTGGTTGCCTTCGCCGCCCCGGCCGGCGCCGCCGAGGCGGTCTTCTGGCTGGGCTTGGCGTCGCTGTTGGCGCTGGCCGATGCCTTGCCGTCCGCCTTCGGGTTGTCCGACGGCTTGATCTTCCCGACGTTCGACAGCAGGTCGGACAGCGGGTCGGTCTTGGCCGACGGCTTCTCCGGTTGCTTGGCCGGGGTTTCCGCCTTCTTCGGTTCCGCCTTCGCGACCTCCTTCGCCGGCTCCGGCTTCTTCGGTTCCGCCTTGGGCGGTTCCGGCTTGGGCTCGTGCTTGGGCGGCTCGGGCTTTTTCGGCTCCGGCTTTGGCGGCTCAGGCTTCGGAGGCTCAGGCTTGGGCTCGTGCTTCGGCGGTTCCGGCTTCGGCGGTTCCGGCTTCGGCGGCTCGGGCTTGGGCGGCTCGGGCTTGGGCGGCTCCGGCGGTTTCGGAGTCGGCGACGGCGCCGGATCCGGGGGAGGAGGCGGCGGGGGTGGCGGAGGCGGTGGCGGAGGCGTCGGAGCCGGCTTGGGCGGCGGCGTCGGCTCGCGCGGCGGCGGCACCTGGGCGACCTTCGGCGGCTCCGGCGTCTTGGCAGGCGGCGGGGGCGGCGGAGGCGGTTCGTCCTCCTCGTCCGGCGGCTCGGGCGCCGGCGGCGACGGCTTGGCTTCCGGCGTCGGCGGGCGCGGCGCGGCGTTGGCCGGCTTCGGCTCGCCCTTCTCGACGCGGGCGGCCTGGGTGACCTCGCCGATGTCGACGATCTCGATCGGGATCGATGAGGCGATTTCGAGCTTGCGATCGCTGGGCGGCATGCCGAGCACCATCAGCGCGACCAGCGCGACGTGCAGCACCGCCGAGGCGATCAGGGGCTTGCGCATGGGAGTTCCGCCCGCCTCAACGCGCCGGTTTGGGCGCGCCGACCCGCGCGCTGGACGCGGTCGGGCCGTTCGGCATCTCGGCGACCAGACCGACCTTCTTGAAGCCGGCGGCGCTCATGGTGCCCATCACCTCCAGCATCTTGCCGTAGGCGATCTTGGCGTCACCGCGGACCAGGATGCGGGCTTCCGGGTTGTTGTTGGTCACCGCGATCAGCAGCGGCACCATGTTGCCCAGTTCGACCGGAGTCTCCTGGACGAAGACGCGGCCGTCGGTCTGCACGGTGACGAACAGCGGGTCCTTCTGCTGCTCCAGCGGAGCGGCATTGGTCTTGGGCAGGTCGACCGGCACGCCGACGGTCAGCATCGGGGCGGCGACCATGAAGACGATCAGCAGGACCAGCATGACGTCGATGAACGGCGTCATGTTGATCTCGGCCATCGCGCGATAGCCCCGGCGCTTGCCGCGGCCGTGGGACTTGCCTGCGAGTTGTCCGGCCATGGTTCAGGCGGCTCCCCGCTCCTCGAGGTGGCGGGACAGGATCGCCGAGAACTCGCCCGAGAAGGTGTCCAGCCGGTCGGCATAGCGGCCGAGGTCGGTGGAGAACTTGTTGTAGGACAGCACCGCAGGGATGGCGGCCAGCAGGCCCATGGCGGTGGCGAACAGCGCCTCGGCGATGCCGGGCGCCACCACGGCGAGGCTGGTGTTGCCCGAACCGGCGATCGAGGTGAAGGAGTTCATGATGCCCCACACCGTGCCGAACAGGCCGATGAAGGGGGCCGTCGAGCCGACCGAAGCCAGGAACGTCATGTAGCGTTCGGCCCGCGCCATCTCGCGGCCGATGGTCACCGCCATCACCCGTTCGACCCGCTGCTGCAGCGAGCCCTTCATGGTGCCGGCGATGCCGCGGTCGGCGGCGTGGCGCCACTCGCGCATGCCGGCGGCGAAGGTCGCGGCCATCGGGTCAGCCGGGGTCTGGCCGATGCGGTCGTACAGCGCGTCAAGCGAACCGCCCGACCAGAAGGCCTCCTCGAAGGAGTCGGCCTGGGCGTTCAGGCGGCGGATCCGCATCAGCTTTTCGATGATGATCGCCCAGCACCAGATCGAGGCGACGACGAGCATCATCATCACGATCTTGACGACCGCGTCGGCCTGCCAGAACAGGCCGAGGATCGTGATCTCATGTGCCGTCGTGGCGGCGTTGCCGGCCAGTTGGGCGGTTTGCAGGGCGTCCATCGCAGTCAGTCTCGCGGTTGCGCTGTTGGCACGGGAATGTGGAAGGGAAAAGGTCGATTAAGGCAGGGCAGGCGTCGAAGAGCTTTGCTTTGCATGCAGCGACTCCATCGCCGCTTTCACCGGTTCGGGAAGGCGCACGGCCCGCCCGGCCCGGTTGATCGTCACCAGCTGCAGGTCGGCGCGCGCCAGCACGCGACCGTCGCGGCGGATGACTTGTGCAACTGCGAAGGAGGCTCCGCGGATATCGACGATTCGGGTTTCCACTTCAAGCGTGTCCTCCAGCTTGGCAGGGGCGTCAAAATCGATGGTCAGGCGCCGTACCGCAAATGACACACCTGTGACATCGCCCAAACCCTCCGCCATCTCCTTCTGACGGAAGCCCATCAGGTACAGCATCTCCGTCCGCGCCCGCTCCGCGAATCGCAGGTAATTGGCGTGGTAGACGATGCCGCCGGCGTCGGTATCCTCGTAATAGACCCGCAGCGGATAGCGGTGCGTGCCGTCCTCCGCGAACCGGCCCGAGAGGGACGGAGCGACGTTACTCATCGCCATCCTCGTCCGTGGGGCCTTCGGTCGGATCGGGAACCCGGTCCAGCAGGTCGAGTTGCCGGAGCGGCGCGTTCGGCGGGTTGAGGCCGAGATAGCGGAAACCCTGGTCGGTCAGCATGCGCCCGCGCGGGGTGCGCTGCAGGAAGCCCTGCTGGATCAGGTAGGGCTCGACCACCTCCTCCAGCACGTCGCGCTGCTCGCCCAGCGCGGCGCCCAGCGTCTCGACGCCCACCGGCCCGCCGCCATAGTTGTTGGCGACCAGCCCGAGATAGCGGCGGTCCATGCTGTCCAGCCCCAGCCGGTCGACCTCCAGCCGGGTCAGCGCGGCATCGGCGACCCGCTTGTCGACCTCCTCCACCCCGGCGACCGCGGCGAAATCGCGCACCCGGCGCAGCAGCCGGCCCGACACGCGCGGCGTCCCGCGCGAGCGGTTGGCGATCTCGCGCGCGCCTTCCGGCGTGATGCCCATGCCGAGAACGCCGGCGGCGCGGCGCACGATCAGCTCCAGCTCGTCCGGCTCGTAGAACTGCAGGCGCACGGGAATGCCGAAGCGTTCGCGCAGCGGGCGCGTGATCAGGCCGCTGCGCGTCGTGGCGCCGACGAGGGTGAAGGGCGGCAGGTCGATCCGGATGGACCGCGCCGACGGGCCTTCGCCGATGATAAGGTCGAGCTGGAAATCCTCCATGGCGGGATAGAGCACCTCTTCCACGGCGGGATTAAGGCGATGAATCTCGTCGATGAAGAGGACGTCGTGCGGCTGCAGATTCGTCAGCAGCGCCGCCAGATCGCCGGCCCGCGCGATGACCGGCCCGGAGGTGGCCCGGAAGCCCACCCCCAGCTCGCGCGCCACGATCTGCGCCAGCGTCGTCTTGCCCAGGCCGGGGGGCCCGAACAGCAGCACATGGTCCAGCGCCTCGTTGCGGGAGCGGGCGGCCTGGATGAAGATCGACAGGTTCTCGCGCGCCTGCCGCTGGCCGATGAATTCGGCGAGCGACAGCGGGCGGATCGACGACTCGGCGGAATCGCCGTGTCCCTGGCCCGGCTGGACCAGACGATCGTTGTGGGGGTCGCTCATTGGCTGAGTTCCTTGAGGCCCTGGCGGATCAGATCGGACACGCCGGCGTCATCGCCCAGCACGCGCCCGGCGGCGACGACCGCGCCGAAGGCCTCCGACCGGCCATAGCCGAGATTGACCAGCGCCGACACCGCGTCGGCCAGCGCCAGGCTGGCGCCCGGAACGGCGGCGGGGGCGCCCTTGCCGGCCGGCGCACCCGTGGTCGCCGCGGGGCCGAGCGCCAGATTGCCGACCTTGTCCTTGAGTTCGTTGAGGATGCGCGCCGCCACCTTCGGCCCGACTCCGTCGGCGCGCACCAGCGCGGTCTTGTCCTGCGAGGCGATGGCACGGGTCAGTTGGTCGGGGTCGAGCACGCCCAGGATCGACAGCGCCAGCCGGGCGCCGACGCCCTGGATGGTGGTCAGCAGCTTGAACCACTCCCGCTCCGCCTGATCGCCGAAGCCATGCAGGACGATGCGTTCCTCGCGGATGAAGGTCTCGACCACCAGCGACGCCCGCTCACCCACCGCCAGGCGCGACAGCGTGCGGTTGGAGCAGGACAGCAGGTAACCGACGCCGTTCACGTCGAGCACGACCCAGTCGGTGCCGGTGGAATCGACGATGCCGGTCAGCTTGGCGATCATGGGATCAGGACTCCGAGTCCCTCTCCCGCCCCGGGAGAGGGTGGCCCGCAGGGCCGGGTGAGGGGTTCGCCGCGGCGACCGGCCGCCGCAGGACGGAGGTTTCGTCCAGGCGCGCCTTGATCGTCGTCAGGACACCGTCGAGGTTGTCGCCGACATCGGTATTCCAGAACCGCATGATCCGGAAACCGGCCTGCTCCAGCATTTTGGTGCGCCGTTCGTCATGGACTGCGCGCTGCTCGGCATGCTGGCCGCCATCCAACTCGATGATCAGCCGGTGATCGTGTGAAACGAAGTCGACGGTGAAACCGAATATAGGTTCCTGCCGCCGGAATTTCGCCCCCAGCTGGCCGTTCCGCAGCTTCTGCCACAGCATTTTTTCCACCTCGGTGGAATCGCGGCGAAGCACGCGGGCGCGTTCGGTTTCCTGGGGCGTCGGAAGGCGTTTGGCTTGTTTGGCGAGCGGCGGAACGGATAGCCCCTCACCCTCCCCGCCTCCGGCGGGTCCCCTCCCTCTCCCGGGACGGGAGAGGGCCTGTTGCACCGGCGGGGTGACGCCCGCTCCCCGCCGCCACATCGTCCAACTGGCGCGATGGTGCGCGTGGCAGATCGCCACGGCCAGCGCGTCGGCGGCGTCCGGCGAGCCGATCTCGCAGCCGGGCAGCAGCAGGCGCACCATCGTCTGGACCTGCGCCTTCTCGGCGCGGCCCTGGCCGACGACGGCCTTCTTGACCATGTTGTTGGCGTATTCCGCCACGGCCAGCCCGGCCTGGGCCGGCACCAACAGGGCCACGGCGCGGGCCTGCCCCAGCTTGAGCGTCGAGACGGCGTTGCTGTTGACGAAGGTCTCCTCCACCGCCGCCTCGTCGGGGCGGTAGCGCTCCACCACCGCCGACAGCGCGTCGTGGAGCTGCACCAGCCGCTCGGCCAGCGGGCAGGAGTCGTCGGAATGCACCGCGCCGTCGGCGACGTGGCTCAGGCGGTTGCCCGCCACGTCGATGATGCCCCAGCCGGTGTGGCGCAGGCCGGGGTCGATCCCCAGCAGCCGCACCGGCGAAGGCACCGTCGCATCAGTCCGTCCGGGCCGTCCGGCGTGGGCAAACACGGCACCCGTACTCCGCTCGCAAGACCAGCGTTCAGCTTAGGCGGTCAGCTTCTGCATCAACTCGTCGGAGATGTCGAAGTTGCCTTCGACCACCTGGACGTCGTCGTTGTCCTCCAGCACGTCCAGCAGCTTCAGCAGGCTGGCCGCGGCATCCTCGGACGGGGCGACGGTGTTCAGCGGACGCCAGGTCAGGCGCGCGCTCTCCGCGCCACCGAACTTGGCCTCCAGCGCATCGCGCACGGCGCCGAAATTCTCCACCGTGGTGGTGACCTCGTGGCCGTTCTCGTCGGATTCGACGTTGTCGGCACCGGCCTCCAGCGCCACCTCGAACACGGCGTCGGCATCCGCCGCGGCGGCCGGGTAATAGATCGCGCCGATGCGGTTGAACATGAAGCTGACCGAGTTGGTCTCGCCCAGGCTGCCGCCATACTTGGTGAAGCTGGAGCGGACTTCCGCGGCGGTGCGGTTGCGGTTGTCGGTCAGCGCCTCGACGATCAGCGCGACGCCGCCGGGGCCATAGCCCTCGTACCGCACCTCTTCATAGTTCGCGTCGTCGCCGCCGCCGGGCGTGCCCTGCTTGATGGCGCGGTCGATGCGGTCGCGCGGCATGTTCTGCGCGCGTCCGGCCAGGATGGCGGCGCGCAGGCGCGGGTTGGCCGCCGGGTCCGGCAGGCCGCTCTTGGCGGCGACGGTGATCTCGCGGGCGAGCTTGTTGAAGATCTTGGACCGCTTGGCGTCCTGCGCGCCCTTGCGGTGCATGATGTTCTTGAACTGGGAATGACCGGCCATGGGTCGAACGAGCCTCGAAACGGAAAATGGTCAATCGGGCGGGGTGAGCGCACGACACATGTAACAGGTCTGCCGCCCCACCGCACCTTTTCGGCGCGGGAGACGACACCCACGGGATTAGAAAGTCAATATGGCGAGATTGCGGCGCGGCCGGGGTCGAGCTGTGAACGCCCTACTGCATCCGTTCCGGCAAAGTCTGGCTCAGCCGCCCGCCGATGCGCAGCGGCTCGATGCGGACCGCCAGCCCGGTGCGGTCGTCGGTCTCCACATAGCAGCCGCAGACGGTGCCCTCCCCTTCCGCCGGGGACAGCCGTTCGGTCGGCAGCTTGCGCACCATCTTGGCCAGCGCCACCTCCTTCTTCATGCCGATGGCGCTGTCGTAATCGCCGCACATGCCGGCGTCCGACTGATAGGCGGTGCCCTTCGGCAGGACCATATGGTCGGCGGTCGGCACATGGCTGTGGGTACCCACCACCAGCGAGGCGCGGCCGTCGCAGAAATGGCCCATGATCATCTTCTCGCTGGTGGCCTCGCCATGCATGTCGACCAGCACGGCATCGACACCACCGGCCCCAAGGCGATGCGCCTTCAGCACCCGGTCCACCGCGGCGAACGGATCGTCCATCGGCTCCATGAACAGGCGCAGCAGCACGTTGATGACCAGCACCTTGCGCCCGCCGCGCGCCTGCAGCAGGACGAATCCGCGGCCCGGCGTGCCCTCCGGGTAGTTCAGCGGGCGGATGATGCGCGGCTGCTGCTCGATGGTGGAAACCAGTTCCTTCTGGTCCCAGGTGTGGTTGCCCAGCGTCACCACGTCGATGCCGGCCTCGAAGAACTCCTCGGCGATCTTGACCGTGACGCCATAGCCGCCGGCGGAATTCTCGCCGTTGACCACGGTCAGGTCGGGGTCCAGCCGTTCGCGCAGCATCGGCATGTGCGCCAGCACCGCCTCGCGCCCGGCCCGGCCCACCACATCGCCGAAGAACAGAATCCGCATCGCCCCAACCTTCCCGAAGAACTTATCTATGAATGCGGAGCGTCTCGCGCTCCGTTACGATCCAGTCCAGCCGCTCGTCATGGCCGTCCACCGGCACCGCCGGCATTTCCTGCGCGGCGAAGGCCACGCCGACCGCGATCACCGCGCCGCCGTCGCGCAGGGCATCCAGCGTCCGGTCGTAATAACCGGCGCCATAGCCCAGCCGGTGGCCGGAGCGGTCGAAGGCCAGCAGCGGCACCAGCAGCAGCGACGGCCGCAGCACCGCGCGCCCCTCCGCCGGCTCCTGGATGCCGTAACGGCCGACCGCCATCGGCGCCTGCGGGTCCCAGTCGCGGAAGACCAGCGCGGTCCCGCGCGGCCCCGACACCGGCAGCCCGACGGAGTGACCAAGTTTCTTAAGATGGAGCAAAGCCGGCCGCGCGTCGAGTTCCGAGCCGAGCGGCCAATATCCCCCGGCGTCGCCGCGCGGCAGATGGCCGCCGCGCGCCAGTTCGGCGATGCGGTCGCGCACGGCAGTCGAGGCGAGGGAACGGTCGGAGTCGGCGATAACGTCGCGCCGGGCGCGCGCCTCGCGTCGGGCGGCGTCCTTGGCTTGCGGATCGGTCATCGCGGACTGCACGGCAAGGGAGAAAAGGGTGGAAGGCGCCGCCTCGGCCGGTGGCCATTTGCCTATCCTCCATGGCCTGCATGAGCAGGTGGGCGCCGTGTACCCGGCCCGATGGGCCGGACAGGGACAGCTCCCTAGAGATCAAGGTTATCGGCCCTGGGGATTATTGCAGCCTGTCGAACCAGGCAGCGGTCCTTCCGTGTACCAATCTAGGCGCGCTCGAGCCGCGCGGCAACCTCTTCGATGCGTTTTGCCACACGATCGAGTTCGCCGACCACCGCGCCCTCGTCCACGGAGGGGGCGATGCCCTTGCCGGACATCACGTCCTGCAGCTCGTCGGCCAGCACCAGACAGGTCATCAGCATCATCTGCGCCTCCGACCCGCTGCGGCCGCCGCCGGTCAGCCGGCGCAGCCGGTCGTCGACATAGGCCGCCAGTTCCCGCAGCCGCGCCTCCTGCCCGTCCTCGCACAGCATGCGATAGAAGCGGCCGTTCACTTCGATGTCGACCTGGGCCATGGCGTCAGCTCTCCAGCACTTGTTGCAGTCGGGCGATGGCGACCTCCAGACGCTGGGACACCGCCTCCGCGGTCGCCTGGGCGGTCGCCCGGTCCGCCCGCGCGGTCTCCAGCGCCTGCGACAAGTCCTGTTCGCGCCGGACCACCCGCTCATCGCGGGCCGTCGCGGCATGTTCCAGCCGGTCCACGGCGCGGCCGAGACGGTCGAGAGCGGCTTTCAGGGAATCCATGGACGTCAACCTCGACCTGTGGGCACGTCATGTTCGCCGGGCATCGGTCCCGCCCCGGCTGTCGCCAAGCCGAGCCGCTGCCATTCAGAGCGCCTAGAGTTGGGCCGGCACGCCGACCTCGTCAACCGTCACGACGGACTCTTCCACCGAATGCCCATACGGAATGCCGGGGCGTGACGGAAGGCCGCAGCGGATGCGACAGTGACGAAACAAAGCCGGACGGGCCGCCTTCCACACGGAAGAGGGGCCTCTGCCATACCATTTCCTACCCCATTCCCATGTTGACCTGCGGACGGCGGTTCTGCATGGTGCGCCCGTTTCGCGGCGCCTTTCAGGGCGACCGCGCAACGTCCGTTGCCGACGCCGCAACCGCGCCCGACTCCGCAGGAAACGCCAGATGTCCGCTGCCTCCGCCCAGCCCTCCCTCCACACGATGGCCAGCGCGATCCGCGCGCTCTCCATGGACGCGGTCGAGGCCGCGAAGTCCGGCCACCCGGGCATGCCGATGGGCATGGCCGACGTCGCCACGGTCCTGTTCACCCAGTACCTGAAGTTCGATCCGAAGAACCCGTCCTGGCCCGACCGCGACCGCTTCGTGCTGTCGGCCGGCCACGGGTCGATGCTGATCTACTCGCTGGCCTATCTGACCGGCTACGAGCGGATGACCATCGACGAGATCAAGCGCTTCCGCCAGCTGGGCAGCCTGACCCCCGGCCACCCGGAAGTCGATCCCAGCCTGGGCATCGAGATGACCACCGGTCCGCTGGGCCAGGGCGTCTCCACCGCCGTCGGCATGGCGCTGGCAGAGCGGATCACCAACGCCCGCTTCGGCGACGAGCTGATCGACCACTACACCTACGTCATCGCCTCGGACGGCGACCTGATGGAGGGCGTCAGCCACGAGGCCTGCTCGCTGGCCGGCCATCTCGGGCTGAACCGCCTGATCGTGCTGTGGGACGACAATCACATCTCCATCGACGGCTCGACCGACCTCAGCTTCACCGACGACACCCAGGCGCGCTTCCGCTCCTACGGCTGGAACACCATCGCCGTCGACGGCCACGACACCGACGCCGTGTCGAAGGCCATCGCCCAGGCCCGGACCTCCACCGACAAGCCGACGCTGATCGCCTGCCGCACCATCATCGGCAAGGGTGCGCCGAACAAGGCCAACACCCACGGCTGCCACGGTTCGCCGCTGGGCGCCGACGAGGTCGCCGCGACCCGCACCGCCATCGGCTGGACCCATGAGCCCTTCGTCGTTCCCGACGAGGTTCTGTCGGCCTGGCGCGCCGCGGGCACCCGCAGCGCCGACGCCTACGCCGCCTGGGCCGGCCGCCGCGCCACCCTGACCGAAGGTGCCGGCAAGGCGTTCGACGAGGCCTTCGGCCGCGGTGTTCCCTCCGCGCTCGCCGACACCATCGTCGCCTTCAAGCAGAAGGTCAGTGCCGAGAAGCCGAGCTGGGCGACCCGCGTCGCCTCCGGCAACACGCTGGAAGTCTTGGTCCCGGCGATCCATGAGCTGATCGGCGGCTCCGCCGACCTGACGCCGTCGAACAACACCAAGGTCAAGAACACCGCCGACGTGAAGGGCAAGGGCGAGTTCGCCGGCCGTTACGTCCGCTACGGCGTGCGCGAGCACGGCATGGCGACGCTGATGAACGGCATGACGCTGCATGGCGGCATCATCCCCTACGGCGGCACCTTCATGCAGTTCGCCGACTATTGCCGTCCGTCGATCCGTCTGGCCGCGCTGATGAAGCAGCGCACGATCTTCGTGATGACCCACGACTCGATCGGCCTCGGCGAGGACGGCCCGACCCACCAGCCGGTCGAGCATCTGGCCGCTCTGCGCGCCATCCCCAACCTGCTGGTCCTGCGCCCGGCCGACGCGGTCGAGACCGCCGAGTGCTGGCAGATCGCGCTGGAGGCCACCGGCAGCCCGTCGGTCCTGGCGCTGACTCGCCAGAACGTGCCGACCCTGCGCACCGAGCACACGGCCGAGAACCTGTCCGCCCGCGGCGCCTACGTCCTGGCCGAGGCCGAGGGCGAGCGCAAGGCGACCATCCTCGCCACCGGTTCGGAAGTGTCGCTGGCGATGGAGGCCCGCAAGGCCCTGCAGGCCCAGGGCATCGGCACCGCCGTTGTGTCTATGCCGAGTTGGGAACTGTTCGAGCGTCAGGACGACGCTTACAAGGCGTCGGTGCTCGGCAACGGCGTGCGCGTCGGTGTCGAGGCGGCGATCCGTCTGGGCTGGGACCGCTGGCTGGGCGCGAACGGCGCCTTCGTCGGCATGGCCGGCTTCGGCGAATCGGCCCCCTACCAGGAACTGTACAAGCACTTCGGCATCACCGCCGAAGCGGTCGTGGACGCCGTAAAGGCGCGTCTCTGAGAGAAGCCGAAGGGGCGTCCAGCAGAATTCGGGCGCCCCATATCCAACTGGAGGCAGTCATGGCTGTACGGGTAG
>PJUA01000340.1_pt1 | contig 31356 bp, 23 predicted proteins | sample 1512151 | NCBI WGS metagenome assembly PJUA01 (sample SAMN08177678, study PRJNA422409) | Soil metagenome, whole genome shotgun sequencing project. | isolation source: Soil enriched on filter paper: beechwood xylan treatment | place: USA: Madison | collected 2015-01-15
ATGCCTGAACTTCCCGAAGTCGAGACGGTGTGCCGGGGCCTCGCCCCGCATCTCGAAGGCCGGCGGCTGGTCCGTGTGGAGCAGCGGCGGCCCAACCTGCGCACCCCCTTTCCGCCGCGCTTCTGCGAGCGGCTGACCGGCCGGCGCGTCGAGTCGGTGCGGCGGCGGGCCAAATACATCCTGATGCATCTGGATGACGGCGGCGTGCTGATCGCCCATCTCGGCATGTCCGGCCGCATGATCATCGCGCCGGAACGGCCCGAGTCCTTCGACAAGCACGACCATGTGGTGTTAGAGACCGATATCGGGACCGTCGTCACCTTCAACGACGCCCGCCGCTTCGGGTTGATGGACCTGACGGTGGCCGACGCGCTGGGCGACCACCCGATGCTGCGCAATCTGGGACCGGAGCCGCTGGGCAACGAGTTCTCCGGCCCCGAGCTGGCCCGCCGGCTGGCCGGCAAGATCACCCCGATCAAGGCCGCCCTGCTCGACCAGAGCATCGTCGCCGGGCTCGGCAACATCTATGTGTCGGAGGCGCTGTACCAGTCCGGCATCCTGCCGACCCGCACCGCCGCCAGTCTGACGGCCGCGGAGGTCGACCGGCTCGCCAGCGCGGTGCGCGAGGTGCTGGAGCGCGCGATCGCCGCCGGCGGCTCCTCCTTGCGCGACTACCGGCAGGCGTCGGGGGAGCTGGGCTATTTCCAGCACCAGTTCGCCGTCTACGACCGGGAGGGGGAGGGCTGCCCCGATTGCGACTGCGACCGTGCCCGGACGGGGGGCGTTCAGCGGATTGTACAGTCAGGCCGCTCGACTTTCTTTTGTGCGGCGCGCCAACGGTGATATAGCTGGGGCATGACGGCTCTACCGGCCATGCTCCGGGCGGCGTCCGCCGCTTTCCTCCTTGCCGGCCCCGCGGTCGCGGGCCTGGGGAGCTTCCTCGTTCCCATTCCTCCGGCTCAAGCGGCCCCACCGGCTTTTGCCGAGTCCGGGCCGTTCGTCCCCGGCTTCACCGACGTTCCGGTGATGCCCGGGCTGGCGACCGCCGAATCGGAACCGCTGGTCTTCGACAAGCCGGGCGGGCGGATCGTCCAGGCCGTGCTGTCGGGCGAGGTGCCGCGTCAGGCGGTGCTGGCCTTCTACGACCAGACCCTGCCGCAGCTTGGCTGGCGCCGGACCGCCGACCGCGTCTTCGTCCGCGAGGGTGAGGAATTGCGGCTGGAGTTCCCCAAACCAGCCGGCCGGCAGGTCGCGACCGCCGTCCGCTTCACTTTGACGCCGCGCTGATCGCGGGGACACCCGCCATACTCGCGCCGGTTCAGGATCGAACATCTCAACAACCACGAGTCCCGGAGGCAACCGGGCTCGCCCCATCGGGAGAGTGCTGCAGCCATGTCCTATGAAACCATCCTCGTCGAGACCCGCGGCCCGGTCGGCCTGATCACGCTGAACCGTCCGAAGGCGCTGAACGCGCTGTGCGATCAGCTGGTGACCGAGTTGGGCCAGGCGCTGGACGCCTTCGAGGCCGATTCCGCCATCGGCGCCATCGTCGTCACCGGGTCGGAGCGCGCCTTCGCCGCCGGCGCCGACATCAAGGAGATGGCCGGCTTCTCCTATATGGATGTCTACAACTCCAACTTCATCACGGCGAAGTGGGAGCGGCTGGCCAAGTGCCGCAAGCCGACCATCGCCGCGGTCGCCGGCTTCGCGCTCGGCGGTGGCTGCGAGCTGGCGATGATGGCCGACTTCATCCTGGCCGCCGACACCGCCAAGTTCGGCCAGCCGGAGGTCACCATCGGCACCATCCCCGGCGCCGGCGGCACCCAGCGCCTGACCCGCTTCGTCGGCAAGTCCAAGGCGATGGAGATGGTCCTGACCGGCCGCATGATCGACGCCGCCGAGGCCGAGCGCTGCGGCCTCGTCTCCCGCATCGTCCCGGCCGCCGAACTGGTCGAGGAGGCGGTGAAGGTCGCCACCAAGATCGCCTCGCTGTCGCAGCCGGTCATCGCCATGGCGAAGGAGGCGGTCAACGTCGCCTATGAATCGACCCTGACCGAGGGCATCCGCTTCGAACGCCGCCTGTTCCATTCGACCTTCGCCACCGAAGACCAGAAGGAAGGCATGGCGGCCTTCGCCGAGAAGCGCCAGCCCGGCTGGAAGAATCGCTGAGTCGCCGACACAGCGCCAACCCGGCGTTGACTCTGCCTGCTGATCCGTCCCCTGCATCTTGCGGGGGACGGACCAGATCCCATCAAGATGTCGTTTAGCTACGATTAGTCAAAATCAACGGGCGACCACGCCTTGACTCGGGGTGCGCTGCCGCGTATAAGGCGCGCTCGCATCACGACAGCCGTGTCGTTCGGAGTAGGGTTTCCATGGCCAATCATAAGTCCGCTGAAAAGCGCATTCGTCAGACCGAGCGTCGCACGGAAGTCAACCGTGCCCGCATCAGCCGCATCCGTTCCTTCGTGAAGAAGGTCGAGGGCGCGATCCAGAGCGGCGACAAGTCCGCCGCCGCCGAGGCGTTCAAGTCCGCTCAGCCGGAAATGATGCGCGGCGTGTCCAAGGGCGTGCTGCACAAGAACACCGTGTCGCGCAAGCTGTCGCGTCTGTCGGCTGCGATCAAGGCTCTCTGATCGAGTCTTCATCCGCTGCTTTCAAAAAGCCGCGCCCGTGACTCGGGGCGCGGCTTTTTGCGTTTAAAGTAAATATGCGGATGCTCGACAATTGTCTTAGATTGTTCTTACGGTCGCGTATGAGATTCGGGATCGGTCTTGTGGTCAAAGCGAACGTTTTTATCTTTTTGGGCCGTTCGCCATCTGTCCCATTGCCAGATTTCCGCAGCCTCGTTAGACTTTTGATCCATTCGGCCGGACGAATTGGGGTGATGCAACACTCTGTGTCCGGTTGAACACAGCAGTGAAATACTGAAGGTCTTACGCCGGATCAGGGCTTGTTGAGTCCCGGTCGTTCGCACGATCTTCTTTTACTTACAAGCTGTCGTGCTTGGGGCGGGATTTACGATCCCGTCGACTCTTGCGCGTGCTTTTTTGGGTATGGTGTTCCGTTCGGGGTTATCCTTGCCCGGAGTCTTCCGGGCTGGACCAGACGGGCGGCTATTCCGGTTGCAGAACCGGATTTGGGGCCGGGTTTGGGGCCGGTTGCGGGGTGATCCCGCGCCGCCACGGCGGTGGGGCCGGCCGGCGGAAGGAGCGGGAGTAAGGGAGCATGTCGGTCGGCGTGTCGTTGGATCAGCAGTGGGCGCGCATTCGCGGACGCCTGAAGGAAGAGGTGGGCGAGATCGCCTACCGGAGCTGGCTTCAGCCGCTGTCCGTCGCCAGCCTGGTCGGCGGCGAGGTGTGCATCGTCGTGCCCACGCGCTTCATGCGCGACTGGGTGCTGACCCACTATGCCGACCGCATCCGCGCCCTCTGGTCCGGCGAGAATCCGGAAGTCCAGTCGATCGACGTCATCGTCGCCTCCACCAACCCGCCGGCGGCGCTGGTCGCCGACAACGACGACCGTGATGACGGCCGGGATCATGGCCGTGATGGGGGCCGCGACGATGGTCGCGCCGCTCCGCCCCAGCGTGGCTTCGAATCGCGTGCCGCCGATTCCCGCCCGGCTCCCCGTCCGCTGCCGCCGTCCTCCGCCGAACCGGCGCCGTCGACCGTCTACACCTCCGCCTCCTATGGCGGGGCGTCGGACGAATCGCCGAACGCCGTCCCCGCGATTCTGGAGGACCGCTCCGACCTGTCGGCGGCGTTAGATCCGCGATTCACCTTCGAGAATTTCGTCGTCGGCAAGCCGAACGAGCTGGCCCATGCCGCCGCCCGCCGCGTCGCCGACGCCACCACCGTGACCTTCAACCCGCTGTTCCTCTATGGCGGGGTGGGCTTGGGCAAGACCCACCTGATGCACGCGCTGGCCTGGCAGATCCGCAAGAACGACCCGAACCGCAAGGTGCTGTACCTGTCGGCCGAGAAGTTCATGTACCAGTTCATCCGGGCGTTGCGCTTCAAGGACACGATGGCCTTCAAGCAGCAGTTCCGCTCGGTCGACGTGCTGATGATCGACGACGTTCAGTTCATCAGCGGCAAGGACTCCACGCAGGAGGAGTTCTTCCACACCTTCAACGCGCTGGTCGACCAGAACCGGCAGGTCATCATCTCCGCCGACAAAAGCCCGTCCGACCTGGAAGGCATGGAGGAGCGGCTGCGCTCCCGCCTCGGCTGGGGGCTGGTGGCCGACATCCACCCGACCACCTACGAGCTGCGGCTGGGCATCCTCCAGGCCAAGGCCGACGCGCTCCAGGCCAGCATCCCGCTGAAGGTGCTGGAGTTCCTCGCCCACAAGATCACGTCCAACGTGCGCGAACTGGAAGGGGCGCTGAACCGCATCGTCGCCCATGCCGAGCTGGTCGGCCGTTCCATCTCGCTGGAGACGACGCAGGAGGTGCTGCACGATCTGCTGCGCGCCAATGACCGCCGCGTCACCATCGACGAGATCCAGAAGCGGGTGGCGGAGCATTACAACATCCGCGTCGCCGACATGCATTCCGCCCGCCGCGCCCGCGCGGTGGCCCGCCCGCGCCAGATCGCCATGTATCTGGCCAAGCAGCTGACCGCCCGCTCCCTGCCGGAGATCGGCCGCAAGTTCGGCGGCCGCGACCACACCACGGTCATGCATGCGGTGAAGAAGGTGGACGAGCTGCGCGCCACCGATCCGTCCTTCGCCGAGGATGTCGAACTGCTGCGGCGCATGCTCGAAAGCTGAGGTTCGTTTGGGCTGCCAATTAATCGCCCGATTTATCACCAAAGCAACCGCGACGTGTCGCCACGCCGCTATCCCATCGCGACGGGAAGTTTGCTAAGGTCCGCGCGCACGGAATCTTTGCGGACGGCGTGGGTGTTGTGGTGGAAACGAATATTCTTGTCGTCGATGATTCCAATTTCTTTCGCGACCTGATCCGGACAGATCTGGAAAGCAACGGTTACCGTGTGTTGCTTGCGGAGGATGGGGCGCAGGCGCTGTCGCTCTACCGCAGCCACGACATCCACATCCTCATCACCGATCTGGAAATGCCGGTGATGACCGGGCTGGAGCTGTGCTGGCATGTCCGGGCGGAGGACGACCAGCACCGCACCTTCACCATCCTGATGACGGGCGACACCGAAACGGCCCGGCGGATCGAGGCCTTCGATTCCGGCGCCGACGAGTTCCTGGCCAAGCCGATCGACCTGTCGATGCTGCGCGCCCGCGTCCGCGCCGGAGAGCGCATCACCCGCATGCACCGGGTGATGGTGGAGATGCTGCACACCGATTACCTGACCGGCGTGCTGAACCGCCGTTATTTCATGGAGCGGCTGGAACAGGCCTACCGCGCCGCGAAGGAGACCGGCTCGCCGCTGGCGGTGGCGATGTTCGACATCGACCATTTCAAGACGATCAACGACACCCACGGCCACAGCAACGGCGATTTGGCGTTGAAGCGCTTCGCCGACCATTGCGCCGCCCAGTTGCCCGACGGCGGCTTCCTCGGCCGGCTGGGCGGGGAGGAGTTCTGCCTGTGCCTGCCCGCCGCCGACCTGGATGCGGCGCTGGTACGGGTGGAGGCGATCCGCCGCTCCACCGCGGAGTTGATGGTGGAGACCGGCAGCGGGTCCAGCTTCGGCTTCACCGTCAGCATCGGCATGTGCCTGGACCAGGACACCGACTCGGTCAACGACCTGATGGCCCAGGCCGATGAGGCGCTCTATTTCGCCAAGCGCAGCGGCCGCAACCGCACCGTCCTGCGCGGCGCCGAAGGCGTGACGGTGAAGGCACGCTTCTACGTGATGTGACGGCTCTATGAAGTTTGGCGGAGCTTCATCTTCCCCCATGGACGGACGGCTTTTGTCTCAGGCACACTTTCCGCCTTAAACGGGGCTGCGCGAAGCCGCCGCCGCGGGAACCTGACAAAACGCCATTCAAGAGCCAGGGAGACCGGACGTCATGTCCAAGATGGATCACGCCCAGACCGAGTCCCAGCGGTCCAGCGCCGAGACCCAGCGCGCCGCCAAGAGCTTCACCCGCCGCCTGCTGCTGCAGAGCGCTGCCGCCGCCGCCGGTGTCGCCTCGGTCGGCCCCTTCATCCTGCGCGAGGGCCGCGCGGCGTCGGGTTCGGTGAAGATCTTCTCCTGGGCCGGCTACATCAGCCCGGACATGCTGGCCGATTTCGAGAAGAAGACCGGCGTCAAGGCGACCCTGACCGAATACGGCACCAACGACGAACTGCTGAACCAGCTGAAGGCCACCGGCGGTGCCGGCTTCGACATCATCCACCCCACCGTCGACCGCGTGCCCAACTACGTCGAATACGAGCTGGTGCAGCCGATCGACGAATCGAAGGTGAAGTGGGACGGCTGCCTGAAGTCGTCGGTCGAGGGTTCCGCCGGCATGGGCGGCGTCGTCGGCGGCAAGCGCTATTTCGCCCCGGCCGACTGGGGGACGGAGGCGCTGGCCTACGACATGAAGAAGGCGCCGCTGACCTACGGCAGCGCCAGCTACGGCGACCTGTGGGCGCCGGCCAATGCCGGCAAGGTGACGGTGCGCGGCCATTCGGCGCTGATCGGCATCGCGCTGTGGCTGGAAAGCCAGGGCAAGCTGCCGCACCCCGTCCGCGACCAGTTCAAGGACGAGGCGAAGGCGCGCGCCAACTTCGACGCCATCCTGAAGGTGGCCGTCGCCAACAAGAAGTCGGTCGCCCAGTTCTGGACCAACGAGAACGAGGCCCAGGGCGCCTTCCGCACCAACGGCTGCATCATCGGCCAGACCTGGGACAGCAGCGCGGTGGCTCTGCGCAAGGAAGGGCTGCCGATCCGCTTCATCGCGCCGAAGGAAGGGGCGCTCGCCTGGATGGAAGGCTTCGCCATCCCGAAGAAGGCCGAGAATCTGGAGAACGCCTATGCCTGGATCAACTGGTTCTACACGCCCCAGGCCGGCGCGCTCTACACCAACCATTCCGGCATCTCCAGCACCGCGGTCGGCGCCGAGGCGCATCTGACCGACCTCAACAAGCAGTTCTTCGCCGACGCCTATCCGGGCGACGCGCTGCAGAAGCTGTGGTGGTGGCCGATCCAGGAGGCGTGGTACGTCTCGATCCGCAACGAGTACCAGGACCGCTTCCTGGCGGCGTGACCCGCAGACAGAAGAGGCCATGAGCCAAGACGTCCAACTCGACCACGTCACCATGCGGTTCGGCGACACCGTCGCCGTCCGCGACGTGTCGCTGACCATCGGGGCGGGGGAGTTCTTCAGCTTCCTCGGCCCCTCGGGCTGCGGCAAGACCACCATCCTGCGCATGATCTCCGGCTTCATGGAGCCGACCGACGGCGTCATCCGCATCGGCGGCCGGGACATGCGTGGGATCGGGCCGAACAAGCGACCGACCGCGCTGATCTTCCAGAACCTGGCCCTGTTCCCGCTGATGACGGTGGCGGACAACATCGGCTTCGGGCTGGAGGTGCGCGGCGTGCCGTCGGCCGCTCGCCGCCGCCGGGTGAGCGAACTGCTGGAACTGGTGGCGCTGCCCGACACGGCGGACAAGCGGGTGACCGACCTGTCCGGCGGCCAGCGCCAGCGCATCGCCATTGCCCGCGCCCTGGCGGTGGAACCGGCGGTGCTGCTGCTCGACGAGCCGCTCTCCGCGCTCGACCTGAAGCTGCGCCAGCACATGCGCGCCGAACTGCGCGAGTTGCAGAAGCGCACCGGCGTCACCTTCATCTACATCACCCACGACCAGGGCGAGGCCCTGACCATGTCCGACCGCATCGGCGTGATGTCGCGCGGCGTGCTGGAGCAGGTGGGCGATGGCAAGACCATCTACGACCATCCGGAAACCGCCTTCGTCGCGTCCTTCGTTGGCGAGTCGAACCGCTTTTCGGGTTCGGTCACCCAGGCGACGGATGGCTGGGCGGTCCTCGACACCGCCTTCGGGCCGTTGCGCGGCCGCAACCCGCGCGGACTCGGCCCCGGCGACCGCGCCACCCTCTATGTCCGGCCGGAACGTCTGGCGCCCGGCGACAGCGACAACAGCCTGACCGCCCGCGTCAGCCACAGCGACTTCGAGGGCGCCTTCGTCAACGCCTTCCTCGACGGCGGCCTGACCGTGCAGATGCCGCATCTGGGCCAGGAGCCCGCCTTCGTTCCCGGCGAAACCGTGCGGCTGGGCTTCCGGGCTGCCGACGCGGTGGTGCTGCCGACGGCATAAGACTCCCTCTCTCGCCCCGGGAGAGGGCACGAATCGCACAAACGAAAACGCCCCGGCCAATCGGCCGGGGCGTTTCGCATTGGGAAGACCGAGTCGTCAGTGCGTCTGCTGGATCGCCGACAGCTGCCACTGGCCGCCGCGCGGGCGGACGAAGGTCCACAGCTCCGTCGCTTCGGTCGGCTGCGAGGCGTTGCCCTCGATCACCCGGCCGCTGGCGCGGTCCACCGTGACGTCGATCAGCGAGAAGCGCATGGCGACGGTGGCGTATTCCTGCGCCCCCTCGCGCCAGCCCTCGGCCAGATCGCCCTGCAGCAGGCGGACGTCGCTGACCTTGTTGACCACGCCGCGGTTGCGGTTCTCCGCCAGATCATCGCCGAAGTAGGCGAACATCTCCGGCGTCGTCGCCGCGCGCAGAGCGTCGGCATCCTCGCGCCCATAGGCGGTCTGGACGGTGACGAGCAGCCGCTCGAACGCCTCGAAGTCGGCCGGCTGGATGCCGATCTCGTCGGCCGCCTGACGGCGCTGGGCCGGGCCGGCGTTGCCGCCGCCCATACCACCAACCGGGCCGCCCACCGGGTTATAGCCGACATCCGCCGAGTCGCGGTTCATCTGTCCACCCTGCGGACCACCGGCATAAGCCGGCCGGTTCCCGCCCAGCGGACCGCCGGACGCCGCGGTGTTGGCGGTCTGCGAGCGGTTGCGGAAGAAGCGCATGGCGAGGCGGACCAGGAAGACGACCAGCAGGATCTGCAGGAGGAAGCCCAGGATGCCGGAGAAGCTGCCCAGCCCGTCGAAGAAGCCGCCGCCGAACAGCATCGCGCCGATGCCGGCGCCGATCAGGCCGCCCATCAGGCCCGACATGAAGCCACCGCCGAAGAAGCCGCGCGAGGGCGCCGCCGCCGGGGCGGTGGACCCGGGGCGCTGCATGCCCGGCGACGCCGCCGGGGCGGCGGAGCGCTCCATCGGCGAGACCGCGTTGGGCGCGGTGGAGGTGGCGGCCGGCGCCTCGGTCGTGCGGCTGCCGCGGCTGCCCGAAGAGCTGCTCTTGCCGGCGCGGGCGTCGGCGGTGCCGGCGGCCAAGGCCATCACCAGGGCAACCGCCACCGCCGTGGCGGCGCGGGCGCCCCGCTTGGTCTTAGAGGTGGCGGAAAGGCTCGAAGGTCGGGTCTTCTCGCTCATGATCGTGCTCGCTTGTCGCATCTGGTCTGTTGTCCAGCCTTGCCAGATGGGGGTGGTGCCGCCTCCGTTTAAGAGGCGGTCTCACTTTTTTCGAGCAACAATCAGCACGGCCGCCTAATCGGTCTCACTTTGCAGCGCATCGATGGCGCGCCGGTCGCGCTTGGTCGGCCGTCCCGCGCCCGGCGCCCGGTAGGGATCCTGCAGCCGCTCCTCCGGCACCGGCGGGGCGAGGTCCTCGTACAGCGCCTGGGCTTCCGGTGCCGGTCCGCGCCGGCTGCCCAGCGCCACCACCTTGACGACGCGGATGTGCCGCCCCTGGGCGAAGGTCAGCACGTCGCCCGGCTTCACCGACGCGTGCGCCTTGGTCACCACCGTCCCCGACAGCCGCACGCCCCCGTCGTTGCACAGCTTGGCGGCGAGGCTGCGCGTCTTGAAGAAACGCGCAAACCAAAGCCACTTGTCGATCCGCAGCCGGCCGGGGGTGGTGTCTTCGGTGTCGGTCATCGCGGGACCTCCGAAGATCCCCTCTCCCCCCCGGGGAGAGGGTTAGGGTGAGGGGGGCGCGTGGCGTGGATTCTCGGGAAGGCACGCGGTGCATCCCCCTCACCCCGACCCTCTCCCCGGGGGGGAGAGGGAGAATAGGTGCTGATCGATTGTGCGTTCATTCCACCCCCTCAAAAAACCAGTTCACATCCCCGACAGTTGCCGCAGCTTGGCGAACGGGTGGTCCTCGTTCGTCGGCCGCTCGCGCCGCTGCCTGTTTCCTTGGCGTTGACCCTGCGGCCGCTTCCGCTTCCAGGTCACCGCCCCGTCCTCGGCGACGATCCGCACATAGCCAAGCCCGGTCAGCACCGTCCCCAGTTCCTCCGCCGACAGGCCGACGCGCTGGCCGAGCGCCACCTCGCGGATCGGCGCATTGGCCTTGGACGCGGTCAGCAGTTCCGTCTCCAGCCGGTCGAGCATGTCGACGCGCAACGCCCGCCCGGCGGCCAGCGGATAGCCGATGGCCTCCCAGAAGGCCGGCGGCGCGCCGCCGTCTTTCACCGGTGGGGCTTCCACCGACACGCGGCCGGGCGGCGGGATCGGCACCGGCAAGGAATGCCCCTGCGCCACCGCCCACAGCAGCCCGCGCAAACTGACCGCCGCCGGCTTGGCCAGCGCCGTCAGATAAAGATGCGACACCCCAAGCCGGACGCCCAGCCTGGTCAGCGCCTTACGGTCCTCGCGCTCCAGCCGCTCCACCATGTCGGCGACCGGTGTGCGCGGCAGCACCCCCAGACCCTCGACCAGCTGGAAGACCAACCCGCGCCCCGCACCCGACAGCCCCTCGGCGGCGGACAGCGCGAACAGCGGCTTCAGCCGGGCGGCGATATGGTCCTTCAGCCAGCGGTCCAGCCGCGCCCGCACCCGCTCGCGCTGGGCCTGATCCAGCATGCCCTCGTCGAAGGGCACCACCAGCGGCGCCAGCACCGACGGTCCGGCGGCCAGCCGCGCCACCGGCAAATTGTCGGCGCTCAGCACCCCGTCCGGCCCCAGCGCAAAGACGTCGTCCGGCTCCGCCTCGAAGGCGCGCAGCCGCTTGGCGAGTTCGTCGCGCAACGCCCGCCGCGCAGCGGTCAGCAGCGACTTCGCCTCGTCGGAGCGGTCGGGCGCGTCGGGAACGAAGCGGAAGCCCTCCAGCCGCCCGACCACATGCCCCTCCACCACCACCTCGCCGTCGGCCCGCACGCCGCCCAGCAGCGACCGCCCGTCCTTCAGCGTCCGCGACAGCGTGGCGGAGCGGCGGTCGATGAAGCGCTGGGTCAGCCGCTCGTGCAGGGCGTCGGACAGCCGGTCCTCAATGGCGCGGGTGCGTTCCTGCCAGTGCAGCGGGTCCTTCAGCCAAGTCGGCCGGTTGGAGATGTAGGTCCAGGTGCGGATATGGGCGATGCGGGCGACCAGCGCGTCGATGTCGCCCTCCGTCCGGTCGAGCCGGGCGATCTGCTTCGCCACCCAGTCGTCGTCCAGCCGGCGCAGCGGCCCTCGCAGGCTGCGGAAGACCTGGGCCAGCAGCTTGGTGTGGGCATCCGACAGCACCTTGCGGAAATCGGGGACCTGACAGACCTCCCACAGCAGCTTCACGGCGTCCCGGCCGCGGGCGAGGTCCATGATCTCCGGGTCGCGCACCAGCGCCTGCAGCGCCAGATGGTCGTCGGCCTCGCGCACGCGCGACAGCTCCTGGATCGGCGCCCGTTCCTCCAGCGATTTCAGCAGGAAGCCCGGCGTGTCGAAACGCAGGTCGCTGTTGCGCCAGGACAGCGTCTTGACCGTCTCGAACTCGTGGTTCTCGACGCGGTTGACCAGATCGGCGTCCAGTTCCCCCACCTCGTCGGTGGTGCCGAAGGTGCCGTCGCGCATGTGGCGTCCGGCGCGGCCGGCGATCTGCGCCACCTCGGCGGGGCGCAGGCGGCGCGGGGCGAAGCCGTCGAACTTGACGATGCGGGCGAAGGCGACATGGTCGACGTCCATGTTCAGCCCCATGCCGATGGCGTCGGTCGCCACGAGATAATCGACCTCGCCCGCCTGATAGAGCCCGACCTGCGCGTTGCGCGTGCGCGGGCTGAGCGCCCCCAGCACCACGGCGGTGCCGCCACGCTGGCGCCGGATCATCTCGGCGATGGAATAGACGTCGGTGGCGGAAAAGGCGACGACGGCGGAGCGCGGCGGCAGGCGCGTCAGCTTCTTGTAGCCGGCATAGGTCAGCTGCGAGAAGCGTGGCCGGCTGATGAACTCCGCCTTCGGCACCAGCCGGCGGATCATCGGCTGCATCGAATCGGACCCCAGCACCATCGTCTCGACCATGCCGCGGGCGTTCAGCAGCCGATCGGTGAAGATGTGGCCGCGCTCCGGGTCGGCGCAGAGCTGGATTTCGTCCACCGCCAGGAAATCGACGGCGCGGTCCAGCGGCATCGATTCGACGGTGCAGACCCAGTAGGACGGGTTGGGGGGCAGGATCTTCTCCTCCCCCGTCACCAACGCGACGGCGTTCTTTCCCTTGATCGAGACGATGCGGTCGTAATTCTCCCGCGCCAGCAGGCGCAGGGGAAAGCCGATCATGCCGGACCGGTGACCGAGCATGCGCTCGATCGCCAGATAGGTCTTGCCGGTGTTGGTCGGCCCCAGCACGGCGACCACACGGCCCCCCCGCCCGAGACCGCCGCCCGCCGAAGCGTGAGAGGACGTCATGGGGTTAAGCTTTGGGGTGCGAAGGCCCGCAATGCAAGCGGCGGCTTGTCTTTTGCACCTTCTGTCCCGTCCCAAAAAAGACAAGGGCCGCCGAAGGGGGATTCGGCGGCCCATGGTCTCACGGCGGCTGCGTTGGGGGGCTTGGGGTCGCCGCCGGGAGTCTGTCTGTTACGTCACTGCTTGGGCTGCTCCTGCGGTGCCGGCGCCGGACCCGGTCCCGGGCCCTTGCCCGGCCCCATTCCACCCGGCCCCATCCCGTGATGGCGCGGGCCGTCATGGTCCCAGCCGCCCGGGCCACCCATATGGCCGCCATGGTGGCCGCCCATCCGTCCGCCCATGCCGCCCGGACCCTGGTTCAGCATGCGGTCGGCCTGCTTCTGCTGGTCGGGCGTCAGCTGGGCGTAGAGGTCGGTCAGCGCCGGGCGGACGGTCTGGATCTGCTGCAGGTGGGCCTGCATCATCTGCTCGGCCCGCTCCAGGCGCTGGGGCAGGGCGGCAGGCCGCGGGGCGTCCTTGAACTTGACGCACAGATCCTGCGTCGGCTTCAGGCTGGAACGGGCGGCGTCGGCGAACTTGGTCCAGGCGGCGCGCTGCTGATCGGTGATGTTCAGCTTCTTCTCCGCATAGGCCAGCTTGCCGGCCAGACGGGCTTCCTGGTCCTCGCACATGCGGGCGAAGTGGCGGTCGGGTCCGCCGGCGCCCGGCCCCATGCCAGGACCGCCGGGCTGCGGACCACCCTGGGCGAAGACCGGAACGGCCACGCCGAGACCGGCGACCAGCAGGGCGGAGGTCAGAAGGGCGCGTTTCATGGTGTCGACTCCTCAGTGTTTGGTGCTCTCTAAACCCCGGATGGAGGGGGCTTATTCCGTTGGGACGTTGCCGGCTGGATCGCCGCCGCTGTCCCGATGACCAGAAAATGGGCGCCGAACGTTGCGGTCGAATGTCCGCAAACCGGTCATTTGGTAACAGAGTGTAACCGCCGGCCGTCCCGTAACCGGGCGTTACACATTTCCCCTTCACCCCCGACGCGCCTCGCCCGATCATGGAGCCATGGACCGCACGCCCCACCTCCTCGTCGTCGACGACGACCGCGAAATCCGCTCCCTCGTCGCCCAGTTCCTGACCAAGCACGGCTATCGTGTCACCGGGGTCAGGGACGGGGCGGAGATGATGCGCACGCTCGACGGCGCCCGCGTCGACCTGATCGTCCTCGACCTGATGCTGCCGGGGGAGGACGGGCTGTCGCTCTGCCGCCGGCTGCGCGCCACGCCGCAGACGGCGCAGACCCCCGTCATCATGCTGACCGCCATGGGGGAGGAGACCGACCGCATCGTCGGGCTGGAGATGGGCGCCGATGACTACCTGGCGAAGCCCTTCAGCCCGCGCGAGCTGCTGGCCCGCATCAAGGCGGTGCTGCGCCGCGTCTCCGCCCCGCCGGTGGCGGGCGCCCCGGCGGCGGCCGGCACGGTGCTGCGCTTCGAAGGCTGGTCGCTCGACCTGACCAAGCGGGAACTGCGCTCGCCCGACGGGGTGCTGGTCCAGCTGTCGGCCGGCGAGTATGACCTGCTGGTCGCCTTCGTCGAGCATCCGCAGCGGGTGCTGACCCGCGACCAGCTTCTCGATCTGGCGCGCGGGCGGTCGGCGGTTCCCTTCGACCGCTCCATCGACGTGCAGGTCAGCCGGCTGCGCCGCAAGATCGAACCCGACCCGGCCGAACCGACGCTGATCAAGACGGTGCGCGGCGGCGGCTATCTCTTCACCCCGACCGTCGGCAGCGGCGGACTGGCATCGTGACCACCCGGCCGGAAGAGATGACGGCGAAATCCAGGCTGGCCCGCCGCCGCAGCCTGCGCCGCCTGCGTCTGGGCTTCCCCGACAGCCTTGCCGCACGTATCGCCCTGACGGTGGTGCTGGCGCTGCTGCTGACCCAGGCGATCAGCGCGCTGGTCTATTTGACCGACCGCAGCGAGGGGCCGCCGATCCACGGTCCCAACGTGCTGATCCAGCGCATCACCGCCATCGTCCAGCTGGTGGAAAGCACGCCGCCGCCGGGCCGCGAGCGGGTGGTGCGCGCCATCGACGATCCGGTCCTGCGCGTCGAATGGCGCCCCGACCGCCCGCCGCCGCTGGCGCCCGACGCCATTTCCAGCGGCCGGTTCGACGGGCTGAAGCGCCGGCTGCGCGAGTCGCTCGACACCGCCGACCGCAACATCCTGGTCGAGGTCCAGCGCCCGCCCCGTGACGACCACCAGCATCCTCCCTTCATGGGCGGCGACGAGCCGCGGCGCTGGGGGCCGCATGTCCGGCTGTCGGTGCGGCTCGGCGACGGGTCGTGGCTCAGCTTCACCGGCGGCGATCCGCTGGCCGGTCCCTTCGGCATCGTGCGTTTCCTGTTGTGGATGGGCGCGATCGCCGCGGTGATCCTGCTGGTGTCGCTGCTGGCCGCCCGCCGGGTGACGGCGCCGCTGGCCAATTTCGCCGCCGCCGCCGAACGGCTCAGCGTCGACGGGCAGGCCGATCCGTTGACCGAGGAAGGCCCGCGCGAGCTGCGCGCCGCCACCCGCGCCTTCAACCGGATGCAGGCGCGGCTTGCCCGCTTCGTCGCCGACCGCACCCAGATGCTGGCGGCGATCAGCCACGACCTGCGCACGCCGATCACCCGCCTGCGCCTGCGCGCCGAGCTGGTGGACGATCCGGAGATGCAGCGCCGGATGCTGGCCGACCTGGACGAGATGGAGGCGATGATCTCCGCCACGCTGGCCTTCGCCCGCGACGACGCCCAGCGCGAGCCGCGCGGCCGCTTCGACCTTGCCGACCTGCTGCAGAGCCTGTGCGACGACCGCGTCGACGCCGGCCACCGCGCCCTCTACGACGGCCCGGCCCATGTGGTGGCGGAAGGCCGCCCGGTGGCGCTGCGCCGGGCGCTGGCCAACCTGATGGACAACGCCATCAAGTATGGCGGCGGCTTCATCGTCCGGCTGGAGACCGGCGCCGACGGCACCAATGCCGCCAATGCCCTGATCCACATCGACGACGACGGCCCCGGCATCCCGGAGGCGGAGTTCGAGAAGGTCTTCGCCCCCTTCTACCGGCTGGAACGCTCCCGTTCCCGCGACACCGGCGGCGTCGGCCTGGGCCTGTCCACCGCCCGCAGCATCATCCGCGGCCACGGCGGCGACGTGACCCTGGCGAACCGCGGCGAGGGCGGTCTGCGGGCGACGGTGACGCTGCCGCTCTGACCTTCTGATTGCCGCAAAGAAAAAGGGCCGCCCCACCGGGACGGCCCTTCTTTTTCAACCCTACGACCGCTTAGTAGCGGTAGTGGTCCGGCTTGTACGGGCCGGCGGTCGGCACGCTGATGTAGGCAGCCTGCTTGTCGGTCAGGGTGGTCAGCTTGGCGCCGATCTTTTCCAGATGCAGGCGGGCGACCTTCTCGTCCAGGTGCTTGGGCAGGACGTAGACCTTGTTCTCGTAGTTGGCGGCATTGGTCCACAGCTCGATCTGGGCCAGCACCTGGTTGGTGAAGCTGGCGCTCATCACGAAGCTGGGGTGGCCGGTGGCGCAGCCCAGATTGACCAGACGGCCCTGGGCGAGGACGATCAGGCGCTTGCCGTCGGGGAACACCACCTCGTCGACCTGCGGCTTGACCTCTTCCCAGACCAGATTGCGCAGGGCGTCGATCTGGATCTCGCTGTCGAAGTGGCCGATGTTGCAGACGATGGCGCGGTCCTTCATGGCCCGCATGTGGTCGATCGTGATGACGTCGACGTTGCCGGTCGCGGTGACGAAGATGTCGCCCTGCGGAGCGGCATCCTCCATCGTCACGACCTGATAGCCTTCCATGGCGGCCTGCAGCGCGTTGATCGGGTCGATCTCCGTCACCAGGACGCGGGCGCCCTGCGAGCGCAGCGAGGCGGCCGAGCCCTTGCCGACGTCGCCATAGCCGGCGACCACGGCGACCTTGCCGGCGACCATCACGTCGGTGGCGCGCTTGATGCCGTCGACCAGCGACTCGCGGCAGCCATAGAGGTTGTCGAACTTCGACTTGGTGACGCTGTCGTTCACGTTGATGGCCGGAACCTTCAGCGTGCCCTTCTTCATCATCTCATAGAGACGATGGACGCCGGTGGTGGTCTCTTCCGACAGGCCGCGGACGTCGTTCAGCATCTCCGGATACTTGTCGTGCATGATCTGGGTGACGTCGCCGCCATCGTCCAGGATCATGTTCGGGGTCCAGCCGTCCGGACCGCGCAGGGTCTGCTCGATGCACCACCAGAACTCCTCCTCCGTCTCGCCCTTCCAGGCGAAGACCGGGATGCCGGCGGCGGCGATGGCGGCGGCGGCCTGGTCCTGGGTCGAGAAGATGTTGCAGGAGGACCAGCGCACGGTGGCGCCGAGCGCGGTCAGCGTCTCGATCAGCACGGCGGTCTGGATGGTCATGTGCAGGCAGCCGACGATGCGGGCACCGGCCAGCGGCTTGGAGTCGCCGAATTCGGACCGCAGGGCCATCAGGCCCGGCATCTCGGTCTCGGCGATGGTGATCTCCTTGCGGCCCCAGTTCGCGAGGCTGATGTCCTTGACCTTGTAGTCCGTGAATTCGGCGGCCATGAGGGATGACTCCTGGTGGGCAGTGATGATTGGGGCAGCGATGATTGGCGCCGGCCGGATCGAATCCCCGGCCTTGCCGCTGTAATTTGCCAAGGGTGTATCAGCGGCATCGGAACCATGCAAGCATAAAGATATCTTTATGTTTGTTGGGTAGGGTGATGGAAAGACCGGTGATCGAAAGACCGGCCACATCCCTTTATGTTCGCTTTACGTTCCCATCTGCCGCGGCTAAGCTGCGGGCATGGACGAGATACGGCGATCCCCGATCAAGGGCCGCGGCGCGGTCAGCAACGCCACCGGGCGGTTCGAGCGCGAGACCCGCGTCCTGACCGACGACGGCTGGACCGGCTATGCCGAGGGTGGGAACGAGGCGCTGTCCGATCCCGTCCGCACCATTGTTGCCCCGGCGTCGGCCAAGTCGATCATCACCAGCAACCAGTCGCCCGACATCCCCTTCGACCGGTCGGTGAACCCGTACCAAGGGTGCGAGCACGCCTGCATCTACTGCTTCGCCCGGCCGACCCATGCCTATCTCGGCCTGTCGCCCGGATTGGATTTCGAGACCAAGCTGTTCGCCAAGCGCAACGCGGCGGAACTGCTGGCGAAGGAGTTGCGGGCGAAATCCTATGACTGCCGGCCGCTGGCGCTGGGGGCCAACACCGATCCCTACCAGCCGATCGAGCGGACGGAGGGCATCACCCGGCGGGTGCTGGAGGTCTGCCGCGACTTCAAGCAGCCGGTCAGCATCATCACCAAATCGGCGCTGGTGCTGCGCGACCTCGACATCCTGGCGCCGATGGCGGCGGAAGGGCTGGCGTCGGTCGCGCTCTCCGTCACCACGCTGGACCGCGACCTCGCCCGCGTGATGGAGCCGCGGGCCAGCACGCCGCCGCGCCGGCTGGAGGCGATCCGCAGCTTGACGCAGGCCGGCGTGCCGGTGGCGGTGCTCGCCAGCCCGATGATCCCCGCCCTGAACGACCATGAGCTGGAGGCGATCCTGGAGGCGGCGGCCGGGGCCGGGGCGAGCGCCGCAAGCTATATCCTGCTGCGCCTGCCGCTGGAGATCGCCGGGCTGTTCGAGGAATGGCTGCGCGTCCACGCCCCCAACCGCGCCGACCGCGTGCTGAGCCTGATGCGGCAGAGCCGCGACGGCGCGCTCTACCGCTCCGGATTCGGCACGCGGATGAAGGGCACCGGCCCTTACGCCGAACTGCTGCGCCATCGCTTCAAGCTGGCCTGCCGCAAGCATGGGCTGGGCGATCGGAGCTGGCAGCTCGACTGCAGCCGCTTCCGGGTGCCGCCGGCCGTGGGGGATCAGCTGTCGCTTCTGTGAGGGGCGGGAGTTGGAACAGCGTGGAACAGGGGGCCGGGTGGTGTTTCATCCGCCGCCTACCGGCGCCGGGAGAAGGGACCGGCGGCGCGGCGGCTCACCGGGCCGGGGTTGAGGTTGGGATAGGGTTCATGCTCGTTGACGGTCCAGGGGAAGACGCCCTTCGGACCCTCCGCTTCCGCCCGGGCCAGGATGGCGGCGATCATGGCCGGATCGGGCGGCGTGCGCTCGCGCAACGCACCGGGGACATCGTCGTCGAGTTCGGGCACGGTGACGGCGGGCGGGTCTTCGGGACGGGGCGATTGCAGGCCGGGCGGTTGCGTTTTGGTGTCCGGGAGATCTCTCGGAGTATCGAGACCGGCGAAGAGGCCGAGGCGTTCGGCCAGCCAACGGACGGTGGAGGGGTCGCCGGCCGAAACCAGCCGTTCGATCTGTTCGGCCACCAGGACGCGGAGCGAGGACAGGCGCAGTTCGGCTTCGCGGTTCAGGGCTTCACGCTCCCACCAGACGCGGATGCGGAAATCCTTGGAGCCGTAATAGGCCCGCCACAGGGTGGTGCGGCTGCAGCCCATGGCGCGGGATACCTGGAGAAAGCTGTTGCCGCGCGCCAGCATGCCGGCGGCCATGATCCATTGTTCCTCGTGGAACTGCGATCCCGGGACCAGCGAGCCTTCGGATGGCACCGGCGGCTCCTCCGCCCAGCAGGGGAAACGGTCGTCTTTCAGCGTGCGGGAATCGACGGGCATGGGGCGGCTCCGCGGAAGGGTGGGTCCTGCGGAGAGCTTATGGGAATTTTTTCCGGTATTGGAGATTTTATGCAAAGACCGCTGGTGGCCGGGGAGGTCGCGGCGTCCGGGGCAACATTTCCACGGATGTCACGGATTAAGACACGGATGACACGGATTTTTTGGTCTTGTGGACGCTCCGGCTTCGACCGGAAGCCATGGCTTCGGAACGCCACATCCGTGACATCCGTGTCTTAATCCGTGACATCCGTGTCGATCTTGCCCGCCATCTCCGCGGCTTCCCGCCCGGACGAGGTGTCGTCAGGATCGGCGGATCGTCTTGCCCCAGGGCGGCAGCGGGGCGGCGGGCTTCTGCCCGGAGGACGACAGCGCCGACAGCGGCAGGCGGCCGGTCGCCAGCATCGCCATCACCAGGGCCGGATGGGCCGGACCTGCGTTGGTGGTGTCGTGGTCGGTCTGCCCGGTCTCGGCCGGTTCGTCGTTCAGCGCCTCGTTGATGCGGGCGAAGGCTTCGATGTCTTTGATGTGCAGCATGGTCCGTGCCCCTCGGCTTCGACATTTGTGCGTCGCAGCAAAAACGAAGGTAACAGCTCTGCCCTCGAATGGTCTCACGTGCGGCGCTTTGACGCGGCCCATTTTCTAACGGACCGGCTCGCGAACGGCCAGCATAAGCCCGAAGCCGATGACGAAGAAAGTCAGAACCGTCGCCATGCCGGCGCGCTGGCTGTCGAAGGCCTGGGTCGCCAGCCCGAACAGCAGCGGCCCGAAGAAGCCGACGAAGCGGCCGGTCAGGCCGTAGAGCCCGAACATCTCGCCCGACATGCCGGGCGGGGCCAGCCGCGCCATCATCGACCGCCCGGCCGCCTGCGCCGGCCCGAAAAACAGTCCCAGCCCCAGCGCGAAGACCCAGAACCACAATCGGTCGGTCGCCAGCAGCAGCGGCAGGCCGCACGACCCCATGCCGGCCAGGGCGATCAGGATCACCGGCTTGGCACCCAGCCAGTCGTCCATCCAGGCGAAGCCGATGGCCCCCGCCCCGGCCACCACGTTGAGCGCGATGGCGAAGACGAGGATTTCCTCGAAGCTCATGCCGAAGCTGCCGGCGGCGAAGATGCCGCCGAACATGGTGATGGTGTTGATGCCGTCGCGGTAGAAGGCGCTGGCGACCAGGAAGCGCGCCACCTCGCGGTAGCGCCGGACCTGACGCAGCGTGGCGACCAGCGTCGCCACCCCCTCGCGCGCCGCCCGGATCAGGCCGTGGCCGGTGGACGGCTCGTCGGGCACCCAGAGGAAATAGGGCAGCGCGAACAGCCCGTACCAGGCGGCGGCCAGCAGGGCGGTGGCGCGGACATTGGCCTGCGGCCCCCAGTCGGCCCACTCCATCCCGAACAGGCCGAACAGCGGGGCCGGCGCCTTGACGAAGCCGACCAGCGCCAGGACGAGGCAGGCCAGCCCGCCGAAATAGCCGATGCCCCAGCCCCAGCCCGACACCCGGCCGAACAGCCGCTCCGGCACCAGCCCCGGCAGGGTGGCGTTGTAGAAGACGTTGGCCAGTTCGAACGCCACGGTGGCGACCACCACGCAGGCCAGCGCGAAGGCGGCGTCGGCCGGATCGGGACGCACCCACCAGAGGGCGGCGGTGAACAGGACGGTGACCAGCGTGAACAGCGCCATCCACGGCTTGCGCCGCCCGGCTCGGTCGGCGATGGCGCCCAGCACCGGGCTGAGCAGCGCGATGGCGACACCGGCCACGGTCATGGCGGCACTCCACCGCGCGGTGCCCTCGACCGGATCGCCGACGACGCCGCGGGCAAAATAGACCGCGAAGACGAAGGTGGTGATGATGGTGTTGTAGGCCGAATTCGCCCAGTCGTAGAGACACCAGGAGGCGATGGCGCGGCGGGAAGGGGCGTTGGGGGAGGGCGAAGCAAGTGCATTTGGCAAAATTCGACCCTCCGCGGGGGAAACCCGTCATTCCCGCGAAGGCGGGAATCCAGACTCTTCAAACACTTGCACGGGAAACTCTGGATCCCCGCCTTCGCGGGGATGACGGACGTCCTTATCACAGATCGGGAGCGCTCCCGCTTACCCCCGCTCGCCCCCCGCCAACCCGTCCACCCCGAAGGAGATCTGGTTGTTGTCGTAGCGGGCGACGATGCGCAGGCGGTCGCCGGCGGACAGCGCGATCGGCTTTTCCAGGAAGGTCATCGCCTGCTTCCAGTGGTTGGTGCGCGACCGGCTTTCCGACTTGTAGACCACCTCCTCGTCCATGAAGAGGTCGAACCAGAAGGCGACGCCGTGGCAGGTGCCGGCGGTGACGATCGTCACGTCGATCACCCGCTCGCCCTCCTCCGGCATGTTGCGGGTGAAGTCGAAATCCAGCGCGGTGAAGGGCTTGGACAGCGGGGTGTGGGCGTCGGCGCCGAGGTCGATCTGCTGGTAGCCGGGGGAGCGGAAGACGTCGAAGCTGCCCATGTCGAAGCCGTCGATGGTCTCCACCGGGTTGATGCGGGCAAGCTCCGGCGTCTCCACCAGCATGGCGTAGACGGTGGAGGCGCGCGGGATGATGGCGCCGCCCGGCTTCACCAGATGGGTGCGGGCATGCTGCAGCACCGACAGCATGCGCGGGGCCAGCATGCCGATGTTGATCAGTTCGGAGACGAAGACGTCGGCCTTCTCCGGCAGGTCGCCGCCCTCGCCAACCGTCAGCTGGGTGGACAGGCGCGGCACCACGTCGATGCGGCCGGCAAAGCCGTTGCGCGCCACGGTTTCCTTGGCGACGCGGGCGAGGATCGGGTTGACCTCGCAGGTCACGACCTTCTTGGCGCCGGCGCGGGCCGCCATCATGGCGACGATGCCGGAGCCGGTGCCGATCTCCAGCACCAGCGAATCGGGCTTCACCGCCCGTTCCAGCGACTGCTTGTAGGCCTCGTTCCGCTCGAAATCGTTGATCATCGGCAGGTGCCAGCCGGGTACCGCGTTGGAGTAGATCAGCCGGCGGGTGAACTTCACCATCGGGTGGTCGGGCGCCTGTTCGCGCGCCGCCTCGATCACCTCGATGGCCTCCGCCGCGCGGTCCAGGCTCTGCAGCACATGGGCGAGGCCGACCTGGGCGGGGATGAAGCGCGGGGCGGCGGCGAGCACGGTGCGGAACTCCGCCTCCGCCTCGGCCAGCCGGCCGCGGGTGGAGAGAAGCTCCGCCAAGCTGTAATGGACGTCGAGATAGTCGGGGGCCTGCTCCAGCGCGGTGCGGAAATGCTGCTCCGCCTCCTCAAGCTCGCCCAGCTCGCGCAGGGTGGCGGCGAGGAAATGGTGCATCTCCGGCGCTTCGGGGCGGAGGTCCAGCGCGGTGCGGAAGCAGTCCGCCGCCTCCTCCAGCCGGCTTTGCGCCTTCAGAGCGTTGCCGAGGTTGCCGTGCAGTTCGGGCAGGCGCGGATTGATGGCGAGGCCGGCGCGGAACGCCTCCTCCGCCTCCGCCGGGCGGGCCTGCTGGAAAAGCAGGCTGCCGCGGCTGTTGTGGAAGGACGGGTCGTTGCCGTTCTCCGCGATGGCCTGGGCGAATAGGGCCAGCGCGTTTTCCGGATGGTCGGTGTGGGCGGCGACCAGCCCCAGCAGGTGCAGCGCCTGGGCATTGTGCGGATCCGTCGCCAGGATCGCCCGGCAGTCCTGTTCCGCCCCCGCCAGATCGTTGCTGCGGAATCGCTTGGCCGCGTCGAGCAGGGTCGGGGCGGGGGTGTCGGTCATCGCTGCGGCTCCAAAGACGGCGGGTACGGCGGGAACACGAAAAGATCGCCGCACCATACCGGGAATTGCCGCCCCGCTACAGCCTTTCGATCCGCACCCTTTCACCGGGCTCGGCCATTGCGCCTGCGCGATTATCACGGCATCCATACCCGCAAAAGGAGAATAAGGAGTCGGGTGCATGTCGGACACGGGAATGATCGGGCGCGTGAAGGGCGGCATGATGGGGGCGCTGGCGGCGACGCTGCTGCTGGCGGGCTGCGCCACGGCGGAAATGGGCGGCGCGGGCGCCGGAGGGGGCGATGCCGCGGGATCGGCGGCGGCGCGGCGGTTCGAGGCGGTGCGGACCAGCCCGCCGGAACTGCGCGCCTTCCTCTACCGCATGCCCAAGGGGGCGGACCTGCACAGCCACCTGACCGGTGCGGTCTATGCCGAGAGCTACATGCGGATGGCGGCGGATGCCGGGCTGTGCTTCGACGTCAAGGCCAACACGCTGGTGGCGCCGACGGCGCAGGCGCCCTGCGACGCCAAGGCCGGGCGGCCGGGCGCCGCGGCGGTGACCGCCGACAGCGTGCTGTATCCGGTGGCGCTGGACGCGCTGTCGACGCGCGACGCGCTGCCGGTCTCCGGCTACAGCCTGCATGACCAGTTCTTCGCCACCTTCGGACGGTTCCGTGCCGCCGCCAACGCGACCCCCACTTCCACCGGCGATCTGCTGGCCGAGGTGGTGGACCGCGCCGGCCGGCAGGGTGAACGCCATGTCGAGCTGATGGTGTCCTTCGGCACCGGCCCGGCCGCCGCCATCGGCAAGGCGTTCGCCTGGACGCCGCAGGCGGCGGCCGACCTGTCGGGCACCGCCGACCGGCTCATCGCCGCCGGCCTGCCGGCGCTGGTCGCCCCGGCCCGGCAGGAGATCGACGCCGCCGAGTCGCGGATGCGCTCCGTCCTGGGTTGCGGCACGCCGGCGGCGCGGCCGGGCTGCGCGGTGTCGGTGCGCTACCTCCAGCAGGTGGCGCGGACGCAAGGACCGGGGCCGGTCTTCGCCACCACCCTGTTCAACGCCCTGCTGGAAGAGCAGGAGCCGCGAATCGTCGGCCTGAACTTCGTGGCGCCGGAGGACAATCCGGTGGCGCTGGACGACTACGACCTGCACATGCGCATGGTGGCGGAGGCGGTACGGCGCCATCCCGGCACCAACGTCGCGCTGCATGCCGGCGAACTGACGCTGGGCCTCGTCCCGCCGGAACGGCTGCGCGACCACATCCGCAAGGCGGTGGAGATCGCCGGCGCCAAGCGCATCGGCCACGGCGTCGACGTGATGTATGAGGACGATCCCCAGGGCCTGCTGCGGACGATGGCCGCGCGCAAGGTGGCGGTGGAGATCAACCTGACCAGCAACGACAAGATCCTGGGCGTCAGCGGCCGGAACCACCCGCTGCCGGTCTATCGCGCCGCAGGCGTGCCGGTGGTGCTGTCCACCGACGACGAGGGCGTGAGCAGGATCGACCTGACCAACGAGCTGCAGCGCGCGGTGGAGGAGTTCGGGCTGGGCTATGGCGATCTGGTCGGGCTGGCGCGCGCCAGCCTGGAGCACAGCTTCCTGCCCGGCGACAGCCTGTGGTCGGCCCCCGGCTGCGCCCCTCCGGTCCGCGAGGACTCCTGCCGCGCGGTGACGGAGCGCAGCGAGAAGGCGCGGGTGCAATGGGGGCTGGAACAGGCGCTGGCGCGGTTCGACCGCGAGATGGCGGGGGTGCGGTAACGCCCGGCCGGACGCCCGCCCGCGGCGATGGGAAGCGGCGGGCGGGTTGCGCGGGTTGGAACAGCGTGAAACAGACTCCGGCACCCTGTTCATCCGTTCAACGGAGCGGACAAGGGGGGCGGGCCGCCGTCGGAGCCCCGGAATGGCGCGGCGGATGGAACACCGGACCGGGCGGGTGGTGTTGCAGGACCTGCCGCCCGACGGCCAGCAAGGCCCGATATCCCGGAGCCGCACGCCGATCCGGCAGTGAAGCGGGCAGGACGAAAAGCGGACGACAGGCCTCATGTACGGCCTCCGGGATTGGAGATGGGTACGCAGTCCTATCACGACGGATGGCTTCAGACCAGCGCGGCCCGCGCAGTTCCGGTGGAAAGCCGTGGGTGAATGCCTTCGCCAAGGGATCGGGCCGTAATGCCGGGAGTGAAAAGGCTGTTCGGCATCACCGACGATCACAACGAGCTGTTTCAATGAGGCCGGAGCATTTCCGCTCCGGATTACTCTTGTCGCCGGCTCGATCCTCCGCGCGAAGGCCGGGGTGCTTCAATGAGGCCGGAGCATTTCCGCTCCGGATTACGGTCACCACCGCGGCGCCGTAGCTCGGCCGCCAGATGTCGCTTCAATGAGGCCGGAGCATTTCCGCTCCGGATTACCCGGCCGCGGTGATGGAGACCTGTCGTCCACCGACGTGCTGCTTCAATGAGGCCGGAGCATTTCCGCTCCGGATTACGACGCCGCCGGGACGCTCCGCAACGCCCTGTTCTATGCTTCAATGAGGCCGGAGCATTTCCGCTCCGGATTACAACGTCACCCCGTCGATGATCGTATGCGGCCCGGAGCTTCAATGAGGCCGGAGCATTTCCGCTCCGGATTACCCTCGTCGCCGACGGTCGGTACACCGCGAAGGTATGGTCGCTTCAATGAGGCCGGAGCATTTCCGCTCCGGATTACCAGGACATTCCCGCCGGCTGTGGCCTCATGGCGCGTGGTCCGCTTCAATGAGGCCGGAGCATTTCCGCTCCGGATTACAAGTGGCAGACCGACGGCACCACCGGCGATCCCGAGCTTCAATGAGGCCGGAGCATTTCCGCTCCGGATTACGCCGCTCGCCTTCCTTGACCACCGCCTCGCGCCGGTTGCTTCAATGAGGCCGGAGCATTTCCGCTCCGGATTACGAGCATCTTGGACGCGCATCAGCAGGGCGGGATCCGGCTTCAATGAGGCCGGAGCATTTCCGCTCCGGATTACTTGGTACGGCATGACCGGATACGACGGCATCACCCGGCTTCAATGAGGCCGGAGCATTTCCGCTCCGGATTACCCGCCCTCATCCCCGACGCAGTCGCGGTGCGCGGCTCCATGCTTCAATGAGGCCGGAGCATTTCCGCTCCGGATTACTGGGGCTGCCGTCCGGGTGGCGCAGGAAGAGGAATAGCTTCAATGAGGCCGGAGCATTTCCGCTCCGGATTACGCTTGACCTGCACCGCCGAGCCGTCGCCATTGGTGGGCTTCAATGAGGCCGGAGCATTTCCGCTCCGGATTACACGAAGGCGGACACCATGCTGTTTCCGCGCGGCAAGACGCTTCAATGAGGCCGGAGCATTTCCGCTCCGGATTACGAGGATCGGCCGGTCCGGGGAGGATCGGGGAGCATTGGTGCTTCAATGAGGCCGGAGCATTTCCGCTCCGGATTACTGGGGGGTGGCGATGGCTCAGCAGCGCAGGAAGGAAGTCCCGCTTCAATGAGGCCGGAGCATTTCCGCTCCGGATTACGGCGAGCGGCAGTTCGGGCGGGATGCGCCCAAGGAGCTTCAATGAGGCCGGAGCATTTCCGCTCCGGATTACTCCCGGTCGACCTGCACTACTGCCGGCGCGTCCAACTGCTTCAATGAGGCCGGAGCATTTCCGCTCCGGATTACAGCTTCTCCAGCGCGCGCAGGCGCCGGCCGCCGATGTGCTTCAATGAGGCCGGAGCATTTCCGCTCCGGATTACGGCGCGACCCATGCCCCAATTCCTGCAGCGCCGAATCATGCTTCAATGAGGCCGGAGCATTTCCGCTCCGGATTACTGCCTTGCCCTCAAACCGTTCAAAGTCCACAGCGATTCGCCCTGGAATCGAGCGGTGAGGGACTCTGTCGGCTCGGTCAGGTCTTTGGGTCCGTTTTCGTTCTGAACGATGTCAAAGAACCCAGGAAAAACAACGACTCCGCCCTTGCGAGCGGTGACGGGGGTTTCGCCTGTGCCGGACCGCTCGCGGCGGCGGGGCGGCGGTGGGAAGGATAGCATGGGGTGGGGGGCAATGCCATCGCAGGGGGCTGGCCGCCCTCTCCCGACCCCCTTACCCCTCCTCCGTATTCTCCCAGCCCCAGCGGGTCCAGGCGCCGTCGAGGAAGGCGGTCGGGCGGGGGGCGGCGGGGAGGCCGGGGCAGGACAGCAGGGACGGGGCGATGCGGCCGGCGCCGCGGGTCCACCACAGGCTGGCATCCGCGGGCAAGGGGCCGGACAGGCGGCCGAGAAGGGCGCGGGTGGCGGTGCCGACGCGCTCCGGCTCGGGACGGCCGAGGATGGCGAGGCGCGCCGGCAGGCCCTCGACATCGGCACCGGCGCGGCAGGCGTCGGCGGCCAGCGACTCGGCACGGGCCAGCCAGGGAGCGCAGGCGGCGGGGGCGTCGGCGATGTCGAAGCCGGCGGGCAGGCCGGCGGCGATGGTGAAGGGATAGGGACGGCCGACGCGGTCGGCGCTGGACATCCACACGCCGATCAGCGGGGTGGCGCCGCACAGGCCGGCCGACAGGGCGAAGCGCCAGACCGGGGCCTGGACGAACAGCGACTCCCATTCGGCGCCGAGCTGGCTGGCGGCCTCGCCCAACGCCGCCGACAGCCAGCGGTCCCATGGGCCGAGCACGGCGGGCGGCAGGCCGTGGCCGACGAAATCGCCGCGCGCCGGGACCTTGCCGTGGAAGCCCATCACCGGATCGGCGCCCAGCCCAACGCCCGGCCCGGCGGCAAGGCCGCGCGGCGTGCCGAAGGATCCCATCATGGCAGGGCGGCCCGGCTGGCCGGGGTCGGTTGTGGAGGTGGCTGGGGCGTCGATTCGGCCAGCACCTCGCGCACGCGGGCGACCAGGGCCTCGTCGGGCGGGACCGGGGCGAAGCCGACGGCGAACAGGGCGGCCAGATGGTCGCCGAGGGTGCGTCGTGCCGCCTCGTTGGCCGGGCCGGGAAGCGTGCGCTGCCAGTCGAGCGCCAGCCATTCCGCCAGCGCGCCGGCATCCATCGGTTCGGCCCCGCCGACCATGTGCCCAGTGATCATGTGATACAGGCGCAGGGTCCGGCGCAGCTGGTCGGGCAAGGCCCAGTCGGCGCGCAGACGCTCCTCCAGCCTGAGGGCGATGCGGGCGAGGAACTGGCTGCGCAGGGCGCGGCTGTAGGCCTCCCGCGCCGGGACGGCGATGCGGGCGCCCTGGTAGAGGCCGCCGGCCAGCGCCGGATCGGCCCAATTCTGCGCCTCGTCGAAGGCGTGCGGCAGGGCGCGCAGGGCGTCCAGCGCCGGCAGGATCGCCGCCGGGTCGGCATCGTCCACCCGCGTCAGCGCGCGCGGCGGCGTGTCGAGCGGGCGCAGCGCCGCCTCCACCGCCGCGGCGCCGGCATCGGCGCGGTCCAGCAGGGCGGCGTTGCCCCGCGCGCTGACCAGCCACCAGCCGCCGAGCGCCGCGCCCAGCAGCAGGGCGGCGGCGGCGGACAGGGCGTTGCGGCGGCGGCGGGTGCGCTCCAGCACGCGGTCGACCTGGGCGAGGTTGGCCTCCGGAAAGACGATGTCGGGCAGCAGCCGGTCGAGGAAATAGGTGGAGGCCGGGCCGTCTGCCTCCGGCTCCAGCAGGCCGAGCGGGCCGCCGGTCTGGGTGGCGCTGGTCAGGTAGAGCCCGCGCAGGCGCGGCGTCTCCTCACCCTGTTCGGAGCCGAAGACGGTGTCGACGATGTCGGCCAGCGCCGGCTCCAGCTCCGCCACCCGCAGCGGCAGGGTGAAGGCGTCGCTGCGGCGGCGGATGTCGGGCTCCTGGTGCAGCCGGTCGAGCAGCCGCTCGTCCAGCCGCCGCACCAGACCGGCATAGAGGTCGCGGAAGAGCGGCAGCGGGCTGGCGGTTTCCGGTTCTTCGGCCGGCAGGGTCAGGCCCCAGATCTGGCTGCGCGCCTCGCGGTCGAGCGGGTCGAAGAAGGTGGCGAAGCCGTCCAGCAGGTCGGCCTTGGTCAGCAGCAGATAGACCGGCAGGCGGACGCCCAACTGCACCCGCAGCTCGTTCAGGCGCTGACGGATCAGGATGGCGTGGTTGCGGCGCTCGGCATCGGTCCAGCCGGTCAGCTCGGGAATGCTGATGGTGAGAAGGACGCCGTTGGCGGGCTGGCGCGGGCGATGCTCCTTCAAGAGGTCGAGCAGGCCGGACCACACCCGGCCGTCCACCGCGCGCCGGCTGTCCTGGGTGGTGTAGCGGCCGGCGGTGTCGATCAGCACGGCGCGGTCGGTGAACCACCAGTCGCAGTTGCGGGTGCCGGCCAGACCGGCCAGCGGCCCGGTGACGGTGCCGTTGAGCAGCGGGGTGGCGAGGCCGGTGTTGGCCAGCGCGGTCGTCTTGCCCGAACCGGGGGCGCCGATCACCAGATACCAGGGCAGCTGGTAGAGATAGCGCCCGCCCCGCCGCTTGCGCAGCTGGGCCAGCACGGCGTCGAGGCGCTTGCGCACCACGCCGATCTCCTCCAGCGAGGCCTTCAGCTCCGGATCGCGGCCGGCGGCCAGCGCCTCCAGCAGGCGGGCGTTGGCGGCGCGCTCGCGGCCGTCGATGCGGCGGTTGACGGCGATCCACACCGCCAGCGCCAGCAGCAGCGGCAGCAGACGGACGCTCCAGTCGGCCTGGATGGTCGGCAGCAGGTGGGGGGCGGCGGATGCGGCCAGACGCGGCAGCAGCAGCCAGCCGGCCAGCCCCAGCGCCAGCGCGCCCGCCAGCGAGGTCGCCCAGCGGGCGCGGGCGGAGCGGTGGGGCGAGGGCGTGGCGGCGGGCTTGCGGCGCCTGCCGGTCTTCTTCGCCACAACCTTCTTCGCCGGAGTGGCGCCGGCCTTCTTGGGACGGGGATCGGCCATGGCGGGCGCCCTATTGCGGATAGAGGCGGATGTCGATCCGCCGGTTGGCGTCGCGCCCGGCGGGCGTGTCGTTCAGCGCGACCGGCTCCTGGTCGCCATGGCCCTCGGCCGACAGGCGGGCGGGGGCGATCGTGTGCTCCAGCAGCTTGCGGACGGCTTCGGCGCGGGCGTCGGTCAGGGATTGGGCGGTGGCGAGACGGCCGGCGGGCGGAGTCTGGTCGTCGGTGTGGGCGACCACCAGCACGCCGCCGGACTCGGTCGCCAGGGTCTGGCCCACCCGCTCGACGATGGCGCGGTGGCGGGCCTTCACCGCGTCGCCGCCGGTGGCGAACATCGCCGCCGCCGGGATGCGGATGACCAGGGCGCCGTCCTCCCCCGCCAGCACCTCGACGGAGCCGGTGCGGATCTCCGGGGCGAGTTGGCCGGTGATGCGGGCGATCAGGGCCGGGCCGGCGGTGGGCGGCGGCGGCGGGACCAGCCGGGCGATCTCGATCGGGCGGTCGGGCAGCAAGGCGGCGATGCGGGCGGCCACCGGCTCCGCTTGGCGGTCGAGGGTGCCGGCGAGATGGACGTAGAGGCCGGACAGGCCCAGCGCCACCGCCGCCCAGATGAGCCAGCCGGGCAAGCCGCCGCCAAGGGTATTGCGAACTGGGCGGAACGGCTCCGCCACCCCGGCCCAGGCGGGAGACAGCTCGGCCGGCACGTCGCCGCGGGCGCGGCGCAGGATGCGGTACAGCTCGTCACGCAGGCGGGCGAGGTCGTGGCCGCCGCCGGGCTTGTCGCGGAAGCGGCCTTCGAAGCCCAGCGACAGGCAGGCGTAGAACAGCTCCAGCGCATGACGGTGGCGGCGCGGGTCGCCCAGCATGCCGTCGAGCAGGTCGAAGAAGCGCACCCCGGCACCGGGCTCGGCCACCGCCGCCCCGCCATGGCCGGCGGCGCGGGCGACGTCGTCCAGCGTGGCGGCCAGCGCAATGCGGGCGGCGCGGATGTCGTCGGGGTCGAGGGCGGCGCTGGCGGCGGCGCGGTCGAACCGCTCCAGCGCCGAGGCGGCGGCGGCGCGCGGCGGGTCGGACAGGGCGCGGTCGCGCAGCGAGGTGGCGAGCGCCAGCACCGGCGCGGCGACGCTGAGCAGCGGGTTGAGGACATCGCGGGGGCGGGCAGGCGGAGCGGGGGTGTCGGCGGCGGCCGGCGGGGGGGCGGCCTCCGCCAGCAGGTCCGCTCCGTCCGATCGCTCGTCCGCTTGCCGCTCGTCCGCCTGCATGTGTCGTCCGCCGTGGGGAAAGTCGGGGGGAGGTATAGCAGGGTCGGGGCGGTGGGGGGAACTTGAAGCCCTCTCCCGTCCCGGGAGAGGGAGGGGACCCGCGCCGTCAGGCGTGGGGAGGGTGA
>PJUA01000341.1_pt1 | contig 31325 bp, 26 predicted proteins | sample 1512151 | NCBI WGS metagenome assembly PJUA01 (sample SAMN08177678, study PRJNA422409) | Soil metagenome, whole genome shotgun sequencing project. | isolation source: Soil enriched on filter paper: beechwood xylan treatment | place: USA: Madison | collected 2015-01-15
CCGTAATATTGCGGCTTTGATACAAAATAAAGCGCGTTAATCCAGTCGTTCCAGTAGGCTAGTCCCATAAACAATCCAACCGTAGCCAAAACGGGAATGGACAGCGGAAGCATAATCCGGAAAAAGGTGCGCAGCTCCGATGCCCCGTCGATTTGAGCGGATTCGATCAAATCCATAGGCACGCTGTTTTTAAAATAATTGCGGACCAGCAAAACGTTAAAGCCGTTCGCCAGCAGATTGGGAATAATCAATGCCGCCAGCGAATCCTTGATGTGGAAAAACTGCGTCCACATAATATAGGAAGGAACAACGCCGCCGCTGAACAGCATCGTGAAAAAAACGATAAACGCAAGCGTATTGTGATATTTGAAATCCCGGCGGGACATCGGGTAAGCCAGCATGCTCGTTATGAGCAGGCCAACCCCCGTTCCCACAGCCGTGACCAGAAAAGAAACGCCATACGCTTTCAAAAAGGTGCCGGCCGACGACTTCATGTACAAGTAGGCGTCAAAGCTCAGCTCCGCTGGAAAAAAGCTGTAGCCATCCCTGACCAGCGCCGTCTCGGAGGTAAAGGATGCAACTGCAATTAATAGAAACGGGATAAAGGCAAGCAAGGACCAAATCCCCATCGCTATGGCAGCGAATAAGGCAAATGCCCGTTCTCCTCTTGTTTGAATCATAGCCTTCTCCTCCTAAAACAATGCGTTGTCCGGGCTCAGTTTTCTGACGATCGCATTTACTGCGACTACCAGGACAAAGCCGACCAGCGACTGGTACAAGCCCGCCGCCGCGGACATTCCGATATCGTTCAGCTGCATGAGCGCGCGGTAGACGTACGTATCGATGGTTTGCGTCGTGCTGTAGAGCGCGCCTGCATTAAGAGGCACCTGATAGAACAGCCCAAAGTCCGAGTTGAAAATTCTGCCGATTGACATCAAAGCCAAAATAATGACCGTTGGCTTCAGCAGCGGCAATGTAATCGTGCGGATTTGCCGAAGCTTTCCCGCGCCGTCGATTTTGGCCGCTTCATAAATGCTTTTGTCAATCCCGCTAATCGCTGCAAAATAAATGATGGAGCCGTAGCCGGCCGTCTTCCATAGCTGGATGGAAACTAGCAGGTACGGCCAATATTTCGGCTCGGAGTACCAGCTGACTTCCGGAATGCCCAGCGGGCGAAGGATCGACGTATTTACGAAGCCGCTATCCGCATTAAGAAATGCATATACCAGAAGGGACAAAACAACCATCGACACCAGGCTTGGCAAAACCAGGCCCGACAGGTAGGCTCTCGTAAATATTTTGGACAGCAGCTCGGCCATCAGAATGGCGATAATAATGGATAAGATGGTGCCGAAAACGATAAACGCCAGATTGTAAAGCAGCGTATTCCGGGTCATAATCCAGGCGTCGCTTGTTTGAAAAAGAAACTTGAAATTGTCCAGCCCGATCCAGTCGCTCCGGAAGATGCCCTTGGCATAGTTAGGCTCCTTGAAGGCGATAAAAATACCGAACATCGGAATGTAGCTGTTGATAAAAAAGTACAGCAATCCCGGTACGGCGAGCAGCAGCAATGGAGCCGTCTTCTTAAGCGGTCGTGGTTTGTTCGCTTTGCTCTTCATGCCGATTGACTCCTAATCGTTTATTGGCTTTGAGAAGCCAGCCATGTATCCAGCTGCTTTTGCTTGCTGTCGATAATGGCCCCCGCTCCTGCATCATTCAATGCTTTGACAAAGGTCGGAATAGCCGTCTCGGGGTCCAGAGATCCCGTCATAAAACCAGGCAAATATTGATTAACCACATTATTAACGGCACTGATTTGCGTACGGACTTCATTAGGGTCGAAAATAAAGCCGAAGTAAGGCGAACGTTCCGTTTCCTTATTTTCCTTCAGTTTCAATTCCACATCCGACCAGTCAATGCTCTCCAACTGGTATTGCATCGATTCCGAACCCACTACGCCGGAGCTGAGCATCGCGGTATAAGAAACGGTATTGGCATCTTTACCCTCTGGAAATTTCATATGATGCTCGCCAACTCTGACATAATCTACGTTCTCCACGCCATACAAAACGGTATTGATCAAGGCGGAGTCGGAATACAGCAGATTCAGAAACTTGACGGCTGCCTCCGGCGTTTTGCTTGTGCTGTTTACCATCCAGCTCACCATATTGACGGAGCTTGTATCGAAGTAAAACGGAGCGATCCGTTTGCTCTCTACATTTTTTCCGGTTTGCGCGCTTATGGCCTTCGATGCTTCCAGCCCGCTGTAGCCGCCCATAAACGAAAAGGCCCGTCCTGCGCCCATCATTTCGGAAGCTCCAATCGTTGTAGTGGCCGCATCCTTCTGAATGTATCCCTTGTTGTACCAATCGCGCATCATCGCTGCGCCATCCTTAAAGACATCCGACTCATAGAAATTGACGACTTTGCCGCTATCTCCAATGACAACCCCAACACCGGTGGAATCCGTCAAGAAGTCTACCTTATGTTGACCCTTCAGCAGATTAACCAGGCTGGTATCGCTCGGATTTACGTTAATCGGCGCAAAGGATGTGACATCGGGAAACTTCGCTTTGACGGCATCGAATACGGCGGGCAGGTCGGCGGCCGACCGGATATCGTCAGCAGATAACCCCGCTTCCTTCAGCATGTCCGCGTTATAGACAAAATTGACCGGCAGCGCCATGCCTTTGTTGACCGGAATGCCGTAAATTTTTCCGTTAACGGTAGTCGCTTTCAATGCATCCTGGCCAAAGTCCTTTTCCAGCGTGGCCATCAGCTCCTTGCCATGCTCCGACAACAGTTCGTCCAGCGGGTAAAGCTGGTTTTTGGACACATAAGTGGAGAATTGCCCCAGCGTTGTGAAGATGTCCATTTTTTCTCCGCTTTGCAGAGCAAGATTTACTTTTTGCGCATAATCGGCTGGCCCATGAATTTGCAAATCCACTTTGACGCCGATTTTATCAACGGTAATGGCATTAATCGCTTCCTCAACATGACTCAGATCCTCTGGAATCCGGTTAAAGGACGGCATTGCAAACACAATCTCTTCAACCTTGCCTTGCTCTCCTTGACTTGAAGAATCACTTTTGCTGCCGCATCCCGATAATACAGCGCCGCCCAGCAACATAGTCGCTAAAAGCAGGTTTATCCCCTTTTTCATGATCAAATCTGCCCCCTTCTGGTTAAGTACATCCCCATTTTACCTCTCTGCTTTTGCTTCGGCTTTCAAAAATACTGCCTCTTTTTTTAAAAACACGGGGCTGTCCAAAAAGCCTATTACAGTGAATAGTGATTCAGCAAAACCTGTACCTGCAGGAAAAGGGTGTCTTGGAAGCTCAAACATTTTTGTCTGCGCCCTCAAGACACCCTTTCCCCTCCGGCCCTCTCTGCTGAATAATTATTCCGCTTGGCTTTTCGGACAGCCCAGTGTTTAGAGCGTGTCTCAACTACGCATGCTTAAATTTTTGGCGGTATGCGTTTGGCGTTTCGCCCGTTGCTTTTTTGAACAGGGTGGAAAAATAGGACAAGTTGTCAAAGCCCGTCTGCAGGGCGATCGCGCTAATGCTTTCTGTGCTTCCAACCAACAAATGCTTGGCTGCTTTTATTCGGCAGTCGTTCAAATAATCCTTGATGGATTGCCCAGTCTCCAGCTTAAAGGTTTTGGCCAAATAATCAGCGGTTAAATAAACGCTTGCCGCAACATCGTCGCGGTTCAGATCCAGATGGAAATTATCATGAATAAAGCGCTTGGCCTTTTCAACCGCGCTTTGAGACTGGAGCAGCTCATCCACGTAGCCAATCGACTTTTCGGTAACGGCATGCGCCCACTTCATAAAATCAATGACGCTGCTGTCGGCATGATTCGCAAGCTGCTGCGATACCTGATCCGCAAACAAACGATGCGCCTGGATATGGTGACGCGACAAAAAGGAATAAACAACCTGTAGAAAATCCTCCCGAATGGAATGAAGCGTCAATTGATCCAGCCTGTTTTGTCCGGCCAAATACGCCAGTTCCTTTTTCAGCCGATTAACGATGCGCAGCTTCTCCTTCTGAAGGAACAACATGGCGAATTCATCAAAATTCAGAGCATATCGCTCGGAAGTATCATAGGAAAAGGGGACATGCTGCAATTGCACCTTTCCCCTGAAAATAATGTTGGAGTTGTCCAACTGCTCCAGCTCGGCCTTTGAACGAGAAAGCCCCGTCAAATCAGTCTCCTCGCCGATATAGCAGGTAGCCTTGCACTGTAAATATTGACCGCATACCGAAATGAAATGTTCTGCGCTGCGCTGCAGGGCAGAGAGTTCAGAGGAGCTGTCCCATACAATTACGTTATAAAATACCCCGTCCCTCCGGTAGGCAATGAGCCGCTTATGGTTCAGCTGCCCCAGCAGCAGCTCGCTGCACAGATTGGACAACGCATAATGAAACAAGCTGTCCTCCCAGGACCGCTCCACATGGGATTGCGGCACGCTGACCAGCATCAGGCGGAAACGGCTTTCTGCCGGAATCGCCAGCCCTCTTTTCTCCACCTCGCTGGCAATCAGTTCCTTGCGCGGCGAAATGGCTGCCGACAGCACGTCGCTCCAAAAGCTTTTTTCCACAACATCCCTGTTTTTCAGCCAGGTATGAGCCAGCTTTCCCATGCTTCTGCGCTGCTCCAGCGACTCCACTGACTTTTGCAAAGCGGCGGTTAATTTGTTTTTATCCAGCGGTTTGACCAGGTAGGAATCCGCCCTGTAAGCAATAGCGCTGGACGCAAACTCGAAGCTTTCATGGCACGTAAAAAAAATAAATCCGCATTCGGATTCCTGCTCTCTCACCCATTGAATCATTTCCAGTCCGGAGCCTCTCGGCATCTCAATATCGCAAATAATGACGTCGGGTTCGGCAATAGCGAACAATTGCCTGGCATCCTGTATATTAAAAGCCGTGTCAATCGCGGTAAAGCCTAATTCCTCCCATCTCATAATGCCAAGCAAAGCTTCGATGGTTGGAGCATCGTCATCAATCAGCAAACACCGCAAAGCATGTCCCCCCTTTGATTCTCCGTCACTCGATTTTGTCCCGAATCGGAATCCATAGTTCAACCTTTGCGCCGCAAGGCTCTCTGTTAGACAGCTTGAGCAGGTCGTCTCTTTTGTACAGCAGCTCCAGTGTTTTGGCTATATTGACAATGCCAACACGGGTGTTATCGACGCTATCGCTATGCCCGCTCCGTTGCAGCAGCTCATCGGGGAAACCTTCCCCGTTGTCTTCAATTACAATCCTGGCAAACCGCGTTCCATTCTCCTGAACCTCTGTCGCCTGAATAAAAATCGACAACATTTCCTCAAAAAACAAGGCATGTTTAAAGCTGTTTTCGATAAACGTCTGGATGGCAAACGGCGGCACCTGTACTTGTCCCAGCTCTTTTTGAATTTCCGTTATATAAAATATCCGGTCCGGATACCGAATTTCCTGCATGCGGATGTAATTTTCGGCATGGCGCATCTCTTCCTCCAGACTTACCTCCGTAATCCCGCTTCTGAACATATAGCGAAGATGGTCGGAAAGATAGCCGATCAGTTGCCGAATCTCGCTGTTTTTATTTTGATAGGTCAAGCTTGTAATCGTCGAAATCGCATTTAAATAAAAATGGGGTCTGATTTGCATTTGCAAATATTTGATTTCAGAGCGGTTTCGTTCAATTTGCTCCTCGTAGGATTGAATTTTCAAATCGGTAATTTCGCGCACCATGGACTGAAAGGAATGAAACAGCTTCGTAAACTCCATGGAATAGCGGCGTGGCGGAATTTCGAATTCATGATGCCCTTTTTCCACCTCTTTGGCTGCCTTGACCAGCTCCAGTACCGGCTTGAGAATATCCCGGGCCAAATTGCGCAGCACAATCGGCACAACGATAACGGACAATACGGCAAGCGCAACGATCAGCCATTGAATCGACTTGAGTCCAAAAAAGATGCTGCGTTTCGGAATAAGGGAAGTCATGGCGCCAAACTCCGGAATCGGCTCCGTCAGCATTTGGTAGCTGTTCTCAAAGCGCCGGCCCAGCTCCTCCGCATTTTTTAAATCTGTGTATTCCTCCGGAATAGCGCCGGAAGCCGACAACAAGGCTCCGTCCCGAAAGCTGAGCGCATAAAAATCTCTGTCGTTGGCCCCTTCTCCCATCATGGACATCAGCGTATCTGCCTGAACCAGCGTTCCAAAGCTGACGCCGGAATACGTTATATATTTAAACAAATAATGTTCGCCGCTGACCTCGAAATGGCTCCATTCCTCAACCCCGGGCGCATCATCGGGTGCAAATGGCTGACCGCCAATAAATGCGATAAGCGCCAGCTTTTCATCGAGACTGATCCGGTTGCCGAATTGAGCAAGCTGAAGTCCGCCCGCTCCAAATTGGATAAACATGCCGTCGCTTGCGCCATTACGCGCCATTTTTGCCGATAACGCCGCTCTTAATTGCGTGGACTGAAAATATCGTTCATCTTCGCTCCATTGCTCATAATTCGATGCCTGGTCCAAATTATTTTCCAGAACCTCCAGAAGGTCCTTAACATAATTGTTGAAGCGATTTGCCATATCGGTTTTGTAAATAGCCAATGTATTACGTGCATAAGTCTCATAATTGCCCCGAACAACCTCAAGAGAATACACGTTGCTCAGCGCCAGCACCGAAAACAAAATGGCTATAATAATCATGAGCTGGATTGAAAACCGATAGACTAGGCTGTTCGTTACCATAAGCAAGCACTCTCCGTCCCGGTATGAAGGAAAACGTTAACCTCTATAATGTCTACTCATTATGGCATATAAGAATGAGGCTGCAAGGCCCAATTTATCGCTCCTGAAATATGCTTTTCCCATATATTCCCCCATTCGCTTGAATTCATGAGGAATTCCATCCAGGCAAGATTTTTGCGCCGTTTCTTTCATCTTAGCTCAATCCGCTCCTTATCACCTTTAAAATAAAGGCTATTTTTTTCAAAAAACGATCAAAAAAGCGCAGACCATGGGGGGTACCCCATTGATCTGCGCTTTTGACAGTCAAAATTCGATTAGCTAGCCGTCACATGTATATTATCAATATTGGGGCCTTCCGTCCCCGTTGTTACTAGTCGCAGCGTATTATTCCCCGTATTCATAGGAACCTGAATCGTTTTTTCACCCCAGGTCGCCCAGCCTCCGGTAGCGGAAAAAGGAGTATTGCTGATTACCTTGACGCCGTTTACGTAGACGTCCAGATTGCGTGTGCCGGTTTCCAGCGCGTAGCGGATTTTGACATTTTTAGTGCCGGTGGTCGCGCAATAAATACTGTTCCATTGAATGGCGGCGTCGCTTGCCGCCTGGAAATCGACAAAGCCCGTTCCGCTATATCCGCTATGCGTCGTCACCACCGCAGCGTTGGTTAACGTGGTGCCGGTCTCCGCCTCATAGGTGGTGCCGCTAGTATTGCCGCCTCCACTCAAATCGGCAACAAAAGTAGTAACGCTTCTTGCAGGAAGCTGAGCCGTAAAGGCACCGTTTGAAATCGTGAGGTTAGGTCCCGCCGCCAAATTGCGCGTTGCATCGGTAATCCATGAAGCCGCCGACGAGGCATTGCCGTTTTGCAGCACAAATCTTTGGCTGACGGCCGAAGCGCTGCGGTTCACCGCTACGATAACAGCTTTATTGTCGCCCTTATAGGCAGAGGTAAACACATTGGTCTCCGGATTTTTTGTGGCATCCACTCGCAAATAACCGGGACGCACAAACTTGGAGTAGTGGGCCATGGAATACCCGCGTTTGCTAATCGTGCCATCTTCCTTCATAGGACCGTAGGATCTGCGGATGTACCACCACAGATAAGCCTGGAATTCCGCATCTACGAGATTGTGATGGATGTGATAGGCAACATCCAGCGCCTCGGGCCAAAGATCGGCGGAGCTGCTGCTATTTGGATAATAAACCTCGGTCATCCATAGCTCCTTGCCTGCTCCCTTCTGCTTGAACAAAGGATAAGGGAAGCTGTTGAACTGCGTTCCGTAGGTGTGGGCTCCCAAAATATCCATATTGGCCAGCGCCTGAGGATCATTCAGGATGGGGTCAGACATATTTTTGAGATAGGAGAACGATTCCGGGGCCATGACACGCGTACCTTGAATGGAGCCTGCATTCTCCTTCATGAAACGAAGCATTTCCTGCGGCGTCCACCAGGTCCAGTCATGCGCATAATCCGGCTCGTTCTGCACCGAAATCGCATATAAATCGACACCATTGTTTTTCATATACGAAACAAAATTATTCAGGTGCTGAGCATACGCAGCATATTTATCATAACGCAGCCGCTTTGCATTGGTGTCGCCGTTGCGATTAAACGTTTCGATCATGTCGTTTGGAGGATTCCATGGAGAAGCAAACACGATTGCGCCAAGCTGAATCGCCCTTTGTGCGGTCGCTACTTCTCTCTGCCAGTTGCTGGGATTAGGATCGACAAAAATCCTCAAGATGGAGAAGCCAAGCTGATTTTGTCCGTTGCCAAAGGCCGTGTCCCGTTGCGAAGACGTTAAATCGCCAATCCAGATAGGATGGTTCATTCCACCAAAGCCGCGAATAAGCTGCTTTTCTGATGCCAGATTAACGACAACATCACTTGCCGCCGAAATTTTGGCAGGCGCGGGCACAATAATGAGCGACAATGCTAGTATCGACGCCAATAACACACAAATCGACCTTCTGAACCGTGAAATCATTTCTTCATCTCCTCCTAAAATGGGTTTATGGTAACCTCCTTACGGCTATCGCAAAGCCGCCCAACCACCGCCTTTCAAATGAGGCAATAAATAAGGCAATAAATGTATGCGCTTTCAATATACTTTATACCGTCATCAAGTGTTACCGGACAAACTATAGCTTTTCCTTAAAAAAACATACTTTTTTTCCAATTTGCTTCACCCCCATGGAGCGAAACAAAAAGGTCCGGCTCTGGAGCCAGCCGCACGTAACTGCGCGTTGACCCCCAGAGGGGACCTTATGTCGGAGGTTATACTAAGCCATTTAACCCTTAACGCCGCCAAGCGTCATGCCTTGAACAAAATACCGCTGCACAAAAGGATACACCATAAGAATCGGAACGCTGGCAATGATCGTCATCGTCGCGCGGATAGAAGTTGGCGTTACGGACGTTCCGCTCCCTCCCTGCGATTGATAAATATCCCCCGCCGATGCCGTCGCCGCCGTTGTTGATGTTTGCAGGATTTTCATTAATTCGTATTGCAGCGTGCTTAGCTTGATATTGGAGGAATTGTACAGAAAAACATCAAACCATGAATTCCATTGCCCGACAGCCACAAACAAGGATACCGTTGCCATGGCCGGGATCGTAAGCGGCAATACGACACGGACAAAGGTCGTAAATTCCCCTGCCCCGTCGATGCGCGCCGATTCCAATATGCCGTCCGGCAGCCCTTCGATAAAGGATCGGATAACGATCATATTAAAAACCCCTATGATGCCCGGAAAAATATAGACCCAGAAGGAATTGATCAGCCCCAAATCTCTGATCAGCAGGTATGTGGGAATCAGTCCGCCGCTAAAATACATCGTAAATACAAAAAACATCGTCACAGCCTTGCGGAGCACAAATTCCTGCCGGCTGATCGTAAAAGCAAGCATCGCCGTGCAAAATACGGAGACGAGCGTGCCCAATACGGTGCGGAGGAACGATATCCATGTCGCGTGGTAAATATCGGATTCCCCAAAAATATAGCTGTAGTTATCCAATGTCCAAAGCCGCGGCCACAAATAAATTCCGCCCCTGATCGCATCGTTGGCGTCGTTAAACGAAACCGCGATCATATTGGCAAATGGATAAATCGTTACGACCATCAAACCAATCATAAAGACGATATTGCCATAATCGAACAGCCGATCGCCGAGGCTCCTTCGCCGCAGACGCGATTTATTCAGTGCAAGCATGAAGAAAACCTCCCTTTAGAAAAGTCTGCTTTCCCCCATTCTCTTTGCCATATAATTGGCGGAGAAAAGGAAGATGAAGCTGACGACCGTTTTGAAAATGCCTGCTGCCGTACCCAGCGAAAAGTTGCCCATCCCTATCCCGTATTTCAGCACAAAGATATCCAGATTTTCCGAATAGTCCTGATTCATCCCGTTGCCAAGCAAATATTGCGCTTCAAATCCGGATTCCAGAATATGACCCATATTCATGATCAGTAAAATAATAATAACCGGCTTTAGTCCGGGCAGCGTTATGCTTAACATGCGCTGGAGGCGGTTGGCGCCGTCGATTTCCGCCGCTTCGTATTGGGAAGGATCAATAGCTGTAATGGCGGCCAAATAAATAATGGTATTCCAGCCAACCTCCTTCCACACCTCCGTTGCCCCCAATATTCCCCAGAAGTAATGGCCTTTGCTCATCCACAGGACGGGACTGTCCAGCAGGCCCAGCTTGGTCAGCACCAAATTGACGATGCCGTCAGGCGACAAAACCGTCAGCACGATGCTGGAGGCAACAACCCAGGATATAAAATGCGGCAAATAGCTGACCGTTTGCACAAAACGTTTGAAAATGATATTTTTCAGCTCGTTAAGGAGCAGGGCCAGCGTTATGGCGGTCACAAACCCAAGCACCAGCTTGATCGAGCTCATAACTATCGTATTGCGGAGTACACGGTAAAAGGAATTGTCGGAAAACAGAAACTGAAAATGATGCCATCCTACCCATTCCTGCTCCGCAAAGGTTCTGGACGCCTTAAACTTCTGAAATGCCATCGTCCAGCCCCACAGCGGCATATATTTGAACACAAACGCCCACAGCACAAAAGGAATGCACATAAACGCCAACGTTTTTTGCTGAAGCAGCCGTTTGAAAAATAGCGCGGTTTTATGAATATCGGGCTGATTCAAACTCGTGGCCAGTGATTCGGAATTTATCGGTTTCTCCACCTGATGCTGCTCCTTCCGTTAACCTACCATTTGCCCGCTACCCGATCCTGCACGGCTTTGGTTATCGTGGCTTCATAGGTTTCTTTGTCCAGCTTGTTCAGCTCGGAAATGTAAGCTTCCCAGGCCGGCTCAAATTTGGATGGCGGCTCCAAAATAAGCGTAGGCAAATGTTTTCTTTGCAAATCGTCCGATTTGGTCGCAAAAATCTGCTCGGGCGAGCCTTGCTCCAGCGCAATGGACCAGGACGGGAACCAAGGGCGCGGGTCCGGCTTGTTGAACAGCTCACTGAACGTTTTGACGCCGTAAGCTTCAAGAATAGCTTTATCGCCTTTGGTGTAGGAATACGAGGCCACCTCGGATTGATTACCCGGGCTAAAAGCATTGCCGTCGGACAGCGTCGACTCTCCGCCGTATTTCGGCCAATCCGTCACGAAGTAGGTAAAACCAAAGGTGCGGCTAAGCTCCAGATCGTCATGATATTTTCGCTGCTCGTCATTTGCGTAATAAAAACGGCCGTTTTCGTCTACGCTGTACGTTTGGTCCTTAATGCCCCACTGAACCAAAATCTGATTTTCTTCCTTGAGCAGGTTGTCGAAATATTTAATGATTCGGATCGGGTCCTCGGCATTGGTTGTAATGCCAATACCATAATTCGCGACAAAACCTGGAGGATCAATATATTGATCCTTGATATCCTTATCAAATACAATCGGCAGCGGCGCGTAGCGCTTCTCGTCAATGCCTGCCGACAACAGGTTTTGAGTGGCGTCGCCGACTTGCCAAGCGTAGTTAAAGTAGCCCAAAACCCGCCCGGAGGTCAGCTTGGCCAAATATTGGTCCTTGTTCATTGTAAAGGACTCCGGGTCGAACAAGCCTTCCGCGTTGATTTCGTTCAGCTTTTCGATCCAGCGCTTCTGATATTCGGTTCCCGCCACGATTCGGGCTTCATGAGTATTCATGTCCACAATGACGCTGCCGTCGTTGGGATAACCCGCAAGATGCATTGCAGGGTTCTGCAAGGTGAAGAAGTTATTGGCGACGCCAGCCAGCGAAACAAATCCAATCGTATCCATCCCGTCCACCTTGGGATATTTCTCCTTGTATTGCTTAATGAAATCAAAATATTCATCCAGCGTCTTGATTTCGGGATAATTAAACTCCTTAAGCACCGAGCGCTGAATCCAGAAGGCGCCGCCGCCGATATTGGGGCCGCCGATGTATTCGCCTTGATTGGCGGTATAAGGCAGCGTGTAGATTTTCCCGTCCGTATGCCTCATTTTATCGAAATAGGGTCCGTACACCCGTTTAATATTGGGCGCATGCTCCTCGATCAGATCATCCAGCGGAATGTAGGCTTCCGCATCCATCAGCTTGGACATTTCACCGCTGGAGCTGATGACATCGGGATATTCCCCGCTGGCAATCATGACGCCGGCTTTTGTAGTACTGTCGCCAACGACGTATTCCAGCTTCCAATCAACGCCGGTTTGCTTTTGCAGCTCCTTGCCAATCACCGTTTCGCTGGCCAAAACATCCTTTTTTCCAGGCGCAAAATGATAATACGTAAAGGTGACCGGTTCATTGGATTCCGTCTCTCCTCCGGTTTGCGCAGAAATGCTGCCTTCGCCGGAGCCGTTGCCAGGACTGTTCGACGGCGTTTCTTCGGCTGCCTTTCCGCACGCGCCTAAAGCCATCGCCGCCACAACGACCAGCGCCATCATCCATGTCTTGCTTTTTGTCATATCACCTGTTTCCCCCTTTAATTCCCATCATTTTGTAAGCACTTTCAATATAACAAGAAAACGTTGTGGCGATTACCCGTAAATCTATACCTCCTGCTTTGTAAAGCATATCCTCTTGCTTAAGAGCTTTATTGCCCGTTTGCTTTCAAGGGTAATAAAATCTGTATTTCCGTGCCTTCTCCCTCCGCGGATCGCACGGTCAAGGAATACCGCTCCCCATAAATGAGCTTCAGGCGGTTATACGTGTTTTTCATGCCGACCCGCTCCCCGATTTCCTCCTGCTCTTCCAGATAACCCAGCAGCTCGTCCAGCTTCCCGGCAGTCATGCCGATTCCGTTGTCCGCCAGCTTGAACCGAAGCTGATCCCTGTACAGATCGACGGCGACGCTAATCATTCCTTTTTCGGGACTGGATTCAATGCCGTGTATGCTGGCATTTTCAACAAACGGCAAAATGACCATCTTTGGAATTCGGTACTGGAGAATGGCTGGATCAGCCACAATGCTGTACTCCAGCATATCTCCAAAGCGGTATTGCTGAATGTCCAGGAAGCTTCCGATCAGCTCCAGCTCCTCCTGTACAGTTACCTCATTGGCGCTCCAGGAGATCGATTTGCGAAGCATTTTGGCCATATGCTGAATGACTTTGGCCGTTTCCCGTTCGCCCTTGATCATGCTCCTCATTCGTATGGATTCCAGCACATTAAACAGAAAATGGGGGTTGATCTGGCTGTACAGAGCATGAAGCTGCGCCTTCTGCTGCTTAAGCTCCATATCCTTTCGCTGAATGTCCGCAATATAAACCTCGTTGATCAAATTGTTGATCGTTTCCGTCATCCGGTTAAACTCAATGGTCAGCTGCCCGATTTCATCTCTGGCTTCTTCGGGGGGAATGCTCTGGAATTGCTGGCTTTTCACTTTTTTCATATGCTTCAGAATGCGCACAAGCCTGACATGCAGCGACCTTGACATGGCGGCAATGATCAAAGTGGGCAGCACAAAGTTGATGCAGGCCAGCCAAATGACGAAGGAGCGTGATTTGGACACCTCTTGCATATAAAACTTTTCGTCCAAAATGCCTTGCAGGCTCCAGCCATTCAAATAATTAATGCCTTCGTAAACGGCCTGAAACCGATGGTCCGACCTATCCAGCTCCATTTCCTGCACAAAGCCGGCTTGCGGTTGCGGATTTTCTCCATCCTCATTGCGTCTGGCGAAAACGATCCTCCCTTCCGGGTTGGCCAGGTATACGTTGCCTGCAAAGCTGCTTCCATCAAACTTCTGGGCGATCAGCTTCATGTTGAGGTCGATTTTGACAAGCTGCTGAAAGCCGCCGGTATGGTAATTGTTTAGCCGTTGAATCAAGCTGAATTTGGAATCCCAATAGATAAGCGCGGGAAAGGCATTGCGGACAGACTGGCCTTGCGACTGGACATACCAGTCCAGTTGTTTGGTCGCGTCCGTTAACGGTTCGATGTAGCCCGACCTCAGAATGGTTGGATTATCGCTATACACCTGGTAGCCGCGAACACCGTGGATGGATTCCTGATCAGACAATGCACCCAACAGATAGGAGTTGTAGGTTTGAACATAATCAATTTGACTGGGAAAAAGCTGAGAAATCGTTTTGTTAAAAAGGGGATCGGCATAGAGGGAATACGCAAGTCCTACCCCCTGGTCGATGATACCGCGCAGTTCGGTTTTCAAATGATTCAGCGCCATAACGGCGTCCGCGTTTTTTTGATTGCGGATATTGGTGGCGGTGACGTGATAGAAAATGAGATTGGTGGCGACGATCGGAATAAAAACGGACAAGACGTACATAAGCAGCAGCTTGTCCCGCAATTTCATAAAGTTTAGCTTAAAGGGGTTTATTAGTTTCATAGGCTTGCTCCCTATTCCTTGCCGCTCAAGCTGTTCCGATATTCGCTAGGGGTCAGCTTATCCAGCTTTTCGAATTGGGTGGCAAAATAATCCGCATTTTGAAAGCCGACTCTGGCAGCAATTTCATACATGCGCAAATCCGTTTGGCGAAGCAGCCGTTTGGCTTCTTTCATCCGAATCTCAAGCAGATAATCGTTAAAATAAACGCCATAGGTTTTTCGGAATAGCCGTCCCAGGTAGACGGCGTTCATATAGAACTGCGAAGCAATGCTTTTCAGGCTAATATTTTGGCTGTAATGAAGGTCGATATAGCTTTTGACCGCCTTAATGCCGCCGTTGGATGACTCCTTGCGCAAAATGGCGATACAATCGTCAGCCTCCGTCAATGCTCCAATAAAATGCCGCTTTAGCAGGTCAAGGCTCCAATTGGCGCGCATTATTCCTTGCGACAGCTCTCTCAAGGAAACCAGGCAATCGGGATTTCCGTTCATTTCGTTCACAACTCCGACTATCCCGGCCAAACATCTGGAGAGAGAACCCGCTACGGCCTGCGGAGAAAATCGCTGCTCCCGGAACAGTCCAAAAATGTGCTCCGCTGTTGCGGTATAGCCTTCGCGGTCGCCCTCCTCCACCTGCAGAATCAGCTTGCCGGACAAGTCCGGGCTGATGTCAAATACATACAGTGGTTTGCCGCTAACGCCCGCATAACGGATAACGCCTTGTTCTGCATATTTATGTCTGGCCGCTTCATTGGCGGCAAGGCAGGCATCCTGAATATGGGTAGGCCGATGCACGGGATCGCCGCAATAGATTCCTACATCGGCGGACAGGCGGCGCGAAAGCGCCATTCGTACCTGCTCCAGCTCCTGCTGGAATGCTGACTCCTCCCTGCAGAGGCGGGTTGCCTGGAGCAAAAGCACGAATTGGCCAGGGCTGGACTCTCCAGAGGCAAGCAAAGCTCTATTGGCATCAATAGAGCTCCACGCCTCAAGGAAGGTTTTGCTGGTTACCGACTCGTCCTGCGGAGGGGCGTAAACCTCGGCAATGAGATATAGCAGAGATGTCCCTTCCTGAATGCCCAAAGCTGCCGCGTAACGCTCCGCCTCCTCCCCGTCTGCCGTTCCTTGAGCCAGCGCTTCCAGCATCAAGCTTTTGAGCTGGCCGTCTTCGGCAAGACCGCGCGCTGCTTGCGCTGCCAAGCCAAGACTAAGCTTACGTAAAGTGGAGGCCAGTTCCTCCTCGTCGATCGGCTTCAAAATATAGTCGCGAACGCCGTAGCGCAGCGCCTGTCTGGCATAGTTGAAATCGTGATAGCCGCTGATAATAATAAAAAGCGGTTTATGGCGGCCATCCTCGTTAACGAGGCGAATAAGCTCCAGCCCGTCAATCGCGGGCATGCGGATATCCGTAATGACCAGATCCGGCTTCAGCACCTGAATAAGCCCCAGCGCCTCCTTGCCGTTTCGCGCTTCGCCAACGATGGCAAGCTTCATTTCGCTCCACTCCACAAGCTCCAGCAGCCCTTTTCGAACATAAGCCTCATCGTCCACCACCAATACTTTGTGCATTAAGCGTGCAGCCTCCTTTATAATCGGATGGTTGAGAACGCAAAAAACCGAAGGAAACGCCATCCCTTCCTCCGGTCTTTTGTTGCTTGCTTGTATGCTTTTATCGATGTTCGTAACAGCTCAACGACTTCTTTTTATTCAATTGCTTTTGTTTAACATTTAACATTTAACGCTATTTCAGCATGGTTTCGGTTCCATACGTTTTTTCCCATGCTGCTTTTCGTTCGTCAATGATAGCTTGACCGCCTGAATTGAGATAATCCTTCATGCCAGAGTCATATATTTCGTCGAATTTGTCTACAGGCGCTACAACGGCCTTATTCAGGATCGTATCCCGTTTTTCTTTAAGTGCTTGGCCTTGCCCGTCTTCTGCCTTGATTTGCCCAACATTGGCATTTTTGCCTATACGGCCTTCATTCGTTGTAATTTTATGAGCAATTTCAATTAATTTGGAGTCAACGCCGGCATATCCGTTAGCAATTGACTTGACTGTTAAATCCGGATCGCCAAGATCAATGCCATTGCTTGTAATGGTATAGTCGATGTTTGCTGGAGAGTTCATAATTTTTTCGCCTGTTGTTGCAATGGTCTTCAAGGAGCCGTCAGGCAGCTTTTCATGAGTTACGCCTTCTTCTCCAAACTGAAGGAATACGCGATTTTCAAACTTGGAAATCCAGTTTACATAGAGCAAAGAAGCAATTGGTTCCTTGTTTGTAGCCGGGAAAAACAGCTTGCGATCCACGGGACCTGATAGGAATTTCTTATAAATTCCAGCATCATTCGGGAATGATTCGACCGCAACATAAGCCGCATCAGGACCAACAAGACGCTGAAGGCTTGCATGAATGCTATCGTCGCCGTTCCGGTAAGGATAATCCCAGTTATGCATAAATGCGCCTACATGGCCCAGCTTCATTAAATTATCCTCGGTTGTATCTCCGGCAGGATATAGAGGGAAGTCCTTCCAGACCAAACCTTCGTTGTACCACTTATTCAGCGTTCTTATGCCTTCCTTGTAGTTCGGCATAAGGAAAAGTCGGTCATCAAAGCCATTTACATAGATGTCTTTGTCTGTTAAATCATTAGGCATAAAGGATGTCGTCAAATGATCCGCACGCCAGCCGACATCAAAGCTCGTTGAAAATGGAATCATCTTGTCAGCATCTGCACCTAAAAGGGTCGAAGCATTATCCTTAAAGGCTTTGAGCATGCTTTCAAACTCCTGCAGGTTGGTTGGCGGCTCAATATTAAGCTTCTGGAGCCAATCCTGGCGCACAAAGGTATTGATTCGGTTAAGCACATTCAAACGGGCTTCCAGCGCCCACAGCGTTCCAGTGGCCGGGTCCTGATCCCAATAGATGTTTGTTTCGGTTAAATACTCCCACATATCCGGAAAGAGCTCTTTATTTTCCGCCAAAATAGGAGCCAGGTCAAGAATACCGCCCATATTAGCGTAGGTTTGAATGGTGGGATAAGAATAGGTAATGCTGACATCCGGCGCTTGATTCGCTGCCAAATAATTGTTAATGACCTCGCCCTCTGTCCAGCGCGGAACAGGAACAAATGTAACCTCTACATTATGGTCGCGCAGCATGCCTTCTTTTATATATGTTGTATAAAAGTTATCCTCTGGCTTGGTTCCTCCATCATTGCCGCGGTCATATACCTCTACTGTAATTTTGCGGGTTTCCTTGAATTTCAAATTGGAATCAAGGCCCAATGCTTCCAGTTTTGCATCAGTTCCCCCTTCACCGGAATCAGATGGAGATGAAGAGGCTGTTGGAGCAGTTGAAGCTGATGGAGCCGGTTTGTCGCTGGTGCATCCTGAAAGCGCCAAAGCAAAAGCGGCGCTAATCGTCAGAATGGAAATTCCTTTACGAAATCCCATGTTTGTTCCCCCTTTTCATTTGCATTGCGGATTGATTTATAAAAATTGACATTGCCAATTTCTATCCTCATGAAAAATTAGCCTTTGACCGCTCCGATGGTAACGCCCGATATAAAATATCTCTGCAGCCATGGATAGACGAGCAGAATCGGTACCGTCGCAAACATAACGGTTGCTGACTTGATCGTTTCAGACAGGCCAGGGCTTGAAAAACCCTCCTGTGTAGCCACATCAATGCTGCTAATGCTATTAAGAATGTTGTAAAGCAGTAACTGAATAGGGAAGTAGGTTCTGTCGGACATAAACATCAATGCATCCGAGAAGCCGTTCCACCGGCCTACTGCATAAAAAAGGGCCAGCGTTGCAAGCACGGGAGTAGACAGCGGCAGATAGACGTTGATAAGTACCTTCAGCGGCCCTGCTCCATCAAGTTCGGCGGATTCTCTGAGACTATCAGGTATCCCGAACAAAAAGCTGCGCATGATGATGACATAAAATACACTAATGCTGTTTGGCAAAATCAATACCAGCGGATTATTGAGCAGGTGCAGCTCCTTCAACAGCAAATAGGTCGGGATTGTGCCTGCGCTGAAATACATCGTAAAAATAATGATGGCCATGATCAGCCGTTTCCCTTTAAGGTTTTCGTATATAAGCGGATATGCGCACATAATGGTCATAAACATAGACCAAAAAGTGCAGATAACGGTTAGTATCGCAGTCCACAACAACGACCATGTGTATTTGGAGTCGCCAAGCACAGTCGCATAAGCCTCGAAATTAAGTCCTTTTGGCAATAGTAAAACTTCATTTTTTACTAAAGCATCGGCAGAGCTTAAGGATCGCGCCAATATATTCAACAGCGGCAGGAGACAAGCTAAAATGCACAACACGCAAAATAACACGATAATCCAGTCCCCGATTTTGGTGCTTCTTGATTTGATCATCTCATCAGCCTCCTTCTACCAGATGCCACGTTCGCCAGATTTTTTTGCCAGAGCGTTTGCCGCAAACAAAAAGATGACACACACGACGGATTGAAATAAACCAACGGCGGTGGAAAGCGAAAATTGCAAGCCCCGAATACCGTTGTTATATACGAATATAGAGATAACGTTTGAAACATCTGTAACGAGCTTGTTGCTAAGCGCGTAAGGTCTGTCAAATTCGCTGCCCAAAATGTGACCCAGGCTTAAAATGAGCAAAATCATAATGGTAGGACGAAGCCCCGGCAGCGTAATATGCCAAATTTTTCGCAGGCGGTTCGCCCCATCCACCGCTGAAGCCTCATAAAGCTCCGGGTTAATTCCTGCAATAGCTGCCAAATAAATAATGGTATTCCAGCCGCAGCTTTGCCATATGCCCAGAACAATGTAGGTGACCACCCAATAAGAAGGCTCATTCAGAAACGGTATGGATGCAAAGCCCATCTTGTTTAACATGATGTTAACAAGCCCGGTAGATGGTGCAAGAAGCTGAAGCGCAAGCCCGGAAATGATAACCCAGGATAAAAAGTGCGGCATATAAACAACCGTTTGGGTAAATCGTTTAAACCGCTTGAATGCCAGTTCATTTAAAATAATGGCCAGCATGATTGGCGCAGGGAATCCAATCAGCAGATCCAGAAAATTAAGCATAATGGTGTTTCTAAGCGCATAAAGAAAGTCGCGATTGGAAAACGCCTTAATAAAATATTCAAACCCGTAATTTCCTGCCCAGTCCATCGCCCAGGGACTTTTTACAATGCTGTAGTTTTTGAAAGCAATCTGAATGTAGCCCATCGGTATGTATCGGAAAATAATAAAAAAGGCCAACGGAAGAAGCAGCATCGCATACAGAATCCAGTAACGTTTCATGTACAGAAGTGACTTGCTTTTGACTGAAATCTCCAAATTTACACCGCCCTACATTTTTATCCTATAAAAGCGCTTACACAAACTTCAACATATGAGGTATGAATTAAACTTTTTAAGGACGCCAGGTTGCTCGTAATGACCCTTTAAAAGCGGCTAAACCGTTCCTGTTCTTTATATAACTTAGCATTTAAGATTCGTTGGAACAATAGCATGAATAAAGTTAAGGGGGGCTAATTAAAGATAATTTCTCTAAAATATCTATACTAGATTAGGCTGATTTCTAAGACATTGCGATGGAGAATACCCTTTAACCATTTTGAATTGCTTGCGAAAATGCGATAGATCCTTATAGCCGCAGCGCTCTGCCGCTTCACTAACTTTGCATTCGCCGTTTTGCAGCATGTTCTCTGCATGATTGATCCGCATTATTGTCAAATATTGATTCAGCAGCATTCCCGTTTCATTTTTGAATAACGCACCGAAATATACGGTATTAAGCCCTACCATATTGGCAATTTCCTTTACAGAAATGGTGCTCGCATAGTTTTCGGATATATAATTAACAGCTTTCCGCACCCGATAGTCCATACTGGAGCGATCCTGCTTTAAAAGGATCAGCTCAAACAATCTATGAATAATGACAAGCAGCAAACCTCTGGTTTTGATACGATATCCGGGCTCCTTGCGAACCCAGGCATTGGATAACTCGCGAAAGAGTCCGACAAGGTCGCTTTTAATCCCGATATGCGACAGTAAAGGAAAAGGCATATCTGCCAGCTCTCCTCCCATGGTATAAAGCGTGAAGTTTGCTGAGTACAAATTCATCAGATCGTCGACGACGCAATGAGCCTTGCGAATGCTTCCCCGCGGAATACAAAGAAGATCGCCGCGCTTGACCTCGTAGGATGTGCCATTAATGGTATAAATGCCTTTCCCCTCTATGACATAGGTGAGGTCATTAAATGAAATTTCGTTTTTGATAATTTCCCATGTCGGCGTACACTTTCTATAGATTAAGTAGCTGATATCAGGAACTAAAAAATCGTTAATTACCACTGTAATCGCTCCCCTCCCAAATAATGACTTTTAATTATACCCTATAACCATGATACAACCTTGTCAATGCGCAAAAAGACCGAAGGAAGAAAGCTTCTCCATCGGTCTTTTATTATGTCGACAACGTCCTAGTTTGGGAACTTCCTCATCCAGCCCTGCTCATAGGCGTAACGCGCCAGCTGCACGCGGTTCTCCAAATGGAGCTTTTGCAGGATATTTTTCAGATGATTTTTGACGGTATGCTCGGAAATATCAAGGCGGGACGAAATCTCCTTATTGCTCATGCCTTTGGCGACCAGCCCCAAAATTTCAGTTTCGCGCGTAGTCAAAGGGTTTTCCTGAACACCTTCACTACCAATCGGGGACAGCTCCTTCAGGATACGAAATGCAAGCTCCCGCGTCATCGGCGCTTCATCCACCGCGATTGCTTTCAGATATTCATGCCATTCATCCGGCTTCATGTTTTTCAGCAAATAGCCCTGCGCGCCTTTTTTGAGAGCTTCGAACAGATGGGCGATATCGTCGGAGACGGTCACCATGACCACCTTGATATAGGGAAGCTGCTGCTTCAGCAATCTGGTGGCCTCCAGCCCGCCCAGACCCGGCATGCGGATGTCCATCAGGACAAGATCAGGCATCCACTGCTGGCATAAACCCAGCGCTTCTTCTCCGCTCTGCCCTTCCGCCACAACCTCGAAGGCGTCATCGCTTTCCAGAATCAAGCGAATGCCCTCTCTTGCCATCTCGCTGTCGTCGATAATAATAACCCGGAACGGCGACAAATCAGCCACCCCCCTTTGCAATTGTAACCCGCGTTTCCCCGTTTATCCGTTCAAAAGTAAGCTGCCACGCCATTTGCCTGGCCCGGTCCTGCATCATTTTAATGCCGTATCTGTTTCCTGCGGCAGCCCGTTCGGGGTCAAAGCCTTTACCGTCGTCGCTGATGCGGCAAATCCAGCCATTGCCTGCCGTTTCGGCCAACAGGCTGATGACGGAGGCGTCGGCATGTTTATAGCTGTTCAGCATAGCCTCGCGAATAATGGCTAGCAGCTCCACCTTTTCCTTTGGCGTAAGCATGGCCTCGGGAATGGACCACTCCGTCTGGAAGGAAACCGCTGACTCCTGCTCCAGCTCACGGATCAGGCTGTCCACGCTTTGCAGCCAAATATGCTTATCGGAATCCGATACATGGCGCAAGCTCGCAATTGCCTGCCTTACATAATCATTGGCTCGAAGCACGCTTTCCTTTAGTTTGGCTAGCGGCGCGGCTTCTCCTTGCGCCTTTTTCTCCATTTGCATAACCTGGGCGTTTAAGAAAAAGAGAGATTGCGCAATGCCGTCGTGCAGCTCTCTGGCGATTTTTTCCCGCTCCCCCATCACGGCTTGCACCGCCTTGGCCCGGTTTAATTCCTCCTGGTTATGCTCGATCATTCGAAACAACTGAGTCAGCAGCAAAAGGGATACGAGCAATACGATGACGGGTGTCAGCCAGTTGCCAAGCTCCATGGAAATGTAGGGAAGCAAAAACTCATGCCGCAGATATTCCCATAAACCAACGGCCAACGTCGGGATCGTCAGTATCAGCCATTTGATCACCTTGTACGACAATTGCAGCCTCTCCTCTCGCGTCTATACTAAGGCGCGTAAATAAAATCTGCTCCATTAGGAGATTGCTTCACATCCTTAGGATCTCACTCTATTTTATCGACAACGCCGTTGGAACGCACCTGTATCTTTTAGAATGGCAAGACGTCCAGGCCTCTACAGGCGGGCAAGACACGTAGACGCACTGACTTGCAGGTACGGTCAAAAATGTCCATTAAAGCGGGTTTTTATGAAAAAACCATTTGTAACGGAAGCTTGTGACCGTCATAGCTCGAAAAAGAAGCCGTTTTGGCTTGTTTTCTGTTGTAGCGGACGGATTTGACCATTAGAGATAGACAAGACGGCTAAACGACGCTCCAACGGTCATTTTTGTCCTTAAAAATTTTTGAATCCCCGCACCTAACAGTCTAAACCTGTTGCATGTTTGCTTGCTTGATTACACGTTTCCCCGTTTCCGCTCTATCCAATCGCTATTATTGATTCGCGATTAATTGGCTATTTACTGATTTTGCTATTTATTTCTTCGTTATTTATTAGCTTGACTTTTCAGCTGATTCATTAAGTCCAGAATGTCGGACATCTCCGTCAGCTCTCCTTCGTGCCTTGCGATCAATTCGCCATCACGATCCACCAGCAGAGTAAGCGGCATGCCCACAACGCGATAGTGGCGTTTGACCTCCATCTCTTCGTCCAGCACAACAGGGAATTTAAGCTCGTAGCGATCCACGAAAGCCTGAGCCTTCTCCCCTTTTTCGCCGACATTAACCGCCAATACATCGATGCCGCTCAGCTTGTAGGCTTCATTAAGAAGCGGCAGCTCGTTGACGCAAGGGTTGCACCACGAGGCCCAAAAATTAATGAGCACACCTCGGCCCTTGTAATCCGCCAATTGAACCGGCTCTCCTTGCAGATTGATTAACGTAAACGCTGGGGCGGCTTCCCCCACAACAGCCCGGGCCTGCGGCTTCTCCATATAGGGCAGAAGCGTATAGATTACGCCCGCCGCAATAACAAGCAGCAATGCCAATTGAACAGCTTTTTTTGCTTTCATTCCAACGCCTCAGCTCCTTTTGCCCTCTATAAGGTCAGGCCAAAAAGCTCGCCAAACGCTTTCTGAAGCCCCGTGTTTCCATGCTGACGCTGAATTTCTTCTTTCTTGCCATCCAGGACCAAACGGCCATCGCGCAAAAAGACATAACGATCGCCCAGCGCCTCCGCAATTTGCAATTGATGCGTAGAAAAAACAACCGTTTGTCCTTCCGCCGCCGCTTGCCGGACCAGAGCAACAAAGGATTCCATCCAATAAGGGTCAAGGCCGTTTGTTGGCTCATCCATAATAAGCAGCGGGGGCTTCGCAAGCAGCGCTTGCGCAAACAACACCCGCTGGCGCATGCCTTTGGAAAAAGAGGCTACCGGCTTGCTGCCAGTGCCGTTCAAGCCCACCTGCTCCAGCACCTCTTTGGCACGCTGCCTTCCCAGGCCCCGCAGCCTGGCCCAAAACAGCATGGTCTCCAGCGCTGTAAGCCCCTGACTAAACCGGTAATCATCCGGCATATATCCAATCTGACGGGCATAAAAATCCCGGTTTTCTCCCCATGCAACGCCGTTTATTGCAATGATGCCGCCGGATGGTCGGAGAATGCCTGCCAGCATGCGCAGCAGCGTGCTTTTGCCGGCTCCGTTGCCTCCGCATAGCGCAACCACTTCTCCCCGGCCGATATCCATCGTCAATTCGGAAACAACGGTTTTGCCTTTAAATATTTTGTGAACCGCTTGAATGTCGAGCAGCCTGTCGTCAGCCAACTCTTCTCCCCCTTTCCCACACTGCGTAAGCAATCAGCAGGGCAACGCCGATCCAGGCCATCATCGCGCCCGCAAAGACGGGCGTTCCCCAAGGCGACCCGATCCACCGCATCCAGTTATAATATTCCGGCCCCAGCGTCGAACCTCCCCCCAGCTTCACAACGGTGAACAAACGGGTAAGCTCTGCCGGATTCAAGAAGGTCAATACAGTAATCGCCGGCTTGATTACGGAATAAGGAAGCATGCCCAGCGCTGCGATTAAAAGCGACGGCCAAGCAATGACGGCAAAAAACCAGATGCCGACCGCAAGCGTAAGCGCCTGCCAGCGGTTTTTGGCAATCGTTCCGACCAGCATGGAAGCGCCAAGAAAAAACAGGGATAAACAAATGCAAAAGACCAGCAGCTGCCCATAGGTGGAGAAATCAAACCCTCCGCCCAGCAGCCAGCCCGCAACGCCGGACAAGCCAAAGCCAATGGCAACGATAACCAGCAGTACAACGGATAGTCCGATATATTTGCCCGACAAAAACGCCCAGGTGCCCAGAGGGTAGGTGGACAGCAGCTCCCAATTACCCTCTTCCTTTTCGCCCGTCAGTGAAAAAGCGCCCAGCATCAGCGCCATCAATGGAAGCAAATATAGCGCTAGGTTCAGCATCGTACCGCTTATGCCTGAGTAGCCTTTTACGTAGCTCTGGGCATTAATTAGCAGCAGGCTGAGCATAAATAGAGCAAAAAGGGCCATAAAGGAATAGGCCCATGGATTACGAAAACCAATTTTTATTTCTCTTGCTGCTACGTAGCCGATTTCATTCACGAGCCATGGCCCCCGGAGACTTGCTCGCTGTGTCCTGACGCTTCTGCGCCGTGAGCTTCACCGGCAGGCTGCTCGCCATGTCCTGACGCTTCTTCGCCGTGTGCTTCACCGACAGGCTGCTCGCCGTGTCCCGTCGCTTCTTCGCCATGTGCTTCGCCAGCGGACTGCTCGCCGTGTCCCGACGATTCTGCGCCGTGGCCGCCGTCGGAGGAATGACCGTGACCGTCCATTTGCATCATGTCGCGGTTGACCTCCCACGTATGGTTACCCAACTGGTCGGCTGTCATCAACACGCCTGCTCCCTTATCCTTGATAAAAGCCAACGCGTCGGCTTCTTTTTCAAAGGAAACAACGCCGTAAGCCATTGGGGTCTGATAGGAGGCATCGTACGCATAATACGCTTTTTCATAACGCAGCCATTGCTGGCTGTTGTAATCGCGGACAAACGCCGCGCCAATCGTTTCCGTTCCGTTTTCCGTCTTCCATGTATTCAGACAGCCAATATCGTCAAATTTGAGCGACTGTCCGTCCTTCGTTACAATCTGGGTTGCAAACTGATCGTCCTTAACCGCCATTTTGCAAATAGCGCATACATCGGTTTCTTCATTGATCGCCTGCGCTTTATACTTTTCTCCTCCACACGCCGCCAGCAGCAGCATAACCGCCATAATGACCAACAATCCTGCATTTCTTTTCATTGAACAACTCTCCTCATTCCGAAAAATAGTAGGCTTGCACAACCCAGTAGAGCTAGTCCCAGCAAAGCGGACGCAGCATCCGCCTCAGAACGTTCAGCGGACTGAAGGCTTTCCGGTGAAGGGGCCATCAACGGAGCCGAATCGCGAGCCCAGCCACTGGAGTCCCCCCCATAAAGTCCTTCCAGAAACACCATGCCGGGCGATTGAAAAAATAATTGAAAGGGCGGCCGCTTCTGCGTCAAGCCTTGAAAAAACGGATTGATAGCATACGAAATATCGCTGCTCCCATCGCCATCGGTATCAATGCCCTGAAAACCATCCCAGTAATTCCCTCTTATGCTGTTGCTTCTGCTTCCTCGCGCTTGCGCGTCCGCAACATTACCGACAAATCCATTGCCCGTTATCTCGTTATCGTCGGACTCCAGAAGCTGAAGACCGATAAAGTTATAGCTGACACTGTTGCCCGCCACCTTGTTTAGCGTCGATTGCTCGATATAAAGTCCCACGCGATTGCCATCTACTCTATTGTCCTTAACCGACGTTTCATGGGCGTCATACAGCAAAATACCTTGAGAATTCACATTTTCGCTTTGCTTGGTAAACGTATTCCCAACAACGGAAACCTGACGCGCGGTCATCACCATTGCTCCGGTTACGTTCCGATCGCCTTCGTTGTTTTCGATCACCGTTCTTTTGGTATACATGCAATGGACGCCATACCGCGATAGCCTGAGCACATTGCCTGATACCAAGGCATCGTCGCTGTTTTCCATATAAATGCCATCATGCACATCCGTAATCTCATTGCCGGTTAACGTCCAGCGATGCGCATTATACAGATCAATGCCATTTCCCTTATTGGCCTGACGTACACCTTTTGGCGCCCACTGAATCACCGTATCCTTTACCGTTCCGTCATGGGCATCCCTGACCGCTATTCCATCCGCACCCGTCATTATATGAAGCCCCGCCAAAATAACCCGCTGTCCAGAAACAAGCACAGTCGCATTTTCCTTCACGCTAATATCCTGGATGGACAACCCTTCAACCTTAACGCCGTCTCCCTGTATGGAAAGCGCAGGCCGCGAGCTGTTGTTGCGCAGGATAACCCCGCCCGGCTTGTCCGCACTCAAAACAAGGCGTTTATCGATCACAACGGGCCCTTCATATACGCCTTCCTTTAAAATAATGCTATCTCCAGGTTTTGCCGCATCCAGCAGCGCCTGCAGCTCTTGATGTTCCTGATGCTTCTGCAGCTTCTGTTGCTCATGCAGCTCCCGGCTCTCCTGCTTCGCTATGTCTTTCCCGGACTCGGCAGCTGAAGTCGTGCCGCCAACATCAACCGCAAAAAAAGAAACGGCAACTACGACGAAAAAGTATACTCCTCTAACGATCAAACGCTTGATTTTGACCGGGTTCATTTAACCTCCACCCATTTCTTCTTCGTGATATGAATATCATCGACATAGAGATGGACGTACACAGTCAAAATCCCCTTTTCCGGAAACGTGAATGTACCGCCAAATACGCCTTCGCCTTCATACGCGGCATCCACAAGCTCCAGCTCTTCGCCAATTCGGATGTCAAAATTTACGGTGGCTGTCTCCGAAACCTCCATGCCTTCAAATTCTACATGCAGCTTCGTCGGACTGCCCGCCGTTACCGTCTCGGGAGTTGTCGTAAGCTTGGCGTCCACGGCATCCAGATCAATCGGCTGCTCCCCCGAGCATGCCGTCAAAAGGATGGATAACGCTATCAAAATAGAAAAAGCGCCTATTTTCAGCTTCATTGCTTATTTTCCCCCCTTTGCTCCAACTTTTTATCAGGTTACATTTTAGCAATAGGAGGCCACGCGTCCTATAACTCTTAAGGGCTATTAAAGGTCATAACATCGACAGCTTTGTGTCGGTATTCCTTAATCTTATTTTTCACAGGTGCAAGCCCCGTTAACCCTGTCTATGGAATGTTCTCTTCTTTTTCGTAGGAATAGGTCCCGTCCGCTGAATCCGTCACGTCAACCTTTAAGAGCCATGAGCCGCTTTCGTTGATAAAACGCCCCGCGGATTCATAGGTGTATTTGTCAAACCCTTCAAACCCGTATGGGTCCGGCCCGCCCTCCACATAATGAAGCGGCACCTCGCTTGTTTCGCCATCCCGTTGAAGGGAAACCGCCGCCGAACCCGGTTCGCCCAAACCGGCTGGCAGCCATACATCCAGGCGCAGAGCTTGTTTGCCGCCCTTTTCTTGCCGTATTCGCAACGACATATGAGCATCCTTGCCCATAACATGCCAATAAACAGGCTCCTTCAGCACAGCGCCTCCTGAAGCAAATCGTGCAAGGGCCGGGCCTGTAAGGAGCAGCACAACCAGAACACATGCCGCCGTCAACATAATGATGGCAAAGCTTTTCCGCGATTTTGTCATCGCTATCCCCTTCCTGCCCTTTCTTCTGTTTTCTCCCCTTATTTTTCCCTATTTGTTCCTGTTTAGCTATAGCTCCTTAGGGCCATGGCCTTCCCGTTCCATTGAGAAACAACTACCACATCAATCAGCTGACACAAAAAAACAGCTAAAAAGGGGGGCTATCCAAAAAGTCAAGTGGAACGAATAACTTATTCAGCAAAGTCGATACCTACCGAAAAAGGGTGTCTTGGAAGCTCAAACCTATTTGTCTGCTTTATTTTGATCCCATTTTTAGTGGAAAAAAGCAGACAAAAAAACTCGTCCTCAAGACACCCTTTCCCGTCCGGTCATCTGCTGAATAGTTATTCACAGACTTTTTGGACAGCTCCCTTTTATTCGAAACAGACAGGTTATGCTTATGTACTCGCCAGATGAAACGTTGTACAAAGGAGTAGACTGTTAAAGGTAACGTCTTACTCTTTTCATATAGTGTGTATATTGACTTCCGAATTTACTCCTGCACCATCGTTCCTCCGAAAGAATAATCCAGTGCGCTGATAGTTGGAAAATGAACACGGCAATGAATAGGATTATGGAATGCATTAACAATGCGCAGCCAACAAAATAGATAAAATATCCGATGTACATCGGGTTGCGAGAAAGCTTATAAATGCTGTTTACATTTAATCCGCTTTGGTTAGGCTTCGCAAACGCAAGCGTTGAACTAACAAGAACAACCATGCCTAAAACGTAAAAAAACAAGCCCGCTATAAATAGCGGCGAGCTTGTTTGTACCTTTAAAAAAAGCGGAAACAACATGATAAAAACATTCGATAGCTGATAAACATAATAAGCCGCTTTTTCTCCGCCTTCTAACGGAGCAAACAAAGCGGCACGGCTCAAAGCAGATTTGCCTTGCATCCCCAATAGGCCAAACCTAATCAGGAGGAGCGGTAAAACTAAAAGAAACGCATTCACTACGCTTCCCCTCCCGCTCCCGCAGTAAAGGCATTCATCCGCTCCGCAAAAGCCGCCATTTTCTGATTGCGCAAAAAGTCCTCCATTTGCCGCTCGGCAGACGACATGACCTGGTCGATCAAACAGTCGGGGCCATGATCAAGCCCGCAATCGAACAGGGAAGAGGTCCCTTCGATGGCATGGATGATGTCCAGAAACGAAATGTTTTCCCAATTTCGTTTCAAGCGGTAGCCCCCGCCCGCTCCAGAAGCGGATTCAATCATATTGGCTTTGACGAGCTTCGTTAATATTTTGGACAGATAGGTTGGGGATACGTCTTGCCGTTCGGCTAGCTGGTGAACGCTCATCGGCTGTTTGGGCGTCGCAGCTGCAAGAAACAACATCGTATGAAGAGCGTAATTCGTCGCTTTGGAATATTTCATAGGGCAGTCCTCCGTCAGGCTTCCGTTTCCCCCTATCATAACTGGTTATTGAATAAAAATACAACGGGATAACCCTTATCTTACTCCTTTTCCTCCTCTATCAGCTCCTTAACTACACTTATCGCCGCCCTAGCGCCATCCGCAGCTGCAAATATGAGCTGGGACGGCATCACATAAGCTGCATCGCCAGCCGCAAACAATCCCGGAACGCCGCTGTTGCCCCATGCGTCCGCAGCAATTCCGCCAAGCTCGTTGCGCTCATAGTGGAGCGTTGCTTGAAAATCGGCGCGGGGCTGCAGAACCGGAGCAACAAACCCTCCAGAACGCGGAAGGATGGCGCCATCAGCAAAAGTAATAGCCTCAAGCTTGCCATTCTGATGAACAAACGAAGTCACCGGCTGCTCCATAACCATTATGTTCTTTTCGCGAAGCCGCTCTTTTTCCTCTTCGCTCAGACTATTGCTGCCATTTGTGCAAACGACCAGATCCTTGCTCCAGTGACTGATCATTTTGACCATGTGATAAGCGCCCGGCTGCTCCGAAAAAACGGCTAGTGGCTGATCCCTCAATTCAAAGCCATCGCAAAACGGGCAATTAAACAGGCTTTTTCCATAGCAGTCCCGCAATCCCTCGACATCGGGCAATATTTCCTTCAGTCCTGTTGCCACCAGCACTTTTCGTGCCAGCACCCTGCTGCCGTCTTCGCCAGAAAGAACAAAGCCGTTTTCAACGCGGGTAATTTCCTTGGCTTCCCATTCATAACGGGTCACTGTTGGATAGCTCAACACTTCCTCATAGGCAATACGGCGGAATTCGGCGGGTTTGATGCCATCGCGGGTCAAATAGCTGTGCGATGCATGCGTGACGGCATTTCTTGGCCGATTATCGTCAATCAATGCAACGCTTATCCTTGCCCGTCCAAGCACCAGTGCCGCTTGCAGGCCAGCCGGTCCTCCTCCAACAATTGCGCAATCTGCTTTTATCATTCTTTTCGCCTTCTCTCCATTAAATATATTAAAGATTTTCAATATCCCTAATTTGGCTCAAAACAGACATCAGTGCTTTACTTGGGCTGAGATGAAACGCTACGTGACAAAGGGTTCTTCCGATCGCTGTTAAAGCCCGATTCCTTTATTTTTATGAGGACTATGGTAGGAATCGTTCTTTAAAGGCGAACACTTACGTTTCTCCAGAATCCCTCTGCCCCTCCGCTAAGCTCTGTTTTCTGCATGCACTGATTATGAGGTTGAGCTAATAATTTATTCGCAAAACCATATCAAAGACTTAATGTATCCATAATATCTTTACCGAGAAGGTATGTCAACCTATTTCGCGATCAGTTCACATCCCGCACGATTCCATACATCATCAAACCCAAATCCCCCCATTTGCATCATGCCAAAAAAGCTCGGGTTTGTTCCCCACAGGAGAAACAGCCCGAGCTTTTTATACCGTTGTATTAAAAAATAAAATTGTAGCGTTGACCAGCCAGCAGTTTTACTTTCAGACGATTGTCCGAAACGCGGCTCCACTGAATCTCTTCGTCTTTGGACGATATGCGTACTGGCTCCTTCGGAATCGCAAGCTCGCACTCCTGGTCAAAGCTCGACAGGAGGGACAGGCCGGCCAGTTGTCCATTTTCCCATTGCAGATCCA
>PJUA01000342.1_pt1 | contig 31251 bp, 22 predicted proteins | sample 1512151 | NCBI WGS metagenome assembly PJUA01 (sample SAMN08177678, study PRJNA422409) | Soil metagenome, whole genome shotgun sequencing project. | isolation source: Soil enriched on filter paper: beechwood xylan treatment | place: USA: Madison | collected 2015-01-15
GGGCAAGCCAGCAGCATTTTGGGCGGCAATGCCGTCGAGCTTCCCAGCACCGCAGTTCGCATGGCCATGGCTATACTCGGCATTCTGCCGATTCTGGTCGTCCTGCCGATGCTGCAAAGCTACTTGACCAAAGGCGTTGTGATCGGAGCCGTAAAAGGATAAAAGCGGAAAGCGGACTTTTTGAACGGCATTAAAATAAAGGTTCAAAAAGTCCGGTTTTCAGTGCCAAGAAGATGGGATGAAGCTAGAAATCGAGGAGCGGAGCTTAGTGGAAGCTAAGTGAGCACTGGAGATTTCGGCTGAGTTCCATATTCGACGCTGGCCATGCCGCTAGGCATGATCCGCAATGGGAAGCGGACTTTTTGAACGACATTAAAATAAAGGTTCAAAAAGTCCGGTTTTCAGTGCCAAGAAGATGGGATGAAGCTAGAAATGGAGGAGCGGAGCTTAGTGGAAGCTAAGTGAGCATCTCAAATGTTTCCGGAGGAAACATACTTCGTAAGCATACGCTTATTTCGGCTGAATGCCATATTCGACGCTGGCCATGCCGCCAGGCATGATCCGCAATGGAAAGCGGACTTTTTGAACGGCACTAAAATAAAGGTTCAAAAAGTCCGGTTTTCAGTGCCAAGAAGATGGGATGAAGCTAGAAATCGAGGAGCGGAGCTTAGTGAGAGCTAAGTGAGCACCGGAGATTTCGGCTGAATGCCATATTCGACGCTGGCCATGCCGCCAGGCATGATCCGCAATGGAAAGCGGACTTTTTGAAATACCTATAGAAGGGGATGTTTGGATGATGAAGGTTCAGGACATTATCGACAACGTTTTGCGGGACAGCTGCGGGGACAAAAGGCTGGAGAAAACATGCGACGTATTGGCAAGCGGTCATCCCGATATGGAGGTAACCGGCATCGTAACGACGTTTATGGCAACGGTTGGCGTCATCCAAAGGGCGATAGAGCTTGGCGCCAATCTGATCATAACGCACGAGCCAACTTATTTTACGGGAGCCGACCATCTGGATTGGCTGCAGGACGACCCCGTATATTTAGCGAAAAAGCAATTAATCGAACAACATGAAATAGCGATATGGCGTTTCCATGATCATATGCATTTGGCAAAAACCGATCGCATTTACGACGGCTTGATTCGGCAGCTGGGCTGGGAAGGGAAGCAACTGGACCCTCTTTCGCCATGGGGATACGGCATTGAGGAAACGACGGTGCAGGAGCTGACCGCCTTCCTGAAGGAACGCCTTGAGATGGATCACATTCGGATTGTTGGGCGGCCCGATATGGGCTGTTCCCGAATCGGCATTTTGGTCGGAGGCGGAAGCCTGGGACTTGGCAAGGAGCATATGCCGATGGAGCTGATGCGAGACCGAGACCTGGATGTCATGATTTGCGGCGAGATTACAGAGTGGACATTATGCGCCTATGTCAATGACGCAGCCATGCTGGGCATGAACAAAGCGATGATAATCGTTGGTCATGAGCGCACCGAAGAGTGGGGCATGAAGGATATGGCAGAGTGGCTGAGACCGCTGGCAGGCGGCTCCCCCGTTTACTTTGTAGATGCCAAGGAGCCGTTCCGCTATCTATAGGCGCCAAGCGGGGGAATCGGCTTGCAGCGCAAAGGAAGTCAACAGGAGGAATGCCAAGTGCCCGAATTTCACGACAACTATCATTTTGAGCAAAAAAGAAACGATGTGCTTGCGGTCGGAGAGCTTCTGGTGGATCTGATTCCCGGAGAATACGATACCGCCTTTAGCGAATCCAGCTTTCAGCCTTACTTTGGCGGCTCTCCCGCTAACATCGCCATGAATATAAAAAAATTGGGCGGCAGCTCCGCCATAGCGTCTGCTGTAGGCAATGACGGGCCTGGGCAATTTCTGCTTCAGCGTCTGGCGGCGGAAGGCATTTCTTCCGATCTCGTGGCCGTTACTGAAGAGTCAACCAGCCTTGTTTTGCTTAACAAAAGCATCACTTCTCCCACTCCCGTCTTTTACCGCAACGCTGACCGCCAGCTTTCCTATTCGGAGGAGCTGGAGCTGACGCTTCGAGATTCCAAATTTCTGCATTTCTCCTGTTGGCCTATCTCCATGCAGCCGGCGCGGGAGACGATGCAGCGGCTTGTGAAGTCCGCAAGAGAGCAACAGGTGCTTATCGGATTCGACCCCAATTATCACCCCGACATTTGGCAGAGGGGCGAAGACGGGGCGGAGTATGTCAAACGTGTCATTGGCCATGCCGATATTGTGAAACCTTCGGATGATGACGCGGAACGGCTGTTTGGACCGGATACGCCGCAAAATCAAATAGAGAAGTTTCTGGAGCTTGGAGCCAAGCTGGTCATTTTGACATTGGGCAAGGAGGGAGCGATTGCTTCCAATGGGACGGAAACCCTCTTTTTCCCTACGCTGGCTGCAGAAGTTGCGGATACAACAGGAGCGGGAGATGCGTTTTGGTCGGGTTTGTACACGGCATTGACGCAAGGGTATAGCATTCAGAAAGCGATTATGCTGGGATTTGCCGTTACCGCGTACAAGCTGAAATATACCGGAGCTGTTGTGGAGCTGCCGCCGCTGGAGAAAATTAAAGGCATCTACAACCTTTAGGAGGCTTAGCTTTATGGCTGTAAAAAACCAAGTTGGACTTATTACGTATCCGGATTCGCTCGGCGGCAACTTGAAGAGTCTTCATTATGTGCTGGAAAATTGTTTTTCCGGCATTTTTAAGGGCGGCGTTCATATTTTGCCTCCGTTTCCCTCTACGGGTGACAGAGGCTTCGCTCCTAAAACCTATCTGGAAATCGATCCTGAATTCGGTTCGTGGGATGATATTCGCGCGATCGGCAGAGATTATGACGTGCTTGTCGATATGATGGTCAATCATATTTCCCGCCAATCCCCTTATGTTCAGGACTATCTGGAAAAAGGCGCGGAGTCGGAGTATGCCGACATGTTTTTGACGTTAGACAAGCTTTGGGATGACGGTGTGCCCGTGCAGGAGGATATCGACAAGATGTTTTTGCGCAGGCCGGTGCCTTATTCCTCTTATCCCGTAGGAAATTCCGGCGAACGCGTCTTGCTGTGGACTACATTCGGAAAAAGTGATCCGTCGGAGCAAGTTGATCTGGATATCCATTCCGAGCAGGCTCGAACGTTGTTTCGGGAGTTTTTGCTTAATTTCAAACGGCACAATGTCAAAATCGTCCGATTGGATGCCGTTGGTTATGTTATTAAAAAGCTGGGCACCAGCTGCTTTTTTGTGGAGCCGGATATCTTCGGTTTTCTGGATTGGATGCTGGAGCAGGCCGCTTTGCTGGATATGGAGCTTCTGCCGGAGGTTCATTCCCACTATTCCATTCAATATAGGCTTGCCGAGCACGGCTGCTGGATTTACGATTTTATTTTGCCTTATCAAATATTGAGCGCTTTGCTGGATCATGACAGCAGGGACCTGATTCATTATTTGAAGACCCGCCCGGCAAAGCAGTTTACGATGCTGGATTGTCATGACGGGATTCCGGTCAAGCCGGATCTGGATGACTTGGCCGCTGCCGAGGATGCCAGAAGAGTGGTGAAGGCCTGCGTGGACCGGGGAGCTAACCTTAGCCTGGTGCTGTCGGAGAAGCATAAGGGCGAGGACGGCTTCGACGTTCATCAGATCCGCTGCTCTTACTATTCCGTTTTGGGCTGCGATGACGACGCTTATCTGTCCGCCAGAGCTATTCAGTTTTTTGCGCCTGGCATTCCCCAGGTTTATTACGTAGGCCTGTTGGCCGGGGAGAATGATGAAGCGGCAGTTGCCGCAACGGGAGAAGGGCGTGAAATTAACCGCCATAACTATAGCATGGAAGAAATAAAAGAGTCCTTGCAAAAGCCCGTTGTCCAGCGGCTAATGGCTTTAATCCGTTTCCGAAACGAATACGAAGCATTCCAGGACGGCGATTTTCAAGTGCTGGCTTCGCCGCATAATGGGCTGAGGCTTGCCTGGACAAAAGGAGATTTTTTCTGCGAGCTGGAGGTTGATCTCCCCTCAGGCCGCTCCGTCATCTCCTACAGAGATGAACGGGGATTGCTTAAGGAATATACGGTTTAATGATGCTGCATGTACCGTGCCGTCCCGCTTTGGCAGATTAGTCTGCAGCGGGGCGGTTTTTTCCGTTAATTGGATTCGAGAGGATATAATAAGTGAAATTGGTCAACAAACGGACGATAAGTAAAAAATTGTGGATTGAGTCTAGTGTGATTTTCGTTATAATAAGACAATTAATGGTCATGGGAGGGGATTGTCAGTTGCAGATAAGCGGGAAGCGAATGGTCAAATTGCTGTTATCCGCCTTTGTCATGAGCAGTATACTTGTATCGTGCAGCCGAAGTGCAAGCCCTGATGGCGTAAAGGAAGCCGAGAGCAGTCCTGAAGCTATTTATGATGACGCGTATTTAAGCAGGTACAATCCGCCGATCCGCCTCAGCATGGCAAGAGAGGTTGGAGACGGCCTGAAGGACATGATTGATGATTTACCCGGCGAAACGCTGGAGGACAACCGATGGAGCCGCTTATACCGCGATGTGCTGGGCATCGAGATTGCCTATGATTGGACGGCGAGAAGCGAGCAATATTACAAGAAACAGGAGATCATGCTGGCTTCGGGCAGACTGCCCGATGTGGTCAGAGTCAATGCCCAGCAGCTGAGGCAACTTAGCAATGCCGGCTTGATTCAGGAATTGACAGATGCGTATGAGACCTATGCTTCGCCGTTTACCAAGGAAATTTTGATGCAGGAGGGCGCAGGGGCGCTGGAATCCGGCACCATTAACGGCAAGCTGATGGGCATTCCGGAAACGGAGGCATCCATCGAAAAGGCGCTTTATTTGTGGATTCGGACCGACTGGCTGGAGAAGCTGAAGCTTGCGCCTCCAAAAACGATAGACGATGTTTTGACAATATCGAAAGCGTTTACAGAAGGAGATCCTGACGGCAATGGATTAAGGGATACGTATGGCCTGGCGGCCACCCAATATCTGTTTGACCCCGTTATGGGATTAACCGGGTTTATGGCGGGATACGGAGCATATCCGTCCATCTGGCTTAAGGATGAGAGCGGAAGGCTCGTCTACGGCGGCATTCAGCCCGAGGTCAAGGAAGCGCTGAAGGCGCTGCAGACTATGTACATGGAAGGGCAATTGGATAGCGAGTTTGCGATTAAAAGCGGCGGAAAGGTGAAGCAGCAAATTGCGGAGGGGAAAATCGGCATGCTGTACGGGGAGCAATGGGCTTCCTTTTTGGCGCAAATAAGCCGGGAGAAGGAGCCGGCCTCGGAATGGCAGGCTTATCCTATTGTATCCGCAACGGAGCAGCCCGTTTACGTGCCGCTTAAATTCAATACCAGCCAGTTTTATGCCGTAAGAAAGGATTATACCCATCCCGAAGCCGTTGTTAAGCTTTTTAACTTGTTTCTGGAGAAAAACTGGGGTAAGACAGCGGAATACGAAGTCTATTACAATAACTCCATACCCGTGTGGGGACTTTCCCCCGTAACGCCGTTTCCCGCCAAAAAAAATCTGGAGGCTTACCGTCAAATCAAGGAAGCCCATGAAAGCGGACATGAAGCACTGCTGCAGGATGAAGCTCGTTTTATCCAGAAAAAAATGGACTTGTACGAAGCCGGAGGCGAAGAAAGCGAATCCGGATGGGGCTGGGAAAAAACGTATGGCATAAACGGCGCGATGAGCGTGCTGGACGGCTATGAAAAAAATAACCAGCTGCTCTTTGACGCGTTTGTTGGAGCGCCTACTGAAGCCATGATAGAAAAACAAATCATTTTGAACGATTTGAGCCATGATGCCTTTATCAATATTATTTTGGGGAATCCGCTGGAGGAATTTGACCGGTTCGTGGAGGAGTGGATGATACTGGGAGGCGCGCAAATAACGGCGGAAGTTAACCAGTGGTATGAAGAAAGAGGACAAGACCTCCAATAAGTGATTGTTTAACTCATTAGTAACCTAGCAGCATTGGAGGCATAGAAGTGTTTAAACTTCCGGCAAAGGCTTTGCGAAATACGATTTTTGTCAGATTGCTGACAACTTATTTTTTTATTATTTTACCCATCATTTTTCTTGGCGTCTATCTCTACAACTGGAGCTATCAAAATGCGAGCGATGAAATATCCAGGAATATGAAGGCGCAGCTTACGGCCTATCTGGATGATCTGAACAGGGAAATTGAATGGATGGAAATTCAGCAATACGACCTGCTGCAGGACGGCGACTTAAACAAAATGGCCCTTATGTGGGATCAAATGAACAGCGTAACCCGGAAAGCCAGCTTGAATGATTTGCTGCCCAGGTTAGTATCTATTAAAAACAGCAGCTCCTTTATCAAGGACGTGGATGTGCATGTACGCTCGATTGACAAAACGATTACGGCAATGACGGGAATTAATCCCTTTGAAGCGGACCGGTACGAGGAGATTGTCCGGGTTAGCGCCCGTCCCAACAGCCGGCCCTTTCGGATTGGCGACTCCTTGCATCTGGCTGCTTTTAAGCAAGGCGCAAAAAAAGGACAGGAGCCGCTGTTTGCCGTAACGATCGAGCTCGACGAGGAGATGCTGAAGGAATCGCTGATTCAGCTTGGCGTTTATCCCGAGAGCGGTTCCTTCCTGATTTCGGAGCTGTCCGGCTTTACGCTGGCGGACAGTGATGACAACAAGCAGATTATGCAGAGCTATATGGAAGGCGGGAGAATGAACGAGACGTCCTCCCTGGAGGTGAACGGCGCCAGCTATTTAATCGACCAGGCCTACTCCAACGAGCTGAAGCTTTCACTCGTTACGTATTTGCCAACCGATGTGGTCAAAAGACCGCTCGGCAAGTTTTATGCCTGGGCCTGGCTTTTTGCGCTGATGTCCCTGCTCGCCATCCTTATTTATGTCATCTCAACGTACAAATTTGTTCATAAGCCGCTCCTTATTTTAGTCCAAAGCTTCCGAAAGATGGAGGGCGGAACCTTCGACATGCAAATTCAGCACAAGCGCAGCGACGAGTTCGGCTATCTGTACGACCGGTTTAATCATATGCTCAAACGTCTGCAAACGCTCATCGATCAGGATTTCAAGCAAAAATTGATGATGCAGAAGGCGGAATTGAAGCAGCTGCAGTCTCAAATTAACCCGCATTTTCTGTACAACAGCTTTTTTATTCTCAATTCACTGGCTAAAACGGGGGATCAGGAACGCATCGAGCTGTTCACCAACATGCTTGGCGAATATTTCCGCTTTATTACGCGCAACGGCGAGGACAATGTCAAGCTGTCCGACGAAGTCAGGCATTCCCGGATGTATACGGAAATCCAGAAGCTCCGCTTCTCTCGCCGCATTGCCGTCGAATTCCAGGAGCTGCCGGAGGAGCTTGCGCTTGTCAAAGTGCCGCGGCTCATTATTCAGCCCATTATCGAAAATGCCTATGAGCATAGTCTGGAAAAGCTGCCTGGAGAAGGTTTGTTGCGGGTTTCATTCGAAGCCACTTCCGATGAAATTCGCATATCGGTGGAGGATAACGGCGCGGACATCACTGACGATGAAATAGCGGAGCTGGAAAAACGGCTGGAGGATACGGATCAAAGTCATGAAATGACGGGGCTCATCAATATACACAGACGGATTGTATTGACATACGGCAAAGGCAGCGGGTTATTTTTGTCCAGAAGCTGTCTGAACGGCTTAAAGGTCGTCATTGTCATTACATTGACGGAGGAGAACCTACATGTATAGATTGCTGGTTGTGGATGACGAGGAAATCATAACAGACGGTTTGTACGAAGTGTTCCATAACTGGATGCCGGATAAGCTCGATGTCTGCCGCGCCTATTCCGGGAAGGAAGCGCTAGGCTGGATGTCGCGCACAAGAATCGACATCGTGCTTACCGATATCCGTATGCCCGGCATGAGCGGACTGGAGCTGAGCGGGCAAATCCGAAGCCAATGGCCCAGATGCAGAGTTGTTTTTTTGACGGGCTACAGCGAGTTCGATTATGCCTATCAGGCGATTCAGATACCTAATGCGCGTTATCTCCTGAAAACCGAAGGTTACGATAAGGTTATGGCAACAGTGCTGGAGGTTATCCAGGAATTCGAGAGAGACGGTCAAATGGGGGAAACGCTGCAAAAGCTGCAGGAGCAGAGTGAAACGCTGGTTTTTTTGGAGCAATGGGAATTATTACGCCAGCTTATTGCCGACAGCTCTTTAATACAAGGCTCTGGGGAGCGATTGGCCGATGACCTGCGCAGGCTTGATATTCCGCTGAACCCGGACCTGCCTGTTATGCTGACGCTGGGCCGTTTTTCCTCTATTTCGGGAAAAGCCTATGGCGAAAAAAGAGATGCCTTTAAGGCGGTTCAATTGATCTGGAACTCGTTTATGGGAGATGGCATTTCAAGCGTCGGCATGCTGGATCTGCATGGAGACATGGTGTGGCTGCTGCAGCCGCTGGCACAGGAGCAGGAGCCGGACAAAAACCTGTCGCTTTACCTAGAAGGCATGCTGGAGCTGATTCAGGAGGCCTGCATGTCGTCGCTCGGGCTTCCCGTGGCGTTTACCTTCAGCGGCTTTGCCTGCCAGTGGCAGAGCATAACGCCTCAATACGATCGGCTGAGACAGCTGCAGCAATTAAAAGTCGGCGATGGCATCTCCATGATTCTGAAGGACCGTACAGAGCCGTCAGAGGCTTACAGCGAAAATGGAGAAATTGCGGCGGCAGTCAGATCGGGCAGTATGGAGGCTCATCTGGAGGCTGGGCGCGACGCCGATTTTCTGCGGGAGCTAAAGCAGCTGGAAGATGCAGTTCTAAGCAGCAGCGGCAATGTGGAGCTGGCCGCTCAGGCCTATTATTCCGTTGCTCTCGTACTGTTAGCCGGCATGAAAAGGATGGGGCCGCAGGCGCGCGTCGGAGAACGCGAGAGGCTGCTGCGTTTGGACGCGCACGCATCCATAAAAGAAGCGTTCCGCTTCCTGGAGCAAACGGCGGAGGAGCTTTTCCGTTTCAAACGGATGGATGACCGGGACAAAACGAGCCATGTTATTGACCGGATTTGCCAATACATCGAGGATCATCTGGGGGAGGACGTCTCCCTTGTTCATCTTGCCGAGGTTCATTACTTCAACCCCTCCTATCTTTCGCGTTTATTCAAGCAGGAGCGCGGGATCAATCTTTCCGAATATATCGACAAATGCAGAATCAGGCGATCAAAGGAGCTATTGAAAGGCGCCGATCTCAAAATAAGGGAGGTCGCCCTGCTGGTAGGCTACGACGCTGCCCACTCCTTCACTCGCTTCTTTAAAAAAGCAACCGGACTGACGCCCCAGGAATACCGCGACAGCTTATATAGACTTTGACAGGTAGAGATGCGTGAATCGGCAGGTTGTACGCTGGTGGGCGAGGCCGTACACTTTTTAGTGTAAGCCCTTAGTCTTATCCCGAAGGGCGGGAAAGGCTTGTAGAGGACTTGGACTAAAGAGACAAGGAGGCCGTTTCGCTTGCTGAACAGAAAAAAAGGTCTTCTGTTAGTGGCCGCTGCGGCGCTGATCCTGTCGGTTGTGGCGTTTATCCTTATCAGAGCATCGATGGCGCCTGGTGCTGGAGAAACGTCTGCGCTTCCTCCTTCCGCTTATCTGGAGGTCGCAGGAGAGCTGGAGAAACAAGCGGGAAGCGCGCTGCAACTGCGTCTGCTGGCCGATCCATTGCCTGCGGGGTGGAAGGCGGCAAGCCTGGAAGCGTTTGTACAGCTGCCGGATATGCTTGAGGCGGATGCGGTAGTGCCCAATCCGGACAATCTGGCGGCAGATGAGGTCAGCTTCAGTCCGGCTGATGGTGGCATACGGATTGTCATGCGCAATGGAGACGGGTCTGCAGTTTCTTTTACCAATGAAGCTGCGGGCAACGAGTTGTTGACGCTGATTCTAAAAAGCAATCGGGGGTTGAGAAGCAAAATGAGCGAGGAAATCAAAGTGAACAAGCTGGAAGCAACAATTGAAGGCAAGGAAAATAAGGCATACGATGTGAGCGGAGCAACCGCTTCGGTTGATTACAATCCGCCCGCTGCCGCTGTCGGCAAGCTGCCGCCTAACGGAAACCCGGTAGTCGCCCATAAGTTTGGCGCTGATCCGTACACTCTCGTATTTGACGGACGGGTATATCTGTACAATACCTACGATGTGTTTGAATATGATGCTGCAGGCAACGTCAAGGATAATTCCTACAGCTCCATCAACAGGCTTTCGGTTATATCCTCCGACGACCTGGTCAACTGGACTGATCATGGTTATATCAATGTTGCGGGACGCGAAGGCGCGGCCAAGTGGGCAACGCAATCCTGGGCTCCCGCAGCCGCCCATAAAGTAATCGACGGCAAGGATCAGTTTTTCCTGTATTTCGCCAACAATGCCAGCCATATCGGCGTATTGGTTGGAGACAGCCCGGTCGGCCCGTTTAGAGATCCTATCGGCAAGCCGCTAATTTCAAGGGAAGCGACTCCTGGCGTCAAGGATGTAACCTGGCTGTTTGATCCTGCCGTTTTGATGGATGACGATGGCAAGGCTTATATTTACTTCGGCGGCGGTCTTCCTGAAGGGCAAGCGGCAATGCCGAATACAGCCCGCGTTATGGAGCTTGGCGAGGACATGACAAGCGTCGTGGGCGAAGCTCAGGTTATTCCGGCTCCTTTCATGTTTGAGGATTCCGGCATTAACAAGGTAAACGGCTTGTATTACTACACTTATTGCACCAACTTTATTCAAGAGGCTCGCACCGAGGATAGCCCTCCTCCTGGCGAAATTGCCTATATGGTTAGCGAAAGCCCGATGGGCCCATGGACGTACAAGGGAACCATTCTGAAAAATCCGGGTCATTTCTTTGGAGTTGGCGGCAATAATCACCATGCCATTTTCAGCTTTAACGATTCCTACTATATTGCTTATCATGCTCAAACGTTATCCAAAGCAATGGGACATCCCCAAGGCTATCGCTCCACTCATCTGAATGAGGTTGTATTCGAAGAGAACGGCGATATTCGCGAAATCGAGGCTAATTTTGCAGGTGTGGCCCAGGTTGGAACGTTTGATCCGTACGCCTTGAACGATGCGGCGACGGTGGGCTGGAGCGCGGGAATTGCAACCGAGCTGGTTGAACCGGCTTCGGAATCGAAGGGCCCTTCCGTTGTTGTGACGGACATTCACAATGGCGATTGGCTTGCCCTGTCCAACGTTGATTTTGGTCAAGGCGCAGCTTCCTTTGCTATAACAGCGGCAGTGGAAGAGGGCGGAATTATTGAACTGCGGCTGGACAGCCCAGAAGGGGAAAAAATCGGACAACTGGCTGTTTCTTCCTCGGAAAACGGTGCAGGCTGGCAGGAGTTAAGCACGGAAGTAACAGGCGCAGCAGGCGTGCATCATCTATATTTGGTATTTAAAGGCAAGGAAGAGGCTTCGCTGTTTAAGCTTGAAAGCTGGCAATTCAGCCGCTCCTGATGCTTGAATAATCATTGCAACTCATGCTCAAAGCAAGGAAATAACGCTCCCGATTGCCGATGCCGGCAAATCGGGAGCGTTTTATTGGTTCACTGGGACTGAGAGCCCGGATGATAAATACGGTAGTTTCCGCTTAACCCAAGCAGGCTGAAAAAATAAAGGCAGTTGTCGTAGTAGCGCCGGCCGCCATCGCGCAGCGGCGTATTCCAAAAGAGACGGACAAAAAATTCGGCGTTGTCGCCCTCCGCCGCCATGGAGGCCATAGCGTTGGTGGCCAGCAAGCCGATGGGGTGAAGAGACGGTTCATCAAAGGCTCTGCCGTCAATCGTGTAACGGCGGTAATCCGAAACGTCGATTCCCCGGAAGAAATGCTGGATGCGGCTGCTTTGTCTGACCTGCCACGGATCGGCCCGAAACCACTCCCAATCCAGCGCAATATTGGCGGCCACCCGGTAAGCGTCGCTGTAAAAATGTCTGTAATCGCCATGAGGCTGCACAGGAGCCGGCGTGCCGTCGTAGTTGGCGTATTCAGGCGAAAGGCCTGTGACGGGATGGCAGGCGGTTTGCAGGTAAGCCCGGCTTGCGGCAGCGGCCTCCTTCCAGAACGGCCTGTCTTCTTCATCAGCCCAAAGGGCAAAAAGCTCGTAAAAATGCGGCAGGTGATAAGAGGGATCGCTAAAGGGAGATTCCGGTATAAATTTTATAAGCTTGGTTTCCGGGTCCCACATGGGATCGCCTTCCCCGTCTTCGCCTTGGTGGAGGCAGGCGCGCAGAATGATTTTGGCCTGGCGGGAATAATCAAAGGGCTCTGCGCGGTCTCCCCACCGGTGCGATGCGAAAAAAAGAGCCATCGCAAAAAATTCTTCTCCATCCGGAGCCGGCCCTTGGGAAATGACCGTGCCATCGGGCCTGCAATGCCATGCAAAATAATGCTTGTAGCGCCCTTCGGTATGCTGCATATAGGTTTTGGCAAAGGTCCAGAGCTTGTCGAATTCTTCCTGCTTGTCCATTTGCACGGCCATCATCATCCCATAGGACATGCCTTCCGTTCGAACGTCGTTGTTGCCGGTATCCAGAATATACCCCATATCAGAGCTTGCAGAATAATAAAATCGAATGTTATCATCACCATAAAATAAGTCAGACCATGCCTTTTGCAGCTTCTGCGAAACGGCAGCTTCTTCGTAGCCAAAGCTTTGAAAGCGATTGCGGTAAATCCCGTTGTGGAACGCCCCTTGTTGGTTGCCGGTCATTTTTTTATTCAACCTCCCAGATATCTGTTATAGTGACATCATATCATCGTACATGCTTTACTAATTTTAGAAAATGCTTTAAAAACTATAGATTTTTTTATTTCTAATTGAAAGAGGGTCATCGAAATGTATACCGTTATAATCGTGGATGATGAACTGTTTGTGCGAAAGGGCCTTCGCGGGCTAATCGACTGGAGCGGCAATGGTTATGCCGTCATCGACGAGGCGGATAATGGAGATGACGCCTTGGATATCATTAGAAAAGAACGGCCGGATCTCGTTATTACGGACATTCGCATGCCCGGCATGGACGGGATCGAGCTGATACAGGCTGCGTCGGAGCTTGCGCCGGATACCGAGTTCGTCATTATTAGCGGGTATAACGACTTTCGTTACGCCCAGCAGGCCATGCGGTTTGGCGTGATGGATTACGTCCTGAAGCCGATTGACGAGGAGGATATTATCCAGGCGTTGTCCAAGCTTCGGGTTAAATTGTCGGACAAAAAGAAACGGCAGGAGGCAAGCCGGCTGGAGGGCGGAGAAAAACAGATCGAAGCGCTCATTCGGGGAGAATTAAAGGAGGAGGGGCTGCGCGACTGGGCTAGTCCGTGGCTGGCGGCAGGCGCGTCAAGCTACAGCTATGCGCTGGTGGAGATGAACGTTGCCCCGCCATGGAGCCGTGAGGAAATGCTGCCCAAAAAAGTGCAAAAGGAAAAAATCCGCGAAGCCATAAGGGCTGAAGCTCCGGCATTTGGGACCCCTGTTATATATGAGCACCGCAAAAGCTACGGCTTTGTTGTTCCAGATTTGTACGGCAAGGAGAACCAGAAGGATTTACGACACTTCCTTCAGGGGGTATTGGGAAGAATTCAAAATGGAGACGGAGTGGAACCCCGAATTTATGCCGGTCATTCTGTCCCTTCGCTGGAGCAGCTTCAAGCCTCTTACGGCAGCGCAAAGGAAACGGTTGCTTATAAATTTCTGAAACCGGATGATCAGGTGCTGCTTCATGCTGATATTGCGGGGATCTCGCTTTATTACAAATATTTGAGTCATGAGGCGCAGCGCGAGCTGACTCAGGCGATGGAAAGAAACGACAAAGAGGCGATTCGCCGGGCAATTGGCGCCATCATTGACGAATTTCAAAGGGAGCGATTTTCTCCCGAAGCTATCAAAACCGCTATCGTTCAATGCGTGCTGGAAACGGGCCGCCTCATTCGCGAGCTGCAGGGCGATGAAAAGGAGCTTCGGCATATGGAGGCTGTCATCAGCTGGCATGATCACAACATTACCTTAAACCAGCTTCGGGCCATGCTGGAGGCTTTTTCGATCGAAGCCGCAGAGATGATCGGCGGTTTGACTCGTTCCTCGGCTTTAGGCGTCATTTCCAAGGTCAAGCAATATATGGACGAGCATTTTCACGAAAATATAAATCTTAAGAGCATATCTGCGCAATTTTATATGAATGCTGCTTATTTAGGCCAGCTTTTCAAAAAAACGTATGATGTCTATTTTAACGAATATTTGCTGCAGCTGCGAATAGAAGAGGCCAAGCGGCTGCTGAGGCAAAGTGATTTGCGGGTATACGAAATCGCAAGCCGCGTCGGCTTTAACAAGCCCGACTACTTCGTTACCCAGTTCGAGAAGCTGGAGAACATGCCGCCTACCGAATATCGCAATCGCTGGAAATAAAATGCGGGAGGCTGAGCCCTTGAATCTGTTAAACAATATGAAATTGCGCGACAAAATGCTGGCTATTTATTTCCTGTGCGTGTTTATTCCGATTTTACTTATAAATGTCGTCTTCTATAACATTATTGCGACGAATGTTAAAGAACAACGGATAAAGGATATTTCGCGAGCCGTGGAGCAAATCGGCAACGATTTCCGGATTTGGGTTGATGATGCGGTTGGGATATCTACATTTTTTTATGCCGATTTCCGCACCAATGAAATATTGGAGCAGGAATATGTCCATCCTGAGGATTATGTCGAAGCTTATGACAATTACCTTAGGCGGTCTATGAATGCTTACAATCCTGGCTCGGTGTCCTTCCAGAACATCGTGATTTATGCCGATAATCAAAGTTTGTTGCATTCCGGCTCTATTAGCTATTTGTCGGATGAAATTCGTGCAAAGCCATGGTACCGGGTAACCGCGGAGCAAATGCGCTCGCGGCCCCTGTTTATTCGCACTGAAGAAAAAGACGGAGCGGAGCCGGTTTTTTCCCTGCTGCTGCGTCTGGATTATTTTCCTGATCGGATGAACAAGGAAAAGCTGTTGAAGATTGATTTCAGAAACAACGATCTGGATGAAATATTAGGAAATTTGAACGTTCCGGGCAATATTTATCTTATTGATCCGGAAGGAAATATTCAATATGCGATCAGCCGCGAGCCAGGGTGGGATAACCGCCAGGTCGTTGCTTTTGATTCCATTCCGGATTCCCGTCTTATTCAGTTTAAAAGCGAATTCAATGACATTAATTATTTGCGCGGCTGGCGCATTGTTGGCACGGTGGATAAGGATGAAATCGCTAGTCAGGTTTGGAAGTCGCGCGATTTTATAGTGTGGTCAGCCTGTTTGATGCTGACTGTGCCAACCCTGATCATATTGTTGATGTCCCGATCCATAAACAAACGAATAGTCAGAATATTAAAGCATATGAAAAAAGTAAAAAGTCAAAGCTTCGAAGTTATTCAGGACTCCGACTCGCGTGATGAAATCGGGCAGTTGACGCTGGAATTTAATCGAATGACCCTGCAAATCAAGTCGCTGATTCAGGATGTTTATTTGGCTGATATTCAGACGAAATCGCTGGAATTGGAGAGACGCCAGGCTCAGTTAAATGCGCTGCAAAGCCAGGTTAACCCTCATTTTCTCTTTAATGCGCTGGAGACCATCCGTATGCGGAGCTTGCTGAAGCAGGAGGAGGAAACGGCTCATATTATTCATAGCATGGCCAAAATTTTCCGCAGCTCGTTAACCTGGAGCAAGGACCGAATTACGGTTAATGAGGAGCTGGTTTTCATTCGCTGCTTCCTGGATATTCAGAAATACCGCTTTGAGGACAAGCTGGATTTTAATATTAATGTATCGCCGGAAGCGCAACGCTGCTTGCTCCCCAAAATGATTTTTTTGCCCTTTGTTGAAAATGCATGCATCCACGGCATAGAACCAATGAAGCAGGGCGGAAGAATCGATATTTCGATAGAGGAATCCCATGGAAAGCTGGTTTTTGAAATTATGGACAACGGGATTGGCATGGCGGATGAAAAGGTGGCGGAGCTTAGGCATTACCTGATTTCGGATGAAATTATGGGCGAGAGAATCGGCATTCAAAACGTCGTTTATCGCAGCAAGCTTATGTATGGTGAGGGCTTTACCTTTGATATTCAGAGCAGTACCGGGCAGGGAACTTATGTAAGACTTTCCATTCCGTATGAAGAGTGAAACCTATAATTTATAAAACAGAATCAATAATTTGGGCGGTAATCAAGCGGTACAATCAATTCTATACTGGAGTTGCACGACCAACTTAGTTCGAGAGAGGGGTAAAAAGAGCAATGAAAATGAAAAAACGTTTGCTACTCGGTCTGACGGCTGCCCTGTTGGTATCGGTTGTCACCGCTTGTTCCGGCAATACGAACAAACCGGCTGCTACAGGATCGACCAACGACGGCTCAAGCACACCGACATCGACATCACAAGAGAAAGTAACCTACACCATCTACAACGGCGTTGCTGGCACCAAGGATATCAACACCAATGAAACAACAATCGGCAAAATGCTTGAGGATCAGACCGGAGTAAACTTCAAGCTTGAGTTTTTGGTAGGCGATCTCAACACCAAAATAGGTACAATGATTGCATCCGGCAAATATCCCGAAGTTCTGATTCCGGACGCTGCCATGGAAGAGGTTTTAAATGCAGGCGCTTTCATTGAACTGGATAAATTAATTGAAGATCATGCTCCCAATATTAAACGGGTTTACGGTCCTTACCTGGATCAAATGAGAGATAAAGACGGCAAGCTGTACATTCTTCCGATTGCCGTTCAAGTTGGCGATTATGTACCGGACCCTGAGCCGGGAGCGGCTTTCTGGATTCAACGCCGCGTACTGGAAGAAGCAGGCTTCCCTAAAGTAAAAACGCTTGATCAATACATTGAGCTGATTACCAATTATGCGGAAAAGCACAAGGATGAAAACTTGACAGGAATGGTTTCACTGACGCATGACTGGAGATTTTTCGCCACTTCCAACCCGCCAATGCACTTGATGGGTTATCCAAACGAAGGCAACGTAGTGGTAGATCTGAACAGCCACGAAGCTAAAACGTATGCCGCAACCGATGCAACCTACAAATGGTTGAAAACGCTTAACGAGCTGAATGCAAAAGGTTTGTTCGACAAGTCCTCTTTTGTTGACAACTATGACCAATATATTGCTAAGCTGACCTCCCATAAAGTATTGGGCTTCTTCGACTACAGATGGCAGGTTCAGAATGGTTTGAACGTACTGACTGACGCTGCGCGCAAGGATCCGGCTCTGGATGCCTACAACTACTTCCCGCTGCCGGTAACGTTTGACGAGCAAACGCCTGACGCTTACATTGATCCGCAAGGCGGTCTTGTCACTAACCGCGGTATCGGCATTACAGTAAGCGCCAAAGATCCGGTTCGCATTATTAAATATTTTGACAACCTGTTGACCGAGGAAAATCAGACATTGACCTCATGGGGTATTCAAGGAGAAACATACGAAGTTGACGACAACGGCCGTTACTACCGTACGGCGGAGCAAATCGCCAAAATCGATGAAGCCTTCAATGAAAAATTCGGCTTCAAGCAATATGGCTGGAACTGGCCTAGCTACAACGCCAACTCCACGCTGGCTAACGGCAACGCCAAGGCTGTACTTTATCAGCCAGAAGTATTCCAAATGAGATTGACGGATAGCGACAAACGCTTCCTGGACAAATACGGCGCAAAAACCTACAGCGAAATGTTTGCTGAGCCGGTTTATCGTCCATGGTATCCGGCATGGGGCTTTGCCAAGGAGCAAAATTCACCTGAGCAAATGTGGGAAACAAGCAAGGACGAGATGACGAAAAAGCATTATCCGAAACTGGTACTGGGCGCACCTGATAAATTTGATGCGAACTGGGAGGAATACCTGAAAGACTTCAACAAGCTTGATACTGCAGGCTACGAGAAGTGGACAACCGAGCAAGTTAAGATAAGAGTCGAAGACGCAAAATAAAGATACAGGAAGCCAGGCCGGGAGCGCGGAGCGATCCGCTCTCCCGCGAGGCTCCGCTGCGATTTCGCGATATGGCATCGGAAGGAGAATGCAAGATGGAGAACAATACTGCCCAGGCGGCAGTTGCAGCAGGAGCACAACGCAAGACGTCGCGCTTAGGAACGTTTGCGCGTAAGCTCAAGCAACAACGCGTTCTGGTGTTTATGTCGATTCCGTTTGTGATTTGGCTGTTTATTTTTAAATATGTCCCGATATGGGGCTGGACCATTGCGTTTCAGGATTATAAGCCGGCCCTCGGCTTCTGGGATCAAACCTGGATTGGTTTTGACCACTTCAAATTTTTGTTTGGCGACGAAAGATTCCTGCGCGTGTTGCGCAACACCCTTGTGATGAGCGGTATCAATCTGGTATTTGGTTTTGTTACGGCAATTACGCTTGCACTGCTTCTTAATGAAGTCCGCAGGGTAGCGTTTAAGCGGGTCGTTCAGACCGTCAGTTATTTGCCCCACTTTATTTCCTGGGTTGTAGCAGCAAGCATTATTCAAACAACCCTGTCACCGGATGGCATCATTAACCAGATGTTGGTCTGGTTAGGCTTTATTGATAAAGGAAATGAAATTTTATTTTTAGGCATTCCGCATCAGTTCTGGACTATTTTTGGCGCCAGCTCGATCTGGAAGGATCTTGGCTGGAATACGATCGTTTATTTGGCCGCGATGACCACCATTGACCCAGCCCAATACGAGGCGGCGGAAATAGATGGAGCAGGCCGATTCAAAAAGATGTTTTACATTACCCTTCCGGGGATCAAAGCGGTTGTTATCGTTTTGCTTATTATGAATATCGGCTATTTGATGGAATCGGGATTTGAGCCGCAATATTTGCTGGGCAATGGGCTTAATGTGGACTATTCCGAAAACATTGATATATTTGTTTTGAAATACGGCATTGCGCAAAGCAACTTCTCGCTTTCCATTGCGGCGGGCATGTTCAAAACGATCGTCAGCTTTATTCTGTTGTTTGCCGCCAATAATCTGGCGAAAAGAATGGGCGAATCCAGGTTATTCTAGAAGGAGGGTGCAGGGAAATGGCTTCAGGCAGCGTCAACGCATCTAAAAGATACAAGATTAAAAAGTCGACGGGCGACCATATATTTGATATTTGCAACTACACATTTATGATACTGTTAATGATTGTAACCTTGTATCCGTTTCTGAATGTGCTTGCGGTTTCATTCAATCAGGCTCAGGATACGATTAAAGGCGGGATTTATCTGGTTCCCCGCATATGGACGCTTGATAATTACGCCTACATTTTTAGAGAGGCAACCATTTTTCACGCGTCATTCATTTCCGTATTGAGGACCGTGATCGGGACGGTATTGACCGTATTTTGCTCGGCCATGGTGGCGTATACGCTGACCAAGCAAGAATATGTATTGCGTAAATTTGTAACGATCGCATTTATATTAACGATGTATTTTAACGGGGGACTTATTCCAACCTACTTGCTGATGCGTGATCTGGATTTGATCGGCAGCTTCTGGGTTTATATCTGGCCGGGTTTGATTGGCGTATTTAATCTCATCATTATTCGCTCCTTTATTGAAGGCTTGCCGGATAGCATCCTGGAATCGGGCAAAATTGACGGAGCCGGGGAATTCCGTACCTTTGTCAGCATTGTGCTGCCTCTTACGACTCCCGTGCTTGCTACGGTGGCGCTGTTCTCCGGGGTTTATCAATGGAATCAGTGGTTTGACGTATTTCTATACAATTCCTCTGATATTGACCTAAGCACGCTGCAATACGAGCTGCAGAAAATTTTGCAAAACTCCAATACAACCAATAGCTCAGGCTCTATTTCCGGCATGATTAGCGGGATGAGCGGCGCACAAAGTTCAGTGACGCCATTGTCTGTACGGGCTACCATGACGATTGTGGCTTCCGTGCCGATTATTATGGTTTATCCGTTCCTGCAAAAATATTTTGTAAAAGGCATGATGGTTGGCGGAGTAAAGGGTTAATTAATGAGTTCCAAAAGCAATGGCGCTTTTTCCACAAGGTGGAGAAAGCGCTGTTTGCCTTTTTGGCGAACGATTATGCGGCAGAGGGCCAATATATGATATAACCAGCTAGGGGGTGACAGATTGTTGGAATCAAACGCCGAGGTTCATAAAGTATTGGCTGGCGACCAGGAGGCTTTTTCGGAGCTGTACAATGAAACCATTCATTCCATTTACCGGATGCTGTATTTTTTAACCGACAGCAAGGAGGACCTGGACGATATCGTACAGGAGGTTTATGTGGAGCTGTACAGGAGCTTGCCCCGATTTGACCCGTCCCGTTCCCTGCGAGCATGGCTGTACGGGATCGCGATCCGGCAGCACCAGGCCTATCGCAGAAAAAAGTGGAGGCAGGCGCGCAAGGACAACAAGGAGAAGCAGCTTCAAGCCGCTCCGGTCGAGCTGGATTTTTCCGGTGCGGTTATAGAGAGGTTATCGGCCGACGATGCGGTAAGGGAGCTTGAAGGCTTGTCCTATAAGCTGAAGCAGGTTGTCATCCTGCGCTACTTAAATGATTTGTCGCAGGAGGAAATTGCGGAAATTGCCGGTATCCCGTTAGGGACAGTCAAGTCGAGATTAAATCTGGCCTTAAGAAAACTAAGAACGACAATACGGAGGAATGTAGAATGACAGATCAAGATCGCGACATAGCCCTTTTGTCAGCATTACGGAATCAGGCGGCTGAAATCGAACCCCCGGTGGAGCTTAAGGGCAAAATATTCAAGGAGCTGGAGCTTTGGAGCGACGGAGGCGGCTTCCTGGGAAAGGTGACGGTAGCTTCGCTAGAGGCGGATGATCCCTTCGATCAGCTAGTTGGCGGGTTGCCGCCGGGATCGGGCATTGCCATTTACAGTCTGACTGACAATCCCGACCGAACGGTCAGCAATCAGACCAATTATGAGCATGTGCTTTGGAGTGGCGGACTAGAGGCGCTTCTGCAGGAAATGCAGCCTTATGTCATTAAACTGCCCCGGAGCGAGGTCATTACGGAAATTTATGTGATGTATGGTTTTGGTTCACTGGATGATAGCGAAATATCCGCTATGCGCGAGGAGGCGGAGAGAAGCAGGAAAACGGTTGTGCGGCCGCTGCCGCCAAGCGGAAAAATGGTTGGCTTTAAGCTGATGTGCGAGGATGGCGGGGCTAGATGGGAGCAGCATGTGCTTACAACGACCAAAAACCGGGTTCATGTGCCTGATCTTTCCACGCATGAGGTGGAGCAAACCCTCGTAAACCGCCATAAGGCCGTATATTTGGGTGATGCTTTCAACCGCCAGCTTCTGTGGATTGAGGAAGAAGGCGGCCAGCGGCTGCAATATGAAATTCGCACCAGCGATTTCGACAAAGATCAGGTTATGAAATTGGCGCTTGGCATTACTAATAAGTGATGAAGAAAGACTAGGGGGTGATTTTGTGAGTGTACTATATGTTTCGGACCTGGATGGCACTTTGCTGAATGATAATCAAGAGATAGATCGTGAATCCATAGAAATTATTAATCATCTGATCGTCGACAAGGGAATGAACTTTACTATCGCGACAGCCCGTTCCATAGAGTCTGTCAGGGAGATTATTAAAGAATTGCACATCAATGTGCCGATCGTTTTAATAAATGGAGTTTTTATTTTTGATTCCGGAAAATCCCGTAACATTAAGGAAAATTATTTGCCGGGTCCACTTGCTGCTCAGGTCCTTGAAACTTATTTGGCATCAGGAATGAATCCCTTAGTCTATACCATTGATTCGGCTGGGCATTCTCATATCTATTATCGAGGTATTTTTAATAAAAGCGAGGAGAATTACATAGGAAACAGATTAAGCAAGGGAGATCGGAGATTCAGATGTATTGAGGATTACGGCGATTGCCTTAACGAACACATTCTCACTGTAAACGCCATTGATAAGCGGCAGCATCTAGTAAAAGCTTTTCAAAAATATATGAACAACGAGGAATGTACGTGTCACTATGGGCCGGACATCTACACTCCGACATTTAGCTGGCTGGAAATTTCGAGTCGTTATGCAACAAAAAAAGAAGCAGTTCTTTATTTGAAAAAAGAATTCCAATTTGAAAAAGTGGTTTGTTTTGGAGATAATCTCAATGATCTAAGCATGTTTGAAGCAGCGGATGAAAAATATGCGGTAAGCAATGCACATGAAACTATTTTAAATTCGGCGGACAAAATAATTGAAAGCAACAACAATAACGGGGTAGCAAAATTTCTGAAATCCATATTTTGAGAATGTGCAATACGAATGAATCATAGCAAATGACATGTGAACACCTATAATCAGACGGGCGCTGATTAGGGTGTTCTTATTTTATAATAGCGATAAACAGAGGAAACGCAGCTGGCAATAAGCCAAGCGGAGGAGGCTTTACGGTGGTTGATCGACAAAAAGGAGGCGGCGGTTCATTTCTTCCGGGCAAGGGGCTTGCAGCGCGGCTTGGCGGATGCGTTCTGGCGGTTCTGCTGCTGGGCGGCTGCGCTTTGGGAGAAAGCAAACCCGCTGATTTGGCTGCTCCGTTATTTCAGCCTCCGGAGGAGAAGGTTGAAACGGCAATCGCTTCAAGAGGAACAATCGAAACCAGGCTGCGCGGCAATGCAACCTTTGTGCCGTCCCGCGTAACGAAGCTGGTTGTTGGAAATTCTGGCGGGGTTATTAAAGCTTATTATGCCGAAACGGGAAAAAAGGTTCAAAACGGCGAAGTGATGGCGCAACTGGAAACGGCAGAGCTGGAGGACCGGATCGAACTGCAAAAGCTGAATGTAGAAAGGGCAGTCCTTCTATATAAAGAAACAGCTGGCAATGATGGCGACGAGGTTGCTCTGCTGGGCCAGGAGGCCGATCTGGAGCGGGAAACGGCTGCGCTGCGCGCTTTGGAGACTCGATTGGCAGGCTCGGAGGTAAAAGCGCCTTTTGAAGGCATTGTAACCTTTGCAGAGAAGCTGAAAGCAGGTAACAGCGTGCAGCCCTATCAAGCAATTGCAACCGTGGCGGATCCTTCCAGCCTGCAACTGGTGTATAGCGTCAAACAGCCTTCCGAGCTGCTTGGCGTAGAGACGGGCATGCCGGTTGAGGTGACGTATAAAGGAAAGCTTTATGAAGGAAAAGTGGTGCAGTCGCCCTCTGCTTTACCGATGCGGGCTGATCCCCGAAATAAACTCCAGCATGCCACCCGAATCATTATTGATCTGGACCAGCTTCCTCCTGAAGCTGTTATCGGTCATAGCGCGGAAATTGCAATAACCCTTCAGCAAAGGGAAAATGCCATCATTGTTCCGCGAACATCAGTTTTTTCTCTCTCCGGGAGCAATTATGTGCAGATTTTGGAGGAAGGAACCCGTTTGGTGAGGGATGTCGAGACGGGGCTGACGTCCGGCTCGGACATTGAAATTGTTAAAGGCGTAGAGGAAGGGCAGCAGATTGTTTTGAATCCGTGAGGAGGAGCTATTATTGGAAGCGTGTCGTACCAGCGATGGGGAAACGTTATTGAAGGCCGTTGGCATACGGCGGGTATTTGGTAAAGGCCAAACTGCTGTGACAGCGCTTGCAGATATTCATTTGGATGTAAAGACAGGTACGCTGGTTGCGCTTAAGGGGCGTTCGGGGTCAGGGAAAACAACGCTGCTTAACATCCTGAGCGCCCTGGATGAGCCGACCGGTGGACAGGTATTTCTGCAAAATAGAGAAATAACGGCCTTGTCGCCTCTGGAGAGAAGCCGGTTACGGCGAAAGGAGCTGGGGCTTATTTTCCAATCCTTTGGCTTAATTCCCCTCATGTCCGCTTTTGAAAATGTGGAATACGGCTTGCGCATCGCAGGCGCGCCATCAAGCGGCAATCGCGAAGCGGCGATCGAGGCGCTGGAGAAGGTTGGCATGAAGGACAGAATGAAGCATCGCCCCATGGAGCTCTCCGGCGGAGAGCAGCAGCGCGTGGCCATTGCGCGGGCGATCGCGCACAAGCCGACCTTGCTTATTGCGGATGAACCAACTGCGGAGCTGGATAGCAGGATGGGTTACCAGGTGATGAAAGTATTTCGCGAGCTGGTGCAGAAGGCCGGCATGACGATTGTGATGACAACGCATGATCCCGGAATTATGGAGCTTGCCGATTATGTTGTGGCATTGGAGGATGGACGTATTGTTACGCAAAATCAACCCTCGGCGGATTAGCCGTTCACGCTTCAAAGTGCTGTCGGCAATATGGATTATTGCATGTATTGTCCTCACGGGATGTTCCCTTCTTCCAATGGAGGAGGAAATCGTGCAGCCCCCCCTTATTCAGCCGACGGAGGAGGAGCTGAACCTCGTGCAGGCGGTCAAGGGAAATATCCAGACGTATCTCAGGGGCACGGCCCGTTTTGTATCCGCTGCCACGGAGGAGGCTTCATTTCTTGAATCCGGCGGAAAGGTGCAGTCGATAAACGTTGCGGTGGGAGACTCCGTCAAAGCGGGGGATGTGCTGGTGGAGCTTGACAGCGGCGATTTGGAGCTGCAGCTCCGGTTACAGAAAATGAATGTTGAAAAAATCTGGCTGCAGTACAGGCAGTCCAAAATGTCCGATGTGTCCGAGACGGAGCTGCGTCTGCGCGAAATCGATCTGGAGCGGGAAACGCTGCTTCTGGAATCTATGGAGAGCCGGCTGGAAAATTCCAGATTATACGCTCCGATCGATGGCGTCGTTATTTTTGCAGAAACCTTGCAGACCGGCGATACCGTTAGCGCCCATCAGACCATTATGACAATCGCCGACCCTGCCCGCATACAGCTGACCTATACGGCAGGAAGTCCCAAGGATTTGATGATGGTGGAAACCGGCATGCCGGTTCAGCTGAGATACAAGGGCAAGGCTTATGACGGTACGGTACTACAAACTCCGGCGAACGCTCCGCTTACAACAGATGAAATTCAGACGGAGCGAAACGCGGTTCTGCTGATTGTTGAAATGGCGAAGCAGCCGGAGGATGTGCAGATCGGGCATAGCGCGGAAATGACCATCGAGCTGCAAAATCGCGCCGACGTTATTCTGCTGCCCCGCTCGGCGGTGCGTTCCTACATGGGGCGCAGCTATGTGCAAATTGCGGACGGCAGCCAGCGCCGCGAGGTAGATGTGGAGGTTGGTCTTACGACGGCGACCGAAGCAGAAATCGTATCCGGGCTGGAAGAGGGGCAGATGGTGGTCGTAAACCACTAAACCCGCAGCTGCATGCCCGACAGGGACGAAAAATAAATGAGGTGTGCATATGGCCTTGTGGACCATGATCCTTCGCAAGATGGCCAGCAATAAATGGCTGCAATTAAATCTATGGTTCGGGCTTACGATATGCGTAGCGCTGTTCAGCTCGATGCCGCTTTATTCCGAAGCGATTCTTCAGCGGACGCTGCAAAAGGAGCTTCAAAGGCTGCAAAGCGAAAGCTTCGTGTATCCCGGCTACGTCCGGGCTGCAACAACGATTTCTTCAAGCAAAAGCACCGAGGATACAGCGGAAGCGATTGCCAAGGCCGACCGTTATATGGAGGGGCTTCCCGCCAGAGCAGGACTGGAGCAGATGTCCGCTTACCGGCAGCGCGCCACGCCAAAAATGAAAGTGTATGGGGCTGACGCCAGCGAGGCGGAAAGGCAGGCGCAGAAAACCTCCGGCGCCTTCAAGTCGCTATCCGACATGGAGACAAGGGTAAAGCTCATCGAAGGTAGAATGCCCGTAGACCGCACAGACGGCGTATTCGAGGCGCTGGTGACGCAGCGGTTTCTATTTGCCGCAAAGCGGGGATTAGGCGAAGAGCTCGTCGCGGAATACCCGGAACAGGAGAAGGTTCTGTTCAGAGTTGTACCTGTGGGCATTATTGAAACGGACCCTGCGGCAGACCCGTATCTTCCTTTTTTGACCACGGAATCTCCGGACGGCTTTCTTGTGCCCTTCCAGCAGTTTGAACGGGAGTTTGTACAGGGAGGAAAAGCGCGAATCGCAGAGCTGGAATGGCGGGCAGCATTAAATTACAGCGGCTTAAAGCTGGAGAATATGGAGGCCTTTACAAAAGCGAGCACAGAGCTCCGCCGGTATTTCCGGGGACGGCTTGGAGCCGATGAAGTAAACGTTCCGGCTCTTCAAACCATTGCCTCCTACGAGGGAAAGCGGGAAAAGCTGGACCTGATGATGCTTTCCCTTTATTCGCCGGTTATGATGATGCTTGCCTTTTATTTGTATATGGCGGCCAATTTGATTATCGAGCGCCAAAAGACGGAAATTGCCGTGCTTCGCAGCCGGGGCGCAAGCCGTCTGCAAATTATGACGGCGTATACCTTCGAAAGCCTTTTACTGGGGGGAGCGGCTTTGGCGGCAGGCCCGTTTTTGGGCGTTGCCATTACAAGAGTGCTGGGCGCGTCCAGCGGATTTCTGGAATTTGTGCAGAGATCGGCGCTCCAGGTGGCGCTTAGCGGCATTGCTTACAAAATCGCCGCCATCGCCGTTGGAGCTGCCATTATTCTGATCCTAATTCCGGCCTTCGCGGCAACAAGAACAAGCATAGTTGCGCGCAAGCAGGCTACAGCCCGGCTTACGGGGATGTCGTTTTGGCACAAAACGGGAGCGGATATTGCACTCATTGCGTTGTCCCTTTATTTATTGCATAACTTCAATAAAAGACAGGAGGATCTAAAACGTCTGGCAATTGATTCCGATGCGCTTCAGATCGACCCGATGCTGTTCCTGCTGCCTGCTTTGTTTGCGCTTGGCTGCGGCCTCCTGGCTCTTCGTGTATACCCTTGGCTGATCAAGCTGGTGTTCCGGGCTGGTCAGCGCTGGTGGCCGCCCTCCATGTACGGGACGCTTGTGCAGGTCAGCCGCTCCTCCGGGCAATACCTGACGATTAAGGTATTTCTTATTATGACGGTTGCAACAGGCATTTTCAGCGCAAGCTCGGCCAGAACGATTAATGATAATCTGGAGAGCAAAATCAGGTACAATGTCGGAGCGGATATGGCGTTGACAACCCGCTGGAAGAGCGATGCTCCTGTTACAATCATGGCAGGAGGCGCTCCGCAGCAGCTTCAAGGGGATAGCGGCGGGTCAACCGCAACAACCGCGCGCCGAGTGCAATATACGGAGCCGCCGTTTGCTCCGTTTCAGGAGCTGGAGGGCGTAGTTGCGGCTTCCAAGGTGTTTAAAAAGGAGGATGCGCGTTTCAGCGCGCCTGGCAGCGGCCAGGCTGGCCGAACAACGCTGATGGGCATTCATACGCAGGATTTTGGCAATACGGTATGGATGAAGGACTCCTTGCTGGAGCATCCCATCAACAGCTATTTGAATTTGATCGCGCCTGATCCCCGGGCTGTTCTGGTGTCGCGCTCCATTGCGGAGGAGGGCAAGCTGAAGCCTGGCGATCCGCTGCGGATTTCATGGGACGGCGTGGATCAAACAACCTTTACGGTCTACGGAATTATCGACTATTGGCCAAGCTGGAATCCGCTTCCCGATGGCCCTGTGCAGGAGGATGGAAAGGCTGCTGCACCGCGTCTTGTGGTAGGACATCTGGCTACCATTCAGAACCGTCTGGCCGTGGAGCCCTATGAGGTATGGCTGAAGCTGGAGGAGGGGGCATCCAGCAGCGATATTTATAGCCAGCTTGCGGAACGTAAGGTTACCATTAGCGGGCTGAAGGATGCGCAGCAAGCTCTGAGCCAGTCCCGCAACGACCCGTTCCGTATGGCGATTAACGGCGTCATGACATTGGGATTTGTCATTTCTATGGTGATTTGCTTTTTCGGCTTTTTGCTGTTCTGGGTTTTGACCTTGTCGGGAAGAACGCTTCAATATGGAGTGCTGCGGGCGATGGGCCTGCCGTTTCCTCAGCTTTTTGGGATGCTGGCGGCCGAGCAGCTGTTGACCTCCGGGGCGGCGGTTGTGATGGGCGTTTTAATCGGAAATCTCGTCAGTGAGCGTTTTGTGCCTCTGTTTGAAATGTCGTTTGCCACAACGGAGCAGGTACCACCGTTCGAGGTCGTTTACCGGGCCAGTGATTATATTCAGCTATATGGAATTGTTGGTTCAACCTTGGGTCTGGGGCTTCTGCTGCTTGGCTACCGTCTGTCGCGGATCCGGATCGCATCGGCGTTAAAGCTGGGAGAGGAGTAAACTATGATTCATTGCGAAGGGTTAGTCAAAATCTACAAGACGGCAGACCTGGAAGTGGTTGCCTTGCAGGGGCTGGACTTGACTGTGGAGGATGGCGAGCTGATGGCCATTATCGGAAATTCCGGGAGCGGCAAATCCACCCTGCTCAATATGCTAGGCGGCCTGGATAAGCCCTCTGCCGGCAAGCTGAGAGTAGGCGGGCGGGATTTGCTGACCTTTCGGGAGCGGGAGCTTGTCGCCTACAAGCGAGAGCTGGTCGGCTTTGTCTGGCAAAACAATGCCCGCAACCTTATCCCGTATTTGACCGCAATGGAAAATGTCGAGCTGCCTATGCTGCTGCACGGAAAACGGCGGCGGGAGAGAGCAAGGGAGCTGCTGGAGGCGGTTGGCCTTGGCGGCAAAATGAAGAATCGGCTCAGCGAGCTTTCCGGCGGCGAGCAGCAGCGCGTTGCAATCGCCATTGCGCTGTCCAACCGGCCACGTCTTCTGCTGGCGGACGAACCAACCGGCTCGCTGGATTCCAGAACCTCGGAGCAGGTGCTGGACCTGTTCCGGGAGCTGAACCGGACAACGGGGATTACGATTGTTATCGTCACGCATGACCCGTTGCTGGCGCGCAAGGTGGACCGCGTCGTTCAAATACGGGACGGAAAAACCTCTGCGGAAATACTCCGCAAGGGTCAAGGGAGCGGAGACGGTATGGAGGAGGCTGCCGAGCAGCAAGAGGACAGCCACGTTGAATATGCGGTTCTCGACAAGGCGGGCCGTTTGCAAATACCCGCCGGTTATTTGGAGGACGGCGGCTTTCATCGCAGCAACAAAGTACGGGTCGAGGTCGAGGAGGGCAAAATTGTGCTGTATCCTCCCGATAAGGACTCGGCATAAGTCGGCGGGGACAGCTCTATCAAGCAGATTCTTAAGCAGAATCTCAAGCAGAATCTCAAGCAGAATCGGATAGTTCCTTTCACTGGTAATTACTCTTAAAAAGTTAGAGGTAAACTATACGTTTACCCTAACTTTTTTTGCGTAGATTTTAGTGTAAAGAGGTGTATGCTTGTCGTAAATAGTTGTAAAAAGTCGTAAAAGGTCCTCCAGGCAGTTAAACAGTTGTAGGAGCCTTTGGTTTGTACGATTTTACACTCAAAATATTGCATTAAGCCAAGCATTATGTATATGTTGTACGTAAAATCGTACAAAATGAATGGTTAGCTGGCCCCGATTTTTGAATTTATACGATTTATCGTACAAACGATACAAAAATCAAGGATGTGTCGCTTCACTTGTACGAAGAAGCATACAAATAGACCAAGGCTTGGCGCAACAGACCCGCCATAGCATCATTGTTTAGCGTATTATCAGATTATGAGTCTTTAGTAAGTGTGACAACTAGAGAAGCAAGATGTGGCAGCAATAAAAGATAAAGAGAAAGCAAAAGAGAAGAAAAAGAGTAAGAAGGAAAAAGAAAGAGAAAGAAAGAGAAAATGAAAAAGAAGCTGGAAAACGAGGAAATTCAGAAGTTTTAAAGGGCTTCCGGGGTTAAAATGGTTCAGAACAAGGGTCGTAGCCAGTAAATAGCCGTTGCTTGCATAGAGCTTTTTACTGGCTTGAGGGTTTGTTGGTTCCAGGATGTGCGACCCCCTGTCAGTTCCTGTATCAGGCGGTGATGGAGTGCATCTTGCGGTATGCGTTGGCGCTGACGCCTGTGTAGGATTTGAACTTTTTGTAGAACCAGTCGATTTCGATGTAGCCTACTTTGTTAGCGATTTCATAAATTCTAAGCCCGGTATGCTCCAGAAGAAACTTGGCTTTTTCCATACGCTGCTGAAGGAGATATTCGTTAAACGTCATGTTTTCGTGATATTTGAATTTTTGGCCCAGATAGGAGCAATTGAAATGCATGCTCGTCGATATTTCCTTTAACGTAATGGCCTGATCCAGACTTTCTTCAACATAAGCCTTCACCCGATCAATGACGTGTACGTCCCGCAGTCTGGCATCCGCAGCATTTTCCGCCGTTTCTCCTCCGGTTTCGTCCCCAGCTCCAGCTTGATAGAGGTTACCCGCGCGGCCGGACGCTTCCGCCGTATCGGATTCAGCACCTATCATTTCGCGCATGTTTCGCAGGCTGTCTGTCATTTCTTCCAGCGTAAACGGCGCAGGCAAATAATCGTTGACTCCATAATGCATCGCTTCCCGTGCAGAGTGGAAATCCATCCGGCCGCCAACAAGCATAAGCGGCATGCGCTTGCACTTATCGCGTATGAACTCGCATAAACGAATACCTTCTGCGTGCGCATCGCGAATATGAATGACAACCAGCGAAAAGCGCTCCCTGCTAAACAAGGAAACCGCATCTCCCAGCGACTTTGCGAATCCTCCCAGTGAGTAGCCCAATCTTCGCCAATCCAATGAATGTGTCTGATTAGCGATGGAATGAGGACTCAAGTCAACCAACATCACTTTATGCAACATGCTCCCCCCCATTTTTTTTGTTCTGCGGCGCTGCCGCTGCTCACCAAAAAAAAGGATACGCTTACATTATGGAAAATCAGCATCAGCTTCACAATGTGCTTTTTTTTGGATTGCCACCATCTCTTTACCTCTTGACTGTACGCGCGTACTTTTTTTTCTGAGCCGCTCCAAAAACCTAGAATCTGACGGGTTTCAATCTCTTTTTAAGCAGGTTGTTGCCTCAAAATGTAAGCGCTACACTTTTCATGTGTTCATCATTTATCGAGGGGGATTACGAATGCGGATTACAAAAATGATGGTGTTGCTGTGTGCGCTGGCTCTTGTGCTGGCAGCTTGCAGCGGCAGTACTCCAAGCAACAATCCGGGAAATGCCGGTAATGGGGGAAGCAACAACTCCGGTAACGGAGCAGAAGCGACGCCAACCAGCGCGCCAGAAGAAACAGATGATGTTGAAGGCACGCCGGAAATGGATTTTGACATGGGTGGCAAAACGATAAAAATTGCTTCCTGGTGGGACATGACGATCGGAGA
>PJUA01000343.1_pt1 | contig 31216 bp, 20 predicted proteins | sample 1512151 | NCBI WGS metagenome assembly PJUA01 (sample SAMN08177678, study PRJNA422409) | Soil metagenome, whole genome shotgun sequencing project. | isolation source: Soil enriched on filter paper: beechwood xylan treatment | place: USA: Madison | collected 2015-01-15
GATCCACGTCGCGCTGAACCATAAGACGATCTATCGTTACGACCGGCCGGTGTCGCTCGGCCCACAGATCATCCGGTTGCGGCCGGCGCCCCATTGCCGGACACCGATCCTCAGCTATTCCCTGAAGGTCACGCCCAAACAGCATTTCCTGAACTGGCAGCAGGATCCGCAATCGAATTTCCAGGCCCGCTTCGTCTTCCCGGAAAAGACGCGCGAGTTCATCGTCGAGGTCGATCTGGTCGCCGAGATCGCCGCGATCAACCCGTTCGACTTCTTCCTGGAGGAGAAGGCGAGCCATATCCCCTTCGCCTACGAAGACTGGCTGCAGCGCGAGCTGCGCCCGTACCTGGAGACGGAGGAGCCGGGGCCGGAACTGATCGCCTATCTGAGGGACATTCCGCGGGAAAGGACGCCGACCATCGATTTCCTGGTCGCGGTCAACCAGCGGCTGCAGCAGGACATCGGCTATGTCATCCGGATGGAGCCCGGCATCCAGAGCTGTGCTGAGACGCTGACCAGGCGCACCGGCTCCTGTCGCGATTCGGCGTGGCTGCTGGTGCAGATCCTGCGTCACCTGGGTCTGGCCACCCGCTTCGTCTCCGGCTACCTGATCCAGCTGACCGCCGACCAGAAGGCGCTCGACGGCCCGTCGGGTCCGGAGAGCGACTTCACCGACCTGCATGCCTGGGTGGAGGTGTTCCTGCCCGGCGCCGGCTGGGTCGGGCTGGACCCCACCTCCGGCCTGCTGGCGGGCGAGGGGCACATTCCGCTGGCCTGCACGCCGGACGCCTCCTCCGCCGCCCCGATTTCCGGCCTCGTCGACGAGGCCGAGGTCGAATTCGGCCATGAGATGTCGGTCACCCGCATCTACGAGGCGCCGCGCGTCACCAAGCCCTACACCCCACAGCAATGGGCGGCGATCGAAGCGCTGGGCCACCGGGTCGACGAGGATCTGAAGACCGAGGACGTCCGCCTGACCATGGGTGGCGAGCCGACCTTCGTCTCCATCGACGACATGGACGGCGCCGAGTGGAACACCACCGCGCTGGGTCCGCAGAAGCGCAAGATGGCTGCCGATCTGATCCACCGGCTGATGGCACGCTTCGCTCCCGGCGGCCTGCTGCATTTCGGCCAGGGCAAATGGTATCCCGGCGAATCGCTGCCGCGCTGGGCGATGACGCTCTACTGGCGCCGCGACGGCGAGGCGCTGTGGGCCAACCGCGACCTGCTGGCGCGCGAGGACACCGATTACGGCCACACCTCCCAGGATGCCGGCGTGTTCCTGATGGCGCTGGCAAAAAGGCTGGGCCTCGACCCGAACCTCGTGCTCGGCGCCTATGAGGACCCCTGGCACTATCTGCGCAAGGAATCGCAGCTTCCGATCAATGTCGATCCGCTGAACAGCAAGCTGGATGACAAGGAGGAGCGCGAGCGGCTGACCCGCGTCTTCACCCGCGGTCTGGCAGAGCCGGTCGGCTTCGTCATGCCGATCAACCGGCGCATGACCCAGCAGGGGCCGGTCTGGCTGTCCAGCACATGGCCGCTGCGCCAGGAGAAGCTGCTGCTGATCCCCGGCGACAGCCCGGTCGGCTACCGCCTGCCGTTGGGCTCGCTGCCCTGGGTGTCGAAGTCCGACTATCCTTATGCCTGGGAAACCGACCCGTTCGAGGATCGCGGCCCGCTTCCGCCTCATCCGGTGCAGCGCCGGCAGGAGATTCGCGGTGCCGTCCAGGAATCCGACCGTGGCGTCCACACCGACAAACGGATCGCCCAGCGCCAGCGCATCATGGCGGAGATCCGTGACGAACTGCCGGAGGAAGGCAAATCGGCCTGGTGGGTGGTGCGCACCGCCCTGAGCTGCGAGGCGCGCAATGGCCGCCTGCACCTGTTCATGCCGCCGATGAGCACGCTGGAGGACTATCTGGCGATGCTGGTGGAGATCGAGGCGACCGCGGTCGAGCTCGAGATGCCGGTCGTCATCGAGGGTTACCAGCCGCCGAAGGACCCGCGCCTGAACTCCATGGCCGTCACCCCCGACCCAGGCGTGATCGAGGTGAACATCCACCCCGCCCACAGCTGGGACGATCTGGTGCGCAACACCATCGCCCTGTACGAGGATGCGCGCCAGTCCCGCCTGGGGGCGGAAAAGTTCATGATCGACGGGCGCCATTGCGGCACCGGCGGCGGCAACCATGTGGTGATGGGCGGCGCCACCGCGGCCGACAGCCCCTTCCTGCGCCGGCCCGACCTGCTGCGCAGCCTCATCACCTATTGGCAGAACCACCCTGCCCTGTCCTACGTCTTCTCCGGCCTGTTCATCGGCCCGACCAGTCAGGCTCCGCGCGTGGACGAGGCGCGCGACGACCAGCTCTATGAGCTGGAGATCGCCTTCAACCAGATCGATCAGGCGGCGGCGAATGGCAACTGCCCGCCCTGGCTGGTCGACCGGGTGCTGCGCAACCTGCTGGTCGATGTGCAGGGCAACACCCACCGGGCGGAGTTCTGCATCGACAAGCTCTATTCGCCGGACAGCTCCACCGGCCGCCTCGGCCTCGTCGAGTTCCGCGCCTTCGAGATGCCGCCGCATGCGGAGATGAGCCTGACCCAGCAGCTTCTGATGCGGGCGCTGGTCGCGCGCTTCTGGAAGCATCCCTACAAGGGCAAGCTGGTGCGCTGGGGCACCGAGCTGCACGACCGCTTCATGCTGCCGCACTTCGTCCAGCAGGACATGGCCGACGTGCTGCAGGACCTGCGCGACCATGGCTATCCGCTGGAGGACAGCTGGTTCGCGCCGCATTTCAACTTCCGTTTCCCGGTCTACGGCCATGTCAGCCAGCGCGGCATCACCATGGAACTGCGCATGGCGCTGGAGCCCTGGCATGTCCTGGGCGAGGAGCCGGGCGGCGGCGGCACGGTGCGCTATGTCGACAGCTCGGTGGAGCGGGTGCAGGTGCGCGTCACCGGCCTGATCGACGCCCGCCACGTCATCACCTGCAACGGCCGGCGCGTGCCGCTGATCCCCACCGGGGTGGAGGGCGAGTTCGTCGGCGGCGTGCGCTATCGCGCGTGGCAGCCGCCCTCCTGCCTGCACCCGACGATTCCCGTCCACACCCCGCTGATATTCGACATCCTCGACAGCTGGGCGGGCCGGTCGATCGGCGGCTGCACCTATCACGTCATGCATCCGGGCGGCCGCAACTACGAGACCTTCCCGGTCAACGCCAACGAGGCGGAGGGCCGCCGCTTGGCCCGCTTCTTCCCCTTCGGCCATACCCCCGGCCCGATGGACGCCCCGGCGGAGGAACGCAACCCGCAGTTCCCGATGACCCTGGATCTGCGGCGGGGGTGAAGCCTATCGCCCATGGTGATAAATGCCCTCTCCCGCTCCGGGAGAGGGAGGGGACCCACGAAGTGGGGAGGGTGAGGGGCATTCCGAACATGGATTCTCGATCCTTGGACCACCCCTCACCCTTCCCATCCTCCGCATGGGCCCCTTCCCTCTCCCGGGACGGGAGAGGGAGCTTCACCCATGTCCACCCCGTCATCCATTTTTCAGCGTCATAACGCGATAGCACTACCCGTATAACGGTTATCGGATTTACCCTCATCGGTCGAATGCCAAAGCGACATACACCAGATGAGGGAATAACAGGGATGAAGCTGCCCTTCTACGCGACGCTGGCGGCCACTGCGCTGATGCTCAGCTCCTGCGCCGAGCCGCCGCAGCCGCCGCGTCCGGTGCCGGTCAAGCCGCCGGTCGAGGTCAACGGGCTGTGGTACCTGGACCAGGGTTGGTCGGACGAAGCCCGCCAGTGGTACTACAACACCACGCAGGGCTCGCAGATCATGCGCTATGACTGGTTCATGGCGTTGGAGGATCCGCAGACCAAGCAGCCCTTCGTCAAGAGCATCACCCGCTACGGCTATGCCGCCGGCACGGCCAGCAGTTGGAACCCCGATCTGCTGCCGGTCGGCTTCGTCAAGGACACCGATCCCGACAAGACCACCTGGTTCGGCATGACCTGCGCCGCCTGCCACACCGGCGATGTGACGGTGAACGGCAAGACCATGCGCATCGACGGCGCGGTCACCACCGGCGACCTCTATGGCTTCATCAGCGGGCTGAGCGGCGCCGTCCACACCACGGTGACCAGCGACGCGGCCTTCCAGCCCTTCGCCACCCGCGTGCTGGGCGCCGGCGCCACCGATCAGCAGAAGCTGGCGCTGTACAACGACCTGAAGGCCTTCGACCAGTCCTTCGCCGCCTTCGTCGCCGCCAGCACCCCGGACACGCCCTGGGGGTCGATGCGCACCGACGCCTTCGGCATGATCTTCAACCGGGTTTCGGCCATCGACCTGAACCTGCCCAAGAACAATCGCGCGCCGAACGCCCCGGTCAGCTATCCCTTCCTGTGGGATGCGCCGCACCAGCCGCGTGTGCAATGGAACGGCCTGCTGCCGAACGCCACCGCCTTCGACGCGCTGGGCCGCAATGCCGGCGAGGTGCTGGGCGTGTTCGGCAAGGTGGCGCTGAAGCCGCCGGCCGACGCCGCGCATTACTATTACAAGTCGACGGTCCGCGGCCGGAATCTGGTCGACATGGAAAACCAGCTGCGCAAGCTGCGCTCGCCGGTGTGGCCGGACAGCCTTGCCGGCAATGTCGACATCGTCAAGGCGGCGGCCGGTGAAACGATCTACAAGGAAAGCTGCCAGAGCTGCCACGCCGTCCTGCCGCGCGGCGAGACCTACACCACCGCGCCGATCGAGATGGTGCCGCTGTTCAACTGGGCGAAGCCTGACGATGCCAAGGCGGTGATCGCGGCCTTCGGCACGATCTGCACCAAGGGCGTCGATGCCGCCGTCTCCGCCGGGATGGTGACGGTCAACTATGCCGCCGATCCGAAGATGGCGGTCGACGCGCTGTGCCGTCAGGTCGATACCGGCGTCCTCGCCAACGTCGCCATGCCGCCGCAGCTGCTGGGCGGCAAGCCGCTGAAGAACCCGGATCTGGCGGCGAATCTGCTGTCCAACGCGGTGATCGGTGCGATCTTCGGCGATCTGGTGCGTGAACAGGGCCTGCTGGCCGACCTGCTGAAGGGCGACAACGCCCCGGCGCCGTGGCTGACCGCCAGCGCGCCGGCCGGCTGGTCGCCCGAATCGCAGACGAAGGGCGGCACGCTCGACACCACGCCCTTCGTGAAGCCGGGCGCCAGGATGACCGCCGACCACCAGAAGGTGATCGCCGCCCTGACCGGCCGCGGCGAGAGCAAGCCGACCGTCGGCGCGGTTCCCGCCGGTGGCCGTGCGGCGAAGGCGGCTGCCGCTCCGGCGAAGTCCACCTCCGGCGGGGCGACCGCCGACGAGGAGGCGCTGGCCGGCACCATCAAGCAATTGCTGGCCTACAAGGCGCGTCCGCTGGACGGCGTGTGGGCTACGGCGCCCTTCATGCACAACGGGTCGGTGCCCAACCTGTATGAGATGCTGCTGCCGGCGTCCCAGCGGTCGGTGACCTTCCGCATGGGCAGCACCTCCATCGACCCGGTCAAGGTCGGCGTGGATGCCTCCGCCAAGGATGCCACCTTCGTCTATGACACGACCAAGCCCGGCAACCACAACAGCGGCCACGAATTCGGCGCTGGCCTGACCGACGACCAGCGTTGGCAGCTGGTGGAATACCTGAAGACGCTCTGACCGTTTCCGGGATCTCCGCTGCATCCGGCAAGCCGGAGCGTCGCCATCCGCGGCGCTCCGGCTTTTTTCATTCGCAAGGGTCACCCATGGCCCATGCGGCTGCGAACGGATATGGGCGGAAGCTTTCCTCTTTCGGATGGATCGCCCGGCCGCCAGCCTTGCATCACCGGGCGGGGACGTTCAGACTGTTGCTTCCTTCATAGGCAATACGCACCAGTCCGACCTTGTCCCAATCCGACCAGCCATTCCGCGCGCCGGCATCCGTGATCCCGTCCGGGATGCCGCCGGTTCCCTTCACCCAGGGATCGCTGTTCGGCGAGGCCGACGCCATCGGCTATGGCTCGGGCCAGGTCTATGACGAGATGGTGAACGGCCAGGGCCGGCTTCGGCCGCACTGGCAGACCTTCATGAGCACGCTTGGCCCCCTCGACGCCGAACAGATGGCGCAGCGGTGGGAGGAGGCGCGGCGGCTGCTGCACCAGAACGGCGTCACCTACAACATCTACGGCGATCCCAATGGGATGGAGCGGCCATGGCCGCTTGACATGATGCCGCTTCTGCTGCCGGCCCATGAATGGAAGGCCATCGAATCGGGGTTGATCCAGCGGGCGTCGTTGCTGAACGCCATCCTGACCGACCTGTACGGGCCGCAGACGCTGACCCGTTACGGCCGGCTGCCTCCGTCGGTGATCCATGCCGACCCCGGCTTCCGCCGCGCGGTCCACGGCATCCGGGTGCCGAACGACGTGCATCTGCATTTCTACGCCGTCGACCTCGCCCGCGCCCCCGACGGGCGCTGGTGGGTGCTGTCCGACCGCACCCAGGCGCCGAGCGGCAGCGGCTATGCGCTGGAAAACCGCGCGGTGATCGCCAAGGTGCTGCCCGACAGCTTCCGCCATTGCCAAGTGGAGCGGCTGACCGGCTTCTTCGACACCTTCAAGGAAACCCTGCTGTCCATCGCGCCGCGGAACGGCGGCGCCGGCCGGTTGCCGCGCGTGGTCCTCCTGACCCCGGGTCCCTACAACGAAACCTATTTCGAGCACGTCTATCTCGCCCGCTATCTCGGCCTGACGCTGGTGGAGGGGGCGGACCTGACGGTGCGCGACCGGACCGTCTATCTCAAGACCCTGTCGGGGCTGGAGCAGGTCGACGTGATCCTGCGCCGGCTCGACGCCGATTTCGCCGATCCGCTGGAGATGCGCGCCGACAGCTCGCTCGGCGTTGCCGGGCTGATCGAGGCGGTGCGGGCCGGCAATGTCGTGATGGCCAACGCGCTGGGTTCCGGCCTGATGGAATCGATGGCGATGAAGTCGTCGCTGCCGACGCTCTGCCGCCATCTGCTGGGGGAGGAGCTGCGGCTGCCCGGCGTCGCCAGCTGGTGGTGCGGCAACGACGCGGAACGCGCCTACGTCATCGACCATCTCGACGGGCTGGTGGTCAAGCCGGCCTTCCCGTCGCTGTCCTTCGAGCCGATCTTCGGCGCCCAGCTGTCGGCTGCCGAGCGCTCCGTCCTTGTCGAGCGGATCAAGCGCCGCCCCTGGTATTTCGTGGCGCAGGAGCAGATGGCGCTCTCCACCGCACCGGTCTGGCAGGATGGCCGGCTGCAGCCGCGCCCGCTGGTGCTGCGCGTCTTCCTCTGCGCCACCCCCAGCGGCGGCTATGCGGTGATGCCCGGCGGCCTGACCCGCGTGTCGAGCGAATCCGGCCGTCTGGTGGTGTCGATGCAGAGCGGCGGCGGCAGCAAGGACACCTGGATCCTGGCACCGCGCCGGGCCGACGTCGCCTCCACCCAGCCGCGCCCGGCGCTGGCGACGGAGCCGACGGCCAGCGGCGCCCGCCCGTCCGCCAACGACCTCCCCAGCCGCGTCGCCGACGGCCTCTATTGGCTCGGCCGCTATGCCGAGCGGGCGGAGGGCGCTTTGCGCCTGCTGCGCGCCACCCAGGGTCGGCTGATCGACAGCAACATGCCGGGCGCCACCCTGCAGCTTCGCCCGTTGCTCGACCTACTCAGTTCGCAGAGCATGATTCCGGCGGAGATGGCGCGGGTGACGGAAAGCGGCGCCAACCGCGGCCTGCGCGAGGCGCTGCACGCGGCGGTGACAGACCCCGACCATCCCAACAGCCTGCGTTCCCAGGTGCTTCGCCTGCATCGCACCGCCTATTCGGTGCGCGACCGCCTGTCGATGGACATGTGGCGGGTGGTTTCGGCGATCGACCGCCAGACCCAGCCGCCGAAGGGACGGATGGACGCGGCCTCGCTGCTGCTGCGGCTGGACGACGTGATGATCACGCTGGCCGCCTTTTCCGGCCTCGAGCAGGAAAGCATGACGCGGGGCGCCGGCTGGCGCTTCCTCGACATCGGACGGCGGATCGAACGCTCGCTGCACATGATCGCGCTGATGCGCGGGGTCCATGTCGCCGACCTGGACCGAGAGGACGAGCCGGTGCAGGCCGCCACCCTGTCGGTGCTGCTGGAACTGGGCGAGAGCGTGATGACCTACCGCGCGCGCCACCTGACCAGCGTGCTGCGCACACCCGTGCTCGACCTGCTGCTGGGGGAGGAGGCGAATCCCCGCGCGCTGGCTTTCCAGCTTGCGGCGCTGGACCGCCACATGCGGGCGCTGCCCAGCCAGGGCGTCGGCACCGGGACGGACCCGACCGGCGGCGCGCTGGCCATCGTCGCCGCCGCACGCAACAGCCTGGAACGGACCGACGCGATGGCGTCCGGCGAGGGGTTGCGCACGCTGCTCGACACGCTGGCGATGTCGTTGCCCGATGTGTCCAATTTCCTGGCGCACGCCTATTTCAGCCATGCCTTCGCACGATCGGCCTGACGCGATGACGCCCCCTTCCCACGCTCCCGGCTCCTCCCCCAGCAGTGGCGGCCTTTCGACGCGCTATCGCGTGCGCCATGCCACCGCCTACGACTATGGCGAGGATGTGCCGATCTCCCACCATCTGCTGCATCTCAGCGCCCGGCCGCACCCGCGCCAGCGCATCCGGCGCAGCCTGCTGACCATCGATCCGGTCCCGGCGGTGCGGGCCGAGCGGGTGGATTATTTCGGCAACACCGTCACCTATGTCGCGGTTCAGGAGCCGCACCGGACCTTCTCCGTGATCGCCGAAAGCGAGGTGGAGGTGTTCGAGCCGCCCGCGCTGGCTCCGAACGAATCGCAGCCGTGGGAACAGGTGCGCGACAGTCTGCGCGGTCTGACCGGGCCTGACGACGGGGCGGAGATCACGCAATATTGCTTCGACAGCGCGCTCGTCGCTTCCAGCCCGGAGTTGCTGGAGTATGCCCGGGGCAGCTTCACCCCCGGCCGTCCGGCGGTGGCGGCGGCCATCGACCTGATGAACCGCATCAACCGCGAATTCGCCTTCGATCCCACCGCGACGACGGTGGCGACGCCGCTGGCGGCGGTGATGCGCAACCGCCGCGGCGTCTGCCAGGACTTCGCCCATATCGCCGTCGGCTGCGCCCGCGCCGTCGGCCTTCCCGCACGCTATGTCTCCGGCTATCTGCGCACCCTGCCCCCGCCGGGACAGCCGCGGCTGGTCGGCGCCGACGTCAGCCATGCCTGGGCATCTGTCTGGTGCGGGATCGCCGCTGGCTGGTTGGACATCTGCCCGACCAACGCCTGCGTCGCCAATCGCGATTTCATCACCGTGGCCTGGGGGCGCGATTACGACGATGTCAGCCCGGCCCGCGGCGTCCTGGTCGGCGGGGCCGGCCATGGCCTGACCGTCAGCGTCGACGTCGAACCGCTGGAGGACTGAGCGATCCCGCTCACGCCTCCTGCGGCAAGCCCAGCATGCGGTGCAGCGTGTTGCAGATGGTGCGCGGATTCACGGGCTTGCTGAAGATCTCCAGCGGCTTCCAGCGCTCCTGTTTCAGGTCACTGTCCTGGGTCAGATAACCGGTCATCACCACCACCGGCAGGGTGGCATCCCGTTCGCGGATTTCCCGGATCAGCGTCTCGCCGTCCATGCGCGGCATGCGCAGGTCGGTCACCAGTGCGTGCACCCGCTCGCGGGCATAGCGTTCAAGCGCCTCCACCCCATTGGCGGCGACGGTGACGCGGAAGCCCTTGAAGGTCAGGAAATCCTCAAGCGCCATCGCCGCCAGCACCTCGTCCTCCGCGATCAGGATGTGCAACGGATCAGGCATGCGAGAACTCCCTGTCGGATGAGGAGACCGGCTGGCTCGGCAGCGTGATGCTGAAGCGGACGCCGCGGCTTCCGCCCTCCAACTCGACGTTGCGGGCTTCGATCCGTCCGCCCATGCCGTCGATGATGCCGTAGCCGATCGACAGGCCGAGGCCGGATCCCTTCCCGACTTCCTTGGTGGTGAAGAAGGGATCGAAGATATGCGGCAACACCGTGGGATCGATGCCGCCGCCGTCGTCGGTCACCTGGATGACCACGCTCTGTCTGTCCGGGTCGTCGCCGACTGCCACCATGATGCGTCCCGCCTTCCCACCATTTGCACGAAGCGCGACGATAGCATCGCGCGCGTTCGAAAACAGGTTGAGTATCACCTGCTCCAATTCAAGGGGGCGTCCGGTTACCGGCAGTTGCGCCGAGCCTGAGCTTTCGACGATCTCGACGTCTTCCAGCGCATATTGATGGCGCACAAGCTCCACGGCGCTCTGCACGCAGTTGGCGGGTTGGAAGGCCCGCATGCCGCCGCCGTCCCGCCGGCCGAAGGTGCGGACATGGTCGATCAGCTTGCCCATGCGTTCGGTCTGCTCAATCACCAGTTTCAAGGCCTTTTCGGCACGGGCCGGTTCGAGCAGATTCTCCTGCAGGCGGTTCAGGGTGTTTTCGGTCCAAAGCCGGATGACGTTCAGCGGCTGGCTCATCTCGTGCGCCATGCCGGCGGCCAGCGTGCCCAGCGTCGCCAGCTTGGAGGTCTGGACCACCTCCTCCTGAAGGCGTTTGCGCTCGGTCACGTCACGGCCGCTGCCCAGAATTTGGATTACCCGTCCGGCGGCATCCTTCACCGGCACCAGCATGGTGTGGAAGACACGCTGACCGGCCGGCATGTCCAGCGTTTCTTCGTAATCAATGGTCTTACCGCTATCGCGGCAGGCGGTGTACCGGGGAATTACCAGGTTGGCCAACTCCGGCGCCACAGCATCCCGGACACGGCGGTCACGCAATTGCTCAGGATCCAGGCCGCCGATCCGCGCCAGCGCCGGGTTGATCGCCTCGTAGGCGAAATCACCGTCCGGAAGGACCTGGACGATGAACAGCGCCTCGGCCAGATTGTTGAAGAAGCCGGAATAGCGGGTTTCCATCTCCCGCCGTGTCGCCACCTCCAGCGCCAAGGCCCGATTGCTGGCCTCCAGTTCACGTGGGCTGGGCAGGGCCAGCAGGCGCGGCATCAGCCACCAGAGTGCCCCCGCCGTCGCCAGCGAGGCCAAGGCGGTGATGAACTTCACCAGCCCTTCCAGCACATAGTCGGGAGTCCACAGCGTCCAGACCGACAGGAAATGGGTGGTGCCGCAGGCGATGATGAACAGCGCGAACAGCAGCGCCACCCAACCGAAGGCCACGTCGCGGCGCCGCATGACGAAATAGGTCAGCGCCACAGGAATCGAGAAATAGGACAGGCCGATCAGAATATCGGACCCGACATGCAGCATCAGGATATCGGGGCGCCAGAGCAGGCAGACCCCATGGGGTATGAACCCGCCGCTATCCAGAAGCTCGTCCAATCCCAGTGCCATGTCCGCCTCTTTTCCGACCATACCCGTCCGACGGAGGCCATCGCTTAAGTGTCGAAACCATCACACGCACCCGCACAAGGTCCGCCACCGGACCGACGCCGTCAAGCCGTCAGTCCGTTCGGGTCGAGCTGTACAGATTTATCTCATGGAAAGACGCCCGCCCGCGGCCTGTGCCGGGTGGCGGGCGTCGATTTCATGCGGCCGTGTGGACCTTGCGGTTCTGCTCACGGGTCTTCAGGAAGCGCAGCGCCGGGAAATCCTCCTGCGCGCGATTCAGGTGCCAGGCATTGCGGGCCAGGAACACCAGGGCGCCGTCATGGTCCTCCGCCAGCGCCGAGCGGTTCAGCTCGATGAACTTCTCCAACTGGACCTTGTCGTCGGTTTCGACCCAGCGGGCGGCGTCCAGACCGGCGCCCTCGAAGCGGGCGGCGATGCCGTATTCCGCCTCGATGCGCGAGGCAAGAACCTCGAACTGCAGCTGTCCGACCACGCCGACCACCCAGTCGGCGCCGGTCAGCGGCTTGAACACCTGGGAGGCGCCCTCTTCGGCGAAATGCTCCAGCGCCTTGCGCAGATGCTTCACCCGCATCGGATCGTCCGGGCGGACGCGCTGAAGCAGTTCCGGCGCGAAGCTGGGCACGCCGGTGAAGCGCAGATCCTCGCCTTCCGTCAGCGTGTCGCCGATGCGCAAGGACCCGTGGTTGGGGATGCCCATGATGTCGCCGGGCCACGCCTCTTCCGCCACCTCGCGGTCGCGGGCCAGGAACAGCACGGCATTGTTCACCGCCATCAGCTTGCCGGAGCGGATGTGCTTCAGCTTGGCGCCCCGCTTGTAGCGGCCGGAGCAGAGGCGGACGAAGGCGATGCGGTCGCGGTGGTTGGGGTCCATGTTGGCCTGGACCTTGAACACGAAGCCGGTGACCTTGTCCTCGTCCGGCTGGACGGTGCGCGGATCGGCCGGCTGCGGGCGCGGCGGCGGGGCGTTCTCCGCCAGACCGGACAGCAGTTCGCGCACGCCGAAATTGTTGATGGCGGAGCCGAAATAGATGGGAGTCAGATGTCCGGCGCGATAGGCCTCCAGATCGAAGGCCGGCATCAGGCCGCGCGCCATCTCCACCTCCTCGCGCAGCTTGGCGACGGCGTGGGCGGGCAGCAGCTCGTCCAGACGGGGATCGTCCAGGCCGTTGCACTCGATGCCCTCGTCGATCTCGTCGCCCTTGCTGCGGTCCATCAGGATCAGCCGGTCGCGGATCAGGTCGTAGCAGCCCAGGAAGTCGCGGCCCATGCCGATCGGCCAGCTGGCCGGCGTGACCTCCAGCGCCAGCGCGCTCTCGATCTCCGAGATCAGGTCGAAGGGATCGCGCGCCTCGCGGTCCATCTTGTTGCAGAAGGTCATGATCGGCACGTCGCGCAGACGGCAGACCTCGAACAGCTTCAGCGTCTGCGCCTCGATGCCCTTCGCGCCGTCGATCACCATCACCGCACTGTCGACCGCGGTCAGCGTGCGATAGGTGTCCTCAGAGAAGTCCTCGTGGCCCGGCGTGTCGAGCAGGTTGAAGGTGCGCCCGTCGAAATCGAAGGTCATGACGGAGGCGGTCACCGAGATGCCGCGCTCGCGCTCCACCTTCATCCAGTCCGACTTGGCGCGCCGCTGCTCGCCGCGCGCCTTGACGGCACCGGCCATCTGGATGGCGCCGCCGAACAGCAGCAGCTTTTCCGTGAGCGTGGTCTTACCGGCGTCGGGGTGCGCGATGATGGCGAAGGTCCGACGGCGGGAGACGGCGTCCTGAAGTTCGGACATGCGCGGGTCCCGTGACAAGAGAAGGTGATCGTGTGAACGGCGAAAGGGCCGACAGGCGAAACACGCCCATCGGCCCCCGTCGCATTACATAGCAGTGCCGGCACTTGGATTCCAGATCCTTGGGGATTCCAGATCCTTGGGTCCAGCCTTGCCCTGGACCTTACAGGGCCAGCTCGGCGATCTGCACGGCGTTCAGGGCGGCGCCCTTCAGCAGCTGGTCGCCGCAGACGAACAGGTCGAGGCCATGATCGCCGAACACCAGGTTGGTGCGGATGCGGCCGACCTCGACGTCATACTGGCCGGTGGCGTTCAGTGGCATCGGGTAGGCGCCGTTGGCCGGATCGTCCACCACCTTCACGCCTGCGGCATCGGCCAGGACGGCGCGGGCGGCGTCGGGCGTGACCGGCTGGATCGTCTCCAGCGTGATGGCTTCGGAATGGGCGCGGTAGGTCGGGATGCGCACGGCGGTGCAACTGACCAGCAGGTCCGGGACCTCCATGATCTTCCGCGTCTCCCACGTCACCTTCATCTCCTCCTTCGTGTAGCCGTTCTCCTGGAAGGCATCGATCTGGGGGATCAGGTTGAAGGGGATCGGGTGGCGGAACACGCTGTTGGTGACCGGCTTGCCGTCCAGCTGGTTGCGCGTCTGCTCTTCCAGTTCGGCCATGCCCTCGGCACCGGCGCCGCTGGTGGCCTGATAGGTGGAGACGATGGCGCGCTTGATGCCGAAGGCCTTGTGCAGCGGCCCGAGCGCGACCACGGCGATGGCCGTGGTGCAGTTCGGGTTGGCGATCAGGCGCGAGCCGGCGGCGTACGCCTCGCGGAACACGTGGGCGTTGATTTCCGGAACGATCAGCGGGATGTCGGCGTCGTAGCGGAAGGCGGAGCTGTTGTCGATCACCAGCGCGCCGGCCGAGGCCAGATCCTTGGCGTGCGCCTTGGCGAAGTCGCCCGACACCGCCAGCAGGACAACGTCATAACCCTTCACCACCGCGGCATCGAAGGCCTGCAGGGTCAGGGCGCCATAGGGGGTCTCCTGCACCTTGCCGGCGGAGCGCTCGGAGGCGAACAGGCCGAGTTCGGCGACCGGGAAGTTGCGGTCGTGCAGGACCTTGACCATCTCGCGGCCGACGGCGCCGGTGGCGCCGACCACGGCGACGCAGAGGGACTTGGAAGAAGCGGAGGCGTTGTTGCTGCTCATGGCGGGGTTCCGTCCTGTCTATCGCACTGTTGATCGGACCGGCCTATCGGTCGTTCGGACAGCGGACCCCGGATACGACGAGGCCCCGTCCGTTGTCCGGCGGGGCCTGCCTCGTGGAAGAAACGCTGGTCGATCCGATCAGCACACACCACGCCGCTGCCCGCCGAAGCGAGTCGCTTTTTTGGTCGTAGTGGTGGTGATGGCCTTGCGGTTCATGGGGCCTTCTTATCCGAATGCGCAGGCATTGTAAAGCGCCTGCGCATTCGCCTGATCAAAGATTGCCGGGCTTGGAGATTACCGGAACCCCTCGCCGTCATGGCTCGGCTTCACCGGGTGTACGTCCCAGATCTCCTGGGCGTACTCGTTGACCGTACGGTCGGACGAGAACCATCCCATGTTGGCGGTGTTCAGGATCGCCTTGCGGGTCCATTCCTCCGGATCGCGGTACAGTTCCATCGCGGCGTCCTGCGCCCGGCAATAGTCGGCAAAGTCCGCCGTCACCAGGAAATGGTCGCCGCCGTCGGTCAGCGCCTGGACGATCGGGTGGTAGCGGTTGCGGTCGTCCGGCGAGAAGGCACCGGTGGAAATCATGTCGAGCGCCCGCTTCAGGCTGGGGTTCGACGCGATCACATCGCGCGGGTTGAAGCCGCCGCTGGCGCGCAGGTCGTTCACCTCCTCCGCGGTCATGCCGAAGATGAAGATGTTGTCCGGCCCGACATGCTCGCGGATCTCGACGTTGGCGCCGTCCAGCGTGCCGATGGTCAGGGCGCCGTTCAGCGCCAGCTTCATGTTGCCGGTGCCCGACGCCTCCATGCCGGCGGTGGAGATCTGCTCCGACAGGTCGGCGGCGGGGATGATGATCTCGGCCGCGGTGACGTTGTAGTTCGGCAGCAGAACGACCTTCAGGTTGTCATGCACCGACGGGTCGTGGTTCACCACCTTGGCGACGTCGTTGATCAGTTTGATGATCAGCTTGGCCATGTGGTAGGACGGCGCCGCCTTGCCGGCGAACACCTTGGTCACCGGGACCCAGCTGACCGTCGGGTTGTCGCGCATCTCGTTGTAGAGCGCGATGGTGTGCAGCACGTTCAGCAGCTGGCGCTTGTACTCGTGCATGCGCTTGACCTGCACGTCGAAGATGCTGTCGACCAGCACCTCCTCGCCGGTCTGGCGGGCGATGTAGGCGGCCAGACGCTTCTTGTTCTTGCGCTTGGCCCGGCGGAACTCCTCGCGGAACACCACGTCGTCGGCCTTCTCGCGCAATGCCGCGATCTGCGACAGGTCGGAGATCCAGCCCTCGCCGATGCGGGTGGTGATCAGCTCCGACAGGGCCGGGTTGGCCTGCTTCAGCCAGCGGCGCGGGGTGATGCCGTTGGTCTTGTTATTGATGCGGTCCGGGAATTCCTCGTGGAAATCGGCGAACACCGTCTGCTTCATCAGCTCGGTGTGCAGGGCCGACACGCCGTTGACCTTGTGCGAGCCGAGGAAGGCGAGATTGCCCATGCGGACCCGACGCTCGCCGCGCTCGTCGATCAGCGACAGTCGCGACAGCTTGACATTGTCGCCATCCGCCCGCGCCTTGGTGCGGTTCAGGAACTTGGCGTTGATCTCGTAGATGATCTGCATGTGGCGCGGCAGCACCCGCTCGATCATCCGCACCGGCCAGGCTTCCAGCGCTTCGGGCAGCAGGGTGTGGTTGGTGTAGGCGAAGGTGGCGCGGGTGATCTCCCACGCATCGTCCCAGCGCAGGGCGTGCTGATCGACCAGAAGGCGCATCAGTTCGGCGATGCCGATGGCCGGGTGGGTGTCGTTCAGCTGGATCGCCGCCTTGTTGGGCAGATTCTCGAAGGTGGAGTGATGCTGCAGATAGCGGCGCAGGATGTCCTGCAGCGAGGCCGACGTGAAGAAATACTCCTGCTTCAGCCGCAGTTCCTTGCCGGTCTCCGTCGCGTCGTTGGGATAGAGGACGCGGCTGAGATTCTCCGACAGGATCTTCTGCTCGACCGCCTTCATATAGGCGCCGTCGTTGAAGTGGCCGAAGTTGAAGTCGCGGGTGGCGCGGGCCGACCACAGGCGCAGCGTGTTGATCGTCTCGCCGCCGAAGCCGACGACCGGCGTGTCATAGGCCATCGCCAGCACGCGGTCGGCATCGACCCAGCGATAGGCGCGCTCTCCGACGCTGTCGCGGAACTCCTCGACGCGGCCATAGAACTGGACCGGGTACAGCACCTCCGGCCGGGCGAATTCCCACGGGTTGCCGAATTGCAGCCACTGCTCGGGATATTCGACCTGCCAGCCGTTCTCGAAGCGCTGCTCGAACAGGCCGAACTCGTAGCGGATGCCATAGCCGTAGCCGGGCAGCCCCTGCGAGGCCATGCTGTCGAGGAAGCAGGCGGCCAGACGGCCGAGGCCGCCGTTGCCCAGCGCCGCATCCGGCTCGGCATCGACCACATCGTCCATCGACAGGCCGAGGCGGTCGAGCGCCTGACGGCATTCGTCCATGATGCCCAGGTTCGACAGGCTGTTGGTCAGCAGCCGCCCGATCAGGAATTCCAGGGACAGGTAGTAAACGCGCTTGGCGTCTTCCTGGTAATAGCTGCGGGTCGTGTCCATCCAGCGGTCGACGACGCGGTCGCGAACGGCCAGCGCCACGGTGTGGAACCAGTCGCGGCGCGTGGCGGCGCGTGCATCCTTGCCGACCGAATAGACCAGCCATTCCAGGAACGACCGTTTGAGGCCATCGACATCAAGGCTGCGGCGTTCGATGTCGCGAGATTTAAACCGAGCGTCCATGTCCTGACTTTCTGCGTGAAAGGCCAATAGGAGCGGGCGGCTGGAAGGACGGCGCTCCAATTATGGCGGAAGTGTCTGCCCTGTTGGTTAAGCAAAGCTTTCCCCACATGGAACGCACCATCGTTTCGCTGTGGTAAAAGGGAGTAGGCTGTCGTCCCCTCCCCTTTTTCCCGTCAACGATGCTTCACGAATCCGATCCTGTCCACTGCGATGCAGCATGCATCCGCATCCGCCATGCCGAATTGGCCGACATAGCCGCGCTGCTGGCGATAGAGGAGCGAAGCTTCCCGACCGACCGGATGACGCAGCGCAACTTCCGTTATGCGATCCGAAAGGCAAAAGGTGTGGTGCTGGTGGCATACCGCCAAGTGCCGAATATGGAGGGGCCGCCACTTGCCTATGGGGTGGTCGCTTTCCATGCCGGCACGCGCTTCGCCCGCCTGACCTCCTTCGCGGTGGCGCCGGGCAACCGCGGACAGGGGATCGGCCGCCGCCTGCTGGCGGCGCTGGAAAAAGCCGCGGCCGCCCATGGCTGCGACGGCATCAGGTTGGAGGTGCGGGCGGACAATGCCGCCGCCATCGCGCTCTATACCGCGGCCGGCTATCGGCGCTTCGCGGAATATCCCGATTACTACGAGGATGGAATGGCGGCGCTTCGCCTGGAAAAGCCTCTGTTTTCCGACGACTGAGTGTTGCAGCGGCGCACCGGCGGGCGCGTTCGATGGTGGTAAGCCCGGCAAGCGGAGGCGGGACCGGAATCTCCGCGATCTGCCACCGATGTCACTCTTTCCGGATCCTGCGGTGGAACATCCGCGGCGGACGGCGCGTTTAGCTCCCGACACGATCAACGACGGGCAACAACGGGACCGCCTCAATGACGCCACCGCCGACCGGATCGTTCCGCAACACCCCCCAGGGACCGCCGACCCGCACCGGATGACGGGCCGGGCCGGAAGCGCCCTGGAGACGACCGCCAGGGCATACTGAGCGCTCAAGACCGCAAAGACACTGTCAGCCCTTCGAACCGGTGGCGCCGCCATTGCGCGCCGGAAAGCCCAATGCCGTCCCCGCCCAGCGCCCCGCCCGTACCGCGAAGGGCGCTGCCGTTCACCCGGCCGGCGGGAGACGTACACAGACCGTGGAGGAAGGAAAGACCATGGCGTACTCGTTCGAAAACGAACTGATCCGCTGCATGCCGAACCTGCAGCGCTATGCCTGCAAGCTGACCCGTGACGCCAACGCCGCAGAGGACCTGCTGCAGGACTGCCTGGCCCGCGCCCTGTCGCGCCAACATCGTTTCGAACCCGGCACGAATATGCAGGCGTGGCTGACCACCATGCTGAAGAACCTGCATTTCAACAACCTGCAGCGTGACCGCCATGTGACGAAGGTGGAGCTGTGGGACGGCGCCATGTCGGTCGATGCGGCGCAGATGTCGCGTCTGGTCTTCCGCGATGTCGACCGCGCCTTTTCTTCGCTCACCCCCAGCCAGCGCAAGGTCGTTAAGCTGGTCGCCATCGAGGGGCGTCCCTATCAGGAAGCGGCCGAGACGCTGAACGTGTCGATCGGCACCATCCGTTCCCGCCTGTGCCGTGCGCGGGAGCGGCTGAACAACCTGATGACCGCCTGATCCGACACCTTTCCTGACGGCCCGCCGGCCAGCTTCGAACACTCCACGAATGAAAAGCCCCCGTGCACCCTGCACGGGGGCTTTTCGCATGGGGCCACCTTGTGAGGGCTGCCCTTCCGGTCAGCCAGTCCGCTCAGCCGTTCACCACCGTGCCGCCGTTCGGGTGCAGCACCTGTCCCGACATATATGAAGAGTCATCGGATGCCAGGAACACATAGGACGGCGCCACCTCGTCCGGCTGGCCGGCCCGCTTCATCGGCACATTGCCGCCGAAGTTCTCGACCTTCTTCTCGTCGAAGGTGGAGGGGATCAGCGGGGTCCAGATCGGACCGGGAGCCACCGCGTTGACGCGGATGCCGCGGTCGCTCAGGGCCATCGACAACGACCGGGTGAAGGCGACGATGGCGCCCTTGGTCGCCGAATAGTCCAGCAGTTCCGGACTGCCCTTGTAGGCGGTGACGGAGGTGGTGTTGATGATGCTGGCACCCTCGTGCATGTGCGGCAGGGCGGCCTTCACCATATAGAACTGTCCGAAGATGTTGGTGCGGAAGGTCCGCTCAAGCTGCTCGGCGGTGATGTCCTCGATCGACTTCTGCGGATGCTGTTCGGCCGCGTTGTTGATCAGGATGTCGAGGCGGCCATGCTCGCCGACGATGCGCTCCACCGCCTTTCTGCAGGTTTCCTCACTGCCGACGTCGCCGCTCAGGATGGTGCAGGGCTGGCCTTCGGCTTCGACCAGCCGGCGGGTCTCGCGGGCATCGTCGTCCTCGTTCAGGTACAGGATGCCGATCTTCGCGCCTTCGCGCGCGTACAGCACGGCGATGGCCCGGCCGATGCCGCTGTCGCCGCCGGTGATCAACGCAACCTTGTCGCGCAGCTTGCCGCTGCCGCGGTAGGCGGGGCGCGTTTCCGAAGGCTGGGGAGTCATGGGCGCCTGATGGCCCGGCTGCGTGTTCTGGTGCTGGGGCGGTTGTCTGCCCTCCTGTTGCGCCATTGGCATTCTCCTTCTTCGGCAACCCTGTCGGGGCGCGCATGGGGTGAGTTGCACAATCACAACAGTCCCTATTGCGCGGCGTTCCGCACCAACGGAAATCGGAACAATCGGCTGCACCGCCCTGTTACTTGGCCGGGCGACGCGAAAGAGGATGGCAGTGCCGGTTTGCTCGCCTCGAAAGTGAGCAGTGATCGCGCCGTTTGTCGGACTGGTATGGCTCAGGATCATGCCCATAAGATGGGGTAGGCGTCCTTTAGGCCAAGCTTTCCGGGAACGGCGGGGCCACCGGACGTGTCACGGTTGATCGTGTCCCAGGGGAGAACCCCGGCGACCCATCCGGGAACGACAGAGATGAAGCGTGTGACGATGACCGATATCAACGCCTATCTGGACGGCGCCCTGGACGAGCGGGAGCGCGCAGAATTCGAAAGCGTGGTCGAGAGCGATCCCGACGCAAAGGCGCTGCTCGCCCAGCATCGCCAGCATGTGGAGGAGCTTCATCGCCTGTACGACCCGGTCCTGAACGAAGAGGTGCCGCCCCGAATGCTGGAGCTGTTGCGCAAGCGGAACGGCTGACCGTACGTCTCGGAGCGCGATATTTTTTCGCCGTCCGGCGGCGCCTTGCGCTATCTCATGCGGCAGGCCAATCTTTGGGGGAAGGGCCGGTTCGGACGGATGAAGCATGGCGCCGAGACGAGCGGAACCGAGCATCCTGCTCGGTCCCATCCTGTATTTCCGTGGTGAGCAGCGCGACCGTTGGTGGCTGTCGGCACTGTTCGTTCTGGACGGAGAGGTCGAACCCGACGATCTGCGGGTGGATGGCGTCACCCTGCCCGTCCCGCCGCGCCACCTGACGCACTGGCGCCACCGCCAGCTCTGGCGATTCGACTTCGCTGTCCCGCGCGGCATGCGCGACACCGACGTCACCTACGGATTTCCCGACGGCCCCCGCTGGACCGTGGTCGTTCCGGGTCGTCATTCACTCCCACGCATGGCCATCCTTTACGGGAGCGGAATAACGGGCGGTAGCGATCCGGAGGCCGAAGGCCCTACCGGCGCGTCACCGGCCCTCTGGTCCGATCTGCTGTCCCGGCAGTCCACCGACCGCTATCACCTGATGGTCCAGGCCGGCGGACAGATCGACGGCGACGCCGTGACGGCCGCCGCTCCCCAGGCGAATGGCCTGCTGTCCGATGTCTCCCGCCGGCTTGGCCCCGCATTGCCCGGCGTGGCGGAAGAGCTGATGGCCGCCGGCTTCGACCGCATGCTGCGGACCTGGAGCAGTGCCGCCGCGGCGTCGGCGTTGGCGTCGATCCCCTCGGTGATGGTGTGGGACGGCAGCGATCTCGGCCGGTTGCTGGCCGGCGCCTGGGGCGGCCGGGAGGAGGGCGACGCCGCCTCGCGCAGCCTGCGCCCGCTGTTCGCGGCGACCCGCCGGCAGGTCCAGCTTTTCCAGACCGGATCCGTCGCCAACGGCCCGCCCGATTGCCTGTGGGGATCGGCGTGCGGAACGCTGGCCCAAGGTTTCACCATGGGAGAAGTCGGATTGCTGACGCTCGACAGCTGGAGCGACCGCAACGGCCGGCGCATGCTGTCGGAACGGGGCTGGAGCATGCTGCCGGACTGGCTCGACCGCTTCGGTGCCTGTCGTCACCTGATCCTGGTCAGCGGCGGGCCGTTGCTGACCCCGGCCGCCGCCTTGCTCGACCGGCTGGGCGGCGTGCTCCCTTCCCGGCTGCGCGGCCGGTTGGGCGATCACTGGGCGGCACCGGGCCGCCATGCCGAATGGGAGCGGATGGTCCGCACATTGGCCGATTTCTCCCGACGCAGCGGCTGCCGCATTACGGTCGCCTCGCGGGGAATCGCCGGTGGAGCGGCGGCGCGGGGCGTGCTGCGCGGCGGCGGACTGGAGATGTGGCAGCTCTATGCGCCGCGCTTCACCAAGTCCGCCACCCCGGCGGGGGGATGGAAGTCGCGGCTGGCGGAGCCGCTGGCGACCCGCCCTGACCATCCCCTGCCCGCCCACCGGTTCGAGATGCCGCCCTTCGCAGAGGGCGGGCGACGCCTGCTGTACGGTTCCGGCTGGATCGCCTGCAGCTTCGACGCCAAGGGGCAACTGCATGCACGCTGGTGCCTGCCCGGCGATACCGGCCGCTATACGCAGGCGATCTGACCCGCAACCGGATCGCTACCGTGCCGCCCGTTCCACCACGAACAGGAGGCCAGGAACCGGTATGCCCTTTTCCCGTCGCGGGCTGCAGGGTTCCATCAGGCGGATGAGGAAGCCGGCCGCTTCCGCCGTCGCCCGGACATAATGTTCGGCATGGGCATAACGGCGGGTCGCGCCAAGCACGAATGACCCGCCAGTAAGCGAGGCTGCTTCGCCCGGCAGGCGTTCCACGGTCGCGGCGAAACGGCCTCCCGGCGGAAGGGCGCGGGCTGCCGCCGCGAAGACGGGGGCGAGGTCGCCGATATAGACCAGCACGTCGGCGGCGACCAGCAGGTCCCAGCCGCCGGGCGCCCGCTCCATCGCCTCAACGACGTCGCCGACGGTCAGTTCGTCATAGAGCCGGCGTTGCCGCGCCTTCTCGACCATCCGCGGCGACAGATCGACTCCGGCGAGCCGGGAGGCCAGCGGCTTGAAGGCGACGCCCGCCAGTCCGGTGCCGCAACCGAGATCGAGGATGCGCAATCCCGCAGCGCCGGGCGTGATGCGGTCCACCGCCGACCGCAGCAGTTCGGGTGCCGCGTAGCCGAGCTTGCCCACCAGATCCTGGTCGAAGCGGTCGGCGTAGCGGTCGAACAGGGCGCGGACATAGGAGGCGGACAGGTCGGCACCCTCCCCTGCCTCCAGCGCCGCGATCAGGCGTTCGATCGCCGCCGCCTCGTCCCCTTCGGCGGTTCTTGCGGCGTGGCGTAGCGCGGTCAGCGCCTTCACCGGTTCGCGCAGGGCAAGCCAGCTGCGGCCCAGCGCGTGATGGACGGACGCATCATCCTCAAGCCGCCGGGCCAGCGGCTGAAGCAGTTCAACCGCCGCCAGCGCATCCCCCGACAGAGCCAGCGCATCCGCCAGCGCGAGGACGGCATCGCGGTCGTTGGGGCGCAGCGCCACCGCCTCCCGGTACTCCTCGAGCGCCTCCTCTCGGCGGCCGGCAGCGGCGAGGCAACGGGCGAGTCCGAGTCGTGCCTGTGCCGAATCGCTCCGCTCCGCCGCTAGGGACTGGAACAACGCATGTGCAGCATCGGTTTCGCCGCACTGCCGCAGGGCATCGGCCAGCATCAGCCGCCAGCCCCAATTTCCCGGTTCCAGAGTGACGGCGCGCCGGAAACAGGCCGCCGCCTGCCCTGCCGCATCGGTCCCGCCGCCGGCTTCCGCCAGTGCCGACCATGCCTCCGCATGGGAGGGGTCGACTGCGACGCCGGCGCGAAATGCGCGGGCGGCTCCGGCATTGTCCCCCGCGTAGAGCCGGTCGTAACCGAACCGGAACATTTGATCGAGATTGTAGATTTGCGGCTCGTCGCCAATGGAGGGATCCGCGGACACGGATGGAGTTCCTCTGATCGCGGGCTTCGACCAGGGGAATGCCGCCGGCCCGGATAGCCCGCCTCCGCTCGCCATCGGGCCGTCCCGGGCGTCGCTGCGGCACCGACTTGACCCAGGGAACCGAGTCCAGGGAAACAGGGCGGCGGAGTTTACTGCCCCAACATGCTGCGCCGCGCAAGGGGGACGCGAAAATCCTTCCGAAGTGTGATTCGGGCGACACGCGGTCGCAGTAGCCCTTTTTTTGTCCCCCATCCGAAGGGTCAAGAGAGGCAGCAGTACCACCCCAATCGATTTTGCCAGCAAATGTGGCGATTCAATGGCTTATGAACCTAACCGAAGCGCCTAAGCCGTCCGTTCGGCGAGCCTGAGTGACATCTGACGGACGAAAGCTGTGGTATTACCAGGGCGCAAGCGGGTTGACGATGGATCAAATTTTTGGAAGTGTTGCCGCGGCGCCCAATCGGGAGGCGCTGAACATCTGGGTAGGAGGCGGTCGCCGTAAGCGACTCGGTGACCGGAACAACGGCCCCGCGCGGGGGGTCAAACAGCCGCCGTACAAGACGGGGCGACAGCAGAAGGAGATTTGGGATGCGGGGACGAAATCAGCGCGCAGGCGCCACAACGTGTGGACGCTTCGCACTGGCTGCGGGACTGCTGACGGCTCCCCTGGTGGCGCTCTCCGTTTCCGGAACCGCCCAGGCCCAGACCGTTTCGAAGGAAAGCTGCGTCACCCACGCGGTGGAGGCCGAACAGAAGCTCGGCATTCCCTCCGGCATGCTGGTGGCCATCGCCCTGGTCGAAAGCGGCCAGGACGGCACCCCCCACCCCTTCGCCATGAGCGTGCAGGGCCGACCCTACTACGCCCGCAACGTCAGTGACGCCGCCCGTCATCTTCGCGATCACCGCGGCCAGCTTCGCTCCAACACCTATGTCGGCTGCATGCAGCTGTCGGTCGCCACCCACCGTGGCGAGTTCCAGCCGCTGGAGAAGATCGTCGAGCCGCGCGACAACGTGTTCTACGCCGGCCAGCTTCTCGTCCGTTTCCATGGCGAGGAAGGCAACTGGAAGACCGCGCTGGCCCGCTACAACGGCAGCTCCGGCCGCCGCGCCCAGGCCTATGTCTGCAAGATCTGGCAGAGCCTGGGCGAACTGGACACGCAGAGCGCCAAGCTGCTGGCCTCTTCCCGCTGCGAGGATACCGATCCCGTCAGCGTCGCTCCGCGCACCCGCCGCAGCTTCCACAACGCACAGCAGGTCGCGGCGATCAACTGATCCGTCCGCCGACCGGTCGCGCCGGCAAGAGCGCTGGCGCCGCGTTGCGTGATCGGGTAAACCCCGACGCATGAACTACCGCCACATCTTCCACGCCGGCAACCCGGCCGACGTGATGAAGCACGCCGTGCTGGCGCTGATCCTGGATCATCTGCGCGCCAAACCGACGCCTTTCTGCGTGCTGGACACCCATGCCGGCATCGGCCGTTACGACCTGACCGCCGAGGCGGCCCGCAAGACCGGTGAGAGCGACGAGGGCATCGGCAGGCTGTTCGGCCATCCCCTGCCGCATCCGGCACTGGCGCCCTATCTGGATGCCGTCCAGGCGCTGAACCCCGACGGCACCCTGCGCTGGTATCCCGGCTCCCCGCGAATCGCCCGTGCCGCGCTCCGCCCGCAGGACCGCATGGTGCTGGTCGAACTGCACCCCGACGACGCCGTCAGCCTGAAGGCGGAGTTCGCCGGCGACCGCTCCGTCGCCGTCCACCAGTCCGATGCCTATACCGCGCTGAAGGCCCATCTGCCGCCCAAGGAGAAGCGTGGGCTGGTCCTGATCGATCCGCCCTTCGAGCAGCCCGACGAGTTCGCCCGCATGGCGGAGGGGCTGGCGCAGGCGCACCGCCGCTGGTCCACCGGCATCTTCGCCCTGTGGTATCCGATCAAGGAGCGCGCGGCGGTCTGGCGATTCCAGGATGCGGTGGAGAAGACCGGCATCCCCAAGGTGCTGATCGCCGAACTGACCTGGCATCCCGAAGACACCCATCTGCGGCTGAACGGCTCCGGCCTGCTGATCGTCAATCCGCCCTGGAAGCTCGACGAGACGCTGAAGGAGATGCTGCCGGCCCTGCACGACGCCCTGCCCTCCACCGGCGGCGGGGCCGCGGTGAGCTGGCTCACGCCTGAAGCGCCCTAACCGGCTGGCAGGCGGCGTGTCCGGCACAGAAAAAACCCCGGTCCTTGCGGGCCGGGGTTCAGTCAGGATGGAGATCGTTCGTTATCGATGGCGTGCCGGTGCAGTCGGCCAGGTCTTCAGAAGCGGCGCTCCGTCTGCTGCGCCGCACCTTCCAGACGGGCGTTCAGCTTGCCCATCGCCGTGTTGGCGGTGCTCGCCGACATCTCCGAGATCTTGACGCTGCGGCTGAGGACCATCTGCATGTTGTCCTTCAGCATACGGCTCTGCGCCGCGTAGAAATCGGGGACGGTCCGGCTGCGCATCAGCGCGTTCATTCCCTCGGCATTGCGCGAGGCCACGTCCTGCGCCAGCCCCATCCATTCGCGCCAGGCGTTCTGCCAGCCGTCGGCCAGAACGCTGCCGCACTGGACCATGACGTCCATCGTTTCGCGGGTCTGGCTGGCGACCGCGCCCTGCGCTTCCTTCGACAGGCCCAGCGCGCGCTGGAGCTGCTCGGTCGTGCGGCCGGCGACATCGGAGGCCTTGTTCATCATGGTGCCGGCAGTCTCAGCACTGCGGCGGGTCATGTCGGCACCCGCCCCCATTGCCTTCTGACCAGCGTTCAGGCTGGCATCGGCGGCCTCCCGGCCGGTCTCTGCCGCGTTCTCACCCATCGAGCGGGCGGCATCGGCGGCGCGGCGGGTGGTGGCCTCACCGGCGCGCGTCATGTCCTCCACCGTGCCTTTCGCCCGGTCAGCGGTTTCACGCGCGCTGGTCGTGGTATCCTTGTCCATAGCCATGCGGGATGCTCCTCGAATACGTTCGTCCGGGCGGACGCCTCTTCCCAAACCTCGCGTCGGTCATTTTGCTGCACCGCCGCACGCGTTGAGACCTATAACACCCAGAAAGCAAAACGTTCCAGGACGCAAAATAATAACCGCACACCCGTTCTTTCGGGGTATGCGGTGTTTTGCAACCATAGTGTCTTAAGAACGAAACCATCCTTAATGTGCTTGCTGTTTTTCTGTGCAGTGACTTAACTATTCTGGCTGTGCTTTCCAAAACGCGCCGCGATTTCCCCAGCTATTCCCCGACGGAACACCAGCACGCAGGCGACGAAGATGCAGCCGATCACGACCGGCACCGGCAGGCTGGTCGCCGCCAGATAATTCTCCAGCGTCACCACCAGAGCGGCACCGATGACCGGGCCGCTCAGCGTGCCCATTCCGCCCAGCAGCGTCATTAGCACGACTTCGCCCGACATCTGCCACGTCACGTCGGTCAGCGTCGCCAATTGGAAGACGATGGCCTTGGTGCCGCCCGCCAGCCCGGCCAGCGACGCCGACAGCACGAAGGCCAGCAGTTTGTAGCGGTCGGTGCGGTAGCCCAGCGAAATGGCGCGTGCCTCGTTCTCACGGATCGCTTTCAGCACCTGCCCGAAGGGCGAATGCACCGTTCGCCAGATGATGGCAAATCCGATCAGGAAGACGCCCAACACCGTGTAGTACATCGCCAGCGGGTTGTGCAGGTCGAAGACGCCGAACAGGACGCCGCGCGGCACTGCCTGAATGCCATCCTCGCCATGGGTGAAGGGCAGTTGCAAGGCGAGAAAATAGACCATCTGGCTCAACGCCAGCGTGATCATGGCGAAATAGATGCCCTGCCGGCGGATGGCGATCAGGCCGAAGACCAGCCCCAGGACGACCGCGGCCAGGGTGCCCAGCAGGATCCCCAGTTCAGGCGACCATCCCCACTCCTTCACCGCATGGGCGGTGACGTAGGCGGCGCTGCCGAAGAATGCCGCATGACCGAAGCTGAGCAGCCCGCCGAAGCCGATCAGCAGATTGAAGGCGCAGGCGAACAGCGCGAAGCACAGCACCTTCATCAAAAAGACCGGATAGAGCACGAACGGCACCGCCAGCAGAGCGGCCAACACCACCAGCGCGCCAACTCTCGCCATGGTCAGGCCCGCCGTCGCCGGTGCGCCGGCGGTCTGTGCGGACGCCCGGCCGCTGCTCTGCGAATGAAGGCTCATGCGCTTACCTCTCCCGTCCGAACAGACCGGCGGGCTTTACCATCAGCACCACCGCCATGATGACGAAGACCACGATGTTCGAGGCCTCCGGGTAGAAGACCTTGGTCAATCCTTCCAACAGGCCGAGCCCGTAACCGGTCAGCACGGCGCCGATGATGGAGCCCATGCCGCCGATCACCACCACCGCGAACACGACGATGATGAGGTGCGAGCCCATCAGCGGCGATACCTGATAGATAGGTGCCGCCAGCACGCCGGCGAGCCCGGCCAGCGCCACGCCGAAGGCGTAGGTCAGCGTGACCATCCGCGGCACATTGATGCCGAAGGCCTGGACCAGCACCGGATTCTCGGTCGCCGCGCGCAGATAGGCGCCCAGCTTCGTCTTCTCGATGGCGATCCAGGTGCTGATGCAGACGATCAGCGACGCCACAACCACCCAGCCGCGGTAATTGGGCAGGAACATGAAGCCCAGGTTCCGGCCGCCGCTGAGTTCGGCAGGAATGGGATAAGGCTGGCCGGAGACGCCATACTGGTGGCGGAACGCCCCCTCGACGATCAACGCCAGCCCGAAGGTCAGCAGCAACCCATAGAGATGGTCGAGCTTGTAGAGCCGCGACAGCAGCGTCTTTTCCAGCACGACCCCGAACGCGCCGACGATCAGCGGCGCCAGCAGCAGCGCCCACCAATAGCCGATACCGAGCTGGTTCAGCAGCAGCCACGCCACGAAGGCGCCCATCATGTAGAGGGCGCCATGGGCGAAGTTGATGACGTTCAACATGCCGAAGATCACCGCCAGCCCGAGGCTGAGCAGCGCGTAAAACGATCCGTTGATCAGCCCCAGCAGAAGCTGACCGAACAGCGCCTGGGGCGGAATGCCGAAAATCGTTCCCATCATGAGCGTCGCTCTCCTCAGTGGCATCCCCGCCGCGGCATTGGTCCGAAAACCGCCGCCCTGGCGGGAATGCCGCTCCGTCACGTCACGGCTTTTGCCCTGTCGTCCTGTTTTACCGACGCGATCACTTCGGCAGCTTGCAGCCGCTTTCCTCGAAAGTGGCGAAGGCGTCCTTGCCGGGGATGGTGCGCAGGATCTGGTAATAATCCCAGGCGCCCTTGGACTCCGACGGCTTCTTCACGCGGGCCAGATACATATCATGGACCATGCGGCCGTTCGGCAGGATCGTGCCGTTCTTGGCGAACATGTCGTTGACCGGCATCTCCTTCATCTTGGCGGCGACGGTCGGGCCGTCGTCGGTCCCGGCCGCTTCGATCGCCTTCAGATAGTGGCGGACGGCGGAATAGCTGCCGGCCTGCACCATCGTCGGCATCTTGCCGTAGCGGTCGAAGAACTTCTTGGACCAGGCGCGGGTCTCGTCGTCGCGGTCCCAATAGAAGCCGGTGGTCAGCACCAGATCCTGGGCGACCTGCAGTCCGAGCGCGTGCACGTCCGACAGGAAGATCAGCAGGCCCGCCAGCTTCTGCTGACCGCTTTGCGTCAGGCCGAATTCGGCCGCCTGCTTGATCGAGGTGATGGTGTCGCCGCCGGCATTGGCGAGACCGACGACCTTGGCGCCCGAGGCCTGGGCCTGCAGAAGGAAGGAGGAGAAGTCGGCGGTGTTCAGCGGTGCCTTCACCGAACCGACAATCTTGCCGCCGGCCTTTTTCACTTCGACGGAGGTGTCGGCCTCCAACTGATGGCCGAAGGCATAGTCGGCGGTGATGAAGAACCAGCTGTCGCCGCCCTCCTTAACCATGGCCTGTCCCGTACCGACGGCCAGCGCATGAGTGTCGTAGGGCCAGTGGAAACCGGTGGGGGAACAGGCGTCGCCGGTCAGGCGCGAGGTCGCCGGACCTTCCATCAGGAAGATCTTCTTCTTCTCCTTCGTCACCTCCTGCACGGCGAGCGCGACGCCGGAATTCGGCACGTCGACGATCACGTCGACACCGTCCTGGTCGATCCACTGGCGGGCAAGGTTGGCGCCGATGTCGGGCTTGTTCTGGTGGTCGGCCGCGACGAACTCGATGGGCTTGCCGAGAATCTTGTTGCCGAACTCCTCGGCCGCCATCTTGGCGGCGACAACCGACCCCTCGCCGCCGAGATCGGCATAGAGGCCGGAGCGGTCATTCAGCACACCGATCTTGACCACATCGCCGGAAAGCTTGCCCTGCTGGGCCATGGCAGGCCCGGTGGACATGACACCGATCGTCAGGGCAGCAAGGGCGGCACCGGCCAGAAGACGTGCGATCATACGTGAATTCCTCCCCATCAGCGTTGCGTTGCGCAGATTGCGGATGACCGTCCGGATCGGTTCGTCCGGCGGTTCCCGGGTGGTCGTGTCGGCCTGCCCATTTGGTTTCATTCGAAACCGTCAGATCGTCCACGCCGCCCCTTCCCGACCACTATGCAGGCGCATCACCTTGTACGGAAAGCGGAAATTCAGCTTCACCAACAATTTTCATCAAGAGTCGGCCGAAACGCGCGCTTTTTCCATTCGGCGGTGTATGGAGGGCGGCGGTGACGCCACCGCGGCCTGCCGGCGCCGGTCGATCCGCCGCATGACCGGCGTCACACTGATGCCGTGGACGAGAATCGAGAGAAGCACGATCAGGCCGGTGACCGCCCACAGGGCGTTGGGCACGTCGAATTCCGCGGCGTTCAGCGCATAGGCGACGTAATAGATGCTGCCCATGCCGCGGATACCGAAGAAGCCGATGGCCAGCTTCTCGCCGACCGGCATCGGCACGCCGGCCAGCCCCACCACTCCGGCGACCGGACGCACCAGAAGCAGGATGACGGCCGCGGCGCCGACGGCACTCCAGGACAAGGCGTCGATCAATCCATGGGCCAGCGTGCCGCCGAACAGCACCAGCATCAGCATCATCATCAGCCGCTCGGTCTGCTCGACGAAATCATGCAGGCGTTCATGATACTCGCTGTTCCGTTCCGCATCGCGCAATGCGAGTGCTGCGACGAACACCGCGAGAAAGCCGTATCCGCCGACCAGCTCCGTCAGGCCATACGCAATCAGCGTGATGCCGAGCGACACGAAGCCGTCGCCGGTCCGTGACAGGTTCGCCCGATTCGGCACCCGAAAGGTGACATAGCCGAGGAACCGTCCGACCAGCCAGCCGACTCCGACGCCGGCCCCCAGCTTCCACACCACATCCAGCAGCACCCAATGTTGCAGCATGTCCCAAGGCGGGTTGCCGTTCAGCAGCGCGACCCCAATGGCGAGATGGACGAAGGGAAAGGCCAAGCCGTCATTCAGTCCGGCTTCGGAGGTCAGGCTGAACCGGATCTCATCCTCCTCGCCGGACTTGGGCGGACCGACCTGGACGTCGGAGGCGAGGACCGGATCGGTGGGCGCCAGCGCGGCCCCCAGCAGGATCGACGCCGGTAACGGGAAATCGAGCCAGTACCAGCCGATCAGGGCGATCATCAGGATCGACAGAGGCATGGTGATGCCCAGCAGCCGCCAGGTGATGATCCAGCGGCGCCAGCCGATGCGGCGATCCAGTTTCAGCCCCGCGCCCATCAGCGAGACGATGACGATCAGTTCGGTCAGCCGCTCGGTGGCCTGGGGAAAGGCCAGCGGCTCCGGGTTCTCCAGCCGCAGGGTGCTGAAGACCGCGA
>PJUA01000346.1_pt1 | contig 30556 bp, 26 predicted proteins | sample 1512151 | NCBI WGS metagenome assembly PJUA01 (sample SAMN08177678, study PRJNA422409) | Soil metagenome, whole genome shotgun sequencing project. | isolation source: Soil enriched on filter paper: beechwood xylan treatment | place: USA: Madison | collected 2015-01-15
CCTTGAGGTTGTTGAAAACTCCTGCAACCCCGGTTTTGTCACGCTAGGCAATCGCTTGGGCAAGGAAACGTTGTTTAGCTATATCAAAAACTTCGGCTTTGGCTCCAAAACGGGCATCGATATCAATGGCGAGGAAAACGGCATCCTGTTCAAGCTTAGCCAGGTCGGACCGGTGGAGCTGGCTACAACAGCCTTCGGTCAAGGCGTCTCCGTCACGCCAATACAGCAAATAACCGCCGTGTCAGCCGCTATTAACGGAGGCGTGTTATATAAACCGCATGTCACTAAAGCGCTCATTAACCGGGATACGGGAGAAACGGTAAAGGAAATCCAGCCGGAGGCTGTCCGAACCGTCATATCCGAGGAAACCTCCAAAAAAGTGAGAGAAGCACTGGAAAGCGTCGTGGCAAAAGGTACGGGTCGCAATGCGTTTATCGACGGCTACCGGGTGGGCGGTAAAACAGGCACGGCCCAAAAGGTCATCAACGGACGTTATTCGCCAAACGAACATATTGTATCTTTTGTCGGGTTTGCGCCGGCGGACGATCCCCAAATCGTGATCTATGTTGCTGTAGACAACCCCCAAGGTATTCAGTTCGGGGGATTGGTGGCCGCGCCGATCGTCCGCAATATTATGGAGGACGCCTTGCAAATTCTTGAGGTTCCGCGACGCGCTGGCCAGATCGACCGGTTGTACCGGTATGGGGAAACGCCGATCGTTGCCGTTCCCAATCTGATCGGCAAGTCGGTATCCGATTTGTACGAGGATTTGAACATGAACTTCAGCCTGACTACGGCCGGTACTGGCAAATATGTCATTCGCCAGGCGCCTGCCGCAGGAGAACGCGTCGACCGCGGCACAACCATTCGCATCTATTTGGGCGACGAGGATGATATAACACATTCGCATTGACCATACTGGCAATTAACGCGATTGCTCTGGGCGGCATATAGTATCCCGTCAGAGTAATCGGGGAGGCTGGTTGGCATGAAACTGAGCGAGCTTGCAAAAAGGCTGGTTGCGGCGGAGATTATCGGAGAAGGGGATACGGAGTTTGTCGGGCTGGAGAAGGATTCCAGAGCGGTCGAGCCGGGCATGCTGTTTTTATGCGTCAAGGGGGAGCGGGCGGATGGGCATGATTTTGCGCAGGAGGCTGTCACAAGAGGGGCGTCAGCCATTGTGGCAGAGCGGCATCTTGAACTGGATACCCCTCAATTGATCGTGAAGGACAGCAGGCTGGCTGCCTCCATTATTGCGGATTATGTCTATGGCCATCCAAGCGGCGAGATTAAGGTGATTGGCGTCACAGGAACCAATGGGAAAACGACAACCACGTATTTGCTGGAAAAAATATTAAATGATTGTAAGCGAACAGCCGGCGTAATCGGGACGATCGAAGCGAGGTATGCCGGACAAAGGCTGCCCATGTCCGGCACAACGCCGGAAACCCATCAATTGCAGCGGCTGCTGCGGGAGATGCGGAATGAGGGCGTTCAATATTGCGCCATGGAGGTTTCCTCGCACGCGCTGGAGCAGGGAAGGGTGAAGGGCTGCAAGTTCCGCAGCGCAATCTTCACCAACCTGACGCAGGATCATCTGGATTATCACGAATCTATGGACAACTATGCCGCGGCTAAGGGGCTGCTTTTTTCCCGGCTTGGCAATGCTTATGGAGACCCGCAGCATGAGCGCTCATACGCTATTCTCAATGCGGACGACGAAACTTCCGCTGTTTTTCGCAGGCTGACCTCGGCGGAGGTCATTACGTACGGCCTGGATAACGCCGCCGATCTTACGGCAAGCGATATCGTGATTTCGTCGGAAGGCAGCTCCTTTACGGTAAGCGGGTTTGGCGGAACGGCGGCGATCAAGCTCAGGATGCCGGGCAGGTTTAATGTCTACAATGCGCTGGCCGCTATTGCCGCTTCGCTGCTGGAGGGCATTCCGCTGGCGGATATAAAGTCTTCGCTGGAAGGGATTCAGGGAGTACCGGGCCGCGTCGAAACGGTTGACCTGGGTCAGCCCTTTTCGGTTATTGTCGATTACGCGCATACGCCCGACGGCCTGCGCAACGTGCTGGCTGCGGTTAAGGAGTTTGCAGCCCGAAGAATCATCACCGTGTTTGGCTGCGGCGGCGACCGCGACAGGACCAAACGGCCCGTCATGGGCCAAATAGCGGCAGAGTATTCCGATTACGTCATCGTTACCTCCGACAATCCAAGAAGTGAAAATCCCGATTCCATTATATCGGAGATTGAAGCAGGACTTATCCAGGCGGGTCTTTCGCCTTCGCAATACGCGCTGGTGGCGGACCGGAGGAAAGCGATTGAAAAAGCGGTTGAAATGGCAAGCCAAGGAGATGTAGTATTGATTGCGGGGAAAGGTCATGAAACCTATCAGCTGATAGGCGGACATACGTTCCCGTTTGATGATCGAATAACGGCGATGGAAGCCATAAGGGGAATTTTACATTGATTAAAAGAACGGCAGGACAAATCGCGTCCCTATGCGGGGCGGCGCAAAAAGGAGGAAGCAGGGATCTGCTTCTGACGGGCATTATGACAGATTCCCGCGCAGTTGGAAGCGGAGAGCTGTTTGTTCCCATCGCGGGAGAAAATTTTGACGGACATGATTTTGCCCAGGCTGCAGCGGCGGCCGGGGCAAAAGCCATGCTGTGGCAGCGCGGTAAAGAGATGCCGGAGGATTTGGTTGCGGCCGGCATGCCGTTCCTGCTGGTGAAGGACACGCTGGCGGCGCTGCAGAAGCTAGCCGCCGGATACCGGAGCGAGTTGATGGCCCGGATCGTCGCCATCACCGGCAGCAACGGCAAAACAACAACCAAAGATATGACGGCGGCGCTGCTTTCCACGCAATACCGCGTACTTAAAACGAAGGGCAATCTCAACAATGAAATCGGCCTTCCGCTTACGCTGCTCTCCATGGACGAGGATACGGAGGTTGCCGTATTGGAAATGGGGATGAGCGGCTTCGGCGAAATTGCGCTGTTGACTGACATCGCGCAGCCGGATGTTGCCATCGTAACGAACATCGGTGAATCCCACATGGAGCATTTGGGCTCCAGAGCAGGCATCGCCAAAGCTAAGCTGGAAATAAAGGGCGGTCTTGCAGAAGGCGGCGTTTTGCTCTATAACGGCGATGAGCCGCTGCTTGCTGCTGAGCTGGAGATGCGTGGCGCGCCGGAAGGCGTTCAGCTGCGCACCTTTGGCCTCTGCAGCGGCAATCTGTGGACGGCCTCCGACATTGAGCTGGACGCAACGGGAAGCCGTTTTGTCGTGCTGCAAGGGGGCGAGCCCAGCAGCGTTGGCACGGTGCATGTTCCTGTTCCGGGCCGCCATAATATCAGCAATGCTTTGGCCGCCATCGCGGCCGCTCGAATTTTCGGCGTTCCCGCTTCGGCAATCGCCTCAGGGTTTGCCTCACTAAAGCTGACAAGCATGCGTCTGGAGAAGGTAGAGGCATTTAACGGCGCCGATATGCTGAATGATGCCTACAACGCCAGTCCAACCTCGGTCCGCGCAGCTATCGACCTGGTGGCGGGGTTATCCGGCTACAGCCGCCGCTGGCTTGTGCTTGGCGACATGCTGGAGCTAGGTCCGGATGAAGCGGCCATGCACGGCGAGGTCGGAGCCTATATAACCTCCGGAAAGGCCGAGGCGCTGCTGACCTATGGCTCGTTGTCGGAGCATACGCACCGGGCGGCGCTGCAAAGCCTGCCGGAGGCTGCTTCAGAGGGGCTGGTCCGCCATTTTGACAGCAAGGACGAACTTGCGGCTTGGCTGCGTGAGCGGCTGCTGCCTCAGGATCTGGTGCTGGTCAAGGGCTCCCGGGGCATGGCGATGGAGCAGATTGTCCAAGCTTTGACGGAGGAGGGATAAGGACATGGATATGATGGTTATCCTGTTTTCTGCAGGGACTTCATTTTTGCTGGCCGTTTTGCTTGGCCCTCTGTTTATTCCTCTGCTGCGCAGACTGAAGTTTGGCCAGCAAATTCGCGAGGAGGGTCCCCAGAGCCATTTGAAAAAAAGCGGCACCCCAACGATGGGCGGCATTATCATTATGATCGCCATGCTGGTGGCCTTTCTTCGTTTCTCGGACAAAACCCCCGAATTTTGGGTGCTGCTGACAGCCTCCTTCGGATTTGGACTGGTTGGATTTCTCGACGATTATATCAAAATCGTGTTCAAGCGTTCATTGGGCCTGACTGCCAAGCAAAAGCTGGCGGGACAGCTTTTGTTTGCGCTTGTTGTTTGCGCCTTGCTCTACAACATGGACCATAGCACGATGATTTCCGTTCCCGGCACAAGCTGGGGGTTTGACATGGGCTGGTTTTATTATCCTTTTGTTGTCATCATTCTGTTCGGGGCGAGCAATGCCGTCAACTTCACGGACGGCCTTGACGGTTTACTGGCGGGAACCAGCGCAATCGCTTTTGGAGCGTTTGCCGTCATTGCGCTTCAGCTGCTTTCTCATGAATCTGCCGTATTCTCCGCTGCGATGGTGGGAGGGGTGCTTGGCTTCTTAGTCTATAACGCGCATCCCGCGAAGGTGTTTATGGGCGATATGGGCTCGCTCGGTATCGGAGGCGGCATTGCCGCTGTCGCTATTTTGACCAAAATGGAGCTTTTACTTATCGTGATCGGCGGCGTATTCGTTATGGAGATGCTGTCCGTTATTTTGCAGGTAGGCTCCTTTAAGCTGAGAGGAAAACGTATTTTCAAAATGAGCCCGATTCACCATCATTTCGAACTGGTGGGCTGGTCGGAGTGGAAGGTCGTTACGGTTTTCTGGAGTGTGGGGCTGCTGCTAGCAGCACTAGGCCTCCTCCTAGCACTATAGAGGATGTTCAAAAAGTCCGCTTTCCATTACGGAACATGACTAGCGTCATGGCGGGCGGCGAATATGGCATTCAGCCGAAATAAGCATATGCTTACGAAGTATGTTTCCTCCGGAACCATTTGAGATCCTCACGTAGCTTCCACTACGCTCCGGTTCTCGATTTCTAGCTCCTGTCGGTCATTTATGACCGTTACAGAGTGAAAGTGTCGGGTTTTCCTTGAGGAACGGTCACCCGTGTCCTTTAGCGCTCCAGTGTGGCGCATATGGGAGGGATTTTGAGAGGTTACGGACGTCAATGTCCGCTACACATTGATTTGTCGTCGAAAACAGCTCCTAAGGGTCATTTTTTTCCGCAGGAATGAGCTGTCTTTTATACAGCATAAGCACATCAGAAGGGGATGTCGTTATGAGTCACTCATCAATTTACAAAGGCCGCAAGGTAGTCGTTCTGGGGATGGCCAGAAGCGGGTTCAGCGTTGCCAATGCGCTGGCGGGTATGGGAGCCGAGGTTGTTGTCAATGACCTCAAGGAGCGTCATCTGTGCCCCGAAGCCGAGGAGCTGGAGCAGGCTGGAATAACCGTTATATGCGGTCATCATCCAGACGATCTCATCGATTCGGACACTTCGCTGCTGGTCAAAAATCCTGGTATACCGTATTCCGCTCCGCCGGTAAAACGGGCGCAGGAGCTGGGCGTCGATATTGTGACAGAGGTAGAGATTGCAAGCCAGCTGTCCTCCATACCTATTATTGGCATCACCGGCTCAAACGGCAAAACGACAACAACCTCAATGATTGGACATTTGCTCCAGAGCGCAGGGGTTTCCAATATCATTGCAGGCAACATTGGCGTGCCTCTTTGCGATGTAGCTGCTGTTTCGGAGAGCAATGAATGGAAATGGATTGTTGCGGAGCTAAGCAGCTTCCAGCTAAAGGGTACCATTTCATTTAAGCCAAAGGTTGCTCTTCTTCTTAATGTTGCGGAGACGCATCTGGACTATCATGGTGATATGGAGGACTACGTCGCATCCAAGCTCAAGCTGTTTGCCAATCAGAACGGGGAAGATTTCGCTGTCCTGAATTGGGACGACCCTATTTGCCGCAAAGCGGCGGCTGATGTAAAGTCCAGGTTGCTTCCGTTCTCCCTGTACGAAAGGCTTTCTGCTGGCGTTTATATCGAACCTCCCTATGAAAAGGGCTTTATCCCCGGCAAGTCGGGGCAGGAGGAGCCGGAGCGCCATATCGTATACCGGGCACATGCGTCTGCCGGAGTAGCGGCAGCATCGCCAGGTACCGGTCTAGGCGTGGGGGGCACAATCACCGACACTGCAGCAGAGGCTGCCTCAGGAACGGAGCCCGTTGTTGTCGCGGCGGTAAGTGAGCTGGGCGTTCCCGGCATCCACAATACAGCTAATGCGATGGCGGCTGCTGCCGCTTGCCTAGCGGCTGGCGTTGCTCCCGAGCTGCTTGCGGAGCCGCTTCGCACCTTCAAGGCGGTCGAGCATCGTCTGGAGTATGTTTGTGAGAAGCAGGGCGTTGAATACTACAATGATTCCAAAGCAACTAATCCTACAGCGACAACCATGTCCGTGCAATCGCTGAAAAAGCCGATTGTGCTTATAGCAGGCGGCCTGGACAGAGGCTCCGACTATATGGACCTGCTGCCGCTGTTTCGCGGGCTGAAAGGTTTGGTTGCGCTGGGACAAACCAGAGCAAAGCTGGAGAATATAGCGGGACTGGCAGGTTTAACTGCGGTAAAAACGGTAAACGATGAGGGTGACGCCGAAAGCGCACTGCGAGAAGCCGTTAAGCTTGCCGCCTCCATGGCTGAGCCCGGCGACATCGTTTTGCTCTCTCCCGCCTGCGCAAGCTGGGATATGTTTAAATCCTATGAGCAGAGAGGGATCATTTTTAAGCAATCGGCGCATACCTTGTAAGTAGGGGGCTTGTCCCTACTTCAGCAGGATAAGAGGTGTGTCCGTTATGGCCAAAGCCCGTTCGGCTCCGGATATTTGGCTGCTTGCAGCCATTGGACTTATATTGTCAATCGGTTTGGTTATGGTCTACAGCGCCAGCGCCGTGCTGGCATTCCATGAATTCGGTGACCGCTACTATTATGTCAAGCGGCAGCTGCTGTTTGCCGGCCTTGGCGCCGGGGCGCTGTTTATGACCATGAATTACCATTATTCAGTCTGGAGAAAATGGGCGCCGATTGCGCTGCTTGCTTGCTTTGGACTTCTTGTGCTTGTCCTTATTCCCGGCGTCGGCGTCGTGCGCGGCGGAGCCAGAAGCTGGCTCGGTATTAGCTCCTTCGGCATCCAGCCTTCTGAATTTATGAAGCTGGCGATGATTCTGTTTCTTTCAAAATGGTTATCTGAGAAACAGGGAGACATTACAAGCTTTACGCGGGGCCTTCTTCCGCCGCTTGGTCTTGTTGGCCTGGCATTTGGACTAATTATGCTGCAGCCCGATCTTGGCACGGGGGCTGTCATGGTTGGCGCTTCGCTCATTCTGATTTTCACCGCAGGGGCAAGGCTCGTTCATCTGGGGAGTCTCGCTCTTGTTGGCGTGGCCGGATTAGTTGGTCTGATTCTGGCGGCGCCTTACCGGCTGCAGCGTATCACCTCCTTTTTGGACCCTTGGTCCGATCCGCTTGGCGGGGGGTATCAGATCATCCAGTCACTGTTTGCGATTGGCCCTGGCGGCCTCGTAGGGCTTGGACTTGGCATGAGCAGGCAGAAGTTCAGCTATTTGCCGGAGCCGCAAACCGACTTCATCTTTTCTATTTTGGCGGAGGAGCTTGGTTTTCTTGGCGGGACTATGTTGATTTTGCTTTTTCTGATCGTCATCTGGCGCGGCATACGCGCAGCGATATTTGCCCCGGATACCTTCGGCAGCTTGCTGGCCGTGGGCATTACCGGCATCATCGGCGTTCAGGTGCTGATCAATATCGGTGTCGTAATCGGCATGATGCCCGTCACAGGCATAACGCTGCCGCTGGTCAGCTACGGAGGCTCTTCCTTGACGCTGCTGCTGACCGCTCTTGGCATTCTGTTAAACATATCGCGATATTCCAGATAGGGGAGCCGGCAGGCCATAGGCGTTTGTCACATAACTCTCCGGCAGGGCATAGGATACATTATATTCGTGACCGCCATCCCGGCTTCTGCAGCTGCAGGCGCCGCTTGCTTGATCAGAAGTCGTTGGCATTGCCCGGCGAAAGCTGTCCCGGTTCCAGAGTCCGCGGGGGGACTATGGACCGGCCGGCGAGCTGCACTGTCAAAGCCAACGACCCGGGATGTGACGCGCCGCGCATTTTTGTTACACGTATGCTGATTTTCTGCTGGAAACAGGAGAGTTGGTGAGGTACTCGCCCTCATGGCCCATATCCAAAAGCACCGTGAAGCCGTCTTTTCGCAAACGCGCCGGTGCCGGACGTATTGGTGGTGGGCGAGCGGTAATTCGGAGGTGATACATTGGATAAATTGGTGATTGAAGGCGGGAAACCTCTCTCAGGAACCATAGCGATCCAAGGAGCAAAAAATGCCGCTTTGCCGATTCTGGCCGCCAGCCTGCTGGCGGAAGGCACGACGACTCTTGAACGCGTGCCCCATTTGCTGGACATCGACGTGATGCTGAACATTTTGCGCGAATTGGGTTGCAGAGCGGAGCATGGCGACGGGATAGTGACGCTGGACACTTCGTCGCTTCATACCTCTCATGTGCCGGAAAACTTAATGAAACAGATGCGCTCCTCTATTTTTCTAATGGGCCCGCTTCTGTCGCGGTGTGGGGAGGCGCAGGTTTATTTGCCCGGAGGCTGCGCCATCGGCGAAAGAAAAATTGATTTGCACCTGCAGGGGCTTAAGGACCTTGGGGCTGTAATCGAGGAAACCGGCAACAAAATCATTTGCCGCGCCGAAAAGCTGATTGGCTGCGATATCCATCTTGCGTTTCCAAGCGTTGGGGCGACGGAAAACATTATGATGGCGGCCGTTCTGGCCGAAGGGCGGACAACGATCAATAATGCGGCGCGCGAGCCGGAAATCGTCGATTTGCAAGCCTTCCTTATTGGAATGGGGGCAAAAATTATCGGAGCGGGCACGGATACCATAACGGTGGAGGGTGTTGCTTCGCTGACGCCATGCAAATACGGTATTATCCCGGATCGGATTGTGGCGGGCACCATCATGGTTGCGGCTGCGGCGACCCGCGGCGCCGTGACGCTGCTGGATACGCAGCCGACCCATTTGTCCTCTCTTATTCACGTTCTGCGCCGCGCAGGTGTTCAAATCTCAATCGACGGTGATATAATAAGGGTCGATGGGGCGGCAAGGCCAAAAGCCATTGAAAGAATTGTTACCTCGCCTTATCCTGCTTTTCCGACTGATCTGCAATCGCAGGTCATGGTGCTGCTGGCTTTGGCGGACGGCGTCAGCGTCATGAAGGAAACGATTTTTGAAGGGCGGCTCAAGCATGTTGATGAATTATCCCGGATGGGAGCCGATATCCGCGTTGATATGAATGCCGCTTTTATTAGGGGCGTTTCCCGGCTTTACGGCGCTACTGTGGAGGCGACGGATTTGCGGGCTGGAGCTGCGCTGGTCATTGCCGGTCTGGCGGCGCAGGGACGCACGGTGGTGGAACAGGTGCATCATATCGACAGGGGCTACGACCGGATCGAGGAGATGCTGAAGCGGCTTGGAGCAACCATTTCAAGATATTCGCCAGTGCCTAATAATTAATTCTATGAAATGAACGATAGAAACATTCGGCTTCCTCTTGCGTATTCACTAAGGGCAGAGAGAAGCCGCTGTTTTGAGGAGATGATGGACAAGCTGTGAACACCCAAATGCCTGTACTGAAAGAACCGGAACGCAAGCGGAAGGGCAACAAAAAGCTGCTTGCGATTTTGATTCTGCTGTTTGCGGCTTTGCTTGCTGTGCTTTTTTTCAATTCCTCTATTAGCAAAATATCGGAAATCCAAATAACGGGCAATCAATACGCAACCGCGGCCCAAATTGGGAGTGTTATTCCGATTGCCAAAGGCGACGCTTTTTTCCAAACCTCCTCGGGGGCGATCGAAGCGGCGGTTAAGGAGCTTACTCAGGTTAAAGAGGCAAAGGTTACAAAAATATTTCCCGGAGTTGTAAAAATTACAGTTACTGAACATCCCGTTGTTGCTTTTGAGCTAACGGCGGACGGAGCCTTGTCCGCATTGCTGTCAAGCGGCACAAGCGTTGCCGCGCCCAAGGATGGAGCGGGTCTCATGAACAAACCCGTCCTGACCGGATGGGAGCAGGAAGACCCCGTCAAGCTGGAGCTGACCAAGCAGCTGGCGCTTATTCCGGAGAAGCAGCTATCGGATTTGTCCGAAATATCCCCGATTCCGTCCAAGGCTTATCCTGACCGGATCCGGATGTTTACGAGAACCAAATTCGAGGTCATAACGGCTGTTTCCGTGCTGCCTGAAAAAATAGAAGCATTAAACGCTGTTATTGAAACGCAAGAGCCTGGGAAGATTACAATGCTGCTGGCCGATACGTATGTTCCTTTTCCCGGCGAAGGAGAAAATGTGGAATCTGGGTCCTAAGTGACTACTTTTCTTCCGTAAAGAATGTTAAAATCTTATGTACTACAATTTCATACAGTCGTATACCTGCCCGAAAATGCGGATTTAATGCGTATTCTTCGTATAGCGGCGCAGGACAAGCTTTCTCTCGACATTTTCTGAAACATTTCTGAAAAAAATGTTGAAACAAAAAAGAGGGAAATAATTAAGCACGTTGAATATGTAGATAGACTTGTTAGAGACCGCGACTATATAAACGCACTTATTATTTTTAAGAAACGGAGGTGCCGCGGGTTGAGCAGCAATGACATCATCGTTAGTTTGGACATCGGTACATCCAAGGTTCGAGCTATTATTGGAGAAATGAACGACGGAGCCATTAATATTATTGGAGTGGGTTCTGCCGACTCGGAGGGTATTCGCAAGGGAGCAATTGTTGATATTGACCAGACCGTCAAGTCGATTCGCAGCGCGGTAGAGCATGCGGAGCGGATGGTCGGCATTCAAATATCGGACGTTTATGTCGGTATTCAAGGCAATCATATCGGCCTGCAAACCAATCATGGCGTCGTTGCCGTATCCAATGAGGACAGGGAAATCGGTGAAGAGGACATTGAACGGGTCCTGCAAGCGGCCAAGGTGGTCGCGCTGCCGCCGGAGCGGGAAATTATCAATCTTGTGCCCAAGCAATATCTGGTGGACGGTCTGGAAGGCATTTCGGATCCCAGGGGCATGATCGGCGTCCGCCTTGAGGTGGAGGCAACAATCGTTACAGGAGCAAAAACAGCCATTCACAATTTGATGCGCTGCGTGGAGAAAGCGGGATTGCGCATTTCCGGCGTTATCCTTCTGTCGCTTGCTTCCGGCATGATGTCGCTTACGAAGGATGAGCGCAGCATCGGAACGGTGCTGGCGGATATCGGAGCCGGTTCCTGCACGATAGCGGTATTCGAGCAGGGCGGCCTGGCAGCTGTATCCAGTCTGCCTATCGGCGGGGAATTCGTAACGAACGATATCGCTTACGGCTTGCGCACGCAAACGGAGCATGCTGAAAAATTCAAGTTGAAATACGGCTGCGCGAGCGCGGCCGATGCGGCGGATGACGTCAAATTCAAAGTTATGCGCATGGGCACCAATCTGGAGAAAGAATTTACGCAGCGCGATCTGGCCAGCATCATCGAGCCGCGCATGCAGGAAATTTTCCAGTTGATCCGCCAGGAAGTGCGCAGGCTGGGATATGGCGATAAAGTCAACGGCTATGTGCTGACGGGCGGCGCAGCTGCCCTTCCGGGCACGGTTGCGCTTGCGCAAGCGGAGCTGGAAGCCACTGTCCGCGTTGCGCTGCCCGATTACATCGGGGTAAAGGATTCCGCATACAGCAGCGGGGTTGGCATGATTCAATACGTATCGAAATTTATGGGAGCAAAAGGTGCCGGCGCCATGAAGAAAGCTTCAAGCCGCAAGGCGAGTTCTCCAGCCACATCCAAACCCGGTATGTTTGAGCGAATCAAAAATATGTTTAATGAATTTATTTGACTGGGGGACACATGACGATGTTGGAATTCGACTTGGAGCTTGAACAGCTTGCACAAATAAAAGTCATTGGCGTTGGCGGAGGCGGCAGCAATGCCGTCAACCGAATGATTGAAAATGGAGTAAAAGGCGTAGAATTCATTACGGTTAATACCGACGCACAGGCGTTAAACCTGGCAAAGTCGGAGCATAAGCTTCAAATCGGGGACAAGCTGACTCGCGGCCTCGGAGCAGGCGCCAATCCGGAGGTTGGACATAAAGCGGCTGAAGAATCACGCGAGCTGATTATGAATCAGCTCAAAGGCTCCGATATGGTTTTCGTAACAGCAGGCATGGGCGGCGGAACTGGCACGGGAGCGGCTCCCGTTATCGCCGAAATCGCTCGTGAATGCGGCGCGTTGACGGTTGGCGTCGTGACGCGGCCGTTTACCTTCGAAGGCCGCAAGCGTTCCAGTCAAGCGGAGCAAGGAATTGAAGCCTTGAAGGAAAAGGTAGATACGCTGATCGTTATTCCGAATGACCGTCTATTGGAGATCGTCGACAAAAAAACGCCAATGCTGGAGGCGTTCCGCGAGGCGGACAACGTCCTTCGTCAGGCCGTTCAGGGTATTTCGGATCTGATTGCCGAACCGGCGCTCATCAACCTTGACTTTGCCGACGTAAAAACCATTATGACGGAGCGCGGCTCCGCTCTGATGGGCATTGGCATTGCTTCCGGCGAAAATCGCGCAGCGGAGGCAGCTCGCAAAGCGATTATGAGCCCGCTTCTGGAAACGTCGATTGACGGAGCGCGCGGCGTTATCATGAACATTACGGGCGGCAGCAACCTGTCCCTGTATGAAGTTAACGAAGCTGCGGAAATTGTCATTTCGGCATCCGATCAGGACGTCAACATGATTTTTGGCGCCATGATTCAAGAGGATATGAAGGATGAAATCAAGGTTACGGTCATAGCCACTGGTTTTGAAGCCAAGGCTATGCCTGCCGCTTCCACGCGCAGAGGCGTTAGCCAGCCCGTTGAGCAGCAGGATGTCAGACAGTCCGCTAGCAACGCAAGCGTTAAGCCTTTTGGCGCTGGCGTATCCAGCGACCAGCTTGAAATTCCGGCCTTCCTGCGCAAGCAGCCTCGCAACGATCGTTAATCGCAAATGCGAACCGAATAGAAGCATGAAAATGAACAACGCCTTTTCGTATTTATACGAAAAGGCGTTTTTTATATGCCTCCTCGACAAAAAAAGAGGCCTCCAGCCGTCATGAATAGACAGACTTTGAAATAGGATTAACCTATACTAGTCTCAATCGTTCTCCGTGCCGAGTGCTGCCCGATGTAACTCCAAACGTAGGAAGGACTACACATGGCCATTTATATTGACATCTTGTTTTTGCGAGAGCTGCTCGTAGACGGCGCTGTGCTGCTGACGACGGCGTGGGTTAGAAATATGCGACCCAGCAAGTGGCGAATTTTGGCTGCCTCCGCTTTTGGCGCAAGCTACGTAGCCCTTACCTTGTTTCCGCAATTATCATTTCTTTTTTCGCTAGGAGTCAAGGTGCTTTTTTCGCTATTCATGCTCTGGATTGCGTTTGGATTCCGTTCATTGCAGCATTTTTCGGCAATAACGGCAGCTTTTTATTGCGTAAATTTTGTTGCTGCGGGTGCGATTATCGGACTCTACTATTTGACCATGCAAGGCTCGGGGGAAATGTGGAGAACGATCACATTGGTCAGCGGGAGCGTAACTGCGGAATTCAAGATGGGCCTTTTTTATTTGGTAGCCGCTTTTCTCATTGGCCTCTATCTGTTTCGTTCGGTTCTGAGAGGAAAACGAGAGAAGGAGCTGGTGCAGCAGCATATCGCCGAGGTAACCGTTGTTATCGGCTCTGCGACCTGTACATGCAAGGGGTTGATCGACACGGGCAACCAATTGTATGACCCGCTGACGCGCACGCCGGTCATGGTGATGGAGGCGTCCAATTGGGAGAACGAGCTGCCGCCTGCTTGGCTGAAGGGAATACGCGACAGCCAGGTCGACCGGCTGATTGCTGGTTTGGATTCGGAGCCTTTTGCCTGGCAGGATCGCCTAAGGCTGGTTCCGTTCCGGGGCATCAATCGCGGCTCGCAGTTTATGCTGGCGGTCAAGCCGGATTCTGTTGAGATCAATCGCGATGGACAAGTTTATGAAACAAGCAAGGTGCTTATTGGTTTGGACGGCGGCAAGCTTGCTGCAGACGGTGCTTATCAAGCGATTATCCATCCGTCAATGGTACAGCAGTAACAGAAAAATCCGCACAATTCATCGGGGAGGGATGGGCCTAATGCTCGTCAAGTATAAGCTCGTATTGCAGTTGTATTATTATCGTGTGTTGTTTTTATTTGGGCTAAAAAGCGAGGAGCTCTATTATATTGGCGGCAGCGAGGCGCTTCCGCCGCCGCTGACCCGCGAGGAAGAGGAATATTTGCTGGAGAAGCTTCCCTCTGGCGATGCTGCCATCCGGGCCATGCTGATCGAACGCAATTTGCGGCTGGTCGTTTACATCGCCCGCAAGTTCGAAAATACGGGCATTCATATCGAAGACCTGGTATCCATCGGCGCGATTGGCCTGATCAAGGCCGTCAACACGTTTGATCCCGAAAAAAAGATCAAGCTTGCCACCTATGCGTCCCGATGCATTGAAAATGAAATTTTGATGTATTTGCGCCGCAACAGCAAGACGCGGACGGAGGTTTCTTTTGATGAGCCATTGAACATCGACTGGGACGGCAATGAGCTGCTGCTTTCCGACGTATTGGGAACGGAAAACGACACGATCTACCGGAATATTGAGGAGCAAGTGGACCGCAAGCTGCTGCACAAGGCGCTCGACAAGCTATCGGAGCGGGAGCGGATTATTATGGAGCTTCGTTTTGGACTTGCGGACGGAGAGGAAAAAACGCAAAAAGATGTTGCGGATATGCTTGGCATATCGCAGTCCTATATTTCGCGACTGGAAAAGCGAATCATCAAGCGTTTGCGCAAGGAGTTCAATAAAATGGTTTAATCCTATCGCTCTGCAGAAATTTTGCAGGTGTAATCATAGTCAGATTTGGAGTGAAAATGTTCAATTATTGCTGCTGCAACGCGCTTTCTAAAGCGGCATTTGACAGGGATGGCAGTCGCGTGTTATGGCGTCAAAACAGACCGGCAGGGGTGCCATCATGGTTTCGAAAAAGGAATAAAATGAGGACCCCGGGAGATAATGTAGATTAATGTTTCTCCTTGGGAGGTAATGATGTTGACCCGAAACAAAGTCGAGATCTGTGGAGTAGATACTGCGAAGCTGCCTGTTCTGACGAATGTCGAAATGCGCGAATTGTTTACAGCGCTGCAAACACGGAAGGAATGGACGGCAAGAGAAAAATTAGTCAACGGAAATCTACGGCTTGTACTAAGCGTTATCCAGCGGTTCAACAACAGGGGAGAGTTTGTGGACGACCTGTTCCAGGTTGGCTGCATCGGACTCATGAAGGCGATCGATAATTTCGACCTTGGCCAAAATGTCAAATTTTCCACCTACGCCGTACCGATGATTATCGGCGAAATTCGCCGTTACTTGAGGGACAATAACCCCATTCGGGTTTCGCGAAGCCTGCGGGATATTGCATATAAGGCGCTGCAGGTGCGCGATAGCTTGACCAATCGTAATTCAAGAGAACCAACGATCTTTGAAATATCGGAAGCGCTGAATGTGCCGAAGGAAGATGTCGTTTTTGCGCTGGATGCTATCCAGGACCCCGTTTCCTTGTTCGAGCCCATCTATCATGACGGCGGAGATCCCATCTATGTAATGGACCAAATTAGCGACGAACGGAACAAGGATGTTTCCTGGATCGAGGAAATCGCTTTGCGGGAAGCGATGCAAAAGCTGAACGACAGGGAGAAAATGATCCTGTCCATGCGTTTTTTTGAAGGAAAAACCCAGATGGAGGTAGCCGATGAAATCGGCATCTCGCAAGCTCAGGTCTCCAGGCTGGAAAAATCGGCGATTGGCCAGATGCAGAAGCATGTCAAGACCTGAATAAGCCTGATTAGCATAGCTTGTTTCACCAAAAGGCTGCTGCTGCGCGATGATGCGCGGCAGTGGCTTTTTTTTGATTGCTCTGCAATAGGTTTTATTGGATTGACCAGCATAAGCAAGATTTGGTTGCGGGGTCAGGGTGTCTTTGCTCGTTCTCTCTTTGGGCTCGTTTTTTGCGAGAGGGGACATTTTGGGCGGACGGCTCATATACTAATACAAACTTGCGGAGACAAAGCTCCGGCGGAAATGAAGGTGAGCCGTTATGAAAATATCCGATTTTCAATCCAAGGATGTTATTAATATCGTTGATGGAAAAAAGCTGGGCCATATTAGCGATCTTGAACTGGATTTGCGGCAGGGGCGCATTGACTCCATAGTTGTGCCGCAATATACAAAAGTATTTGGCCTGTTTGGCAGCAACGGCACCGAAATCGTCATTCCCTGGCGTAACATTGTGAAGATTGGAGCGGACGTTGTGTTGGTCCGAATGGAGGAGACGAAGGTGCTGAAAAGCGAGGAAGAAGATTTTCATGGATGAAATACGGACTGCCTCCTTGAGCAGCCTGCCGGTCCGCAAAGGCGGGATCGGTTTTCCATGATCATTTGCAAGTTGCCGCCCGAATTGAGTACACTTTAGTTATCTATACGCATCATCTGGATTATTGCTGGACGGAGGGGAATTATGGAACCGTTTCAATTAAAGGCTGAGAATACAGGGGTAAAGGCCGGGAACAAAGGGAGCACTGAGCATGAAGTGGATAATGATAACGCCCTTTTTTTGCTAAATGGTTGGATGGAGAGGCATGAAGGGCTTAGCGCAGGCTTTACCGGCAGGCACGGAGGAGTCAGCCGCGAGCCGTGGCATACATTGAATCTGGGGCTGCATGTGGGCGATGAGGACGCTGATGTTATCAAAAACAGACAGCTGGTTGCGGAAAGCCTGGGCTGGAGCTTCGACGCCTGGACATGCGGGGAGCAGGTTCACGGGTCCAGAGCGGTCAAGGTAACGTCCGCAGAGCGCGGCAAAGGCAGATTTTCTTTGCAGGATACGCTGCTTGGCTGCGACGCGCTTGTTACGGATGTTAAAGGCGTGCTTCTGACCTCGCTTTATGCGGATTGCGTTCCGCTTTATTTTTATGATCCCGTCAATGAGGCGATTGGACTGGCTCATGCCGGCTGGCGCGGAACGGCGGGTGCCATTGCGCAAAGCACTATCGATTTGATGGCAAGGGAATACGGTTCATCTCCAAACGATATGCTGGCGGCGGTTGGGCCGGCCATTGGAGCTTGCTGTTATGAGGTTGACGGACCCGTTATCGAGCAGATGGCAAAGCTGATTGAAGGGATGGAGCTGGAGCCTACAGCTGCCCATGAAGCGATGGAGCTTTCGACAGACGGCAAAGCCAGGCTGAACTTGAAAGAAATAAACCGACAGATTATGATAAAAGCAGGAATTTTGCCGAGTCGTATCGAATTAAGCAAGTGGTGCACCGGTTGCAGGTGTGATTTGTTTTACTCCCACCGGATGGAGGGGGGTAAAACGGGACGTATGGCCAGTTTTTTAGGCATGGCGGAAAGGTGAAAGTGATGAAACGGATTCAGGAGCATATTCAAGACGTCGAAGCCAGAATTGATGCTGCTTGTCAGCGGTCCGGCAGACGGCGGGAGGACGTTCATGTTATTGCGGTGACCAAATATGTCTCGCTGGAGCGGGCGCGCGAAGCCTTTCAGGGCGGATTGCGGCATCTTGGCGAAAACCGGTGGCAGGACGCAAAAAATAAGTGGGTTGCAATGAACGGCGGAGAGGAAGCCGCAGGGGATAAACCTGTGTGGCATTTTATCGGCTCGCTGCAATCCAATAAAGCCAAGGACGTCATAGGCAAATTTACATACATTCATTCGCTGGACAGGCTGTCGCTTGCGGAAGCTATTCACAAAAGCGCGTCTGCATTGCAGGTAGAGGTCCCGTGTTTTATTCAGGTGAATGTATCCGGCGAAGCCTCCAAGCAAGGAATCCAGCCACAGGAGCTGCTGCCCTTTCTGGACAGCCTGCGGGCGTTTCCCTCCATCAAGCCTATTGGTTTGATGACAATGGCTCCTTACGAGGCCGAGCCTGAAGAAACAAGACCGGTATTCCGGGCGCTGCGGGAATTGCTTGGGGAAGCCCAGAAAAAATCTTCCTTTGGTCATGAGCTGATTCATTTGTCGATGGGGATGTCTAATGATTTTGAAGTAGCCATAGAGGAAGGTGCGACCTGGGTCAGATTGGGTACCATTCTGGTTGGAAAAGAGGAGGAATGAGTTATGGGCCTGATGAACAAGTTTATGAACTTTTTCGGCTTGCAGGAGGAAGAGGAAGTCATTGAGCGAGAGCGAGTCCAGACAACGGACGAGCAGGAAGTTGAAACCTCGCCCTTCGAAGCACGTAGAAATTCTTCGAAAAACAATGCTATAAGCGGCGGCGGAAATGTGGTAAGCATCCATTCGCAAAAAAATACGCGAGTGGTTCTTAGCGAGCCGCGTTCTTATGATGAGGCGCAGGAAATTGCGGATCATCTGAGGAACCGCAGAGCCGTCATCGTTAATTTGCAAAGAGTCCGCAGCGACCTGGCTTTGAGAATTGTTGATTTCCTGAGCGGGACAGTGTACGCTTTAAGCGGCAGCATTTCCAAGCTTGGCCCCAATATCTTTCTGTGTACGCCTGATTCGGTTGAAATACAAGGCACCATTACGGAAATGTTGGCAGAGGAGATTGATTACAACAAAATGAGGTGACCTTGGGTTGGAACTATTTATTTTGAATTTTGTAGGAACCGCTTTGGAAATTTACCGGTATCTGATTTTTGGATACGTGCTTCTATCCTGGTTCCCTAATGCGCGTGAAAGCTTTATTGGTCAAATGCTGGGTAAGATCGTGGAGCCGTACGTCGGCATCTTCCGCAAGTTTATTCCCCCGATCGGCGGTGTGATCGACCTGTCGCCAATCGTTGCCTTGCTGGCGCTTCATTTTATTTCAATTGGCATTCAGTCGGTTCTTATTTTCCTGTTTAAAATGGTTTAAGGGGACCCTCAATGAAGCCTGCTATCTATCAGCATTTTCACCCCGACGAAAAACCCTTTGTCGACAGAGCTATGGAATGGCTGGAAAGGTCCGCCCGGCTGCATGAGCTGAAGCGGACCGATTTTTTGGATCCCAGACAAGCTCATATTTTAAGCACGCTGGCGGCGCGCAATCTGGACATCGGGCTGCGGCTGGACGGCGGCTACCCCGCTGCGGAACGGAAGCGTGCATTGATCGCTCCCGACTACTATAGCCTGGACGGCGAATCCGCCGGTATTGCAATCCTTCGCGTCGAAGCTCCGGGCGGGGCTGGACTGGAGCTGGATCATGGAGACTTCCTGGGCGCTGTGCTGGGACTTGGCATCAAGCGCGACCGGATTGGCGATATCCATGTCCATGAGACGTTTGCTCATGTCGTTGTATGCGAGGAGATCGCGGATTATCTGGATGTGCATCTTCGCCAGGTTCACCGCTCCTCCGTATTGACGGATGTCCTGCCGTTAACCGAGCTTTTGCCCGTTTCTCAGACCTTGGAGGAGATAGGCCTAACAGTAGCTTCCATGCGTCTTGACGGGATTGCCAGCGATGTGTACCGGATCAGCCGAACCAAAATCGTGGAGCCTATCCGTGCGGGTCGTTGCCGTGTAAACTGGAAGACGGAGGAAGATCCGTCGCAGCAGCTGCATGAAGGCGATGTTGTTTCCTTCAAAGGTTTTGGCCGCTTCAAGGTGCTAGAGGTTGACGGCGTAACGAAAAAAGGCAGGATCAGAGTGAAGATCGGCAAATATGTGTGACACGTAGCAGCCAAGCGGCAGTGGTTTCACCACAGTTGCCTGGCTCTTTTTGAATATTTATAAACTGGTTTTATGGCTGGTATGAAAAAGAGGCGTCACTGCTAGGCCTGCCGGGTATTCTCATCAAAAATCGGCAGCATCCGCTCTCTTTGGCGTTTTAAGACAGACTGTTGTCGGAAATAATGACTTTTGCGCATAAATTGTTTTGCGGCACAGCAGGAAAAAGGGAAGGCGCTGTCGAATCTCTACTCTCAGAAAGCTGGCGGCGTATATCGAGCGGAGCAGTAAGCGCCTGCCCAGAGACAATATGTGATTAGGAGGTGCGCCAATGCCGCTTACGCCATTGGACATACATAACAAGGAATTTTCCCGGAGATTGCGCGGATATGACGAGGATGAAGTAAATGAGTTTTTGGATCAGGTCATCAAGGATTATGAAGCGCTCATTCGTGAAAATAAAGAGCTCCAGAACGGGATGTTAGGGCTGCAGGAGAGACTGAACCATTTCTCCAACATTGAAGAGACGTTGAGCAAAACAATTATTGTAGCCCAGGAAGCTGCCGACGAGGTGCGCAATAATGCCAAGAAGGAAGCGCAGCTTATTATCAAAGAAGCGGAAAAGAATGCAGACCGGATTATTAATGAATCCTTGAATAAATCCCGCAAGGTCGCGCTTGAGGTTGAGGAATTGAAAAAGCAGGCGTCTATCTATCGCGCGCGTTTCCGGACACTCGTTGAGGCTCAGCTTGAGCTTTTGTCCCAGGATGGCTGGGATTCGCTGGATTCACAAGGCCGAGAGGCTGACCGCGAGCTGCTTAGAGGGTAAGAGATACCTGGCGGCCCAGGGCTATACCGGACTCATGAGTTGAACAGCCATGCCTAATCCGGCATGGCTGTACGTTTACGATCAAGCTGTCCCAAGAACCGTTTGACAAGTGGCTGCAACATACGCTATAACTAAACGTATACAATTGGATTACACTATAACTTCGATGACGAGAACAAGTACGCTTTGATTTCATTCCCCAGAGAGCCGTGTATTGCTGAAAAGCGGCGTTTGAATCCTAGCGGAATATCCTCTCCGAGAAGCGGCGCAGAAACCTATTACAGACGATGTTCAAAAAAAGCGGTTTTATCGCCTTATGGAACATCCTTCTGAAGCAGGTCAGTAAGCGTCGACGGCGTCCCCCGTTACAGGGAGTGCGGATGAATGTCCGCAGCTAAGTGCCGCAGCCGGCAGGGATTGAAGCCCAGCCAGGCGTTGTTCGCTCATTGCGAAGAATTATGCGGAATCAGGGTGGTATCGCGAGCTATAGCCTCGTCCCTTTTACAGGGGCGGGGTTTTTATTTTGTGAAAAGAAAGGGAGAAAAAGCATGCAACGTGTAGATGTCAAGGAACGCGCGCGCAGCCGTGAGCTGCGGGTATTGAAGCAATGGCAGGAAGAGGATACGTTTAAGCAATCCATCGAAAATCGCAAAAGCAGCCCTAATTTTGTTTTCTACGAGGGTCCGCCAACGGCAAACGGAGCGCCGCATATCGGCCATGTGCTGGGACGCGTCATCAAGGACTTTATTTGCCGCTACAAAACGATGTCCGGCTATCGCGTCGTGCGCAAAGCAGGCTGGGATACGCATGGTCTTCCGGTCGAGCTGGGCGTGGAGAAGCAGCTAGGCATCTCCGGCAAACAGGAAATCGAAAATTACGGCGTTGAAGCCTTCGTGAAAAAATGTAAAGACAGCGTGTTTGAATACGAAAAGCAGTGGCGCGAGCTGACGGAAGCGATCGCTTATTGGACGGATCTCGACAATCCGTATATTACGCTCAAAAATGAATACATCGAAAGCGTATGGCACATCCTGTCCAACATTCACAAAAAAGGGCTTCTGTACCGCGGACACCGTGTCAGCCCTTATTGTCCTTGCTGCCAGACAACGCTTAGCTCACACGAGGTTGCCCAGGGGTACGAGGATGTCAAGGATTTGAGTGCAACCGCCAAATTCAAGCTTTCGGCAAGCGGCGAATTCGTGCTGGCCTGGACGACAACGCCTTGGACGCTTCCTGCCAACGTTGCGCTTGCTGTTAATCCGGAGCTTGACTATGTACGCGCGGCCAAAGACGGCGAAGTGTACATTGTCGCAAAAGCGCTGGCCGAAAACGTGCTGAAGGAGAACTACGAAATCCTGTCGACAATAAAAGGCGCGGAGCTTGTTGGGCAGTCCTATGAGCCGCCGTTCCGTTATGTGGCCATCGAAAAAGGTCATATCGTTATCCCCGGCGACTTCGTCAGCGATTCGAGCGGTACGGGCATCGTACACATTGCCCCGGCCCATGGCGAAGACGACTACAAGGTTTCCCGTCAAAACGGCATCAGCATGCTGAGCGTAGTTAACAACGCCGGACGTTATGTCGATGAAGTCACCGATCTGGCAGGCCGCTTCGTTAAGGATTGCGATGTGGATATCGTTAAAATGCTGAGCGAAAAAGGGCTGCTCTATTCCAAAGAGCGCTATGAACACAGCTATCCGTTCTGCTGGCGCTGCAAATCGCCGCTGCTCTATTATGCGACGGAGAGCTGGTTTATTGAAACGACTAAGGTGAAGGATCAGCTGATCGCCAACAACAACAGCGTTGACTGGTATCCCGGCCATATCCGCGAAGGCCGCTTCGGCAAATTTCTTGAGGATCTGGTGGACTGGAACATCAGCCGCAACCGTTATTGGGGAACGCCGCTTAATGTATGGGTGTGCGAGGCAACGGGCAAGGAGTACGCGCCGGACAGCATCGCCGATTTACGGGCTCGCGCCGTAGGTGAGGTTGCGGAAGATATCGAGCTTCATAAGCCTTACGTGGATGACATTCTTTTGAAATCCCCGTTTGCGGAAGGCGCGGTCATGCGCCGGACATCCGAGGTTATCGACGTTTGGTTCGACAGCGGCTCCATGCCGTTTGCCCAGCAGCATCATCCCTTCGCCAATGAGGAGCAATTCAGCGAGCAATATCCGGCGGACATGATTTGCGAAGGCATCGACCAAACGCGCGGCTGGTTCTTCAGCCTGTTGGCTGTATCGACGCTTTACAACGGCAAAGCACCTTATAAAGCTGTTATTTCGACGGGCCATATCCTGGACGAAAACGGACAAAAGATGTCCAAGTCAAAAGGCAATGTTATCGATCCTTGGGAAATCATCAATGAGTTCGGAACAGACGCGTTCCGCTGGGCACTGCTATCCGACAGCGCGCCGTGGAACAGCAAACGCTTCTCCAAAGGCATCGTAAGCGAAGCCAAATCAAAAGTAATCGATACAATTGTCAATACGCATGCATTTTATGCCTTGTATGCGTCCATCGACGGTTACGACTACAAGGAGCATGAAGCAAAAGCTTCGGACAATAAGCTGGACCGCTGGATCATCTCCCGTCTGAACAGCCTGATTGTCACCGTAACAAAAGGGCTGGAGGCCAACGACTTCCTTAATCCGGCAAAAGCAATCGAACTGTTTGTGGACGAGATGAGCAACTGGTACATCCGCCGCTCGCGCGACCGGTTCTGGGGCAGCGGGTTATCCGCTGACAAGGTGGCGGCTTACGGAACGCTTCGCGAAGTGCTGCTGACGCTTTCCAAGCTGATTGCCCCGTATACGCCGCTGCTGGCAGATGATGTCTATCGCAACCTGGGCGGCGAAGGAAGTGTCCATTTGACAACCTTCCCGGTATGTGATGCTTCGTTGGTCGACGAAACGCTGGAGCGCGATATGGATAGCGCCAAAGGAATTGTTGAGCTTGCGCGCAACGTTCGCAACGAAACCTCCATCAAAACGCGCCAGCCGTTATCCAAGCTGATTCTTTCGCTGGACCGAGACTTCGCTCTTGCGGATTATGAAGAAATCATTAAGGATGAAATCAACGTCAAGCAAATAACTGTCCAGCAATCCGACAGCGGCTTTGTTGATTTTACGCTGAAGCTGAATTTGAAGGTGGGCGGTAAAAAATACGGCAAGCTCGTTGGCCCGATCCAGGCAGCGTTAAAGGCGCTTAGCCCAGAAGAAGCTGCGGCGGTTGTATCCGGCGGCACCTTTGTTTTCACCTCCTCGGAGAACGATGTATTCCATATTCCGCTGGAGGAGCTGCTTGTCGAGAAACAGGCAAAAAGCGGCTTTGCATCCGCATCCGCAGGCGGCGTAACGGTTGCGCTTAACACGGACATCACGCCTGAGCTTGAACAGGAAGGCTGGGTAAGAGAGGTCATTCGCGCCGTTCAGGATAATCGGAAAAAGCAGGATTTGCCGATTGAAAAACGGGTTGAGCTGGTCTTGAACGTGGATAGCGAGCTGCAGGCGGCTCTCGAAGCCTTCCGTCATGTTCTTTTCGAAAATGTGTTGCTTCAAAACGTTGAATACGGGGTAATTGAAGGTATGGAAACCGTAGACGCGGGTGAAAAGCAAATAGGCATTTTCATCAAGGGTTAAGGATATAGTATGGAGATAGGAAGCCTGCCCCGCTGCCTTTTGACGGCGGGAGGCAGGCTTCCCCTGTTGCTGGAGGTGATTTCTGACATGAGCGAACGGGGCGGCAATAAGCGGGGGCGCGGAAGTAACGGCTTGTCGTCCGGCGCAAACGGGGAACCGCAAAATTTGAATGCGCTGGAGAAATCGCTGGGCGTGCTTAACAAACGAATGGAGCACATTGCATCCGAGATGGAAAGGACCCATATTGCGGAATATGTGGACTTGCTTAACCGGCCATTCAGCCTGATATGGCGGAATTTGCTGGCAGGCACCGCTCGCGGCGTCGGCATCGCGATCGGATTTACGTTTTTTGCGGCAACCATATTGTATTTGCTGCAGCTGCTGGGCGCGCTTAACCTGCCCATTATCGGGGATTACATTGCGGAAATTGTAAAAATCGTACAAATCCAGCTAGAAGGGAAAGGCTATTGATAGCAAAAGCTTTCCGATGCGTCCCTAAGCGGGCTTGCACATGCTCTGGCTGAAGCGGGAAGGCGGCCTTAATCCTCAAGGGTATGGTCGCCTTCGTTGCTGTGCATATAATCGTCGTAATGGGAGTTGCGGACAATGGTTACGTGTCTGCCGGTTATATCGGTGGCAAGAAAGCTTTCCATTGCTTCCACGCAGCCTGCCAGCTCTTCATCGTCGCCGCCAAGATCATCATAATTATCCACTTCCCGATGCTGGGACATGGCCGGAGAATCGGAGTTGCCCCATTTTTCGACCGTTTGCCAAGAAAATTCGTTCTGAGGCAGGCTATGCTCTGGACGGTCAATACCGGCGCGGCCCATAGCTGGCGACAAATCGCCTGTTGGAGCGATGTCGGGAGCGTGTGCTTCCAGCATAGCCGCGTGCCTGACACAATAAAGGCTGTCCGGCATCGCCTCAAGCCGTTCAGCCGGAATAGGCTCGCCGCATGCTGCGCAAAGACCATAGCTTTTGCGATCCATTGCTGCCAAAGCGGCTTCGATTCGCTCCAGATGCAGATGCTCACGCTCAAGTAAGGTTTGATCCTTTTCCCGTTCGTACATTTCGCTTGCCATATCTGCAGGATGATTATCGATGGGACTTAGCTCGCCTGTCCAGTCGCGCATGGATTGGGACAAGCCGTAGCGTTCTCCGCTCTGGATTCGTTCCCTGATGTCTTCGCGTTCCTGCTCCAGCCTGCGCCGGAGGGATGTTATTCGAGGATCGAGTGTTTTTGACATATGGGCACCTTCCTTAAGACAAAGTAAAAAGGTTGCAGCTTGAATAAATGCGAGTTCAAAAAGGTCAAGCTGAAAGCGGACTTTTTGAACAACCTTTAATAGCATATGCGCCTAATGCCCTTTTCACTAAGGAGATGCATGGAAGGCGTTTGTTAAGACGACAGGCGGACTGGCTTCCGCCTTTGTCCTTATGCTACACTAGGGCGTGTACGCTAGTTCGTTTGCATAGATTTCCATAGGAGTGATAACATGCGTTCTTTGTATTATTACCTGCTGGCGGTTGTGGTCCTGATCGTGGACTTTTTTACAAAAAAATGGATTGTTGTGGAAATGAAGCAAGGTGATGCATTTAGCGTAATAGGCGATTTTTTCCTGATTACCTCGCATCGTAACAAAGGAGCCGCTTTTGGCATTTTACAGGAGCAGCGAACCTTTTTTATCATTATTACCGTTATTATTTTGATCGGCCTGGTTTGGTACATGCAGATGATGCGCAATAAAGGAAAGGGCATATTGCTCGCTGGTCTGGCACTTGTACTTGGCGGAGCAATCGGCAACTTTATCGACCGGGTTCGTTTTGGCGAAGTGGTTGACTTTTTTCAATTTAATTTTGGAAGCTATACGTTCCCGATATTCAACATTGCGGATTCCGGCATTGTGTGCGGGGTAGCATTGATTCTGTTGGACACCTTATTGGGAGCTAGGGACGAGAAAAAGGCATTAAATGAAGCAAAGGGTAAGGAGCAGGCGCAGCATGAATAGCGAGCAATCGGAAAATCGTCTGGAATGGCAGGCTGAGAGCACTGGCATTGGCGACAGAATAGATAAATACATAGTGGATCGGCTGGAGGAGGAAGGAGAGGGCGGTATTTCCCGCACCCAGGTGCAGGAATGGATCAAGTCTGGCGCGGTTTCCGTAAACGGCCGACTTGTAAAAGCCAATTACAAGCTGACGCAGGGCGATCAGGTGCAGGTTGACGTTCCGGCTGCGGAAGAGCCGGAAATTGTGGCGGAGGATATCCCTTTGGATATTGTTTATGAGGACTCTGACGTCATCGTAATCAACAAGCCGCGCGGCATGGTTGTGCATCCCGCTCCCGGACATGCCTCCGGAACGGTTGTTAATGCGCTCATGCATCATTGCAAGGACCTCTCCGGCATCAATGGTGTATTGCGTCCGGGCATCGTTCATCGGATCGACAAGGATACAACGGGCTTGCTTATGGCCGCCAAAAACGATTTGGCGCATGTCTCGCTGGCGGAGCAGCTTAAGGAGCATTCCGTAAGCCGGACGTATATCGCTCTGGTGCACGGCAATATGCCGCATGACCAAGGCACCATTGACGCGCCTATCGGCAGAGACAGCCAGGACCGCAAGCTTTTTGCGGTGACCGATCGCAACAGCAAGGAAGCCGTCACCCATTTTACCGTACTGGAACGGCTTGGCGATTATACGCTGCTGGAGCTGAAGCTGGAAACGGGCCGAACGCACCAGATTCGCGTGCACATGAAATATATCGGTTATCCCATGGCGGGAGACCCGGTCTATGGCCGAAGCAAAACGGTTGATCTGAACGGCCAGGCGCTGCATGCCGCGGAGCTGGGTTTTACACATCCCCGCAGCGGGGAACGGCTTCACTTTACAGCCCCGCTGCCCGATGATTTTCAGCATGTGATGTTGTCTCTTCGTTCGCGTTAGGACGCCGGCATGAAAAATGGCTTCTGACGGCCAATTCTGTCCGCAAGCTTGTAGCCCGGTTAGACCATCAAATGATTACACGTCAATGTACACGTCAAAAGGGTTACGCTAGATATGTAAGCGGAAGAAACCTCAAGCCTCCTCTGGTTTGAGGTTTTTTTTTCGTAACCGTCAATCGGCGATTTCTGGGTGAAGCCCAAATAAGTACAAACTTTTGCTCATATTGTTCATTATGTTGAGAGTTGAAGTGGGTTATTCTTAACCTAAATCCATTCAATCGATCCATTAAGGGACAGGTGAGAAAACTTGACAACAATTAATCAAAATTATTTGGAGCTGCAGGGCAGCTACCTATTCTCCGAAATCGCCAAACGACGCACGGCCTTTATACAAAACAACCCCAATGCGGAAATTATAAGCCTTGGCATCGGCGACGTAACGCGCGGCTTGCCAAGCTCCGTGCTGAACGCCATGCATGCGGCTGTGGATGAGCTGGCAGAGCCAGGCTCCTTCCGCGGTTACGGCCCGGAGCAAGGCTACGACTTTTTGGTAAAAGCCATTATCGAAAATGACTACAAATCGCGCGGCATCGATCTGGCGCTTAACGAGGTTTTTGTCAGCGACGGCTCCAAATGCGATGTCGGCAATATTCAGGAAATTTTCAGCAATGACGCCATCGTTGCCGTTCAGGACCCGGTTTATCCCGTATATGTTGACACCAACGTTATGGCAGGCCGCTCTGGCTCCTTTAATCCCGACACAAAGCGCTACAATAATATTGTTTATCTGGAGTGCACGGCGGAAAACCAATTCAAGCCAAGCCTCCCAACGCAAAAGGTGGATCTGATTTACCTTTGCTACCCCAACAATCCGACGGGCATGACGCTGACGAAGGACGAACTCAAGGTTTGGGTGGACTACGCTCGAGAAAACAACTGCCTGATCCTGTTCGACTCCGCCTACGAGGCGTTTATTCAGGAAAAGGATGTACCGCACAGCATCTACGAAATTGAAGGGGCCAAGGAAGTGGCAATCGAGTTCCGCAGCTTTTCCAAAACGGCCGGATTTACCGGCGTGCGCTGCGCCTACACCGTTGTCCCCCGCGACATCAAAGGTTTTGATGCCGCGGGCAACGCGGTGCTTGTCAACGATCTGTGGAATCGCCGCCATACTACCAAGTTCAACGGCGTATCCTACGTAACGCAACGCGGCGCGGCAGCCATCTATTCGCCGGAGGGCAAGGAGCAAATTGCATCGCTTGTGAATTACTACATGACAAATGCCGGCATTATTCGCGAAGGTCTTGCATCCATCGGTCTTGAAGTGTACGGGGGAGTAAACGCTCCGTATATCTGGCTGAAAACACCTAGCGGAATGGACTCCTGGAGCTTTTTCGACAAGCTGCTGGGCGAAGCTCATATCGTAGGTACGCCGGGCGTCGGCTTTGGACAAAGCGGACAGGGATATTTCCGCCTGACAGCGTTTGGAAGCCTGGAAAATACAGAAAAAGCCGTTGACCGCATTCGCAAGCTGACTCTGTAAACAATAGCACTATCCCGCTTGACATACCTTGTCGAACGTGGGATAATTCCTATGATACAGAGCAGAACCTTTAAGTCAGTCCCGTGAGGCTGGCAAGGTGTCGTGAATAATGGTCAAATGGTGAAGTGAAAACGGAGAGCCGTCTTTGTCTGTACCCTCCTTGCGAGAGCAGCGGACAAAAGGTTCAGGGCAGCACGTTTTCTTTCGTGACTAATCACAAACTCCTTGCGGACTCCGCAAGGAGTTTTTTTGAGCGCTTGTATGGCTTGACCGTGCAATAAAAGCGCAAATTCACCACCTGATTGACGGTAAAACCAGCAAGGTCGAAAGGAGACAAGGCCATGGCGGACGAAGAGCGTTTGGTCATCATGGACGAAACGGCGATACGCAGGGCATTGACCCGTATTGCGCATGAAATTGTCGAAAAGAATAAGGGTATCGAGAATTGCATCATCGTGGGCATACGCACGCGCGGCATTTACCTGGCGAACAGGGTAGCGGAGCGGATCGCCGAAATCGAAGGCAAGCCGGTTCCGGTCACGGAGCTGGACATCACGGGATATCGAGATGACCGGCTGCCGGAAGGCAAGGCTGGCAGGGAGCCGCAATCAACGGGGCTTTCGCCGCTGAGCGTAAAGGACAAAATCATTATTCTTTTCGACGATGTGCTGTACACGGGCCGAACCATTCGCGCCGCGATGGACGCGTTGATGGATTGCGGCAGACCGCAAAGCATTCAACTGGCGGCCCTCGTTGACCGAGGTCACAGAGAGCTTCCTATCCGGCCCGACTTTGTTGGCAAAAACGTCCCCACCTCCAGACAAGAGCAAATCGAGGTTTCGCTTCATGAAATCGACGATTCAGACGAAGTAATCATCATTCATCAAAGGGGGCAGGCCGTATGACGCTGACGCAGCTTAAGCAACGCAGTCTGTTAGGTCTTAAAGAGCTTGGCAGGGACGAGATTGAAAGCATTCTGGATCGTGCCGCTTATTGGGAAAACCATCCCGTCAAAATCCATAAGGAGCTGCAGGGCAACATTGCGGCCAATATGTTTTTTGAAAACAGCACGCGCACCCGCTTTTCCTTCGAAGTAGCGGAAAAAAGGCTTGGCGCGGAGGTCATCAACTTTGCAGCCGCCGCCTCCAGCGTCGAAAAGGGCGAATCCATTTATGATACGGTCCGCACGCTGGAATCCATGGGCATCGACGTAGGCGTCATTCGCCTCAAGCCAATCGGCTTGCTCGCGGAGCTTGCGGAAAACATCAAGGTTCCGCTGGTCAACGCTGGAGACGGCAACAACGAGCATCCTACGCAAGCGCTGCTGGATTTGTACACGATGCGGAAGCAGTTCGGCAATCTGACCGGTCTGAACGTATCGATCATTGGAGATATTTTGCATAGCCGGGTCGCAAGATCCAATCTGTACGCGCTTCGCAAGTTTGGCGCCAACGTCAGCTTCTGCGCGCCGCAAAACATGCAAGCCCGCGAGCTTGACGCGCCGTATGTTACAATGGATGAAGCAATCAAGGCCGATGTTGTCATGATGCTCCGCGTCCAGCTGGAGCGCCATGATAGCGGCATGATCAAATCAGCGGAGGAATACCGCGAGCAATACGGTCTTACTATGGAGCGTGCCAAATCCATAGCAGACCACGCCATTATTATGCATCCCGCTCCGGTTAACCGGAACGTGGAAATTGACGGCGATTTGGTCGAGCATCCGCAGTC
>PJUA01000347.1_pt1 | contig 30434 bp, 25 predicted proteins | sample 1512151 | NCBI WGS metagenome assembly PJUA01 (sample SAMN08177678, study PRJNA422409) | Soil metagenome, whole genome shotgun sequencing project. | isolation source: Soil enriched on filter paper: beechwood xylan treatment | place: USA: Madison | collected 2015-01-15
GCACCAGCACATACAGGACCGCGATGGCGCTTTCGATGTCGGTGAAGGTGTCGATCACGAACACGGTCAGCGCCAGCGGAATCGCCAGCACGCCCAGCCGCCGCTCGGCCGCCCGGCCCGCCGCCTGCGAACCGCTCCACTCCGCGCCCGCCCAATCCGCACCCATGCGCCCGTCTCCAACCTCGGGATGTGCCGTTCCCATCACCGCAGCTTGCCTGCCGATGCCTCCCGCTTCTTGAACGATCTGGACGTGCTGTCGCCAGTCATACCTTGGGTTGGTTGAGAAGGCCGCGGAACCGGCGCTACCATCCTTTCCCCACGCCTTCCCCCCAACGAATGCCTCAGGCCGCAGGAGCCCGCCATGGTCGACGCCATCATCATCGGAGCCGGCCAGGCCGGACCGCCGCTCGCCGAACGCCTCACCGCCGCCGGCATGAGCGTGGCCGTCATCGAACGCAAGCTGTTCGGCGGCACCTGCGTCAACACCGGCTGCACCCCGACCAAGACGCTGATCGCCAGCGCCCGCGTGGCGCGGATGGCCCAGCGCGCCGCCGAATACGGCGTGATGCTGGACGGCCCAGTGCGCATCGACATGGCGCGGGTCAAGGCGCGCAAGGACGCCGTCTCCGGCCGCTCGCGCCAGAATGTCGAACGCTGGCTGCGCGGCATGCCGAACTGCCGCGTGCTGCAGGGCCATGCCCGCTTCGAATCGGCCAACAGCGTGCGCGTCGGCGACGAACTGCTGACGGCGGAGCGCATCTTCCTCAATGTCGGCGCCCGCGCCGCGGTGCCGGACATGCCGGGCGTCCGCGACGTGAATATTCTCACCAGCGGCACCATCCTCGACCTCGCCCATGTGCCGCGGCATCTGGTGGTGGTCGGCGGCAGCTACATCGGCCTGGAATTCGCCCAGATGTACCGCCGGTTCGGCGCCGAGGTGACGGTGGTGGAGAAAGGGGAACGGCTGATCGGCCGCGAGGACCCCGACGTCTCATATGCCATCCGGGAGCTGCTGGAGAAGGAGGGGGTGACCGTCCGCCTGTCGGCCGACTGCATCCGCTTCGCTCCCCACGCCGACGGCATCGAGGTCGGGGTGAACTGCGCCTCCGGCACTCCCTCGGTGGTGGGAAGCCATGTGCTGCTGGCGGTCGGGCGGACGCCCAACACCGGCGACCTCGGCCTCGACCGCGCCGGGGTGGCGATGGATTCCCGCGGCTATGTCACGGTGGACGACCGGCTGCGCACCAACGTGCCGGGCATTTGGGCGATGGGCGACTGCAACGGGCGCGGCGCCTTCACCCACACCGCCTACAATGATTTCGAGATCGTCGCCGCCAATTTGCTGGACGACGATCCGCGCAGCGTCGACGACCGCATTCAGGCCTATGCGCTCTACACCGACCCGCCGCTCGCCCGCGTCGGCATGACCGACGAGGCGGTCCGCCGCTCCGGCCGTCGGGCGCTGGTCGGCCAGCGGCCGATGAGCCGCGTCGGCCGCGCGGTGGAAAAGGGCGAGGCCGACGGCTTCATGCGGATCGTCGTCGATGCCGACAGCCGGGAGATTCTCGGCGCCGCCATTCTCGGCCCCGGCGGCGACGAGGCGATCCACGGCGTGCTCGACATGATGTACGCCAAGGCGCCCTACCCCACGCTGCAGCGCGCCGTCCACATCCACCCCACCGTCGCCGAACTGCTGCCGACCCTGCTGGGCGAACTGAAGCCGCTGGAGTGACGGGAAGGATCAGGCCGGAAAGCCGGCGGCCGTCATCCGCTCCTGAAACACCTCGTGCAACATGGCCAGGAAGGCGCGCACCGCCGGGTTGGTGTGGCGGCTTTCCGGCCAGAGCGCCGTGATGTTGTTCCGTTCGACCGCGAAGTCCGGCAGGACCGGGACCAGCTCGCCGCGCGCCACAAGGGGGCCGGCGATGAAGGTCGCGGCCATGCCGATGCCGCCGCCGGCCGCCAGCGCGGCGACCAGCGCATCGCTGACATCGACGACGATGCCGGCCGGCGGCACGACCTCCACCAGCCGGCCGCCGATGAGGAAGGGCCAGCGCAGCGCCTGCCCCGTGCTCTGATAGCGCAGAAGGACGGTGTCATGCCCGTCCAGTTCGTCGGGGTGCATCGGCATGCCGCGCGCCGCCAGATAGTCCGGCGAGGCGAAGCAGCAGAGCCGGTGCGGCGCCAGCCGGCGCGACAGCAGTCCGGAATCCGCCAACTCGCCGATGCGCACGGCGACGTCGATCCGCTCCTCGACAATGTCGACCATCCGGTCGTTCAGGCGCAGATCGACCGTCACCCTGGGGTGGAGCTTGCGGAAGGCCGGCAATGCCGGCGCAATCACATGGACGCCGATCGGCAGCGGGGCCGCGACCCGCAGGGTGCCGGACGGCTCCGATCGCGCCGCCATCGCCGCCTGCTCGATCTCCTCCGCATCGCGCAGCAGCCTCACCGCGCGTTCATGCAACTCACGCCCCTCCGGCGTCAGCGTCAGCGAGCGCGTGGTGCGGGTGAACAGCGAGACCCCCAGCCGCTGCTCCAGCCGCTGCACGCTCTTGCTGACGGCGGAGGGCGAGATCGACAGCGACCGCGCGGCGGCGGTGAAGCTGCCCAGCGATCCGGCGCGCGCGAATGCGATCAGCCCGGTCAGCCGTTCCAGGCCAATTTGTTCCTTCATGGCATAATTGAACAGCTATCGAGGCCGATTATCAATCCACAACCGCCGATCATATGCTCGTCCAGGTCCGATCCTCTCCCAAGGAGACTGTGATGAGCGAAATGATGAAAGCGGTGCGGCTGCACGCCTTCGGCGGTCCGGAGGTCCTGGTCTATGAAGACGCGCCGAAACCCCGGCCGAAAGCGGGCGAGGTCCTCGTCCGCGTCCACGCGGTCGGGCTCAATCCTCCCGACTGGTATCTGCGCGACGGCTACCGGATGCTTCCGCCCGAATGGCGGCCGCAAGTGTCCTTCCCCCTCATCCCCGGAACCGACGTTTCCGGCATGGTCGAAGCCGTCGGCGACGACGTTAGGACAGTCGCCGTTGGCGACGAGGTCTATGCGATGGTCCGCTTTCCCGCCGGCCTCGCCGGCGACAGCCGGGCCTATGCCGAGTATGTCACGGTCCCGGTATCGGAGGTCGGGATCAAACCGCCGGGCATCGACCATGTGCATGCCGCCGCGGCGCCGATGTCTCTGCTCACCGCATGGCAGTTCCTGGTCGATCTCGGCCATGACGAACCGAATCCGCTGCAGCCGGACCAGCACCGTCCGGTGCCGCTTGCCGGCAGGACCGTGCTGGTGAACGGCGCCGGCGGCGGTGTCGGGCATCTGGCTCTGCAGATCGCGAAATGGAAGGGTGCGCGCGTCATCGCCGTGGCCTCCGGCCGGCACGAGGCGTTGTTGCGCGATCTCGGTGCCGACGAGGTCATCGACTACACCAGGACCAAGCCCGAGGACGTCGTGCGCGGGGCCGATCTCGTCATCGACGCGGTCGGCGGCGCGGCCACCCGCCGTTTCCTGCCGACGCTGAAGCGCGGCGGCGCCCTGTTCCCGATCTTCCCGCTGGGCTTCGACGCCGGTACGGAAGCGGCGGAGCTGGGCGTCACCGTGTCGGCCACCCAGGTCCGGTCGAACGGCGCCCAACTGACGGAAATCGGAAGGCTGCTGGACGCCGGCACCATCCGCGTGGTCATCGACAGCGTCTTCCCGCTGGCCGACGCACGGAAGGCGCACGAGCGCGCCGCCGCTGGTCATGTCCAGGGCAAGATCGTCCTCACCGTCGACTGACCGCGCAGCACGGCAGCCACGCCCAAGCCGGCCTTGCAACCTCCTCCCCATCCGGACCATCCTGCCGACGGCACCGGAACCAAGAGGATGAATCGTGCAGCCGGAGATCAGCGAGATTATTGAAGGAAATACGGCGTCGGCGGTACCGGCCCTGCAGGTGCTTTGGCCGAAATACGATGCGGCCGAGATGACCCGCATCATCGACACGGTGCTGCGGCCGAACGGCTATCGCCTCGCCGGCATCATCCCCGAAGCGGGCGGGCCGGCCGCCTGCGTCATGGGATTCCGCCTGCAATATTCCCTCTGGCTGGGCAAGTCCTTCTACATCGTCGACATGGCGACCCTGCCGGAGCATCGCGGCCGGGGCTATGCCTCCCTCATCCTTGACTGGGCGAAGGCCGAGGCCGAACGGCTGGACTGCAAGGCGCTGCACCTCGATTCCGGCGTCGGTCCGGAGCGCGGCGACGCCCACCGTGTCTATATGGGCAAGCGCTACCGGATCGGTTGCCACCACTTCGTCCACAAGCTGGACTAGCGGTTCTGCCCCGCCGCCTCGCGGTACGGGGCGAACCAGCCCAGCCCCTCCAGCGTGGCGGCCCTCGGCCGGTACTCGCAGCCGACGAAGCCGCCATAGCCCAGCCGGTCCAGTTCCCCGAACAGGAAGGGCCAGTTCAGTTCCTCGCCGTCCGGTTCGTTGCGCGACGGGACCGAGGCGATCTGGACATGGCCGGTCAGCGGCATCAGCCGGCGCAGCGCCATGGTCACGTCGCCATGCAGAATCTGCCGGTGGTAAATGTCGAACTGCAGCCCGACATTGGGCAGGCCGGAGTCGGCGATCATCCGCTCGGCAAGACCGAAATCATTCAGGAAATATCCCGGCATGTCGCGGCAGTTGATCGGCTCCAGCAGCAGCCCGATCCCGCACGCCGACAGCGCCTCGCCCGCGTAGGCCACGGCACGCCGATACGCCCTGACCGCCGCCTGATCGGCGGGATCGGCCAGCCCGGCCATCATGTGCAGCCGGCGGCAGCCCGTCGCCGCCGCATAGTCCAGCGCCTTGGCGACGCCGGCGCGGAACTCCTCGAACCGCTCCGGCAGGGCGGCCAGCCCGCGGTCTCCGGCGGCCCAGTCGCCGGGCGGCATGTTGAACAGCGCCTGAGTCACCCCGTTGCGCTCCAGCCGCCGGGCCACCTCGTCCGGCGCATGGTCGTAGGGGAACAGATACTCGACCGCCCGGAAACCGGCGTCGGCGGCGGCGTCGAAGCGGTCCAGGAACGGCCACTCCGTGAACATCATCGTCAGGTTGGCGGCAAAGGCGGGCATGGCGCGGCGGGGCTCCCTCGTGGCACGGACGGCATGAAACTGATAAGGGAGGGCAGGCGAAACGATAAGACCAAAGAGATCGGCCAATGACGAAGACCACGACCCTGTCCGCCATTCTGACCGGCAAGGCGGTGCCGTTCGGACGGCCGGACACGCTCAGCGCCATCGGCAAGCATCCGACCGACACCGCGGTCGCCATCGGTCCGGCCGGTCTGGAAGGCGACGAGCAGGCCGACCGCCGCAACCACGGCGGGCCGGACAAGGCGGTCCACCATTACCCCTTCGACCATTACGCGGCTTGGCGCGCCGACCTGCCCGCCCCCACCCCGCTGCTCGATAGCGTCGGCGCCTTCGGCGAGAACCTGTCCACCCGGGGCCTGACGGAGGAGACGGTCTGCGTCGGCGACGTCTTCCGCATCGGCACCGCGATTCTGCAGGTCAGCCAGGGCCGCCAGCCCTGCTGGAAGCTGAATCACCGCTTCGGCGTGAAGGACATGGCGCGGCGGGTGCAATCCACCGGCCGGACCGGCTGGTATTATCGCGTGCTGGAGCCCGGCATCGCCGCCGCCGGCGACGAGATCTCCCTGATCGACCGCCCCCTGCCCGACTGGCCGCTGGCCCGCATCCTGCGCGCCTTCTACCACGACACCGGCGACCTCCCCACGCTGGCCGGCATCGCGGAGTTGGAGCCGCTGGCGCCCGGCTGGCGCACCCTGGCTCAGCGCCGGGTCGAGAGCGGCCGGGTGGAGGATTGGACAAACCGCCTGGGCGAGTGATCGGGCGCGTTCGGATTTCCGGACGCCCGTTGGCGGGTGCATTCGGAAATCCGAACGACCGCGGCTCTCACCAGCAATCATACGCAGAAAGATCAAAGGCTTAGGCCGCGACGTCCTGCCCGCCTGCGCTGGCATGGCGGTTGCTCCTTACCGGTTGCGCCCCGCGAAGACGGGGCGGTCTCAACCAAGGGAGCGAAACGTCCGATGCCTGCCACAACGCGCACCGAACATGACCTGCTGGGCGACCGCGAGGTCCCGGCCGACGCCTATTACGGGGTCCACACCCTGCGCGCTGTCGAGAATTTCCCGATCACCGGCACGCCGATTTCCCACTACCCGGATCTGGTCCGCGCGCTCGCCGAGATCAAGATGGCAGCATCCCGCGCCAACCACGAGCTTGGGCTGCTGAACGGCGAGCGGGCCGACGCCATCGCCGCCGCCTGCCGCGAGATCCGCGCCGGCAAGCTGCACGACCAGTTCGTCGTCGACGTGATCCAGGGCGGCGCCGGCACCTCGACCAACATGAACGCCAACGAGGTGATCGCCAACCGGGCGCTGGAGATCCTGGGCCACCGCCGCGGCGACTACGCCCACCTCCACCCCAACGAACACGTCAACATGAGCCAGTCGACCAACGACGTCTATCCGACGGCGCTGAAGCTGGCGACCTACACCGGCATCTTCCGGCTGGTGGAGGCGATGGGCCATCTGCGTGCCGCTTTCCAGCGCAAGGCCGACGAGTTCCGCGACATCCTGAAGATGGGTCGTACCCAGCTGCAGGACGCCGTCCCGATGACGCTGGGCCAGGAATTCTCCACCTACGCCGTCATGCTGGCCGAGGACGAGGAGCGGCTGAAGGAAGCCGCCCTGCTGATCCGCGAGATCAATCTGGGCGCCACCGCCATCGGCACCGGCATCAACGCCCATCCCGACTATGCCGCCCTGGTCTGCCGCCGTCTGGCCGAGATCAGCGGCGTTCCCGTCGTCACCGCCCCCAATCTGGTCGAGGCGACGCAGGATTGCGGCAGCTTCGTCCAGCTGTCGGGCGTGCTGAAGCGGGTGGCGGTGAAGCTGTCCAAGACCTGCAACGACCTGCGCCTGCTGTCCAGCGGCCCGCGCGCCGGCTTCGGCGAGATCAACCTGCCGGCGCGGCAGGCCGGCTCCTCGATCATGCCGGGCAAGGTCAACCCGGTGATCCCCGAGGTGGTCAACCAGATCGCCTTCGAGGTGATCGGCAACGACATGACCGTCACCTTCGCCGCCGAGGCCGGACAGCTGCAGCTGAACGCCTTCGAGCCGATCATCGCCCACAGCCTGTTCAAAAGCATCACCCACCTGCGCCAGGGCTGCCTGGTGCTGGCCGACCGCTGCGTCGACGGCATCACCGCCAACCGCGACCATCTGGAAGCCGCCGTGCGCAACTCCATCGGCATCGTCACCGCACTCAACCCCTACATCGGCTACGCCAACGCCACCGAGGTGGCCGCCGAGGCCCACCGCACCGGCAAGGGTGTCGCCGAACTGGTGGAGGCGCGCGGCCTGATGACCGCCGCCGCGCTTGCCGAAGTGCTGCGTCCGGACGTGCTGACCCGGCCGCGGCTGCTGGCGACCGCCGGCTGACCCGATCCGCCACCCGGTCCCGACCCGCTCGGGGCCGGTTCCCATCGACCGCAACCCGGCCGGCGCATCGAGGCGGGCGGGAAAGGTGAGGTAACAGGACCATGAACAAACAGACGACGCTGATCATCGTCGCCATGCTGCTGGGCATCGTCACCGGCTATGTCTGCAACAGCCTGTTCGACGCGGCGGCGGCCAAGGAGATCGCCGGCTATTTCGCGATGGTGACGGACATCTTCCTGCGCCTGATCAAGATGATCATCGCACCGCTGATCTTCGCCACCCTGGTCGCCGGCATGGCCGGCATGGGCGACGCCCGCACCGTCGGCCGCATTGGCGGCAAGGCGGTCGGCTGGTTCCTGATGGCGTCCTTCGCGTCGCTGTTCATCGGGCTGGTCTTCGCCAACCTGCTGCAGCCGGGGGCCAATGTCGGCGTGCCGCTGCCCGATGCCGCCGCCAGCGCCGGCCTAAAGACCTCCGCCCTGAACCTGAAGGATTTCCTGACCCACCTGTTCCCGCGCAACTTCTTCGAAGCGATGGCGAACAACGAGATCCTGCAGATCCTGATCTTCTCGCTCTTCGTCGGCCTCGCCATCGGCCAGCTGCGCGACACCAAGGCCGGCCTGCTCGCCCGTTCGATCGAAGAGGTCGTGCCGGTGATGCTGAAGGTCACCGACTATGTCATGCGCTTCGCCCCGATCGGCGTCTTCGCCGCCGTCGCCAACGTGGTGACGACGCAGGGCCTCGGCGTGCTGGCCGTCTACGGCAAGTTCATGGGCAGCTTCTATCTGACGCTGGCGGTGCTGTGGGCGACGCTGGTCTTCGCCGGCTTCGTCGTGCTGAAGGGCGACGTCTTCCGCGTGGTCAAGGCGATGCGCCAGCCGATGCTGCTGGGCTTCTCCACCGCGTCGAGCGAATCCGCCTATCCCCGCGTGATGGAAGAGCTGAAGACGCTGGGCGTGAAGGAACGGGTGATCGGCTTCGTCCTGCCGCTCGGCTATTCCTTCAACCTCGACGGCTCGATGATCTACACGACCTTCGCGTCGCTGTTCATCGCCCAGGCTTATGGCATCCCGCTGACGCTGGAACAGCAGATCGTCATGCTGCTGGTGCTGATGGTGTCGAGCAAGGGCATCGCCGGCGTTCCGCGCTCCTCCCTCGTGGTGGTCGCCGCGGTGCTGCCGATGTTCCACCTGCCGGAGGCCGGCGTGCTGCTGATCATGGGCATCGACCATTTCCTCGACATGGGCCGCACCGCCACCAACGTGCTGGGCAACGCCATCGCCACCACCGTCGTCGCCAAGTGGGAGAACGCCATCGGCACCGAGGAGGATGACGAGGAGGCCGGCGCCGCGCTGCCCGCCCCGGCCGCTGCCGAGTGACGGGCTGATATCCTGACGGACCGGTCCGGAAGACGGGCGGGCCATGGGACGGGGGCTTCTGCTATGATGCGGCGGTCCCTTTCCCTGCCCGCCTTTTTCATGCCTGTAGCCAGACGCCTCCGCACCATCGGCCTTCTGCTGCCGGCGCTCGCCGGTCTGGCGCTGCTTGCCGGTGTGGTGGGCTTCCGGGTCAGCGAGGGGATGGGGCTCGACGCCTTGCAGGAGACCGGGCACCACCGCCTCGACCTCTATGCCGAGAGTCTGGAACGCGAGATCGACAAATACGCCTATTTCCCGGCAACGCTGGGGCTGGAGCGCGACGTTCTCGACCTCGTCACCGGCCGGGCGCCGCTCGCCTGGGGGCTGAACCGCTATCTGGAGCGGCTGAACGAGCGGGCCGGCACCCTGTCGATCTATGTGCTGAACCGCCAGGGCCGGGTGCTGGCCGCCAGCAACTGGAACCGTCCCGACAGCTTCATCGGCGAGGACCTGTCCTACCGCCCCTATTTCGTCGAGGCCGCCGCCGGCCGCCAGGGCCGCTTCTTCGGCGTCGGCACCACGCGGGGGCAGGCCGGCTATTACCTGTCCTCGCCCCTGGCGGAGGATGGCGCCATCGTCGGCGTCGCGGTGGTGAAGGTCAGCCTGGAGCAGTTGGAGCAAAGCTGGTCGACGGTGGAGGCGCCGGTGCTGGTCACCGACGAGAACGGCGTGGTGATCCTCGCCTCCGTCCCCTCCTGGAAATTCACCACCCTGCGGCCGATGGACGAGCCGACCCGCCGACATTTCGACCAGACCCTGCAATACAACGCCCGCCCGCTGCCGCCGTTGGGCCTGACGCCGGTCAGCCGGATCGCCGAGGATGCCGAATTGGTGCGCCTCCCCCGCCCGGCCGAGGGACAGCTGGAGGAGACGGTCTTCCCGGTCTCCGGCGGCTTCCTGGCCCAGACCGCGCCGCTGCACGGCACCGGCTGGACGATGACCGTGCTGTCGCCGGTGGCGCAGGTGACCGGCATGGCCTGGACCCGCGCCGCTCTTGCCGCAGTGGGCAGCGCCTTCCTCGGCATCCTGCTGCTGATGTGGGTGCAGCGCCGCCGCCACCTGCACGACCTTGAACGCAAGGTGGAGGAGCGCACACGCAACCTGCGCGCCGCCCAGGACGAGCTTGTTCATGCCGGCAAGCTGGCGGTGATCGGCCAACTCTCCGCCGGTCTGGCGCATGAGCTGAACCAGCCGCTGGCGGCGCTACGCACCCTGTCCGGCAACAGCGTCAAGTTCCTCCAGCGCGGCAATCTGGACGCGGCGCAAGGCAATCTGGAGCGTATCGCTAGTCTGGTCGACACCATGGGCGCCCTGACCAGCCAGCTGAAATCCTTCGCCCGCAAATCCTCTGGCGCTCCCCGTCCGGTGGCGGTGCGCCGGCCGATCGACAACGCGCTGTTCCTGCTGGATCAGCGGCTGCGGCGGTCCGGTGTGACCGTTCACCTTGATGTGCCGGAGGATGTCGCGGCCCTCTGCGACCCCAACCGGCTGGAGCAGGTGCTGGTCAATCTGGTCGCCAACGGGCTGGACGCGCTGGCCGGGCGCGAGAATGGCAGGTTGACGCTCACCGCCCGGACGGAGGACGGCCGGGTTCGCATCCAGGTGGCCGACAATGGCCCCGGCCTGCCCGCCGACGTCCTTCCCCGCCTGTTCGAGCCCTTCTTCACCACCAAGGAGGCGGCGAAGGATGGAGCGAAGGAGGGCGGCGGCGGGCTCGGCTTGGGACTTGCCATCTCGGCCGGGATCGTGCGTGACTTCGGCGGCGCCCTGACCGGGGCGAACGGCGCGGATGGCGGGGCGGTCTTCACCGTCGACCTTCCCGCCGCCGCCCTGCCCACCGACCCGACCGCCATCCAGGCCGGAGAGTTTCCATGTCCGACGCTGCCGCCAACGCTCTGAAGGTCCTCATCGTCGAGGATGACCCGAATGTCAGCCTCGGCTGCCAGCAGGCTTTGGAGCTGGAGGACATCCCGACCCAGGCGGTGGACAGCGCAGAGAAGGCCCGCCGGCTGGTGGCCGAGGGCTTCCCCGGCATCGTCGTCACCGACATCCGCCTGCCGGGCATGGACGGGATGGCGCTGCTGGCCGAACTGCTGGCAAGCGACCCGGACCTGCCGGTGGTGCTGATGACCGGCCATGGCGACGTGGCGATGGCGGTGCAGGCGATGAAGCTGGGCGCCCACGACTTCATCGAGAAACCCTTCTCCCCCGACTATCTGGTCGAGGTGGTGCGCCGCGCCCTGGAAAAGCGCCGCCTGACGCTGGAGGTGCGCGACCTGCGCGCCCGCCTGCAGAACCGCGACAGCATCGAGGCGCGACTGGTCGGCGGATCGCCGCAGATGGAGCGGGTGCGCCGGCTGATCGGTGAACTCGCCAACTCCGCCGCCGACGTGCTGATCCATGGCGAGACCGGCTCTGGCAAGGAGCTGGCCGCCCGCTGCCTGCACGACGCCAGCCCGCGCCGCGGCGGCAACTTCGTTGCCATCAACTGCGGCGGCCTGCCGGAAAGCCTGATCGACAGCGAGATCTTCGGCCACGAGGCCGGCGCCTTCACCGGGGCCGGCAAGCGCCGCATCGGCAAGGTGGAGCACGCCAATGGCGGCACCCTGTTCCTCGACGAGATCGAGAGCATGCCGATGCCGGTGCAGATCAAGTTCCTGCGCGTGCTTCAGGAGCGCACGCTGGAACGGCTCGGCTCCAACACCCCCGTTCCTGTCGATTGCCGGGTGATCGCCGCGACCAAGGTGGACTTGCGCGAACTGGCCGATCGCGGGCAATTCCGCGCCGACCTCTATTACCGCCTGAACGTCGCCAACCTGCCCTTGCCGCCCCTGCGCGACCGGCGCGAGGACATACCCCTGCTGTTCGAACAGTTCACCCTGCAGGCCGCCGCCCGCCACGGCCGCCCGGTCCCGCCGCCGGATGCCGAGCGCATGCGCCGCCTGATGGCCTATGACTGGCCGGGCAACGTGCGCGAGCTGCACAATGTCGCCGACCGCTGCGTGTTGGGAATCGAACAGGGCTTCCCGCCCTTCGCCACCGTCCATCCCGCCGCCGGTCGCCCGCTGGCCGAGGCGGTGGAGGCCTTCGAGCGCGCGTTGATCGCCGACACCCTGCGCCGCACCAACCACAGCCTCGCCCGCGCCGCGGAAGAACTGCAGATCGCCAAGACCACGCTGCACGACAAGATCAGGAAATATGGGCTGTCGTGAAGCCGGTGCTCATAAAGAATCCGATGTGAATAACGCTCATCTGGATTCCATCAGCAGTGAAACCAAGCGTTCGTCGCCGGTCGAGAAGTCGACTAGCTCTTTCCGCCCTCCCGGATATTCCTTGATGACGCAGCCCGGCGGCGTGTCGTCCCGGGTATAGTAGACCGGAACACCGGCACGGAGCACCCGCCGCATTTCCGTCCCGTCATCCTGCTCCAGTTGGGATTCGAACAGACGTTCCTGCTCGGGCGTCATCCTGTCCAGCATGCCGGGGGTCAAGTCCATCGATTGCTTATCCAATCCGATCCTTCACTGATATTGAACAGTAGGACCGTTGCGGCGGGATGACTAAGCACATTGTGAAAAGGCTGCGCCCTCCCATTGAATGGAAGGGCGCAGCGCGAGTCAGGCGGCGGCGCCGAGATGGGCGCCGTCGGTGCCATGGTCATGCATCTGTCCATGGCCGTGGTCGAGGTGCAGCGACTGGACGGTGTCGGCGAATTCGTCGACCGCCGCGACCACCCCGGCGTCGGTGGTGACCGCGCTGTCGCCGGAGGCATAGTGGTTCAGGAAATGCTGCCAGATGGCACTGCCGCTGTCGGCCCCAGCCTGGCTGCCGGCGGCATCCGTCGAGCCGGCGGTGCCGGAGCCGTCATGCTGAGCGATCAGACGGTCGTGCCAATGCGGGGCATTGCCGGTCTTTGCGTCGTCCGCCGCCGTTGAGGTGTTTTCCGTGGCGGTGGAGGTGCCGGTGGAGGGCTTGGCGTCCGCCGTCGTGTCGGTCGTCCCGGCATGGCCGGAATTATGGCCGGAGGCGTCGGTCAGGTGCTCCTGGTGCAGCACGGCGCGAACCTGCTGCAGCACGCCTTGGACGGTGGCGGTGGTTTCGCCGGTGGCGTCGGCCAGAACCTTCACCAGCGGACCGGCCGGCGGCTGGTGCGTGGACGAGTCGGCGGTCTTATGGCTGGCCGCATCGGTGGGCGTCTTGTCGGTCGAGGCAGTATCCGTGGCTGCCGAATCCGTGGTCGCCTTGTCCGTACCTGTCGTGTCGGTCGTGCTGCCGGTCGTGCCGGTCTTGGCCTCGGCAATGGCGTGTTCGACCGCGACATAGGCGGCCTTCAGTTCGGCGATGGCGCTGTCGGACAGCGTCGGCGTGCCATGCTGGGCGGTGGTGTCGGTGGTGCCGCCGGTGGAGGCGTCGCCCTGGGTGTCCTGGTGCAGAGGCTGGTGGGCTCGGAACTCGGCAACTGCGCTGTCGGAGGTCGCGACGGAAGAGGTCGGGCCGGTGGCAGCCTTGGACATCACGGACTTGAGCGAATCAGTGGCGAAGTTGTTAGCCATAAGTAGTCTCCAAACATTTCAGCTGATTGCCACCCGGATTTTCAGCGCCAATATTTCCGGCGCAACCGGATGGCTGCCGGCCGTCATCATCGACGGCGTTCAGCTCTCGTCTGCAGTCCTCATCGGACCGCACGGAGACAATAGGCGGCGACTTTATGCGAAATGAACCGGATTCTGTCCTGTACCCACTCTTTGCCACCGCTTGTGACGATGAGTGGTCATTTGGGAGTCATGAAGCGGTTATTTATGAATTTTATTTCATACTCTTCAGCAACGACACACGTCCTCACCAGTGATACGTGCGGAACCGGGAGTCCTGCGCGGAAAATTCCCGGCCCCACGTTGGTCACATCCTCACCCGGGGATCACCCCCGCAGCGCAGCTTCGATCCCGGCGGCGATGCCCAGCAGGCTGCGGTCGCTGCCGCGCCGCCCCATCGCCATCAGCCCGACCGGCAGGCCGTCAGTCGGCACCGGCAGGGAAATGGCCGGCAGGTCGACCAGGTTGGCGACGCGGGTGTTGCGCAGCAGCGCCAGATTGACGCGGTGGAAGGCCGCATCCTCCAGCACGTCGGCAATGGCGGGCGCGGTCATCGGCACGGTCGGCAGCAGCAGGACCGAGTGGCGGGTCAGCCGCTCGTCCATCAGCCGGATCAGTTCGGCGCGTCGGCGCAGCATGCGGACATAATCGGCGGCGGGCGCCTTGCCGCCGGCCTCGATCCGCGCGCGGGTCTTCGGATCGATGCCGTCGAGCGCCGTGATGCCGAGATCGGCCAGCGTCGCCGCCAGCTCGATGGCGGTGAAGACGCCGATGCGGTCCAACTCCGCCAGCGCCTCCAATTCCGCCTCGATGGAGCCGTCCGCGATGTGGGCGCCGGCCGCGCGCAGCCGGTCCAGCGCCGCCTCGAACGCAGCGGCGACCGCAGGCTCGACGCCGTCGAACAGCCGCCCGCGCGGCACCAGGAAGGACTGTCCGGCAACCGGCAGCGCGGCCAGCGGCGCCGGATCGCCGTCGGAAAGCACGCTGTCCAGCAAGGCCGCATCGGCGACGGTCGCGGCGATCGGGCCGATGACGTCCAGTGTCGGCGACAGTGGGAACGCCCCTTCGGCCGGCAGGCGCCCGGCGGACGGCTTGAAGCCGACGGCGCCGGACAACGCTGCCGGAATGCGCAGCGAGCCGCCGGTGTCGCTGCCCAGCGCGATCTCCGCCATGCCGTCGGCCACCGAGATCACCGCCCCGGAGGAGGAGCCGCCCGGCACCCGCGAGCGGTCATGCGGATTGCCGGGATTGCCGTAATGGGGGTTGATGCCGACGGCGGAAAAGGCGAATTCCGTCATGTGGGTCCGGCCGACGATGACCGCGCCCGCCGCCCGCAGCCGGGCCACCGCCCGGGCGTCGCGCGCCGCAGCCGGCCGGCCGCGCAGGATGGCGGACCCGGCCGCCGTGGTGTCGCCCGCCACGTCGAACAGCGTCTTGACCGAGACGATGCGCCCATCGAGCGGCCCCAGCGGCCGGCCCTGGGCGACGCGCTGGTCACTGGCCATGGCGGCGGCGCGCGCCTCCTCCGCATAGACTTCGGTGAACACCAGGGAGCCCTGCCGCTCCGGATCGGCAATCCGGGAGAGGGCCGCCTCCAGCCGGTCGGAAGCGGTAGAGCGGGCGGTGGGCGACACGGACATGGCAGCCTCCTGACGGGACATGGGACGACGTGCGCATCGGCGGTGCGCGCCATCGCATGTGCCACATCGGCGCCGGATTGGCGACCTCGATGATGGCGGCGGGACGGAGGCCGTGGCGAATGCCGCGGCCCCCGCCCCAGGCCACATCACGCCGCGGCGGCGTTCGCCTGGACGACCGAGCGGGAGAAGCTGCGGCGGCCGCCGACCGCCACGGGGGCCGCACCGGCGACCGTCACGCGGCGGACGACGCGCGGCTGGTCGTCATAGTCGTCGACGGCGCGGTGCTGGGTGGTGCGGTTGTCCCACACGGCCACGTCGCCGGGGCTCCAGCGCCAGCGCACCACATTCTCCGGCCGGGTGGCGTGACCCTGGAACAGATCCAGCAGCAGGCGGGAATCGGTGCTGGTCAAGCCGGCGATCCTCTGAGCGAAATGGCCGAGAATGAGCGCCTTCACTCCGCTTTCCGAATGAACATGGACCAGCGGATGCTCCGTCTCATAGCGGGTGGAGGTGAAGACGGTCTGGTAGCGATGCAGCGCCTGCTCCGACCGGTTCTGGCGGTCGCCGACATAATCGTAGACGTTGGAGTGCACCACCCACAGCTTCTCCGCCAGTTCGCGCAGCGGCTCCGGCAGTTCGTTGTAGGCGGACACATTGTCGGCCCACATGGTGTCACCGCCGTGCCCAGGCGCCACGACGCTGCGCAGGATGGAAATGGACGGGTAATCCGGCACGAAGGTGACGTCGGCATGCCAGGAGCTGGCGCGCTCGCCCCGGCGGCCGTCGACGTCCAGCACACGCTCCGTCCCGGCCAGCGACGGCACGGGGTGGTGGGAAACCAGATCGCCGAACAGCCGGCCGAAGGCCTCCTGCTCGGCCTCGTCCAGATGGGCCTGGCCGCGGAAGAACAGGACCTTGTGCTCGGTCAGCGCCTGCCGGATGGCGCGGACGGTGGCGGGCTGCAGGTCGCCGGACAGGCGGAAGCCATGCACCTCCGCGCCGATGCGCCCGCCGATGGGACGGATGTCGAGGCCGAAGCCGGCCGGCGAGGTCTCGGAACGGGTGGCGATGTCGGCGGTCAGAGTCGTCATGATGAGATGATCCTTGGTTGGTTGTCGGACTTGTGATTGGGCGGGAATTACGCGGGTCAGGCGGCTCGCCGGACGGGCGTCTGTGCATGTCCGGCGCCGAGTTCGGCCAGCACGGCCTCGCGCAGGCGGACGAAGGTCGGATCGGCGCGATCGTGCCCATGGCCATGGTGCGGGCTGCCGCTGCCATCTTCCGCCGCAGGCAGGCGGCCGGACGGGATGATGCTGGCGATCCGGCCGGGACGCGGGTGCATGACCACCACGCGGTCGCCCAGATACAGCGCCTCCTCCACGTCGTGGGTGACGAGGATGGCGGTGATGCCCTCCGCCCGGACGATGCGCAGAAGTTCGGCTTGCAAGTGGCTGCGGGTCAGCGCGTCGAGCGCGCCGAAGGGCTCGTCAAGCAGCAGGATGCGCGGGCGGTTGACCAGGGCGCGGGCGATGGCGACCCGCTGCGACATGCCGCCGGACAATTGCGATGGATAGGCCCCGGCAAAGGCGCCCAGCCCCACCAGCTCCAGATGCTCCCGCACCAGACGGCGCTTGTCCGCGGCGGGACGGTTCGATTTCAGCAGACCCAGCGCGACATTCTCCTCGGCCGTCAGCCAGGGGAACAGGCGGTGTTCCTGGAAGACGATGGCGCGGTCCAGACCCGGTCCGGCGATGGGACGGCCGTCCAGACGGATGTCGCCGTCGAACTGCCGTTCCAGCCCGACGATCAGGCGCAGCAGGGTCGACTTGCCGCAGCCGGACGCGCCGACGATGGAGACGAACTCACCCGGCGCCACCGACAGGTCGATGTCCTGCAAGGCGGTGAACGGAGTGCCGGACACGCGATAGCGCTTGGTCAGTCCGCGGATCTCCAGCGCGCCGCGTGCCGTGGCGTGGTGGATGGAGTGATGGCTTGGTCGAATGATGTCGGCCATGACGGGAACGCTCCTTATCAGGCTCAGGGACTTAAGCTCGGCGGCGCCAGCGCAGGGCGCGCGCTTCCAGCCGGGTGGCAAGGGTGTTGAGGGCGAGGCCGATCAGCCCCAGCAGCAGGACGCCGAGCAGGACGAGGTCCATGTGGAAATGCTCGCGCCCTTCGGTCATCAGCCCGCCGATGCCCGGACCGACGGTCATGAAATATTCGGCGCCGACGGTGGCGAGCCAGGCATTGATCAGGCCCAGATGCAGCCCTGCGAAGATGGCGGGCAGCGCCGCCGGCAGCGTGACCAGCCGCAAGGTCCGCCAGCGGCCGAACTCCAGCACGCGGGCGACCTCCGCCAGCTTTGGCGGCGCGGCGCGGGCACCTTCCCATGTGTTGACCACGACGGGCGTGAAGGCGGCGAGCGCGATGAAGGCGATCTTCGCCTCCTCCCCCACTCCGAACCACACCGAGATCAACGGGATCCAGGCGAAGATCGCGATCTGCTTGACGGCGTTGAAGCTGGGCCCGATCAACCGGTCGGCCAGCCGCGACAGGCCGAGCAGCAATCCGACCAGGATCCCGGCAAGGCTGCCGATGGTGAAGCCGGCGATGTCGCGGGCCAGGCTGGCCGCCACATCGACGGCAAGCCGCCCCTCGGCCAGCTCCTGCCCCGCACGCCCGGCGACGGTCAGCAGCGACGGCAGAAGCTTCGGATCGACAAGGCCGCTGCGGCTGGCGGCTTCCCACCCGGCCAGCAGTGCCAGCACGGGAATCAGACCATGGAGACGGCGCGAGACGCGGGATGCGGCGGGATGGTCGAGCGTGCTCATGATCCGGCCAGCTCCCAGCGTTGCAGGCGGCGCTCGACCCGGGAAAGGGTCCAGTCCAGTGCAAAGCCGATCAGCCCGACCACCAGCATCGCGGCGATCACCATGTCCAGCTGGAACAGCTGGCGGCCCCACACCATCAGGTATCCCAGGCCTTCCGACGAGGCGAGCAGCTCCACCGCCACCAGCGCCAGCCACGCGCTGGTCAGGCCATAGCGTATGCCGGTGAAGATCGACGGCACCGCCGCCGGCAGGACGATCCGCGTCAGCGTCGCCCAGGGGCCGAAGGTCAGGACCGACCCGACCTCGCGCAGGCTGTCGGGAACATTGCGGATGCCCTTGTGGGTGTTCAGCGCCACGGGGATCAGCGCCGCCTTGGCGATGATGAGCAGCTTCAGCCCCTCGTCGATGCCGACCAGCAGCATCAGAACCGGGATCCAGCCCAATGGCGGCACCTGGGCCAGCGCGGTGAAGAGCGGTTCGACGGTCCAGCGCACCCGCCGTGACAAGCCCATGGCGATGCCCAGCAACAACCCCGCCGCTCCACCGAGCGCGAAGCCCTCCACCACGCGCAGCAGGCTGATGCGGGTGTGGAACCACAGGTCGCCGCTGTCGGCGAGATCGGCCAGCGTGGCGGCAACCTGATCCGGTGCCGGCAGGATCTGGGCCGGCAGCCAGCCGAAATGCGACGACAGCGTCCACATTCCCAGCAGGGCCGCCGGGAAGACCAGGGCTGAAAGGGCGGTCAGCATGGGCCGCAGGACGGCGGCGGCCGGTTCCGGGGCACCATCATCCACCCGCAGGTCGAGGCGTCCGTTGCCGGCGATCCGGGCGGCTTCATAGGCGCCGCGGCTCAGTTCGAGGTTCGTCATGGGGCGAACTCCTCCGATCGGTGGGGCGTTACTTCGCCGCCGTCTGCTGATGCCCCTTGGCGTCGTAGCGCTTCCAGGTGCCGGCCAGCCCCAGCTCGGCCACGGCGCGGTCGACATAGGCGGGCTCGAACCAGCCGTCGATCTGCACGTCGCTGCGCACCAGCCGGTAGCCCTTGGCCCGTTCCGCCTGATCGCGGTAGGCGGCGACGAGGAAGTCGTCGATCAGCGGGCTGTTGCGGTAGCCCAGCGCCTGTCCTTCGAAATCGGCGCGGAAGGTCTCGGCCGGAACGCCGGATTTGGCCCATTCCCCGAACAGCGCCTCGCGGTTGGCCTCGTCCGACGCCCAGGCCGCCGCCTTCACCAGCGCCTTCACCACGCGGTAGGTGATATCGGGATGCGCCTTCTCGAACGCCTCCGTCACCAGCAGGTGGGAATGGCGGGTGAAGGTCGGGTCGTCGCCGCGGGTGCTGTAGACGACCTTGGCGACGCCCTGGCCGTCGAGCGCCAGATAATCGGCCTGCCCGAACGCCGCGTCGATGTCGCCGGTGGCGAGTGCGGCCGTGGCGGTGGCGAAGTCCATGTTGATGAATTTCACGTCGCGCTCGGTCAGGCCATGGGCGGCCAGCACCTTGTCGGTCGCCAGCTGCAGGTTGGTGCCGCGGAACTGCGCCACCTTGCGGCCTTTCAGGTCGGCGATGGACCGGATGCCCGCCTTCGGCGTCACCGCCAGATAAAGGTTCGACCGCAGGCCGCTCGCCGCCAGAATTCTGGTCTTCAGCCCGTTCGATCGGCCGACCAGCGACGGCAGGTCGCCTTGCAGGGCGAAATCGAGCTGATCGTTGGCGATCGCCTCGTTCACCGCGGGACCGGCGCCCTTGAAGAAGGACCAGTCGAGTTTGACGTCGGGGTCGTTCCTGAACTCCTCCGCCAGGATTCCCCTGGAATGCAGGATTGCCGCGGTGTTGCCGCTGCCGAACTGGCGGTTGCCCACCCCGACCTGGGCGAAGCCGAAGCGGATGGTGACCGGTTCGGCCACGGCGCTTCCGGCGACGGTGACGGCCGTCAGCACGGCGGCAGCGGCCAGGACCGAGCGGGCGATCCGTTTTGTGAATTGTTTCATGGACTGACCACCTTTAAAATCGGTGCAGGTCTCCCGGTGCGGCGCAAAGGATCGCGCACGCCGTCACGGCAAAAGCCGGGGGTAAGCACAGCCACGGAATGCGGGGCTGCGTCCGGGAACCGGGAAGGATTGGATCGGCGGGGCGCCCGGCGTCAGGCGCTCACCATCAGGCCCGTCGCGTCAGGCGCGACAGGTACAGCGCGCCATCGGCGCGGCTGGAGCGACAGGCGGCATGATGGAAAACTGGAATGCGACCATGGACATATCCGGTCACTCCTTCGACGAATCCACGATCGGGATCGTGGCGCTTTAGCGTTTGGTGACGCGGCGCAAGCTGCGATTCAAATTGCCGCGGCGGCTCCGGAAGCGGGCTCACCCCTATTCTCTACAGTTACGGTGGACTATGAGTCAACGTGGAAAACCAAATCTGTGTGAAAATAAACTGATTCCTACTTTGGTAATGGTATTTGCCGTTCGGCCGATGGCGCGTGTCCGGACCCTGTGATATGCAGGAGAGAACGAAGCGGACCGAGCAGACACACGGCCGACGCGAAACCCCGCACCCGATCACGGATTGACGGACCTGGGGAGCAGCCGCCAACGGCCGGCCTTTTCCGGAATGACTCACGGAAGGACGGACTTCGATGCCTGCAACGCCTCACTTCCATCCGCCCGGCGGCAGCGCGCCGGACGGTTTCCACCAACCCCGCCAGATCGCTGTCGTCGGCGCCGGCTTCACCGGCAGCCTGCTGGCGGCCCATCTGCTGCGCGGTGCCCGGGCGCCGCTGGTGGTCCATCTGATCGAATACGGCCACCGGCCGGGAACCGGCGTCGCCTATTCGACCCCGAACGGCACGCATGTGCTGAACGTCCGCGCCTACAACATGAGCGCCTATCCCGACGACCCGCGCCATTTTCTGCGCTGGCTGTGGAGCCGGGCGGATGGGCCGGTGCCGGACCAGCCGCCCAGCGGCCATGCCTTCGTCTCCCGCGCGCTGTATGGCGCCTACATCCAGGATGTCCTGGCGGAGGCACAGGCAGAGGCTCCCGCCCATGCCCGCCTGAACCAGATCCGCGGCGAGGCGGTGGACGTTCGCACCGAAACCTCCTCCGGCAACCGGCCGGCGGTGCATGTCCGCCTCGGCGACGGACGGGTGGTCAGCGCCGACACGGCGGCCCTGTGCATCGGCAATTTCCCGCCCTCTCCACCCTGTTTGGCATCCCCGACGGCGGCGGAGGCCTTCGCGTCGGAGCGCTTCATCGGCGACCCGTGGGATGCCGCCGCCATCGCCAGGATCGACGGGCAAGCCGCCGTCGCGATCCTCGGCACCGGCCTGACCATGGTGGACACGGTTCTGACGCTGCTCGACCAGGGGCACCGCGGTCCGATCACCGCCGTGTCGCGCCGCGGCCTGCTGCCGCTGCGGCATGAGGAGACGCGGCCCTACACCTCGTTCCTCCATCCCGACGTGCTGCCCAGCACGGTTCTGGACGTGCTGATCGCCCTGAAGGCCGACGCGCGGCGGGCCGCGGCTGCCGGCTATGACTGGCGGTCGGCCTTCGACGCGCTGCGGCCTCACCACCACCGCATCTGGGCGCATCTGCCGATGGAGGAACGCCAACGCTTCCTCCGCCACGCCCGTCCCTTCTGGGAGGTGCACCGCCACCGCATGGCGCCGCAGGTCGCCGACCGCATCGCCGCGGCCCGTGCCGGCGGTCAATTGAGCATCCTGCCCGGCCGCTTGAAGGACGCGGCACTCACCGCCGATGGGCTGGAGCTGACCGTCGTCGAGCGCGGCGGCGGAAGGGAGCGGCTGCTGACGGCGGGCGCGCTGATCAACGCCACCGGCACCAACTGCGACTACACCCGCATCCGCCATCCCCTGGTGCGCTCGCTGCTCGACCGTGGCATTGCGCGGCCGGATGCCTTGCGGCTGGGGCTGGACGTGACGGAAGGCGGTGCGGTGATCGCCGCCGACGGCACCCCCTCCCCGCGCCTGCTCGCCTTTGGTCCGGTCGCCAAGGCCCCCTTCTGGGAGATGACCGCCGTGCCGGAACTGCGCAGCCAATGCGCCGAAGCCGCCCGCCGGATTCTGGACGGGCTGGATGCCGGAACGATGGTCGGCCAAACGGCTCTGCCCGGCATGACGGCGCCTGAGTTCCCGGAACCGCGACGGGTTTGAGCGGACGGAAGGGCCACCGGCCAGTTGCTCGGCACTGTCCGCCACGGATAAAGCCGGGCGATTGGGCAAAGCATGAAAAAGCCCCGGCCTCATCGGAGGACCGGGGCTTTTCGTCAGACCGGCTTCCTCGGCCCGGCGCTCAGACCCGCAATCCCGCCGATGCGTTCAGCGAGTCCTGGATCTCGCCCGCCAACTGGTCGGCGATCGGGCCGACGATGACCTGGACCGAGTTGGCCGAGGGCTTCACCACGCCGCGCGCACCGATCCGCTTCAACGCCGCCTCGTCGATGCGGCCGGCATCGGCGACGCTCAGGCGCAGGCGGGTGGTGCAGGCCTCCACCGAGCGCAGGTTGCCGGCCCCGCCCAGTGCGGCGACATAGGCGCCGGCCCGGTCGCTGGTCACCGCGACCGGCGCGGCGGCGGGACGGACGCCCTCGGCGGCCGGCGCCTGACCGGCGGGAACGGCAACGTCGTCACGGCCCAGCGTCTTCAGATCGAAGCGCTGGATGACGAAGCGGAACAGCCCGTAATAGACGGCGAAGTACACCGCCCCCACCGGCAGAAGCAGGATCGGGTTGGTCGCCTTGCCGTAATTCAGCACATAGTCGAACAGCCCGGCCGAGAATCCGAAGCCCAGCTTCACGTTCAGCACGTCCATCAGCACCATCGACAGGCCGGTCAGCACGGCATGGACGGCGAACAGCACCGGCGCCAGGAACATGAAGGCGAATTCCACCGGCTCCGTCACGCCGGTCAGGAAGGCGGTCAGCGCCATCGACAGCAGCACGCCGCCGACCGCCGCGCGGTTCTCCGGCTTGGCGGTGTGGTACATGGCGAGGCAGGCGGCCGGCAGGCCGAACATCATCACCGGGAAAAAGCCCGCCATGAAGGCGCCGGCCGTCGGATCGCCCTTGAAGAAGCGGTTCAGGTCGCCGGTGACGCCCTGGTAATCGCCCAGCAGGAACCACGCGATGTTGTTGATGATGTGGTGCAGGCCGGTGATGATCAGGATGCGGTTCAGCACGCCGTACAGGAACAGGCCGAACTCGCCCAGCCCAAGCACGCCGGTGGTCAGCGCGCTCAAGCCCGAATCGACGATGGGCCAGCCATAGCCGAAGACCAGCGCGATCCCCAGCGCCGCCAGACCGGTGACGATGGGCACGAAGCGCCGCCCGCCGAAGAAGGCGAGATAGTCCGGCAGCTTGATGTCCTTGTATTTGTTGTAGAGCTGGCCGGCGATGATGCCGATCAGGATGCCGACCGGAATGCTGATGCGGCTCGACATCTTCGCCACCAGTTCGGGCGCGACGCCGCTCAGCACCACGGCACCCTTCACCGCCACGAAATACCCCACCGCGCCGGCCAGACCTGCGGCGCCATGGTTCTCCCGCGCGAAGCCGATGGCGATGCCGACGGCGAACAGGACGCCCAGGTTGGAGAAGACGGCGTCGCCCGCCGCGGCGATGAAGGCGATGTTCAGCAGGTCGGGCTGGCCGATGCGCAGCAGCAGCCCGGCGATGGGCAGCACGGCGATCGGCAGCATCAGCGCCCGCCCAAGCCTCTGGACGCCCGAGAAGCGGTCGCCCGGCAAACGATCAGCAGACATTCGGACGTCTCCCAGTGAAGCGGGCTCCGGCCTCAGGGTGCCGGGCCTGTCGTGTTGGTCATTATCAAGTGGTTGATCTGGCACGCTCCATCGCCCGGCGCAGGTTGCCGCCGGTCTCGGTCAGCAGCCGGTCGATGTCGGCCCCATCTAGCCCGGCCAACCCCAGCACGGCGCGGCGCACATCGCCATGCCGCTCCAGCGCCGCACCGGCAGCATCCTCGTCGACGCCGGCGATGCGGGCGACCATGACGGTGCAGCGGCGGCGGAGCTTGGCGTTCTCCGGCCGGACATTGATCATCAGGTTGTCGTAGACGTTGCCGAGCGCCGTCATGACGCCGGTCGAAAACAGGTTCAGCACCACCTTCTGTGCCGTCCCGGCGCCAAGCCGGGTGGAGCCGGCGATCACCTCCGCCCCCGTCGCGGTCAGCACCGGATGCTCCACCGCTTCCAGCAGGGGCGAGCCGGCGCTGCTGGCGATGCCCATGGTCAGCGCCCCCGCCTGCCGCGCGGCGCGCAGGACGCCGACGGTGTAGGCGCTGGCCCCGCTGGCCGACAGCCCGACGACCACATCGGCGGCGGAAATCCCCGCCCGGCCGGCATCGGCCCGCCCGGCCCCCTCGTCATCCTCCGCCGCCCCGGCCAGCCCACGCGAGAGGTCGAGCCCGCCGGCGATCAGCAGCACCAGACGCTCCGCCGGCCAATCGAAGGTCGGCCCCAGGTCCAGCCCATCCAGCGCGGCGACCATCGCCGACGACCCCGCACCCGCATAGACCAGCCGCCCGTTCCCGCCCGATAGCCGCCCGGCCGCGGCCTCCACGGCGGCGGCGACCAAGGGCAATGCCGGAACGCAAGATGCCAACGCCCGCGTCTGCCCTTCCCAAAGCGCAGTCATCAGTTCGGCGGCCGGCCACACGTCCAGCCGGCTGTACCGGTTCGCCGCATCCTCGGTGCCGCTTGCCATTCCCCGGCTCCGCTGTCGCTCCGGCACATGGACCGGAGGTTGGTGGTATTAGATTGGACTGTATGTGCAGAATACCAAAATCCGGACATTCCGCAATCTGAAACTGGTCATAATCGTGCGCGGCACCGCGGGCTGCCGCCCGGGCCTGTTGCCCAAAGGCCTTTTAGTGGTATCATGCCGGTCCCGGAGCACTGGAGTGGTTGCCGATGTCCACCGCCGCCCCCGCGGCCCCGTTCGACCCCGCCGCCCTGTCGGATGCGCTGCCCCTGCCGCTCTATCTGCAGTTGGCGCGGCATCTGCGGACGCTGATCGTCGAGGGCCGGCTGACCGACCAGGACGCGCTGCCCGGCGAACGGGAACTGGCGGAAGTCTTTGGCGTGTCGCGCGTCACCGTGCGCAAGGCGCTCCGCGAACTGATCGCGGAGGGGCTGCTGCACCAGCGCCAGGGCGCCGGCACCTTCATCAACCGCAGCCCCCATGTGGAACAGCGGCTGTCCACCCTGACCAGTTTCACCGAGGATATCGGCGGGCGCGGCCTGAAGCCGGATTCCCGCTGGCTCAGCCGCTCCGTCGCCACCGCGACCCCGGAGGAGGCGATGGCGCTGGGCCTGCGGCCGGGGGCGGAGGTGGTGCGGCTGCACCGGCTGCGGCTCGCCGACGGCACCCCGCTCGCCATCGAACTCAGCGCTCTGCCGACCAGTTTCCTGCCCGACCCGGATCTGGTGCAGGGATCCCTGTACGAGACTTTGCGCGCGCGCGGCTTCCCCCCCTTCCGGGCGCTGCAACGCTTGTCTGCCATTCGCCTGCCGACGGATCAGGCGACGCTTCTGGGGGTTCCGGACGGCGCCCCCGCCCTCTACATTGAGCGCCGCACCTTCCTGGAGAACGGAACCCCGCTGGAGTTCGTCCGTTCCCACTACCGCGGCGACGCCTATGACTTCGTCGTGGAGCTGTCGCTGGTCTGATCCCCCGGACCATTCCGTTCCCTGCAAGAAAATCCTGACGAGAGCGCGCGATGAAGCCTGCCCTTGATACCCCGTTCCGTGTCCGCGCCATCCTGTTCGACATGGACGGCACCCTGATCGACACCAAGGGTCCCGTGGAGCGCTCCTGGCGCAGTTGGGCCGCCCGGCACGATCTGGACCCCGACGCGATCCTGGCCGTCTGCCACGGCGTCCGCAGCATCGAAACCGTCCGCCGCTTCGCTCCCGCCGGCGCCGACATCGAGGAAGAGGTCCGGCTGGTGGAAGACTGCTACACCAACGACACCGAGGGGGTGCGCGCCGTCCCCGGCGCGCTGGAGATTCTGCAGTCCTTGCCGCGCCACCGCTGGGCGGTGGTGACTTCGGCTCCGCAGGACATGGCGAGGAAGCGCATCGCCCAGGCCGGCCTGCCCCTGCCCGACCTGCTGATCGACGCCGACATGGTCGCCCACGGCAAGCCCCACCCCGAAGGCTACCGCACCGCCGCCGAGAAGCTCGGCTTCGACCCGCGCGAGACCGTGGTGTTCGAGGACGCCCCGGCGGGTCTGGAGGCCGGCCATGCCGCCGGCGCCCTGGTGATCGCGCTGACCACGACGCTGCCGGCGCATGAGCTGGACGGCAACCTTTGCCTGCCCGACCTGACGGCTCTGCGGGTGCGGGTGGAGGAGGACGGGCTGGAGATCGTGGCGGTGGGCTGACGTGTCCTTGAAGTTCCGGCTGTCGATTGCCCTCACCCTAACCCTCCCCCGCTGGGCGGGGGAGGCTAGGTGGGGGCAATCGACAGCCGATACTTGCCCACCCTAAGCCCCCTGCCACTCTCCCTCCACCCAAGTCCCTTTCACCGTCAAGTCCGCCCGCAGCAGCACCAGATCCGCCCGCCAGCCCGGCGCGATCCGTCCGCGTTCGCCGTCCATCCCCAAAAACTCCGCCGGATAGAGCGACGCCATCCGCAACGACTCCTCCAGAGGCAGGCCGATCAGCGTCCCGGCATTGCGCACCGCCGTCGCCATGTCGAGGTCCGCCCCCGCCAGCGTCCCGTCGGCCAGCACCAGCCGGCCGTCGCGCCGGAAGATCGTCCGCCCGTTCAGTTCAAAGCTGTCGGCATCGGTGCCGGTCGGCGGCATCGCGTCGGTCACCAGCATCATCCGCCCCCGCGGCCGGGCCACCAGCGCCGCCCGCATCATCAGCGGATGGACGTGATGCCCGTCGGCGATCAGCCCGCACCATGGCCGCCGGTCTCCCAACGCCGCCCCGGCCGGACCTGGCTGGCGGTTGGCGATGCCGGGCATCGCGTTGTAAAGATGCGTCACCCCGCGCACGCCGAGATCGAAGGCCTCGACCACCCGCTCGGCGCTCGCCATCGTGTGGCCGACCGACAGGATCACCCCGGCGGCCATCAGCCGCGACAGCGCCGCATCCTCCACGCATTCCGGCGCCAGGGTCAGCAGCACCCGCCCGCCCGGCATCCGCGCCGGCAGCCCGCCGATGAAGTCGAGATCGCCCTCGTCCGGCGCGCGGACGAAGCGCGGGTCATGCGCGCCGACCCGCTGCGGGCTGATGAACGGCCCTTCGAAATGGATGCCCAACACGCCGCTGCCGGGCTGCGCCACCGCTTTCACCGCCGCCTCGGCGGCGGCGCGGTGGCAGTCGGGGGTGTCGGTGATGATGGTCGGCAGCAGCCCGGTGGTGCCGAAGCGCCGGTGCGCCGCGGCGATGGCCAGCGCCCCCTCCGCCGTCGGCTTCTCGTTGAACAGCACGCCGCCGCCGCCATTGACCTGGATGTCGAGAAAGCCGGGGGCCAACAGGTCGCCCGCCTCCAGCGCCACCGTCCGGTCGACCTCCGGCGCGGTGCGTCCGGGCGCCACGATGTCGAGGATGCGGCCATCGCCGACCAGCAGGCTGCGGCCGTCGAGGATGGTCTCGCCCGTGAAAATCCGGGCACCGGTCAGGAGCTGTCGCATCAGACGGTCTTCGTCACTTTGGCAAGGTTGGGCGGGCTGTCGGGGTCGATGCCGCGGGCCAACGCCAGTTCATAGACCGCGCCGTAGAAGCTCTGCAACGCCGCCAGCGGTGCAGCCTCCGGTGCGATCCCCGGCAGGCTGGGCAGCAGGGTGGTTCCGGCAAGTCCCGCTTCGGTGGTGGCGACGGCGGCGCCCAGCCCGACGATGCGTTCCACCACCGCGCGGGTGTGGGGCTCCGCCGCGTCGGCCTGGGTCAGGGCCAGCACCGGGAATCCGGGACCGACCAGCGCCAGCGGACCGTGCACGACCTCCGCCGCGCTGAAGGCCTCGGCATGCAGGCGACAGGTTTCCTTGAACTTCAGCGCCATCTCCAGCGCCGCCCCGAAGCCGACGCCGCGCCCCAGCACATAGAGGTTCTGTGCGGTGGCGAGCGGCATCAGCGCCGGTTTCCAGTCCAGCGCCTGGGCTGCCGCCAGCGTGTCGGGCAGGGCCGCCAACGTCGCCTTCAGGGCCGGATCATCCTGCCAATGCGCCACCAGCTGCAGGTAGGCGGCCAGCGAGGCGATGCAGGATTTCGTCGCGGCGACGCTGCGCTCCGGCCCGGCCGCCAGCGGCAGGAAGTGGTCGCACATCTCCGCCAGCGGCGAGTCCTCCGCATTGACGAATCCAACCACCAGCGCCCCGCCGGCCTTGGCCGCCTCCACCAGCCGCAGCAGGTCCGGGCTGCGCCCCGACTGCGAGACGGCGACGAACAGCGCCCCCTCCAGGCTCAGATGCCCGCCATAGACCGAAGCGATCGACGGCCCGATGGAGGCCACCGCCCGGCCAATCCGCGTTTCGATCAGGTATTTGCCGTAGGCCGAGGCATGGTCGGAACTGCCGCGGGCGCAGGTGACGACGAAGCGCGGCGGTTCGCGGCGCAGGCGCGCGCCCAACTCGGCGAAGCCGGCGCCGCAGCGCGCGATCTGCCGGGCCACCACGGCGGGCGCCTCCGCCGCCTCCACCGCCATCAGGGGAGTGGTGCGGGACGGCTTGAAATCAGGAATGCCCGGATCGGTCATGGCGGCGCTCGCGATTGGCTGGTATAGATACCAATGTAAGACCTTCTTGCGCCGGAGGCCAGCGTCCATTGGTGGAATCGCTTCACGACGACAGCCGCAATGCGGAAAAGAAAAGCGGCACGACCCGGAAAAGGTCGTGCCGCCCGATGAAACCAGTCGAATACCACGCGGAGAGTGGCCTATTCCGCGGCGCGCCGTCCGCCCGGCAGCATGCCGGTCATGGCTCCGGCCAGCGCGTCGGCGTCATTGCCGACGATCAGGTCGATGCCGTTGGCGCCCAGCCCCATCACCGCGCGCACGCCGGCCCGTTTCAGCGCCTCGGCATTCGCCTTGCCGGCATCGCCCAGTTCGACCCGCAGGCGGGTGGTGGCGAAGGCGGCCAGCGTCTTGATGTTGCCGGCCCCGCCCAGCGCCTCGGCGATGCGGGCGGCGCGGTCGGTCGGCACAGGCGCCGCAGCCGGAGCGGAAACCGCCTGCGCCGCGACCGGTGCCGCCACGCTGGCCGGCCCGTCCGCCTCCGAACCGGCGCTGTGCAGATACTCCTGCATTTCCGTCTTCAGATTCTCCGACAGGGTGCCGAACACCGCCTGCACGCTGTCGCGCACCCGCAACACGCCCGACGCGCCCATGTTGCGCAGCTTGCCCTCGTCGACGCGCCCCGGATCCTTCACCACCACGCGCAGGCGGGTGATGCAGGCGTCCAGATTGCTGATGTTGCCCCGCCCGCCGAAGGCCAGAACGAGGTCGCGCGCCCGCTCGCTGCCGGTGGCGGTGCTGATGCCCTCTTCCGTCGCGTCCTCACGGCCGGGGGTCTTCAGGTTCAGCGCCAGGATGGTGTAGCGGAACACGACATAGTAGATCGCCGCATAGACCGGCCCCAGGATCAGCACCAGCCACCATTTCTGCGAATAGGGGCTGAGCACGTTGAACAGCACGAAGTCGATGCCGCCCTGGGAGAAGGTGAAGCCCATATGGGCGCCCAGCGAGTTCATGATGAACTGCGAGGTCGCCGCCAGCACCGCGTGGATCAGGTACAGAACCGGCGCCAGGAACAGGAAGCTGAACTCGATCGGCTCGGTGATGCCGGTCAGGAAGGAGGTCAGCGCGGCGGAGATCATGATGCCGCCGACGCGCACCCGGTTCTCCGGCTTGGCCGCATGCCACATGGCGATGGCGGCGGCCGGCAGGCCGAACATCTTGAACAGGAAGGCGCCGGACAGGATGCCGGCGGTGGGGTCGCCGGCGAAATAGCGGTTGATGTCGCCATGGACCACCTGCCCCGTTGCATCCTGGAAGGATCCGATCTCGAAGAAGAAGGGCACGTTCCAGATATGGTGCAGGCCGAAGGGGATCAGCAGCCGTTCGACGAAGCCGTAGATGGTCGCGGCCAGGCGAGGGTCGTTCACCGCCGCCCAGTGCGAGAAGCTGTTGATGCCACCCTGGATCGGCGGCCAGACCACCGACAGCACGACACCCAGCACGATGGCGGCCAGCGCGGTGATGATCGGCACGAACCGCTTGCCGGCGAAGAATCCCAGATAGGCCGGCAGCGCGATCTTGTAGAAGCGGTTGAACATCGCCGCCGCCAGCCCGCCGGCCAGGATGCCGCCGAACACGCCGGTTTCCATCGACTTGATGCCCATGATGGTCTTCGGCTCCATGCCCCAGACCCCGGTCATCACGCCCAGCGTGGCGAGCATCACC